>Ga0272446_1000609_pt1 | contig 55004 bp, 54 predicted proteins | sample YNPCB0061_FD_194587 | JGI IMG/M metagenome (GOLD analysis project Ga0272446, IMG submission 194587) | Hot spring microbial mat communities from Yellowstone National Park, WY, United States - YNP-CB-006-1 | ecosystem: Environmental > Aquatic > Thermal springs > Hot (42-90C) > Sediment | place... | reverse complement strand
TTTTTTCACCGCGAGCGGATCAGTCTCCGTATAACTGGTCAGATAATTATTCAAATCCCAACTCATCACGCCACCACTTGAAACCTTCAAAAAAGCGTTACCACTCGGCAATGCCGTCGGCAATGTAAATGCCGCGTTACCGGTCTGGGTACCAGTCGTAAAGCTCGTGTAATAAGCGTTATCGCCCGCTGACCAAAGCTTTAAATAGCCCGGTGTGTTCGCCGTACCGCTAGCTTTATCCTCACCAGCAGTAACACCTCCAGTGTTTAACGCGCTCACGGTGTTAAAGCGAGCATCAATGTTGCCACCGGGCGGAGTCCCTCCCGGCTGAGCGGCAACAATAATCGGCCAAATCAGTTGCGACATCAAAAAAACAATTAACGCAACTAATGAAAAGCGTTTGGTACTTTGATGAAACATTTTGTTTTTGTGTTATTTTTTAAATTTTATCCTGTTATTTTAACACATTTAACATTTTTTTGAAAGCATATTTATTGGTTTAAATAACCATATCCTTATGCAAAAAAATCTTTTATGATAGGCTATAATAAGCCACAAAGCAACAACCTCATGGAACAAAAGCCATCCAAAAGCAGACAGAAAGTAACAATTAACGACCAGAAATCAAAAATAAACATCAGTCTCTGGCTTGACGAATATGATAATTTTTTTTCCGATTTTGATCCACGACCATACTCACAACGTTCATTTTCTGATGATTTTCTAGACGAAGTTAAAAAGATCACCCACGAAATCAAGCCGGGCATCTTTAAAATGACTTTTCTTATTCCTTTGAACAAAAGAAACAAGCCTATTGAAAACATCATTCGGGAACGACTTAGATCCTATTTCAGAAAACAATTCACCAAATTAGAAAAAGAACGCGTCGCGTTTAGAAATAGAGGCATTATACTTGCCTTTTTGGGCATAAGCCTGATGATATGTTCAATCATTGTCACCGAATCACAAACCATCACTCATACCTTGCGTTTTTTACGCGCCTTTCTTGAACCATCCGGATGGTTCTGCGCGTGGTACGGCCTAGACCAAATTTTTTACAGATCAAAAGAAAACGGCATTGAATTGAATTTCAACAAGAGAATGTCGCGAGCTGAATTTAATTTTGACTCGTATTGATGCCAATAAGAACCATGCGCGACATCAAAAAAAACGCCATTAGCATTCATCTCTGTCTTATTTTCTCAGCCTCAAAAGCGCACTTTTTGCAATCGTCAGAGAGCTGGCGATTAAGCAAAAACAACGCTCCACCAAGCAAAGCCAAACTAACAATCTTAAAAATCAGATTATAATCATTAAACGCTTCAAATATTACTGACGCCCCCACCACGGAAAACAGCGGCAGAGAACAAATTGGACAAAAAAAAGTCAAAAGCCCCACACCAATTCCCACACCAGAAAGTGACGCCATCGCCGCCTTTCTTTGCGCTGACTTCTTCGCGAACAAAGCCAACAATCCCGCGATCAAAACGCCGGTCAAAAGACTTAAAAAAACACTAAAAATTATATTTTCCGGGTTGAGATTAACACCCATCATACACATTTGATCACGACTCCCGGGCAAAGTGGACATCAAATAATAATTAACATCAAAAACCACCACGGCAACGCCGAGCATAAAAAGCATATATTTTGGATGCCTGATTGCTCTTAAAAGATGTAGTTTTTTCATGTTGTATAGCGTAAAATATGACGACTTATTCGCGCCTTGGCTTGCGCCAGAAAGAATTGCCAAGCAAGACAGTTTTGTTTCCTTACCGCGACAATGCCATGACACCAATTCAGTCACGCGCCGCGCGATTACTTTAATAACTCATCAATCGCCGCCTTGAACACGGACACATCGCGCGCACCATGAACAGCCTTGACCGCTCCAGTCTGATTGTTAATTAAAATATTACCCGGGGTGCCAGAAACACCCGCGGTTTCACCATCAACAATATCCTGTTTAATTTTATCCGCAAACTTGCCGCTCTTCACGCAGGACTTAACAACATTATCGTTTAAACCAATGCTTCGCACAATTGCGTATACTTCATCCTCGGAAAGTCCCTTGCCGCCAGATTTTGTCTTGGCATAAACTGCCGAGACATAAGCCCAAAATTTGTCATTTCCTCCCTCATCCGCGACACATTCACTTACTTCCGCTTCAAATGTCGCCATCGGATCATGAAAACTTAACGGATAATGCCTGTAAACCCAATTAAGCTGGCCATTATAATCATTAATTAGCTGGTTTCCTATGCTGTCAAACACTTTGCAAAAAGGACACTCAAAATCGGAATACTCCACTAAACTAACCTTGGCATCCTTGTTACCAAAAATATGATCATCAGCGGTAACTTTTTTGACATTAACCGCTTTGGCCTGATCAGCCTTGTCTTGTTCATCCTGAGCCTTTTGCTGATCCTGAAGCTGTTTATTCTGTTGTTTTTGCACATACGCGTCAAAAGCCTGCTCAAGCATCTCCACCGTCACATTGGCATTTCCTTTACCACTCATCTGCATGCCAAAATAAACCAACGAACCAGAAATAACGACTGAAGCAAAAATAATGGCAAGTATCAAACCTGTGTCCCGTCTTACAGGGACAGATCGCGCAATTGCCGTCTCCATGGATTGAACAACCTGATTACCATTATCCTCCGTTTTCGGCCTAACAATTTTTTCTTTCATATTTCAAAATTTATTAAAAGATGTGCGAAAATTATATCACTTTTTTATGCAACTTGAAATTTAAAACATGCAAACAAAACTATAAACATGTTAATATTCCAACATGCAACCATGGTACTTCAACCCAATCATGTTTGAAATAGGCCCTTTCAAAGCGCACTGGTATGGATTCATGTACGCCCTCTCTTTTCTGATCGGCTACTTATATCTATTGTTTTCCAAACGAAGCCGCAAGCTGAACAACCAGCAGAAGGACTCTTTCATTATCTACATGATTTTGGGAGTGATCATAGGCGGACGAATCGGCTACGTCCTTTTCTACAACCTGCCATACTATTTTGCCAACCCCAGCAAACTGATTGCCGTATGGGAAGGCGGGATGTCATTCCATGGCGGCCTAATCGGGTCAATGCTAGCTATTTACATCTTTGGCAAGCAATCCAAAATTCCTTTTCTGGAACTTACAGACATGGTGGTAACAATCGCGCCAGTTGGTCTTTTCTTGGCAAAAATCGGCAACTTCATCAATGGCGAACTATACGGCAGAATCGCCTCTTCCTACTGCCTACACTTCCCAACCGACCCTCTAAATTGCCGCTATCCATCACAACTGCTAGAAGCTTTTCTGGAAGGAATCGTGCTGTTCATCGTTCTATACATAATTGGGCAAAAAAACAAAAAACCGGGCATAGTTTCAGCGTCATTCCTTATATTTTACGCCATCTTCAGAATTTTTATTGAGTTTTTCCGTGAACCAGACCCACAAATAGGATTCATTTTTGGAATAATCACGGCAGGCCAGCTTTTATCATCGCTGATGCTGTTTAGCGGAATAGGCCTATTTTACTATTTGCGCGAAACAAAAAACCAACATGACCATGGCATCTCATAAATAATAACAAGTGATAAAAAGACAAACTGCTGACAATAACTTTTGGCATAAATTGAAAAAACCTATCATCGGTCTCGCGCCGATGGATGGCGTTACGGACGCGGCGTTCCGTTTTATCACAGCCAAATACGGCAAACCAGACCTAATCTTCACCGAATTCACGCCAGTTGAAGGAATCACCGCGGGAGCGGTCAAATCCCTTTATTCACTTATTTACGACAAATCTGAACATCCAATAGTCGCGCAGTTTTTTGGCAAAACACCTCTTGCTTTTTATAAGGCGGCCGTCATCGCCGCTGAACTTGGCTTTGACGGCGTAGACATCAACATGGGCTGTCCAGCAAAAAACATCGCCTCCAAAGGTGCCGGCGCGGGACTCATCCTAAATCCCACACTGGCAAAAAAAATCATTCTGGAAACAAAACGCGGCATCCTTGATTGGTCTGAAGGCCTGAAACTAGAAAAGCTCGCACTGCCAAAACCAATCTTAAACTACATCAAGAGCGCCAAAAATAGCTGGGTGAGAAACACCGTAATCGCCACGCAGGCTAAACACCAAAGTTCACTGCCTAAACCAACGCGAAAACTATTGCCCATTTCAGTAAAAACCAGACTCGGTTATAAAGAAAACACTGCCATTGATTGGATAAAAAAAATCCTAGAAACAAAACCAGCGGCAATCACAATCCATGGCCGTACCTTGCAACAGGGATATTCAGGCAAAGCCGACTGGGAAACAATCGCGAAAGCAGGAGAAATCATCCACAAAGCGGGAGCTTTGGCATTAGGCAACGGTGACATAAAAAACCGACAAGAAGCGTGTGAAAAAGCAGTCAATTACCAAGTTGATGGAGTTTTAATAGGACGATCCGCGCTGGGTAACCCTTGGATTTTTTCCAACAAAGAACCTACCATTGCCGCAAAATTCAAAGTCGCCATTGAACACGCTGAAAAATACTCGGAAATCTTCGGACGAGGCTATTTTTCCCCGATGAAAAAACACCTCGCCTGGTACTGCCGCGGATTCCCTGGCGCCGCCACCGTCAGACAGGCTTTAATGAGAACGGAAAGTTTTGAAGAAGTAGAAGCAATCCTAAGTGATACCTTGAAACAACAATAAACCAAAACACTCCGTGCTCAACGCTCAACATGGTCACAAATAATGCCGCAGGTGGCCAAATTTAACAATCACCTGACGCGGGCATTTCGCCCAATCGCCTGACGCGGGCGTATTCCACAATGAACACGCGCACATCATCAAACCACCACAAAGCCTCTTCCCTTCACAACCATTTATGGCGCACGCAATTATTCCAACATTCGGACATTAACTAAGCGCGCAATAAAATTATCAATTTATTGCGCTTGAATTATTCCAATACCTTAGGCCATCCGCATTTACCGAACCATCCGCATTTACAAAAAATCGTGTTCGTGAAAATATAAAGACATGGAAATAATCACGGGCTACGACATCCTGATTATCGGCGGCGGCGCCGCTGGGCTACGCGCGGCCATCGCGGCCGCTGAAACCGATCCAAGACTTAAAATTGGCATTATCTCCAAAGTCTATCCCACGCGCAGTCACACCGTATCCGCCGAAGGAGGCGTCGCCGCGGCGATGCGGGAATACGACAGTCCCGCTAACCATGCTTACGACACAATCAAAGGCAGCGACTTTTTAGCTGACCAGGACGCGGTTGAATATTTCACCGAAAACGCCAAAAAACAAATCATCACGCTTGAACACTGGGGCTGTCCTTGGAGCCGCCAAAAAGACGGCCAAGTGGCCGTGCGCGCCTTTGGAGGCATGAATGTGAAACGAACCGTGTATGCCGCAGACAAAACCGGTTTTTACATTTTGCACTCTCTATTTGAACGGAGCCTGCTTTACGAAAACATAAGCCGTTTTGACGAATGGTACGTAACTGATCTTTTCACGGACAACGAACGCGCGACCGGCTTCCACGCGATCCACCAAAAAAACGGGCAACAAGCGATTTTTTTAACCAAAACGATCATCATGGCCACTGGCGGTGCCGGTCGCGCCTACAAATTCACGACCAACTCCGCACTTAACACTGGTGACGGTCTCATACTCGCCTACGAAGCCGGAGCCGCGCTAAAAGACATGGAATTTGTGCAATTTCACCCAACCGCTTTGGCTAAAACCGGCATTCTGATCACAGAGGCGGCTCGCGGCGAAGGCGGCCATCTGCTCAACAAAAAAGGAGAAAGGTTTCTCAAAAATTATCTGCCCGAGAAAATGGAATTGGGGCCCCGCGACATCATCAGCCGCGCCATCATACAAGAAATCATCTCCGGCAATGGTTTTGAAGGTCCAAATTGCGCCTATGTTCACCTTGACCTCAGACATCTAGGCAAAAAAACCATTAACGAAAAACTACCCCTCATTAGAGAAATCTCCATCCATTTCGCCGCCACCGATCCAGTCCTAGAACCAATCGCGGTTCGCCCAGCCCAGCATTACACCATGGGAGGAATCTCCACCGGCAGCGATGGCGCCAGCACTCTGCCCGGTCTTTTCGCCGCTGGAGAAGCCGCTTGCGTAAGCATCCACGGCGCCAATAGACTAGGGTCAAATTCGCTCGCCGAATGCCTAGTTTTTGGAGCAAGCGCTGGAAAAAATGCGGCCAATTATTGTCTCTCCGCAAAAAAAATCACCATTCCGTCCAACAAACAAATCAATCTATTTAGCAAATCTTGTAACAATAAAATTAAACTTCTTCTCTCTAACGATGGCCATGAGTCAATCGCAAGCATCAGAAGCGCCATGCAAGAAAACATGGATCAATACGCGGGCATCATCCGCGACCGCGAAGGTCTCAAAAAGGGCCTCCACGCAATTAAAGATTTACAAGAAAGATCCAAGCGCGTCACAATTAAAGATAAAAGCCTCATTTTCAACACAGGCCTCATTGAACTTCTTGAACTTAAAGCAATGTTAAAAACCTGCGAAATCATTTTAAAATGCGCCCTCCTGCGCGAAGAAAGCCGGGGCGCGCATTACCGGACAGATTTTCCGAACCGCAACGACCAGAAATTCCTTAAACACCATTTAGCACATAAAACAAGCGCTGGCCTTACAATCACGAGCCAAAAAGTCAACATCACAAAATGGTCACCTGAAGCAAGAACATATTAGAATAACCTAAGCTAGATGCGAAACTTCATCATCAAAATCCAGCGCTACAACCCCGAAACCGAAAAAATCTATTTTGAAGAACACACCGTCCCATACACCAAAGATCTGACCGTTTTAGACGCCCTCAATTTTATCAAAGAAAAAACCGGCGGAGAAATCGCGTACCGCTGGGCATGCCGAATGGGGATATGCGGCAGTTGCGGCGCGATCATCAACGGAAAACCAGCTCTGATGTGCTCAACATTCTGCGTGCAACTTAAACAGCCAATCACACTCCAACCTCTGGCCAATTTTAAAGTCATCAAAGACCTGATCGTTGACACTGACGATGCCATGAACAAATTCCGAGCCGCCATGCCTTACACGGAATTTCAAAAAAAACATCTTGAACCGCAACATGAAACTTTGCAGACACCAGCTCAACTTAACCGTCTTAAACAAACCAGCCAGTGCATCAAATGCATGCTTTGTTATGCCGCCTGCCCCGTTTACGGCCTCAAACAGGAATTCATCGGCCCAGCCGCCGGGGCGTTAGCGCAACGCTACAACCTAGACACCCGCGACAACATCAAAAACCAGCGCATGGATTCAATAACCGCCGAAAATGGCATATACAACTGCTCCTTTATTGGCGAATGTTCACGAGTTTGCCCCAAAAATGTTGATCCAGCCGCGGCCCTGCAAAAACTTAAAGTAGCAGGAATAATCCACACCGCCAAAAAAACAGCAAAATCAATCTTAAAAACCCCAAAAAAATCCTCATGAAATACTTAGAACAAAAACCCGGCGCTTTTTGGTGGACGCGAAACCTCAACTGCCTCATTTATTTTACGCGTGAGATCGCGGGAATAATGCTCGGCGCGTGGGCATTTATAATCGTACTCGCAATTAACGCAAATTTCATGCTTAACATGTCAGATCACGGCATCTTCACCTGGCCAACAGCGACACTGTTTCAATATATCGCGCTCATCGCCAGCATTATTCATTCAATCACCTGGTTACATGCCATACCAAAGACCATACCCCTCAATATCTCCAAAAAAGGCCACATCATTGCATATCTGATCCTGCTAGCGATCTGGATCAGCATTTTTTGGCTAACAACCAGCGCTTTTTTGTCCCCAAAATCTTATGATTAAAAACAATCCGCGGATTACTATCGCATTAAAATACGCGCTTTTCGCCGGCACATCTACGTTACTCGCGTTCTTCCTGCCCAGCATAATTTGGATTTTTTTCATCAATGCGTCAACCATACCAATTTGGGCGCAATTGATCATAATATTTTCTTCCTTGGCCGCATGTCTTTTCCACGGCTATTACAGAGCTAAAACCCTTGCCGCCGATCTTGGTTTAGCTGTAAAAACGGCATTTCTCAAATACATGCTTTACCTCGGATTTTTTCTGCTCATCGCGGCCATCGCTACACAACTTTGAGCTACACCGCTCAGTTTTTGCCAGCAACGCCAATTTTTGCTATAATAAAAAGAAAAACTAAAAAAACAAATGGCCACAACACCGATTACAGCAGGCGTTGATATCTCCGAAAATGCTGTCTCAAACAGTAATCCTATTGACCTTGCCAACCTAATCCCTGTTATCATCGGCAAGTTTCTTCTAGTCTTGGAAGCAACCCTCATCATCATTGTCGGGCTATTTTTTATCCGTTACATCAGAGCAAAATTGCGCGCATTAGAAATAGTGCATGAACAACAGCGCAACGCGATTAATCTTTTTGAAAAAATCACCAGTGGATTCATCATCGTCGTCATGATTACACTGGCGCTAAAAACAGTCGGCATTGACATGACCTTGCTGGTCAGTGTGGCGATTTTAGGCTTAAGTTACGGGCTTCAAGACATTATCAAAAACTACGTGGCAGGAATACTAATACTTTTCAAAGCGCCATTCAAAATTGGAGACGTGGTAAAAATTCGCGACTTCACCGGCAAAGTGATCAAGATGGATTTTCAGGCCACCAACCTCCAAACTTTTGATAACCGCAACATAACAATCTACAACAGCGATGTCATGACCCAATCAATAATCAATTTTTCCAACAATACAATAATACGGCTCAATTTTGACATAATGATCGGCTACGGATCAGACATTCCAACGGCGCTGCAAGTATTTGACAAGATTCTGCTCGCCAACGAAAAAGTTCTTAAAAACCCAAAATACTCAATCATTTTCAAAAAATTCTCCGATACAGGGCCAATTTTCACACTTAAATTCTGGGTACAAAGACCCTGCAACATTCTCAAAATCCGCACCGAAATCGCCACTCAGATCAGCCAGTCTTTTGACGAAATCAAGATCATGTCGCCGTACGCCAAAGACGTTCAGACCGCAAGCGAATCAGATCTTTCAAACATAACAGACGAACGAAGAAACCGAATCCAGACCTTTTATCAATTGCCGCTTTTCGCGACCTCGGCAGTCCAGACGGGAACAGCAATACCCGAAAGCGCCAGTGCCGAAACCGCAACCTTAGACACAAACGACAGCGACGAACCAGAAGCGCTTTGATTTTTGAAATTTCAAAGTTAAGATGTTCTTAAAACCAAATATGAACATATAATTTTTTAAACATGCAAGAACAAACACGCGTGGAAAAAGACGTCATCGGGCCTGTAACAGTGCCAGCTGAGGCTTATTACGGTTCTTTTACAACAAGAGCGCTGTGCAATTTCAGAATCAGCGGGATCACGGCGCCAGCTGAATTTAGAATCGCCCTTGGCATGATTAAAAAAGCCGCGGCCATAACAAATTCCAAACTCGGGGAATTAGAACCAAAGCTAGCTGAGGCTATAATCACAGCCTGCGACGAATTTATTGCTGGCCGCTTTAACTCACAATTCACGCTTGACGTGTTTCAAGCCGGCGCCGGCACGCCCTTTAACATGAACGCGAACGAAATCATAGCCAACCGCGCCAATGAACTGCTCGGCCATAAAAAAGGCGAATATAACCCCATTACACCCAACAATCACGTCAACTGGGGACAATCCTCCAACGATGTTATTCCCACGACAATCCGTGTAGCCGCCCTCTTTAAACTTAAAAACCTTCTGCGCGAAGTAGAAAAACTCAGCCAATCACTGATCAAAAAAGCCAAAGAATTTAAAGATGTAATCAAAGTCGGCAGAACCCATTTGCAAGATGCCGTTCCAATCCGACTCAGCCAAGAATTTGAAGCATACGGCTCAGCCGTCCTCCGCTGCCACTCTTATCTTAAAGAGTCTTTCGCGCACCTTAACGAAATCGGCATCGGCGGGACTGCTCTCGGCACAGGCATCACATCCCATCCCCAATTCCGTAACTTAATGGTAAAAACCCTCAGTCGTCTCACCGGTCTTAAACTTAAAACCACCAAATACCCAACTGAATTAACTCACGGCATGAATACCTTTACAATCGCGTCAAACAGTCTACGCGTTCTAGCTAACGATCTAATCCGCATCGCCAATGACCTTAGACTGCTCGTTTCTGGCCCGATTGGCGGTATTGCAGAAATCACGATACCAGAAGTAGAGCCTGGTTCTTCAATCATGCCCGGCAAAATCAACCCATCTATCCCGGAATGCATTAACATGATTGGCTTTCAAGTTGTAGGCAACGATACGGGCATCAACTACGCCGTACAGGCAAGCCAGCTGGAATTAAACGTGATGACCCCCATGATCATGCACAATTTACTATGGTCCATGGACCTGCTCACAAACGGGTGCAACATGTTCCGCGCCTTCTGCGTTAACGGCATCAAAGCTAACAAAAAACGATGTCAGGAACTGCTGGACAAAAGCCTCTGCCATGCCACTGGGCTCTCACCTTACCTTGGCTACAAGGTGACAGCCGCGCTAGTCAAGGAATCGCTAAACAAAGGAAAAACACTCAAACAGACTATCGCGGAAAAAGCATTCATGTCCTTATCTGAATTAGAAACAATTTTTTCAGCCGAAAATCTTACCAGCCCAACTTTGACAGACAAAAAACTAGCCGCGCGGATTAAAACCAACCCGAACTACATCAATTACGCCAGCAAACTTTAACCACGCGACCTTTTTCCTCGTCCAGACTTGACTTACAAACCCCATTTAGCTTAAATAGAAAAGCTTAACTTTGGAATTTATGTCAAATAAACACGTCAATCATCAGCACAGCCTAACCACAATGAACGCCACAAGGCCAAAAAGCAAAATGTATAAGAGAAGAAACAAGGCCGCCGCCAAAGAAAGAAAAAAAGTCCTACTCAAAGCTCTTGCTGATGCCGTAAAAGCACAAAGCTGACCTGTGTATCTTCAGCCATCCGGATTAGTTTCACACAGCTAGATCTCAATTTTATAAAACCCAATTTATCTTCTTTCTTAACATAAATTGGTTTTTATTATATAATAAAAAAATAGCAAAAACAAAAACAATGGACCTATTTACAGAAATCATCCCGCTTGGCGTCAGCATCTTAATTGGCGCGTTGATAGGGATTGAACGCGAAAAAACCAAACAAAGCGCGAAAGGCCTCAGCGCCATAGGCATCCGCACAGACATCCTAATTTCGCTATTTGGAGCTCTTTCAGCATTCTTTGGAATAAAAGTCAATCCAGCCATCTTCATCGTCTGCCTTTCAGCACTGATGATCTTTACGATCTCATCTTATCTCTACCTTTCCATCACCCATAAACGCATCGGCATTACAACCGAAATCTCAACGATCTTAGTCTTCCTTTACGGAGCTTTAGCCATGAGCGGATACTCGCAACTGGCGATCATACTCGCGATTGTAACCGTATCAGTGCTGTCAATTCGCAAAGTAATACATAAAGCTGTCCAAACAATCAACGATACAGAGATATTTGACACAATCAAATTTGCGATCATCGCTTTTATCATACTGCCGTTTCTTCCCAACAAATCCTTTGACAACGCTATCTTCAATTACATCTTGCCCGGCCAACAACCGCCAGCCAGTTTCAATGTAGTTAACGTCCTCAATCCCTACAACATCTGGTTTCTAATTGTGCTCGTTTCCGGCATCAGCTTCCTTGGCTATATCATGGTCAAGGCCCTAGGCAAAAACAAAGGTATCGGTTTCGCCGGCATGGTTGGGGGACTTTATTCCTCAACCGCCACTTCTCTCACCTTAGCGCATAAAAGCAAAGAAATGCCAGCAACGCGGACCGCCTTCGTGGCTGGCATTACTTTGGCCTGCGGCATCAGCTTCATTAGGACATTCATAGAAATAAGAGCGTTGAACGAGCAATTTTTTAACTACGCCCTGCCCGCCATCTTGCCAATGTTCGCTTATCTAATGATTGTGGGATTCTTCCTCATGTTCAGGACAAAACAAGAAACTGTTCAGGATTCGGCGAACCAATTTGAAACCCCTTTCAAACTCGGGAGCGCCATCAAACTAGGAGCGTACATTGTCAGCACGCTGATCATCGCTAAACTGCTATTAGCTTATTCAAACATCAACCTCTATTATATCGTCGCCGCGGGCATGTCATTCCTCGCGATTGACGACCCAATCACCATCAGCACCTCAACGGCCGCCGGCACGCTAATGGGTTTAAATGAAGCCAAAAATGTTATTCTGCTAGCAATTTTTCTAAACATGATCCAAAAAATAGCCACCGTTTATTTCTTTGGCAATAAAAAATTGGTTAAACCGCTTGCTTATATTTTTGGAGGACTTCTGCTTGTAACATTATTTAGCTTGGTTTATTTTTAACAGGCGCTACTGGTTTTACACAAGCTTTGCGCATGCCAAAAATTACCGGCTGTTTAAATGCTATTCGCTTTCAAAAGAAAAAAAAAAGAAGGACATTTCAGCAAAATCGCCAAACTGGATTCACCATATCTCAGAAAAACCACTTTTTCAAAAAAATCAAAATTCATTACGGAAAGCCGCAAAGCAAAAATATTACCTCCAGCAAGGATTAAACCACCTTCCAACAGATGGAAAAAGATCCTAGCGGCAATCCTAACAACCGGCATCTTAATCTTCTTGATTTATGCGTTTTTCTTTGCCGATTATTTCGTTGTCCGCAACTACAAAGTGGAAGAAAAAGGCGTCATTATAGAATCAAACAACGCAATAAACACAATCTTGTCATCGCGAACCGGGCAAAACCTGACACTACTAAATACAAAAAAACTCACGGATGAAATCCGCGCGGCACAACCTGAAATCAAAAATCTCAGCATCAAAAAAATCTTTCCCGATACTATCATCGCCCAATACGAAAAATTTCCAACCGTCGCTAACATTACCAATATCGTCAACGGCATTCAAAAAAACTTCCTTGTAGACAGCCAAGGTTTTTTAACTGAAGAAAACAGCGACAATCCAAATCTCCCCTATATCAAAATTGAAACCGCCAAGCCAATTGAGGTAAGAAACACTTTCCTGGGTAACTCAAAGACCTCTGCCGAACGACTAACCTACATTCTAAACGCCATCAACCTTTTTGAAGAAAAATTCGGCATCAAAGTGCTATACGCGCAACTCAAACAGCGCGAACGCGAGGTCCATCTTTATACCGAAAAATATTTTTACGTGATGCTGGACATGCAAAAAGACCTTCGCTCCCAACTGGAAAAACTTAAAAAAGCTCTACCCAAATTAGACATTTACACCGTTCCTCTGCTATATATTGACTTAAGGATATCAGGTTCCGACTTTGAAAAAGTAATTTATAAACGCAAAAAAACATGATTTGGGCAATTTTAGGCATTTTTTTCGGCATCGTCATTGGTCTGACCGTCAATTTCCCAATCCCGCTTGAACTTACCAAATACACCGCCGTGATCATTATGGGCATTCTTGACGCTCTTTTTGGCGCTATTCGCGCGGAAGTAACCAAAGACCAATTCAACGCCATGATTTTTATAACAGGACTTATCTTCAATGTTATCCTTTCTATAACCATAGCCCTTTTAGGCGATAAACTTGGACTTGATCTTTATCTTGCGGCCACTTTTGTCTTTACTTTCCGTATCTTCTCAAACGTTGGCATAACTCGGCGCGCCATCCTGCAAAATTTGTTTCACTCCAAAAAAAATGAACTCACGCAATAACTTACAACTCTTCGCTAGATCTTTAAAATCACAACATTTCATGTTATTATCAGCCATAGCTTAAAGCTTGTAAATTAAGCTATTTTTTGCTATAATTAACACAAGAAAAACAATAAAAAAATAAACAAAATGTCCACATCTTCCAAAATAGCTCTGCTAAAAGAAATGCTGGATAGCGCTGAATCCAACATTCGTTCGGCAAAACAAATTTTAAGTGAATTGACCGCCACAACGGGCAAAAACCAATATACCGCCATGGCGACAAAAGTAGGCACCTTGGAAAATGCCGGCGATAAAAAAATCATAGAAGGCGTTTTTGACGGACAAAACATGATAGGTCCAGACAAAAAAACCTATGCCGTGCCAGCAAATTATGCCAGTAAATCAAAATTAATCCCGGGAGACATCCTTAAACTAACGATTACCGAAGATGGCTCTTTCATCTACAAGCAAATAGGTCCAATTGAAAGAAAACGCCTCATTGGCACCCTTACTTTTGATGATGGACAATACCGCGTGATTGCCGGTGGCAAAGCCTATAAAGTACTTTTGGCCTCAGTAACATATTTTCGGGCCGAAGTCGGCGACAAGGTAACATTGATCGTACCGGAGTTGGAAGACAGTGAATGGGGCGCGATTGAAAACGTGCTACCAAAAGAAGATAACGCGTCATCTTTGGACATGGACGCCATGGAACTGTAAAAAAAAATAAAAATAAAAATTCACCATGCAGCTTGATAAGATTTTTAGAACAGCACTGCAATATAAAGCATCAGACGTTTACATAACCACGGGAAGCAAACCTGTGCTTCGCATTAACGGCGACCTGATTCTGATTGAAGAACACCCGGTTCTAACAAAGAAAATGGCCGAAGAATACATCCTTGAAACCATGACAGACGCGCAGAAAGCTATTTTCGCAAAGAATCTTGATTTTGACTATTCGCTGGATATACCAACAATTTGCCGCTTCCGCGTCAATGTTGCCGTGCAAAGAAAAGGCATTGCCGCTTTTTTTCGTTTGATCCCCGAAACAGTCTTTTCACTGGATGAACTGGGACACCCGGAATCATTGAAAAAAGTCTGTGATTACAACAACGGGCTAGTAATCGTGACCGGTCCAACCGGTTCCGGCAAATCCACAACCCTGGCCGCGATGATTCATGAAATCAATAACAACGAAGCTCAACACATCATCACGATTGAAGACCCGATTGAGTTCGTCCACGAAAACAAAAAATCAATTGTTGACCAGCGTGAAATCGCTAACCATACAAAAAGTTTTTCCGCGGCATTGCGCGCCGCGCTCCGTGAAGACCCAGACGTGATACTAGTAGGTGAAATGCGCGATCTGGAAACAATTGCCCTAGCCATAACCGCGGCCGAGACCGGACACCTTGTTTTTGCCACTCTACACACAAGCGGAGCGGCAAAATCTGTTGACCGCATCATAGACGCTTTCCCGTTTGAACAACAAAATCAGATCCGCGCCCAACTTTCAGAAAGCCTCCGCGCGATCATTTGGCAACAACTAATCAAAACCAAGGACGGCAAAGGCCGTATCGCGCCGCTAGAAATACTCATCAATAACAGCGCGATCGCGAACATGATCCGCAAAAACAAGACCCATCAAATCAACTCAGCAATAGAAACAGGCTTCAAAGAAGGCATGCAAACCATGAAAAGAGCCGTCTCAGACATGCTTGACGCCGACCTAATAGACGAAGATGAAGCGCTAAAAGCCATCCCGCAAGAACTTGAAGACGACCTTCCAGCCTAAATTAAACAAAATCTAATTAAAACCAGATAAAAAAATACTGTTTTTTTGTTTAAAGTACCAAAAACTCTCTGCGCGATATGCTATAAGATTATTCAACATTTCTTTGCGCCAAGTTTAAAATTTTCCCGCAAGCACGATTTCCCTATTGTAAAAAATTACCTCAGCCCCACTAATGGCAAGCTTAAGAAGACAAACATTTCTAAAAACTGCCCACCGAAGCGAGGGACGCGGCCCCGAGCAAGGCGAGAACGAGACGGTAAATCGTCTTTGGTGAAGTTTGTTGAAAAAAGCTGGCACTCATTTCCTGCAGAGCCCCGAGACGCATACTCACTCAAATCTGAATTGGTGGAGCTTAAGGGACTTGAACCCTTGACCTCTTCCATGCCATGGAAGCGCTCTAGCCAGCTGAGCTAAAGCCCCACGCCAACAAATTGCCAAATTCCACAAGCACGAGCATATAAGAAATACGCGTCGGAATCAATACCGACATTTTTGACTTAGACTCAACCATGTTTAAAAAATCAATTTTATTGCGCAAAAAAGGCAAAAAATGGTATAATAATCTAATAAATGATTGCCCCTAAATAAAACAATGCGAAAACTAATAGGCAAATTTAGCTGGCCGATATTCTGCCTTGTAAACTGGATCGCGACAGTGCAACAGACAAAAGCTCAGGACACGAACAGCTTTAGTGTTAGCACATATTTGGCCACGGCAGGACAAGAAAACGTTAAAAACATGCTCAAGCCGGGAGTACCAGTTATCGCAGCATATATTGTAAGACTAATTAACTACCTAGCGCTAGTTATAGGATCATTTGCCTTCCTAACAATAGTGATCGGCGGATTCTTAATGGTAACTTCAGCTGGCCGAGAACAGCAAATCAACAAAGGCAAAGACATGATCACATACGCGATCATGGGGGTACTGGTAGCATTATCGGCATATTTCATCACCGCCTTTGTTCAAAGCATCTTTTACGAGATACCTTCGGCAGTGACACATTGAATCATATGAAAAAATTCCTCAACAACCTGAGCACGCTATTCGCAATCATCGCCGTCATTGGCATTTTGATGCCAACAGCTGTTTTTGCAGATGCAGTAAGTTGCGACATGTTGAATCATCCTGACCCACAAAACAACTACGTTATCACCATCCTAGAAGAAGAAATCGGCAGTAATCCAGGAACAAATAATAATTCCGCCCCTGTCATTACATGTTATCGGGTTACTACAACCGACAATGACGGAAAAAAGACAAGTACTTATGCTGAAGGATGTAATCCAGACCAAAACACAATCTGCCAGCGCGTCCAAGTGATTTTTGCCCAATCCGGCGCCTCGCTTCTATACTCATACATCGGCCTTATCTACAAATGGGCAGCTGGTACAATCGGCATCGTTTCAGTCCTTTACCTTGTCTATGGAGGAATACTTATCGCCACGGCTGGAGATAATGCCGGCCAAGTTGATAAAGCCAAAGAGAAAATCTTCCAGTCAATCTCGGGATTAATCTTGCTTTTCCTTTCGGCCGTAATCCTCTACACAATCAACCCGAACTTTTTCACCGCCTGATCATGCTCAAGAAAATCATTCATTCAACAATAATCGCGTACGTGTGGCTAGCTTTCCTGCCGCTGGCGTTGGCACAAACAAGGCCTCCTATCATCCCCACTCAGGAAACAATTGAACAACTAATGATCCCACGATCGCCAGTCGGAGCGGCTGAAGAAACATATTTCGGCGGAACATTTCTACCCACGCTAACCCGCACCATCATCGCCATGGCCGGCGTAACAGCGGTGCTGTTCATCATCATCGGCGGTGTGCAAATACTGACCGCCTACGGCAATGACGAGAAAATAGGCAAAGCAAAAAAAACGATAACCTTCGCGATAATAGGTCTGTTAATAGCAATTCTTTCCTACGCGATAGTATCCATCATCAGCGCAATCAACCTCACCCCAACGCAATGATGAAAAAACTAATCTCACTAATCATCGTAACAATAACCCTTACCACCATTTCATCGCTGGCGCTGGCACAAGCGCCCACCCTCTTCCAGCCTGTCTATGGGCCGCCAGGAGGCAAACTAACACTTGTAGGCAACCTGCCCAGCAGTGACTGGAATATACTTCTTGGACAGGTTATCTCACTCGTGCTCGCGATCACCGGATCGCTCGCTTTTGCCGCCTTCACATATGGAGGCGTCATGATGATAACGGCGGAAGGCAATGACGAACAAATCCGAAAAGGCAAAAATATCATCTTTTGGTCTGTTTTAGCGCTTGCAATTATTGCGGCGTCATACGCGATCGTGGTAGGCATTAGTCAACTAAAATTCTTCCAATGATCAAAAAAATACCGTTCATCTTCGTGCTATTAGTCATCTTTACCTCACTAACGATGCCAGTAATGGTTTTTGCCCAGGGAACAGCCCAGGGCGTAACCATGGAAGACAGTCTCCGTCCCCAATACGCGACCAACTTTTCCCTTAATCCCAATTCAACATCAAGCAGAGCCGCCGTCGGTAACATCGTCTTACAACTGATTGCGGGAAGCCTCATCTACGCGGCCGGTCCGGTCGCGGTCCTCATGATCGCCATAGGCGGTTTCCGCTACGTGATCAGCCACGGAGACCAGACCCAGATGGAAAGCGCCAAAAAGACTATCACTTGGGCAATTATCGGGCTAATCGTCATAATCTTTTCTTACGCGATTGTTACCAACATCATCAAGATTGCCGAGAATACCGGCAACCAGAACACGCAAACATCTGGCCAAACCTCCAACGCGCCGACTCCGCCAACACCCTCCAACCAATCAAACCCACCGACATCAGGCCAAGCACTGCAATAATCAAGATTAATTTAAAAAACAACCTTACGCCGTGATAATCCTTCCAAATAACGGTTCAGCCTTTTTGACGGCGGAACCCTGTTCAAGCAATCCCCACTTGGCATCGCTAGGCAAAACGACGCTTTCCACGGCAATCCCCAGGTAACCTAGAATCTTTTCGGACGTACCGGGCGTAAAAGGAAGTAACATCAAGGCAATCTGCCGAATCATCTCCAGTAAAACATAAATCACGCTGGCCAATTTCCGCCGATCACCCTTGGCCAACACCCACGGCTTTGTTTCTTCCACAAATTTGTTGGCGAAACCAGCGAATCCAACAATCACTTCCAACGCTTTTTTAAGATCAAAATTCGCAATCGCTAAATCATATTGCTTCCAGACCTTTTCCGCTTCAATCTTAAAACTTTGCTCACTCCCATCACAGAAAGGCACTTTGCCGTCAAAATATTTTATAGCCATCGCCAGCGCGCGACTAACAAGATTTCCGATATTATTGGCCAATTCACTTTCATAGACTATTTTGAACCGCTCACGGCTAAAATCCCCATCATCAGTTGTCGGGATTTCCTTCAACAAATAATAACGGAGCGCGTCACATCCATATTTTTCAACATATTCTACCGGATCCACCACATTATTAAGGCTCTTACTCATCTTCTTGCCTTCGGAGGTAATATACCCATGCACATAGATAGCTTTTGGCAAAGGCAACCCCGCCGAAAGCAACATCCCAATCCAAATCGCGGCATGAAATCTTAAAATATCCTTCCCAATAAGATGCGCGTCAGCAGGCCAAAACTTTTTGAACTGGGCATTCTCTTCTTCGTAATTAATTGCCGTGATGTAATTTGAAAGAGCGTCACACCAAACATACATCACGTGCTCGGGATCATCCGGCACCTCAATTCCCCATTGCAAGACCTTTTTAGGACGAGAAAAACTGACATCTTTAAGCCCATCGTTCAAGACGAAAAGAATCTCGTGCTTGCGAGATTCGGGCAAAATCTTCAAGACATCCGTCTCAATAGCCTTCTTGATTTGGTCAGTATATCTTGAAAGACGGAAAAAATAATTCTCTTCCCTTAATTTTTCCGGAACTTTGTTATGGTTGGGACATTTGCCATCAACAAGATCTTTTTCAAGCACAAACGCCTCACAACCCACGCAATAAAGCCCTTCATACGAATCTTTATAAATATCCCCTTTTTCCACCAGTTTTTTCCAAATCTTTTGCGCGCCCTTCATATGGCTTTCATCCGTAGTCCTCACAAACCAGTCATTACTCAAATTAAGTTTATCTTTTAACGCCTTAAAATACGCCGCGTTCTTATCCACAAGCGCCTGAGGAGTCATATTTAACTCCGCGGCTGTCTGAACTAACTTCATGCCGTGTTCATCCGTTCCAGTCAAATAAAAGGTTTCATACCCCTTCAAGCGATGGTATCGTGCCAAAACATCAGCCTGAATAACCTCCATCGCGAACCCTATATGCGGCTTGGCATTAACATAAGCTATTGATGTCGTCACGTAAAATTTTTTAGGCATCTTGGAAAAATAAATAGACAAATAAAGACAATTTCCTCTTCATTAAAGACACACCAGCAAAAATAGTCAATCACAGAGACCGCGTCGTGAACGGAACCTGAATATTGATTAACGGTAACGGAGCAACAACCACATCCTCGGGATTCACTTTATCCGGATCGGTCCTGAAAAGCGTAAAGTTAAAAACAGGCAGAAAAGAATTCTGCTTTAATTTGGCATCAATACTCTGTTTGTACTTACCGTTTCCAGCGTATCCATCCGCGCTTATTTGCGCGTATTCTCGAGCCATGATGTTGTTCTTGTTTTCCACCGAGGTTTCATTAGGACAGGTCTGGGTCGGATCCGGTTTGGCGATAATCCTGTAATAAATGTTGGCTTTAGCCGCGCGTAAAACTGGATCTGTAATACCAATGATGTCCGGGTTGACCACGTTAGTGATAGTCAGATAATTCTTCCGATGCGTATCAATGAAAGTCTTGATGTTACAACCTTTCTGCACACCGGTTAATGAAGGCGCCACAAGTGAACCGGCGTCACGTGTGTAACATTCACGGGCAGAACTCCAGGCATTATTAAAAACCTCCGGCGTGACTTTAAAATTATTCCAATTAGCAATTTCCTCATTTGTGATGGAGACATAAGAGGCCAACGGGATTATGCAATCCTGTGCCAACGAAAGATCAGAACCGATACAGACCGGCTTTGTTGGGCTGTCGTTTTCACTAGCCGGATAAAAATCCGAGATAGCATGCGTTCTGGCAGGCGCCAAAAGATCGGGATTTATCGGCTCCCCAAACAGCTTCCACCTTAAGATATCAAAATCATCAATCTTCGTGCCCAACTGCAATTTATTGTTTGGATCCGTATCAAAATCCACATAATATTGCAAAAGCCAGTTCTTAACGTCCTTATAATGAACACCATCGCCGCAATCAATGAAAAGCGGGATTGTCACGGTCTGATTCAAAGCAAGCACATTATAAGTCTTGTCCGGATGCTGGGTATAAAGGACCTGCTTCGGAATCCCCACATCTGGCGAAAGAAAAATCGGCGTATCGGCGTCAAAATATGGATAGGCATCCCCTTGGTTCCTGATCCTGTACCTGAATGAAAAGTTGTCACCGCTCATACTCGCGGAATCGTCCGCCTTCACCTCAACCCAACCGTCCGCATCAGCGCCCTCCAGTCCTTGCGTCTGAAACCCCGGAAGATGCTCCTTAAGACCCAACAAAGCAATCTCTATTCCCGCTTCAGCGGCATAATAAGCCTTCCCTGCACCAATCACATCCCCAGTCTGTCTGATTTGAGAAATAGTAAGCATGCTCAAACCAAGAGTCAGCACAAGCAGAATCGCCATTAACATCAATGTGACAATCAGCGCACTCCCTTGCCTAGTTTTACGATAATTTTTAATCATCGGCTATAAACCCTTGAAGAAATAGTAGTCTGAAAATCCATGCTAAAAGCGGACTTTGAAGAATTGGCGTTCTTAACGGTCATATATAAAGTAACCTCAGGCTGAAACTGCTTCGCGTTGATGCCGTAATTGGCCTGGGCATAAGGATCAACATCAGGATTAATCACAAACGAAAGTTTTTCCACGCTAACGGCGCTTCCAATTGCATCGCGAAAATCTGTATAACCAGACGCGTATTTCCAGCCGCCGCCTTCCGTCTTTTCAAACTTGATCATTAATACCTTTTTAGCTCTTGGATCATATTTGAAAATGGTCTTTTCCATGCCGTCCTGCCGTGTTAATGCCAGATAGTTTGAGCGCCCGTTAACAATAGGCCCAAGTATTTGAGGGCAATCATTGGAATTAGCGCGACTATTGGTAGCATTGCCAATGGAGACAGGTATCACGTAACAACGGTAATCAATTGACCCGAGCCGCGCTTCCGCGGAAAACATCTCAACAAAACCGAGCACATCCGCGTACATCTTTCTGATCTCATTAGTGTCTTTCTGCGCCCTGACAATGCTGGTAAACGAAGTCCCCACAATCCCCATGATCAGAACCAACAAGACCATGCTCACCAAAAGTTCAATCAAAGTAAACCCTTTTCTTGTTCTTTTACTATTTTGGCTAACATTATTCATATTTATTTAATTATTTTTCCAATCAGTAAGTTCTGTATCCAAGCGCACGCTATGCCTCACGTTATATTCCTCCCACTCCACTACGCAGGCCACGCGCAGTGCGCGCTTATAAGAAGGCGCCGCTTGGCCAACTGAATACTCCGCCGGCGACACAATCAAATACCGATGAAACAAAGTTGCTTCAGCACCCTGCGACTGATGCGTATAATGAACCTCCTGATTTGAACCCACCTTCTTATAAAGAAGAGTTTGCTCCGATTTGCCAAAATCCTTAACCGCAGTAAACAAACTGCCCAATTTTCCTTTCTTATTACTATATTGTCCAATTGTTTGAGACGCGTCGCCAATGGAAAAAACATTGCTTTGCAAATCTTTCAATGTCCACGGGACAGCATTCATTAGTTGCGAAACTGCGCTAACGTCCATACCGTTGGCTTCATGACGGTCAATGATGTAAAAACGGGTTTCAACTGAATTGGAAGGGAAAAACGCGCCCCAAGGAGCAATGTTTTGCCTACCAATCCCACCCTGAAAATTAGCTCCTAAAAGCCAGTTACTATCGCGGATGTTCCTGACCGCCTCAATCCCCTCTTGCGCTAATCCGTACGCGACCAAAGTGTTAACATTAACAGAGCCGGCGCGCATTGAGGCCACAAGCAAATTTGTAGCCGCTATCACCACCATCGCGATCACAGCAATTGAAACCAGCACTTCGGGCAAAGTGAAAGATTTTTTAGTTTTTGTATTATTTACACACTGATTCATGGCGATGAGGAATTAATCGGATTAATCACCGTAACCGGAGACCGCTTACTCACCTGTGGAATACCGGTATTCATCGGCGCGATATTTAAAGACGGCTGAACCTTCTCAAGAGGCGTTACCTGTAAAGACGGGCTAAACTGAGGAAGCGGCTTAACCGGCGTAATAGGCTTCAAAGGCTTGACTGGCTCCATCAAGGCCGGAGCCAGCGCTCTTTGCGCCACCCCAGAAGAAACATTAAAATCCACCGTCCGCGAATCTTGGCCCGTGGCGGACTCAAAAGTAACCAGCAATGAAGAATTGTCCGTCATGCTAGGATTATCCAGTCCCACCATATCACCAACCAACACTCTAGCCCGCGGAGGACGAAAAAGGACCATCAATTCATTGACTTCCACTCCGAATTTGCTCAAGCCAATCAGTTTATTATCCTCAAACTGATCAAAACGGCTGATAGTTAATTTATCCCGCCTAATATCGCAAAAATCAGCCTTAGTAGCATCAACGGACGCGTCTACGGCTATATACGGCGCCGCTACCGCGTACACCTGCGCGGGATCGTCAATCTTAAAATAAATACCATAACACATTGGAACAGACCCAACGCCACTCCGTGCCAAAGATTGTTGTTGCTTAAATAAATTCACCAGCGCGTCCGCCGTAATGTCCATCCTGGCCTTCTGCCGCGCCAAACCAAAACTGGAGATCGCCACGATCGCCAGAATGCTGACTATCGCCAGTACGATTAAAATCTCAATCAAGGTGAATGCGTGATGCTTTTTCATGTATGGCTTGGCTGTTAAACAGTCTGACTCAACGCGAAGATAGGTGTAAGAATGGCCATGGCCAACAATCCCACCGTCACGCCAACTAGCAGAATCATTAAAGGCTCAAAAAGACTTGTCAGCCGTTTTAAAGAATTATCTATCTCACGATCAAACTGGGCAGACATCTTTTCTGAAACCGTGCCTATTGACGCCGTCTGTTCCGCTACCGCCAGCATTTCCGTAACAGTCTCCGGAAAAAGAAACGGCGTGTCGGCCAAAGATTCCGAGATTTTTTCGCCTTGCTGCACGCGTGCTATCACCTGCCAAACTTTCAACCTATAAAGCTCACTGTTAAGCGATGTCGCGATAATGGTCAAAATTTGAATCACCGGCAACCCTGCTTCAAAAAGAATTCCAAGCGTGCTAACAAAACGCAAAACTAAAATCCGCCGCAACAAAGTACCAACAACTGGCAAACGCAGTTTTAACATATCCCAACGATATTTACCACTTTCAGATGTAACATAAACACGCAATAGCAAATATGCCATAACCAACACAATCAAGATCAACCACCAGTAACCCGCTAGAACCGTACTGATCGCGATCAATAGACGCGTCGCGAAAGGAAAATTCTCTTCCTTCAAGCCGCCTTCTTTCAAAAGCGCGACCAAACTTGGGATCACATAAGTAAGCATTCCCCCCGCCACCAGCACCAAAATCACCATCACTGCAATCGGATAGACCGACGCGGTAAAAATCTTAATCTGCAGATCATGAGTCTTATCAAGCTGTTCAGACAGCTTCATCAACATCTTGTCCATGTTGCCAGCGGCCTCACCAGAGCGCACAATCCCAACCTCCATTTCACCAAACACGTCAGGAAAAGCCGCCAAAGCTTCGGAAAACTTTTTTCCCTGTATCACATTAAAAGCCACCGTGTTCAAAACTCTGAAGAACCTCTCATTATTTGCTCTCCTAGCCAACATCTGCAACGACTGCAACAATGGCACTCCAGCATCCAGCATCACCGCTAAAAGATGAAAAAAATAGACCTTTTCCTGCAAAGGCACCCTACTATGATCTATGATAAAATCATTAATACGAGTTAAAATCGGCTGCTTGCGTGAATCATACACGCCGTAAATCACATCCCTGCGGGCCCGGCCGACATTCCGCAAGGATTGCTTCAACTTATCAACATGGTTATGGTGCTTTTTGTCCTTGGCTTCTGCCATAAATCGTAAAATTAAATTAATCCCTGATAATAAGCTTCCATGTTTAAGCTAAAATTAGCCAACACGCCGCCCGTAGCGGCGGAAGCATTTTGAACAGCGATAGAATTTACGACAATCTTCCTCTGATTCGCCTCAATACCTCTCAAAAAACCCAAAAGATTGCCAGGTGTTCCAGTGAGATTCAAATTGATAGTAGCAGTTGCGACTTGCCCGGGCACGGATTCGCCGGGAATCCCAAAATTGATACCAGTCATGCTAACATCATTTTTCCTGGCAAGATCAACAATATCCATCATTAACCTATCTTCTTCAAGATGTTCAGGTATAGCGATCAAAGAGGTTTCCCTAGCGATCTCCGAACCATTCTGGACCTGCTGCTGAACTTGCTGGAGAGAATCAAGTTTTGTCTGCAAAGCCATTTTTTGGTTTAACAAGTCGTCGCGGCCCAAAGCAAGACTTTGAACCTCATCCCAAAGCGGCTTGATGTAAAAAAAGAATCCCAACACTACCACCAGCAAAACCAGAAAAGACAACAGATAATACCTGTTTCCCTTGTTTTCCACGTAATTTCTTTCCATAATAGTAATTGATTATTGATGAATAATTATTGTTTTCTAGGAACACCCGCCGCGGAAGCAGATGACTCCGTCGCGACAGACCCGGTGGCGTTAATAGACGACGGATTGACCGATGAAGCCGAGTCGCCAACCGCCGTTGAAGCGCTATCAACCGCCGGCGAAGTTGAAACCACGCCATCCCCTGTCGTAGCATTAGTTTGTTGCTGAGATTGCAAGGCCAAAGCGCCATTAGGATTAAAAACAAAATTCATCGCGAAACTCAAAAATTTGTTACCCTGATCAGTTTCACCTTTTGTTACCGAAGGAATGACAGCATTGGCAAAATCTGGACTAGTGTTAAAAGCTGTCAGCAGTTCAGCCACATACTCATAAGGCTCTTGCTGAGCTTCCGTGGTTTGAGCGCTCAATGTTACCCCTCCACCTGAAGCTCCACTATAAGAAAGCACATTAATTTTGGGCTTCTCCGTAGCAATATCCAACGGAATTAGTTTTTCAATCCTAGTAATAACACGCGACCATAAAATCTCTTTCGCGCTTACTTGAGCAAGCCAATCCTGCGCAATCTGCGCCGCTTCAAGTTTCTGCTCCTGCAATGCTTCAATTTGTGACTGTATCGCGACAATATCGGCAGATATAACCTTTTTCTGATCCTCAATTGCCGTTTTCTGGAAACCAAGATACAATGCACCTGCCACCGCGGCTAACAGTGCAATAATAGCCAACACAAAGAAAAAAGAGCTCTTCTTTGGCATTTCCAGTTGCTCCGACATAGCTTGACGAGTTTCCATAAAAAAAATTTTATTAATAAATTATCTAAACATCATAACATTTTTTTGGCCATTTATCAATGATCACCTTGCCAAAACCATGCCAAAGTACGCATCCTATAACCATCAATGTAGGCTTTAAATGCAAAAATTGTGGAAAAATCAACAAAAAAGCACTAAAAACATGCCGCGATCATTGCGTAAAATGTCTTTATTCACTCCACGTGGACGCTAACATCCCGGGAGACCGCGCCAGTAAATGCCTTGGTTTAATGCAACCAGTAAGCATTGATTACAACTCAAAAAAAGGGCTGATCATAGTGTACGTCTGTACAATTTGCGGCCAAAAAAAAGTCAACAAAACCGCGCGGGATGACGATGCCCAAACAATCGCCGCGATCATGGCCAAACAAAATGCGACACTGGAACCGCGACTAATCTGCTTACAAAATAACCGTTGCCAATCAAAACAACAACCGAACCTCCAATGCAAAAACAAGCGGAAAAAATTTTAAAAAAATATTTAAAACCAAACAGCGTCGTAATATTTGGTCTATCCGGCGGGCCTGATTCAGTGTACCTCTTATACTTGTTACTGCGGATTAAAAACAAGCTCCCCTTCAAACTCATCGTAGCCCACGTCAACCACAAACTACGCGGCCGACAAAGCGACCTAGACGAGAAATTCGCAAAAAAATTAGCAAAAAAACACAAACTCACTTTTGAACTGGCAACACTCCCAGCTTTTCACAAAGGCAACCTAGAAGAACAAGGACGCGATTTTCGTTACTCTTTTTTTGAACGACTTCGCCAAAAATACCGCGCGAACCTCATCATTACCGCTCACCACCTCAACGACAGCATTGAAACAGCCCTTTTCAATCTAGCACGGGGCTCATATCTTAAAGGCTTAATAGGAATGCAAGAGTTCCAGCCTAAAAGACACCTTCTCCGTCCCCTCCTTCACCTGACAAAAGATGAGATTTTATCGTATCTGAAAAAGAAAAAAATTGCTTACAGAAAAGATCAAAGCAACTTAAATTTAGCTTTCTCCAGAAACCGCATTAGAAACAAAATTATTCCACAATTCAAAAAAATCAACAGCAACTTTGAAAACAATTTTCTCGCATTCATGGAATCACTGGCCGAAACCGACAAACTAATTCATGACTTTACAGACCAATGGATGAAAACGGCGGTAACCGACAACGGTTTAGCGCTTGATCAATTCCTGCGCCTGCGTCCAATCCTGCAAAAAAACGTGATCGCCTCACTATACAGGCAACACAACGGCAACACTCGCAAATTCAACCGCCAACATTTGGATCAAATAATTTTAACCCTAAAAAAAAATCGCGCGGGACTTAAAAAAGAATTCGGCGACAAATTCTTTATTACGGTAACAAAAAACGCCACCGGAGCAAAAATCATCCGTTGCGTCGCTAAACCAAAAACAAAAAGCGCAAAATAGATTTAACAGCAAGTTGAAAATTTCCCAAAAGACAGTAAAATAAAAGCCATGCCAATCAATCTACCAATGCAAAACAAACGCCCCGGTAACAATTTTATTTATCTGGTCATCACCGCGCTAATTATTAGCGCGCTTTTTCTCATTTTTAATCCGGGAGACGGAAGTGCGAAAAAAATCACATTAGACCAATTTCAAACAGAAGCAAAATCAGGCGAAATAGCAAAAATCCAAATAAGCAACAACAAAATAAACTTAACACTTATTGATGACAGCCGACAATATACCTTCAAAGAACCCAACGACACTATCAATGAACTGTTAAAAGACGTCCCCGAAACTATCAAAAAAGACATCACCATTGAAGTCGTGCCAACAGACGGCCAGGAGTTCTGGACAAATGTTCTCGTCAGTCTAATACCATTCCTGTTGATCATAGGCTTCTTCATTTTCATGATGAGATCAGCGCAAAACAGCACCAACCAAGCCATGTCATTCGGCAAAAGCCGCGCGAGACTGTACGATAAAGAAAAACAACAAACCAATTTCAAAGATGTTGCAGGAGCAGAAGAAGCTAAAGAAGAATTGATTGAAATCGTGGATTTTTTAAAAAACCCAGGCAAATACACAAACATGGGAGCAAAAATCCCTAAAGGCGTCCTGCTTGTCGGAGCTCCCGGCACGGGAAAAACTCTACTCGCAAGAGCGGTCGCGGGTGAAGCAAACGTTCCCTTTTTCAACATTTCCGGATCTGAATTCGTAGAAATGTTCGTTGGCGTTGGAGCAAGCCGCGTGCGCGATCTTTTTCGCAAAGCTAAAAGAAACGCTCCGTGCATCGTCTTTATAGATGAAATAGATGCGGTAGGAAGACAGCGAGGAGCCGGACTTGGAGGAGGCAACGATGAGCGCGAACAAACACTCAACCAAATCCTCACCGAAATGGACGGATTTGAGCGCGACACCAACATCATCGTTATGGCCGCAACCAACAGACCAGACGTGCTTGACCCCGCGCTGCTGCGCCCGGGAAGATTTGACCGCCGCATCATGGTGGACGTGCCAGACATTAACGACCGCGAAGCAATTCTTAAAGTACACGCCCGCAACAAGAGTCTTGCCAAAGACGTTGATTTAAGAAAAATCGCGGCGCACACACCCGGTTTTACAGGAGCGGATCTAGAAAATCTTTTGAATGAAGCCACTATTTTGGCGGCTCGCCACGACAAAAAATCGGTCAATCAAAACGACTTGGAAAAATCTATTGAAAAAGTCATGATGGGACCAGAACGCAAGTCTCGCGTACTTTCAAAAAACGAAAAAAAGATCACCGCCTACCACGAACTTGGCCACGCAGTCGTTGGACACCTGCTCCCTAATTGCGAACCAGTGCATAAAATATCCATAGTTTCACGCGGGATGGCCTTAGGAGTAACATGGTTCCTGCCCGAAGAAGACAAACACCTTTATACAAAAAGCAAGTTTGAAGACGAAATGTGTTCACTGCTTGGCGGCTACGTTGCCGAACAAGTGTTTTTTGGCGAATTGACAACCGGCGCGTCAAATGATCTTGAAAAAGCAACCAATATCGCCAGAAAGATGGTCACGGAATATGGCATGAGCTCGCTGGGACCTGTGATCTATGGCGAAAGAAACCACGAAGTATTTTTAGGAAGAGACTTCGGACATGTGCGCAACTACTCCGAAGAAGTAGCGTCAGAGATTGACCGAGAAATCAAAGCTTTTATTGACCTCGCCTACAAAAAAACCAAAGATATTATCCTTAGTCACAAACAAATCATCACCAAAATCGCCGATGAACTAATTGAAAAAGAAACACTCACCAGAAAAGAATTTCTTGCCTTTTTTGACAAAAAAGAAAATAAAAACAATCTTAGCGACGCGAACAGCGCAGGCACTCCCAATACCACGGAACAAACAACACCAAGCGAGCCTAATGCCGATAAGAAGAAAACGCAAAATAAAGAAAGAAGACCAAGAATGATCGTGAAAAAAACACCCATCAACGAATTATAACAATAACATCATTCCATGCCTTCAGACTTCAGGACCAGCAAAGTGAACACCACGGCAACAACGGTCAGCAACGAAGACAAAACGCACTTAGCAGAAACCACCGCGAACATCAAAGAAAAAATCCAGTCAGCGCATCATGACAGCTCCGAAGGCCAATTAGCTTTAGACATCTACCAAACACCAACACAGCTTGTGATAGTAGCGCCAATTGCCGGCGTCAAACTGGAAGATATTGATGTCAGCATCACCGAGGACGTCCTTACCATCAAAGGGAAAAGGAATCTGGGATTTGATATCGCGGATGAAGATTATTTTGCACAGGAATGTTTTTGGGGAGATTTTTCCCGTTCCATTGTACTGCCAGCCTCAGTGGACACTTCAAAAATCGCCGCCACTTTCAAAGATGCCGTCCTCAAAATTACTATCCCGAAAATTGAAAGAGTCAAAACCAAAGTAATACGCATTAAAGCCGAATGAAATGAAAAAGATCCGTAAGGCCGTCTTCCCAGCAGCGGGTTTTGGAACCCGTTTTCTGCCTGTGACAAAATCACAACCAAAAGAAATGCTTCCCATCGTGGATAAACCAGTAATTCAATATCTGGTTGAAGAAGCGGTAGCCTCAGGCATTGATGAAATTATTATTGTCACGGGACGCGGGAAACGTTCAATTGAAGACCATTTTGACTATTCTTTTGAACTGGAACACACTCTTGTTGAAAAAGGCAAACATAGACTTCTGAAAGAAGTGCGAGCCATCTCAAAACTGGCCAAATTCGTTTACGTTAGACAACCAATGCCCTTAGGAGACGGACACGCAATCCTCTGCGCCAAAGAAGTCATCGGCAACGAACCATTCGCGGTGATGTTTGGCGATGACATCGTGGATTGCCGAATTCCCGCGCTAAAACAACTCATCAATATTTATGAAAAGACAAGATGTTCAGTGCTTGCCCTTGAAAAAGTGGATAAAAAAGAAACCAGCAACTATGGCATCATCAATCCAGATTCTTCAGAAAGACGATTGCACAAAATCAAATCATTGATAGAAAAACCTGATCCCGATCAAGCCCCCTCAAACCTAGGCATCATCGGCAAATATGTCGTAACGCCTGAAATAATAACTGCCCTTGAGCAAGCCAAACCAAGCCATGGCGGAGAAATCAGGCTAATTGACGGATTCATGCAGTTACTCAAAAAACAACCAATTTACGGTTATGAGATTGAAGGCAAGCGTTATGACACCGGTGACAAACTCGGACTAATTAAAGCAACAGTGGACTTTGCCCTTAAAAGAAAAGACCTCGCGCCAGCACTAAAAAAATACTTGCGCTCTCTTGATTTAAATTAAATTTAGGAATACAATACTTTAATCACAAAAAAACAAAACAAAAATCAAATCCCAAATGCAAAAAAAACAGGATATAGATTTTCTCTTAAAAGAAGCAGACCAGAAAAAAATGCGGGGAGAACATCTTGAAGCCATCAAGCTTTGCGAAAAAATCTTGGCTCAAGATCTTAATAACACGGAAGCCTACGAAGAAATCGGCGACAACTATCTTAGCCTGCGCCAATTTGACAAAGCAAAAAAAGCACTACGACAGGCCATCCGCCTCAATCCGCGCAGTGCCAACGCTAATTACCTGTACGGATTCGTTTTTTCAGCGATTGGAGACTGGAAAAAATCCATTGATTACCTTGAAAGAGCCAACGAAATTGAGCCTAACCATCCAGAAATTCTTAGGTGCCTCGGCTGGTCAATTTTTCACGACGGACAACGCAACAGAGGAATCATTTTACTTGAAAGAGCTCTTAACTTGCACCAAAACGACCCTCTGATCATGAGCGATCTTGGCATCTGCTATCTCAACGAAAAAAACTTTGAACGTTCATCTTACCTCTTTCGCAAAGTACTGGAACTTGAACCAAACAATGAAAAAGCGCGTGAATGCCTAAACGCCGTAAGATTCTTTCAGAAAGAATTCAAAAAATTAAGAGAAAAGCATAAATAGCAAATCACAAACCAAATTGGCTAACCTAATCTTAAGCCCCACCAGCCTGTACAAAAGGCTTTTTTATTGCAAAATTGGTTTTTTGCCTTACAATAAATCTGCTTCAGGGTGAATGATCACTGCCGCCATAACGGCGGGAGAGGAAAGTCCGAGCACCAAAGAAAAAGGATAGTTCCTAACGGGAACGGCCTAAAAAAAGGTACGGAAAGTGCCACAGAGACTATACTAGCCCGGTAACCGCGCGAACGGTTACCAGCCGCAAGGCAAAGGCAAAAGGTGAAAAGGTTCCGCCAAGCGGAACCGTCCCACGGTGACGTGGTGACGCGGCAAACCCTATCCGGTGCAAGGCGGGATGGAAGATATGGAAACAAGCTTTTTTTCTTAAGCCCATGTCTTCCCGCCGCAAGAGCGCACGCGCGAGCTGGCGCCTAGATAGATGATCATGCTCCTAACCCTCACGGGCCGCGGAGAACAGAACTCGGCTTATGATCCCTAAGGCATCCACTCAACCTCCAAGTCGCGTGGATGCCTCAAGAAGCAAATCGCAACTACATACGGCAAAAGAGCCACCATGAAAGCATCAGAAATCTTGCTAGGCCTCCTGCGAATACCATCAGACTTTCTGATGGGACTCCTAGCTTTTTCATTAGCTTACCAAATCCGAAGCAAAACCGACTTGATTTTAGGCATTCAATTGCCGCTTGACCTAACCACTTTTCCACCTCTCCCCGCTTACATAAGGTTCAGCGCCATCGCCACTTTTATTCTCATGCTGATTTTTGCCGTAAACAAAATGTATTCACTTCAACACAGCATCCGTCTGGCCGCTGAAATCAGACGGACCATTGTCCTAACCACCGCCTGGCTAATGCTTATCATTACCTATTTCTTTGTCATCCGCGAATTCCCCTTCTCACGCCTGGCGCTGGGATACAGCTGGGTACTGATAATACTGCTCATTAGCGCAGGAAGAATCTCCATCCGTCTTTTAGAACAAATGCTCCTCTTCATGAACATCGGCAAAAGAAGAGTACTTATAATCGGCAATAACCAGATTGCCAACAAACTGGTGCAATATCTAAAAAAAGACCGCAAAATTGAGCTGGTCGGCACGCTGGACGACAAATCGGAAAACATCGCCAATCTCAACACGCTCGGCAAAGTATCTGAACTAAACAAGATCGTTAAAAAATACCGCATAGACGAAATCATGCAAACTAAATCAGACCTTTCTGAAGCCCAATCAACAGACATTCTGGAATTTTGCAGAGAACATCATTTGGAATACAGCTTTGTCCCCGACCTGCTCGCCGTGCATCACACCAATGTAAACGTCAAAACAATCCTTGGAATACCAGTCATTGAGCTTAAACCAACACCTCTAGATGGATGGGGACGAGTTGCTAAGCGCACATTTGACCTTATTGGATCCATAATCGCCCTAATCGCGCTATCCCCGATTATGGTTGTCACCGCCATCGCGATCAAACTGGATTCCAAAGGCACGATTTTTTTCAAATATCTGGATGACGGCGCTAGAGTTAAACGCGTCGGCCAATTTGGCAAACTTTTCAACTTCTACAAATTTCGGACCATGTACCCAAACACGCACAACCTCCGCTACACTAAACTAGCAAAACAAAACACCCGCGAAGGCTCTCCGCTAGTAAAAATTAAAAACGACCCGCGCGTGACCCGCGTCGGACGCTTTCTGCGCAAAACCAGCTTAGACGAACTCCCCCAGCTTTTTAACGTCATCAAAGGCGAGATGAGTCTGGTCGGCCCGCGCCCTCATTTACCAGAAGAAGTCGCCAAATACAATAAACACCACAAGTTTGTCCTCACCATCAAGCCAGGCATCACAGGCATGGCGCAAGTCAGCGGACGCAGTGACTTGAACTTTGAAGAAGAAATTCGTCTTGACACCTACTACATTGAGCACTGGTCGCTTTGGCTGGACATCAAAATACTATTTAAGACAATCTTCATCCTTTTTCGTGGATACAAAGAGTGACATCTAAACTTCAAACTAAGACTACTGATGTCAACAAAAAACAAAGTTTGCAAAACAAAGAAGGCTACTTAAATAAAATCCGCCGCTTTAATTTTCATCTTGCCTAAAAACCTTGCCTAACAACAATGCGCCCCCATCATCGCGCGACCAAGACTTTATCTTTTACTGTCATCTTGACTTAACAACAATACGCCCCCATCTCGCGCGCCATGAAAATACCTTTTTTCTACCACCCAAACAGTTTGCCAACATCATCCGGGCTTTCCCGCTTTCTGGCAATCGTAACAATCCCGTTTTGCAAAACAATCTTAGCCGGCGATGAAAGCAGACAATGATGTGAAGAAAAAGCATCCTGATAAGCACCCGTATCCAAAACCGCGATGTAAAGATTCTCGCCCTCATCAAGATCCTTGAGCATAGGCAACAACAAATAGCCATCACTAGAGGCGTATTTATCATCCGAATCACAAGAAAGCCCCGCGAGCCAAACTCGATCCCGCCTTTTGGCATCCATGTGGTTAACTGGTATTACGCGCCATTTCTGGTGAATCGCCCAAGTATCAAGCAAATCATTCATAAAACTACCATCAACAATATACCACTTATTCGCCACGGCTTTTGGAATATCTTTTGATCCAATCACCTTATACACAGTCAACTGTGCCGGCGCCGTAATATAACGCCCCCACTCCACTATCAGGTTCGGATGAGGAATACCTGCTTTTTCACTCAAATCCTTCAAAGTCTTCATGATCCGATAAACTAGTGACTCCACACTGTACATCTTCTTTTCATAAGGAATCGCGAAACCACCACCCATGTTAATAGTGTCTAAGGTTGGATTAACCTCACGAATACGCTTATACGCGCTAAAAGCTTCTCTTAGAGCGGTAATAATATCATTTTCCTGCGTAATCTGCGAACCAATATGATAATGCAGTATCTTCAAATTCCTGATTTTGCCCAATTTTAGAATTTCATCAAGCAAAAGACCAAAACGATCAATCTTCTTATCCCAATGAGATTTAACTTTAGAAAGCAGATTAATCCTCACCCCCACATCCCCGGGAAAACCCTTGAATAGCTTGATCTCTTCCATATCTTCAATAATCGGTATAATAATCAGACCGTTATCGCGAAGACGTTTAATAAGAGCAATATATTGATCAGTCTTCGGACCGTTGCAAAGCACCCTGATGCGCGAATAAAAATTCTCTCCTTCCCACAATTTCTTCACTATCCAAAGATCATTAGCTGAAGCGCATTCCAAGTTAGCCCCCTCACTAACCAAGGGCAACATAAATTCCTTGTTCTGATTGACCTTCATCGGGAAATGATACCAAAAACGTCCCTTATATTTAAGCCTCTTAGCATTAAAATTAACCACCTTAAAAAGATGACTTAATCTTTCCTCCAGTACAAAAGGCATAAAAACTTCAACTGACCCGCCGGCTTTCCGCGCGAGGTCATAGACGTTATACATGTAATTCCCTTCTCTAATAGTCAGTTCACCATCCTTGTTGATATCAAAATACTCGGTATTGTATTCCTTTTGCCCAAGCTTCCAGAATTTTTTATAATTCTTTTGCGGCGATTTTTTAGTTTTTCCATTACGTTTCTTGCGTTTGGCGGAATTGTCTAGGCTATTTTTTTCAGCCGCCTGCCCCGGCGGCTCAGTGGATTTTTTCAAATCAAAAAAATCAAAATAAAAACTGACTTTGTTTATAGCAATTTATCAGTTTCAGCGCAAGAAATTTATTAATTTTTTTGCAATTTTCCCTGCGACAATGCCATCAAATTCGCCATCCTAAAAAGAATCCTTGCTCCAACAACCGCGTCCCAACCGCCTTTTCGCGCGCCTGCAACCTCACATAAATCAAAACCAATAATCTTCTTTTTACTGCGCGCGATTTTATTGAGCAGATGAAAAACCTGTTCAAATTCAAAACCGCCCGGCACCGGCGTTCCTGTAGCTGGACACAAGGAAGGATTCAAGACATCAACATCAAAACTAACATAAACAGAGCCAGTAAGCTCTTTCATAATCTCATCACAAATTTTATCCCAACTTTTGCCTGCAAACATCGCTCTAGAAAGATTCCTGTCGCCAAACATTTTTACCTTGCTGGATTTTAAAATCTCGACGGCTTCCAACTCTGAATAATCCCTAATACCAACCATCACGATCCTCTCCACCCCTTTTAAATTAACGGCATTACGCATAATAGAAGCGTGAGAATAAGTAAATCCCTCATAAGCAAGACGAAAATCGGCGTGCGCGTCCAAATGCAAGATAGAAAATCCCCCCTGCGGCTTGCTCCTCCCTGACAAAACGCCATATTTTTTTGAGAGCGCGCGCATAAACCCAAGCGGAGAACTATGATCACCTCCCAACACGCAAACCAACTTGCCAGCTTCAAGATATTTATTTGTTTCCTTTTCCACCCACGCATTCATCTTTTCGCAGGCGGCATTCACTTCCTTGTAAATCCTTTTTACCTTGCTGTCAGAGGGTTTGCCGCCTTTCTCCAGATAAGCGATACACCGCGCCGCTCTCTTCCTCATTTTCCGGTTAAGCGAGATCAACTCTTTTGAGATCGGCGCCATCGCGATACCAAGTTTCCAAGCCTCGCGCATGTCCTGATCAAAAAGATCCACCTGCCTTGACGCCTCAAATATAGCTAAAGGCCCTTCCGCCGCCCCCTCGCCGTAAGAAACAGTCACTTCCCACGGAACCGGGACAACCACTACTTCGGATTCCTCCAGATTGAAAGGCAAACCAAAAAGATGCCCGTTATCAAGACCGATTGCGCCCGGGTCAAAGGTCTTGATCTTCTTTAGTTTTGACCGCAAAATACTGTGTTCCATAAACGCTTTAAAAACGCACTCAAACTAGCAGAAAAAAATGTTTTTGAATAGACAATTACTATCACTCCACACAATGACCGCTCTTTGAGACTAAATATTTTCAGGATTTCATTCTATCAACCCAACCTTTGACCGTTTGAGTTGATAGAACTGATCACCAGATGCTCCAATTCATGGCGCCCTGCGCAAAACTGCTGAAGATTTTGGAGAGTTGCCTTTGATTAACACAAATCCACTGATATGGTAGGTGCTTGACGCTAGCTTAAGCTTTTTTAAGCCAACTCCCTAGTCTGGGAGGTTGCCCTGATATGATGGATAATTGGCATCAGTTTAAGCGGCCAAACTTTGCGAATTTTCCGCAATATTCTTTTTTGATAATTTTTTTGATTTTAGCTTGATTGATATTTATGCCTTTATCAATATTTTCTTTTTTTCTTCCAATGAAAGTTCGGCCATCCTGCATTGCAACCAAGCCTCTTCTCATTTACAATACGCATGATACCGCAATAAGCGGCCACTTAATGAAACGCTTACAACCATGATTTACAAAATCCTCAACAAGATATTAGGCGACCCCAACCAAAAAGACCTCAAAAAACTTTGGCCAATCGTAACCCAAGTCAACACCAAATTCAGCGAATTGGACGCCAAACTTAAAGACGAAGAGATCCCTCTAAAAACAGAGGAGTTCAAGAAACGCATCACAGAAGGAGAAAAACTAGAAGACCTCCTACCCGAAGCGTTCGCTCTGGTAAAGCTTGCCTGTAAACGTCTTCTTGGAAAAAAATGGCTTGTCCGCCAGCATGAAATCACTTGGGACATGGTTCCTTTTGACGTGCAGATTTTGGGCGGCATCGTCCTGCATCAAGGCAAAATCGCGGAAATGAAGACGGGTGAAGGAAAGACCCTTGTCTGTACCATGCCGGTCTATCTTAACGCCCTAACCGGAAAAGGCGTGCATGTAGTAACCGTCAACGATTACCTCGCTTCCCGAGACGCGGAATGGATGGGAGGTCTTTACCGATTCCTTGGTCTATCCGTTGGCATCATTGCTCATGGACAAACCCCACAAGAAAAACGCGACGCCTACAATTGCGATGTTACTTACGGCACCAACAATGAATTTGGATTTGACTACCTGCGCGACAACATGGCCCAAAACAAAGAAAGCACTGTCCAAAGGCCATTAAACTACGCCATCGTGGACGAAGTTGATTCCATTTTAATTGATGAAGCCAGAACCCCGCTGATCATTTCTTCTCCCGCAGAAGAATCAACCAGCAAATACATCCGCTACGCCCAACTAGTAGCAGACCTTGTAGAAAACGAGGATTACATCATTGACGAGAAACTCAAAACAGCCACGCTCACAGAACGAGGCATCGCCCGCATGGAACAAAAACTTGGAGTGGACAACATTTACACCGACGCCGGTTTCAGCGAAGTTCACCACCTTGAACAAGCTTTAAAAGCAAAAACCGTTTACAAAAAAGACATTGATTACGTGGTTAAAGACGGAGAAATAATAATCGTTGACGAGTTCACGGGACGTTTGATGGTCGGCAGACGGTATTCAGACGGTCTGCATCAAGCCATAGAGGCAAAAGAAAACGTGGAAGTAAAACGTGAGACACGTACTTTTGCCACAATCACCTTCCAGAATTATTTCCGTCTCTACAATAAACTGGCCGGAATGACTGGTACCGCCATGACTGAAGCGGAAGAATTTTTGACCATCTACAACCTAGACACAATTGTCATTCCAACCAACAAGCCTGTTCAACGCAAAGACATGCCAGATATGGTCTTCAAAAACCAAAAAGGCAAATACATGGCCGTAGCAAAAAAAGTCAAAGAACTGCACGCGAAAGGACAACCTGTTTTAATCGGCACCATTTCCATAGAAAAATCGGAAATAATGAGCAGATTATTGCAATTAGAAGGCATCCCTCACAACGTCTTAAACGCCAAATACCACGAAAAAGAAGCAGAAATAATCTCCAAAGCGGGACAACGCGGAACGGTTACGATCGCCACCAACATGGCAGGCCGAGGAACAGACATTAAGTTGGGACCCGGCGTAACCGAACTGGGAGGACTCGTAGTGATAGGCACGGAAAGGCACGAATCCCGCCGCATAGATAATCAGCTGCGCGGACGCACCGGACGCCAAGGAGACCCGGGCGAAAGTCAATTCTTTGTTTCCATGGAAGACGAACTAATGCGCTTGTTTGGTTCAGAACGCATCCAAAAAATGATGGAGGCGCTCAAGATGCCCGACGACCTGCCCATCCAGAACAAATGGATCAGCAATTCCATTGAAAGCGCCCAAAAAAAAGTAGAAGGACGAAACTTTGATATCCGCAAACATCTTGTTGAATACGACGATGTGATGAACAAACACAGAGAAATTATTTATTCGCGCCGCCGCAAAATTCTAGAAAGCGAAAACATCAAGAACGACATCCTCTTGGCGATTGAAAAAGAAGTGGAAGCGATCGTTGATGCCCATACGCATGAAAAATCAGAAGAAGGCGACTGGGAAATACAGGAGATGGTAAACGATATCAACGCGCTTCACCGCGACACTGAAAGACCATTGAAAGTAGAAAACATAGAACACCTTAAAAGCAAAGAAAAATTGATAGACCAGATCAAACATTTTTTGATCGGACATTATATTGAAAAAGAAACCGTGCTTAAAGATCCAGAAATCATGAGAAAAATTGAACGCAGTGTTTACCTTAATGTTATAGACACGCTCTGGATGGAACACATTGACAACATGCAATACCTGCGCGAAAGCGTCTCTCTGCGCGGCTACGGCCAGCGCGACCCTCTGATAGAATACAAAGAGGAAGCATATCTTACTTTTTCAAAACTGCTCGCGGCCATTCAGCATAACACTGTCGGGACACTGCTCAAAATCAACCTTAAACAGCAACTGCCGGAACATCTGCTCCGCGCCGAAGAACAAAAAACAATCATAACCAACGAAGACCAAATAGAAAAAGTGCTTTCCGGCGACGCCAACCGCGGCGCCATCTCTGCGCAAACAAGCATGAGCGGCAAGACTGCCGGCAACCCCGTGATCATCAAGGCACAGGCTCCAAAAAAGGCTCTGCCCACGGTCGGCCGCAACGACCCCTGCCCTTGCGGAAGCGGAAAAAAATATAAGAAATGCCATGGCCAGACATAAGCCGTAAGGCGAATGTCCACACACACGCGAGCACAGCGAGCGTGATAACAAGAAAACATGACAACCCCCCACCAAAACCAAAAATCCCCCAAAATCGGCCTCCTGCAAAAGATCACCAACTTCCTGATCGGTTTTTTTGGCGGAGTCCTCCTTTTTACCTTCTGTCTCAGGATTTTACCCAGCATGTGGGGGGCTTTCCTCGGCACAGGAGTCAACATCATCGTCAGCATCTACCTGCTGAGGATTTTCGGTCGGGACAAGGCAAAAAGAATCGCCGCCATCGGAATCATCGCTTCAATTGCCGCGGTAATCGTTATCTCCCTTCTCCTGACCGCCCTGATTTTTTCCATGTTCAGCGAGATTTCCGGGTGAGGGTTAATCTTCATTCAATATTCTATCGCAAACCAGCTTCGCCAAATATTTCTTAAACTCAAATCTATGGAATCATTGTCAATCATCAATAAAATCTATGAAGCATACAAAGCGATTATAGACCTGAACAACAGGCTGGAGAAACGGTGGAAGTATACAATCGGCGTGAGCCTTGGAAATTCAATCCTTGACTGTATGGAAAACCTGATTATGGCAAAAAAACGCGCCAAAAACATTAAAAACCGGTTACCTGATCAAGGCAAGCAGTAAGCAGGAAATAGCGGGACGCCTATAAATAATAGGCAGAGGTACAACCGGCTCAAAAGTGCAGGTATATTTTCAGTAAAATGGGACATAAGCTTCGCTCCTTACGCTTCGCCTTAACGGAGCGCGATACAAAGCTTTTTGAGTATGCCGCCACTTTGCGGTAGCCTTAGAGCGTGCTTCACTCATTCCATGGATTTTCAAGGATGACCGCCGCCGTGCGGGGTCTTTTCAAGCCGAGGTTGCTATTCACCGACAGTGAAATATTAATGTTTGTGGCAAAAAAATTAAAGACAAAATAAAGGCCCCGCACAAGGCGGGGCCAAAGAAAAATCAAAATTCAAATCCCAAATTACATAACCTGCACCGCGCCGCGACCACAAAAACGATTCATGTAATCCTTCTCGGGATCGACGCAACCGAAGACGACACGGGAGCCGCTGTCTTTCAGATAGTAGCAGCCGCAGGCAACTTTACTAACATCAGAATTATGTTCTTGATTGAATATCGTTAAAATGTTCAATGTCCTACTACTAGAATCAAGAATATGTTTTTCAGGATTTGGTTCATCATTCTCCTTTGCCTGCTCATAGGCGCGTAGCGATTTCTGCATAGCCACGGCATACTGGCGGTCGCTCACAAGACGCATGCCGTTATCGCGGAAATATTTCTCACAAATACGGAGCTGTTCTTTATTGCGCTGTTTACCGGGTTTTTGCCCCGGGACAACGGCGGGATATTGGACCATATCCATAATGCTCACACTGACCTTCTTTGGCCTGCCCGACCATGCATAACCTTCTCTAGCATAGGCTTCATACTTCTTATTATGATGCTGATCATAATGGCGATTCGCGTTCATGGCGTCTATCATTTCGGTAAAAGATTTATCCGGTTCAATAATAAGACCTGGCTTTACCATGATTTTGACGATTTTTTCAAGCATTTCCGCACCCAATGCCATAATATGGGCAATGACCTGTTCTTTGGAGGGTACCTGAACGTTTTTGTCCATTTCCTTGGCGGTTGCCACGGCTTCTTCGTAACCAGCAACAACAAGATTCAGCTTTTCCTTCTCTTCCATTGTTAAAGGAAGGCCGTCAACAAATTCCGCGTACTCTGCTTCCGTTTTGTCCTCAAGTTTGCCGCCGGTTGGCGCTTCACCCGCCTTGCCTGCCGCTTCCCGTAAACTCTTGCCTTTTACGCCGCGCGGCTCCTTGGCAATCTGCATGGCTTTTGCAACCCTTCTGCGAGTATGGGCAATTTGGTCAACTTCTTCGGGCGTCAATTCAGGATTCGCCAGCTCTTCCACGCTCTTCTTCAATCTCTCATCAAACCTGCCGATTCTCTCTGCGCTTTTTTCCAGATATGGCTTCAAATAAACCTTAAAACTTTGTAGAGCGCCTTTTAATTTTGTAAGCTGTTTTCCGGTTAAATCAATCTCCTCATCGGTATCCAGATATTGGATATACTCATCCACATCCGCCTCTTCAAGAAAAAGGCCGCGAAGATAATTAAATTTCTTCTGATCGGTGTCCATGGCCGGGTTTTCCAGAGCTTGAAGAAGTTTGACCGGGTCGGGATTCTGACCGGGGATTTCCGTTGTTTGAGGTGCGTTTGGCATGGTTTCTTGGTTAATGTTAATTGTTGATTCTACTTAATTATAACAATAAAATAATTTGATTATTAGTCAACTATGCAGCAATTTTTGGTTTATATGCCCGCGGTCAATAGACGCAAAAGAGCGACCTGGTGACCAAAAATGCCCTTCATCCGACCATAAAAAAATATGTCTATAAAGATCTGAAAGTAATCTATGATTCGTATCAAAATCCATTTCGGGCGAAATGAAGAAACAATTGCCAAAACTTAAAAAGGCAATCTCTGCTTATCTTAAAGACGCCAAATAACCCCGCGGGTGCGTTGAATGCCACTTCCAGGCCGATGCGACAATCGTCTTCAGGTCTGCGTATCGCGGCTTCCAGCCGAGAACCTTCTTCGCCAGCGCAGAATCAGCCACAAGCACTGGCGGATCGCCTTCACGACGGACAGTCTCTTGCACCAGCACCTTCCTGCCCGTGACCTCTTCCGCGGCTTTAATCACTTCCCGAACTGAAAACCCATTACCGTTTCCAAGGTTGAAAACGGAGTGATCGCTTTTTTCCACACCCGCGCCGGACTGGCGCGACAAGTATCCCAGCGCTTTTACATGCGCGTCCGCCAAATCCGACACATGAATGTAATCGCGCACGCAAGTGCCATCCTTGGTATTGTAATCAGTTCCAAAAATCTTCAAAGGCACAGCTCCATTAACCTTGCCCATATCCAACAAATTCCGCATTATCAATGGAATCAAGTGCGTCTCTGGATCGTGATCTTCGCCAATCTCGCCCGACTCATCCGCGCCAGCGGCGTTGAAGTAGCGCAACGCCACATATTGGAACCCATAACCGCGCTCATACGCCCGCAACAGGTCCTCAAACATCAGCTTTGAAAGACCATAGATGTTGGTAGGCACCAATCTTGAATCTTCTTTGATAGGAACGATTTTAGGCGAACCATAAACCGCCGCCGTGGAAGAAAAGATGATCTTCTTCACGCCCACCACTCGCATGGCTTCCAACAAGTTAACCCCGTTCATGACATTATTGCGCATAAAAGAAGCGGGATCCTTCATCGAAAGCCCGACTTCTATTGATCCCGCAAAATGCACCACCGCTTCAAAACCACCAGCTAAAAAAATTTTCCTCAAACCTTCAATATCTCCAAGATCAATCTTGCAAAAATCAACACCATCGGGAATTGCTTGCTGATGCCCCTTAGAAAGATTGTCCACGACTACAACCTTATGGCCAGCCCTTTTCAAAGCGCGTACCGTGTGTGAGCCAATATATCCGGCGCCGCCGGTAACAAGTATCTTCATTAGTCAATATAAATTTCACGCGGCTTCGCTCCGTTCACAGGGCCTATCACGCCATTCTGCTCCATTAAATCAAGCAACCTTGCCGCGCGAGCATAACCAAGCTTGAGTCTCCTCTGCAACAACGACGCTGAAGCTTTCCTGCTTTCACGGATAATCTGCATCGCCTGTTCATAAAGCTCGTCATCATCAGCTTCAGCCAATTCGCTTTGCGGAATCCCTTGCACCTTTTGATGAGCAACCCTAGGCGAAGTAATGTCTTCAATATAACTTGGAGGAAAAGCAATCTTGGCATAGTTTGTAACCCGCTCAATTTCTTTAGATGAAACAAAAATACCTTGAACGCGCGTCGGCTTGCTTTGCCCCCCCGGAAAATAAAGCATATCTCCTTTTCCCAACAAATCTTCCGCGCCTACGCAATCAATAATCGTTCTAGAATCAACCTGAGAATTTACCGCAAAAGCAATCCTTGCCGGAATATTAGCCTTAATCAAACCAGTAATTACATCAACCGAAGGTCTTTGTGTCGCGATGATTAAGTGCATTCCAACCGCCCTAGCCATCTGCGCGATACGACAAATTGAAGCTTCAACTTCTTTGCCAGCCGCGATCATCAAGTCCGCCAACTCATCAATCACGATCACGATATTAGGCATTTTTTCGTGTCCAGGCAATGACCTATCCTTTTCATGAATTTCCACGCAGGTATTAAATTCCTCAATATTCTTGTGATGATTTTCCGCGCACAACTGATAGCGTCTGTTCATTTCCGCAACCGCCCATCGCAAGGCGATAGCGGCCTTTTCGGCATCCGTAACAACAGGCGTCAACAAATGAGGAATACCATTATACGCGGTCAATTCAACTCTTTTCGGATCAATCATAATCAGCTTCAAGTCATGAGGAGAATTCTGGTAAATCAGCGAGAGCAAAAAAGTATTCATGCCAACGGATTTACCTGAACCAGTAGTGCCAGCGACAAGCAAATGAGGCATAGAGGCCAGATCTCCCACCACAGGCTTGCCGGAAACATCCCGCCCCACCGGCAAACGCAGATTAGATTTTATTTCGCTGTATTCCTTGCTCTCTAAAATTTCCCTAAGATGCACCAATGAACGATGATCATTTGGAACCTCAATTCCAACCAACGACTTCCCCGGAATCGGCGCTTCAATACGAATTGATTTTGCCGCTAGCGCAAGAGCTAGATCATTTTTTAAGCCAGTAATTTTTGAAAGTTTTATGCCCTCGCTTGGCCGCAAAGTATATTGAATAACCGTCGGCCCAACATTTACCTCGCGCATGTCAACCTCTATTCCAAATTGAGAAAGCTTATCACGAATCTTTTTTGCGTTCTCCTGCAAAAGCGCGTCATCGGAGGTAATATCGGCAACCGCTGGATTCAAAAGATCCATGGGAGGAGTTTGCCAACCGGCATACTCCTCATGATCAACTTTGCTTAAAGAATTATTTTCCCCATCTTCTTCAATAATCTGAATCTTTCTTTCCTTTGGCTTTGCTTCAGCTGGAGTAACAACCGGCCTTTTAATCGTCACAACCTCATCTCCAGTTCTCATCTTAAACCTCATACCATCAAGATCTTCTTCAGTAAATTTATCCTCTTCCTCCAATTTACGCAAAGCTTCTTCATCATCCAGCACAGGCTCCTCCACCTCACTTTCTTCCACTGCTTTGGACTTTTTCCTAACAATCTTTATCTCTGGCTTAAAAAACCCAATAAAACCAGCAATTGAAATCTGAAAAGTAAGCAGAAAACCAATCAGAAAAATTGTAAAAAATATCACCGCGGATCCAAGATAGCCAACATTCAAAAGTTCCCTAAAAACAAAATTGGTAACAAAACCAACATAGCCCCCGTAATTGCCATTGCTAGCCTCTGAATAAATGGAATCCATTGGCACGGACAAATGCAAAATGCTCAACATTGCCAACAAAAGCAAAAAAATACCAAGCAAACGCGAAAGCGTAAATGCAACTCTTTTTGAAAAAAATAAAAGCAGACTCACTCCAACAAATGCGAACGGCATCAACTTAACACCCCAACCAAGAATCGGCTTCAAAACGCTCATCCATAACTCCCCCATCAAACCAAAACCGTCATTGAGACTAAGATAAGTAAATACCGCCAAAGCCAAATACAAAACCGCCGAAATCTCCCTCATGACCGAAGATTTGACCTCAAATTTCATTGTCCCGCGCGCGGCCATTCTTCTGCGGATCACCGTTGATTTTTTTCTCCTTCTCACCACAATTAAATTATATACAATAATTCCGCTTTCTTGTCCATAACTATCTTTTACCGCCAATAAAACCTTTCTGCTATGATTTACACGCCTTAACCGACAAAATATGATTAGAACAAGATTCGCGCCATCTCCAACAGGTTATTTGCACGTAGGAGGCCTCAGAACCGCATTATACAACTATCTGTACGCAAAGAAAAACGGAGGAAAATTTATTTTAAGAATCGAAGACACAGACCGCGCTCGTCTTGTTACCGGCGCCGTGGAAAATCTAATCAAGACACTCCAATGGGTCGGACTTGATTACGACGAAGGACCAATGAAAGAAGGCCCATACGGCCCTTATATTCAATCATCAAGAACAGAACTTTACCAACATCACGTCAAAACATTGCTAGACAAAGGAGCGGCCTACCCCTGTTTCTGCACCCAAGAAAGACTTGAACAAATGAGAAAAAGACAAACTGCACTCAAACTTGCCCCCATGTACGACCGCGCTTGCCTGAAACTCTCCCCCATGGAAGTCACAGAAAAACTTAAAACTGGCGTTCCGCACGTCATCCGCCAAAAAATACCGCAAGGGCAAAAACTCAAATTCAAAGATTTGATCAGAGGAGTAGTGCAATTTAACACCTCAAACATTGACGATCAGGTACTGCTAAAATCGGACGGTTTTCCAACCTATCACCTTGCCAACGTGGTAGACGACCACCTTATGGAAATAACACATGTCATTAGAGGGGAAGAATGGCTTCCCAGCACGCCAAAACATATTCTTTTATACGAAGCTTTCGGCTGGCAAAAACCAGCATTCGCGCATATTCCATTATTACTAAACACCAACAAAAGCAAACTTTCCAAACGTCAGGGCGACGTCAGCGTTGAAGATTACATCAACAAGGGTTACACAAAAGAAGCTATTATCAATTTCATTGCGCTTTTAGGCTGGCACCCAGGCAAAGGAGAAGAAGAAGAAATCTTTAGCCTGCAAGACCTAATTACAAAATTTTCACTGGAAAAAGTTCACAAAGGCGGAGCGATCTTTGACATAAGCAAACTGGACTGGTTTAACTTTCAATGGCGCCGCAAAAAACACCACGAACATTTAAAAGAAATTGCGATTAAAACAGATCCTCAAGTTACTATAAGCTTAAATAAAAAAAACGAAGCCGTTTACACTTTTTCAAACAAAAAGGCTGACATAGCCTTTACCCACGCCAGAGGCGAACTATTACTTGCATTGTGCGAAAAACACCTGCCTGATGACTGGAAAAAAGACAAAGAAAAACTCCTTAAAGCTTTAATCACAGTTGAAGAAAAAATCTTAGCCAAACCCGAAGACACAGCCAACAATATCAAGTTTTATTATTCATATCCGCGATTCAACAAAAACCTGCTCTTGAACGAAAAAATGCTGGTTGATGAAGCAACGGCTAAAAAAGCTTTGGAAGAATCAATAGACACCATCGCGCAAATGCAAAATGACGATACCGGCGCCACAATTCAAACAAAACTGCTTGAAAAAATCGCGCAAATGCAATGGAAAAACGGGCAAATGTTATGGCCATTGCGAGTAGCCTTAAGCGGCCTACAATTTTCCCCCGGAGTTTTTGATATTATCCACGTTCTTGGCAAAAAAGAATCACTCGCCAGATTAACAGCGACACTAAAAACACATTTCAATAAAAGCTAAATTGACAAGCTCGCCTTCATCCAATTCGTCTTTACAAAGAATTTTAATGGAGGCAGTATAGAAGAGCAAAATTCCTTAAAAACAATTATGAATTTCGCGGAACTTAAAGAAATAATAAAATACCTCAAAAAAACCGTCACCTGCACCACCTGCAAAAAAAAATTCTTAGATGAAGACATCAAGGTCATCTCTACAATAGGCAGTGAAGGGCTTTTTCATATCCATTGCCACCACTGCCACAACGAAGTAATCGTGCATATTACTATTTTGGAACAAACTAGCGAAAAAAGTAACATCAACATTGAAACAAGAAAAGCCAGCAAAATAAACGAAAACGATATCCTAGACATTCACAACTTTCTTAAACAGTTCAATGGCGACTTCATTAAGCTCTTTACCGAACAATAAAATGAAAAAAATAATATTATTGGCCGTAATGATGATCAGCCTCACGGGTTGCCAACAAATAAACCAGCTTAAAAGCGAAGCGACAAAAATGGCCGAGACAGGAGCTAAACAAATTGATACAGCCAAAACTTCAGTTCTGAACGCCAAAGATAAAATTGAACAAAAGGTCACTCAAATTCAAACAGCTACAGAAGCAGTGAAAAAACTCGGAGAATTTTAAAATTAAAACACGCTATCCAAAGAGCAAGATCATTATCCCCGAAATAACGAGGATCTGTTAATATGAAAAAACTAAAATGTCAATTCCATTGCCATACCAAGGAGGATCCAATTGATTTAATCAGACACACCGAAAGAACGCTCATTGATCAAGCGGCAAAACTTGGTTATGAAGTTCTGGCCATAAGTTGCCACAATGTGGTCATCTTCAACAACGACTTAAAGCAATACGCTGAGGCAAAACGGATCCTGCTTATTCCCGCCATTGAAAAAACAATTGAAAAAAAACACGTGTTAATCCTGAACGCGGACGTACAAGCGCAAAAAATCAAAACATTCAAAGACCTGCGCACCTACAAAAAAAACAAGAAGAACTGTCTAATCATTGCGCCCCACCCTTTTTATCCAGATTTCACCTCCATCAACAAAAAACTTTTTGACAACCTAGACATTTTTGACGCGCTTGAATACTCATGGTTTCACTCAAAAAATTTCAACAACTATAACCAAAAAGCCGTAAAAGTCGCGGAAAAATACAATCTGCCGATCATCGCCACCAGTGATAATCACACCCTCAAATACCTTGATTCAGCCTATACAATCATTTCAGCTGACAAGAACATTTCCTCAATCTTTGCCGCGATCAAGAACAACCATTTTCAAATCATCAGCCACCCTCTTCCCCTTTACAAACTGCTTCTTACATACATAAAAATGACTGCTGGTAGTCTGTTAAAAATTTTCATTCCAATCTAGTTGTAACAAAAAAATTACAAAATCGTATATGAAGCAGGAATAACCTTAATTCACGCATATGGAAAACAAAGAAACAACTACTGAAAATCATGAAAACAAAGACCTAGCTTCCAAAAGCACTTTCAAAAACAACGAAAAAACCCGCCTCATCCTCATCATCATCGCAACCGCAATCATTAGTGCAATACTAACTGTCGCGATCAACAATTACATCCAAAAACCAACCGCGCTTTGGCAACAAAGTCCGGGCAATCAACAATCCAAGCCAGTTAACCAAGAAATTCCCGCAGAAAAACCATTCCAAGTTAACCCGCAAAACAACCCTCCGCTCAATCCGGCAGTCAATTCCCCGCAAGCAATCAACAGCCAAAAAGAACAGCAAACCTACGACCTCGCGCTTCCCGGCGGAGGCAACGCGCATTTCATTTTTCCGTCTGGATGGAAAATCAATGATACAGACAATGAAATTACGCTGGTTTCACCTGATGGCGATTCAACTTATAAGATCTCAAAGAATAATCTAGCAAACGGCAGAACAATGATCTTCAATTCATCATCTACACGCGCCAATCAGGCTTATTCCATTAATGTCACCGCATCCGGCAACCAAACAACCGTTAAAATAAGCGACAATCCAAATGATTTGATGATGATGCGCAATTATTACCGGCGCAACGCGGCAAATTTATTGCTTGAAATGGAAAAAATGCATCGCGCAATGGACGAAATGTTCTGGAACTTTGACAATTTTTAAGCATTACAAAAAGCGGACCAAACCACGCCTAAATAAAACCTTTAATTGCTATTCTAAGCATGCTTTATTGTTAAAACCGCTAAAAAATGATAAAATAATAAAAAAATAAAAAATAAACAAATGGACTTCCTAAACATCATCAAAGAAAAATCAAAAAAATTGTCAAAAAAAATTGTTTATCCAGAAACCTTTGATGACAGAACGCTATTTGCTATAGCGAAAATTGTGGAAGAAAAAACCGCCACACCGGTTTTGCTCGCAAAAAAAGACTTTCTTAGAAAAAAATTCAAAGACTTAAAACTAAACATAGACTGGTCAAAAATCCAAATCATAGACCCAAAAGATCCAGCTTATCTAAATAAATACGCCCAAATCCTTTACGCAAAAAGAAAAGACAAGGGCATGACCCCAATACAGGCAAAAAAGCTTGTAAATGATCTCAATTACTTTGCGGTCATGGTTGTTGCGGCCGGCGATGCCGACGGACTAATTTCAGGCGCCAGCTCTTCCACCGCGGATACAGTCAGACCAGCCTTTCAGATCATAGGAACCAAAGAACGGTTTCACAAAGTGTCGGGGATCTTCTTCATGCTTTTAGAAAACAGACTCCTGCTTTTTGCTGATTGCGCAATCAACATCGATCCAAATTCGCATGAATTGGCTGAAATCGCTATAGACACAGCTGAAACAGCTAAACGTTTTGGCATAACGCCAAAAATCGCCATGCTATCATTTTCCACCGCTGGTTCAGCCAAACACCCTTTCGCAGATAAAGTGCGCGAAGCAACACAAATGGTCAAATATAAAAGACCAGATCTTGTTTGCGACGGAGAAATGCAAGTTGACACCGCGCTTGTTCCATCAGTAGCCGCCCGCAAATTTCCAAAATCACAAATCCAAGGAGATGCCAATATCTTGATATTTCCCGATTTGCAATCGGGAAATATCGCGTACAAACTAGTTGAAAGATTGGCCAAAGCGGAAGCGATCGGCCCAATTCTGCAAGGCTTAAACAAGCCAGTCAACGATCTTTCACGTGGTTGCTCCTGGCAAGATATCGTTGATCTAACAGCAATAACAGCATGTGAATGCGCCGAATTGCAATTTGATTTTGGACAAAATAAACAACCCTCGCAAATTAGACAAACATGATCATACTGGTAATAAATTCAGGATCATCATCGTTGAAATTTCAGCTGTTTGAAACCAGCGAAAAATTCAAGCGCCTGTATCAAGGCATGATAGACCGCATTGGAGATAAAAAGGCGAAACTGGTCGCGGAAGGACAAGAAAAAGCCATCTCCGCTCCCAACCATGCCACGGCGATAAAATTCGCTTTTAACAGTCTATTAAAAAGAAAACTCATCAAAGAATTAACAGAAATAAACGCCATCGGACACCGCGTTGTCCACGGCGGAGAAAAATACCGCGATGCGGCTCTGATCACACCAAACGTCATCAAACAAATCAAAAAACTTTACTCACTGGCTCCTCTTCACAATCCGCCCAACCTAAACGCTATCCTAGCCTGCAAAAAACTTTTGCCAAAAACACCGCAAGTCGCAGTCTTTGACACGGCGTTCCACCAAACCATACCGGAAAAAGCCTATCTTTACGCGATCCCGTTTGAATATTATCAACGTTTGGGAATTCGCCGCTATGGCTTTCATGGAACCAGCCATCACTTCGTCACCAGACGCACTGAAGAACTTCTCCGCAAAAAAAAATCAAAAATCATCATCTGCCATCTCGGCAACGGATCAAGCATAACAGCCGTGAAAAACGGCAATGCCATTGATACAAGCATGGGTTTCACGCCGCTGGAAGGATTGCCAATGGGCACAAGGAGCGGAGATCTGGATCCGGCCATCGTTTTTACGCTTATGAACATGCTGAAAATTAATACAAAACAAATTGACGATATCTTAAACAAAAATTCTGGACTAAAAGGACTTTCCGGATTAAGTTCTGACATGCGCGACCTTTGGGCCTCTTATGCGACAAACAGCCGTGCCCGCCTGACCATCAGCCTATTGGCCTACAGAATCGCAAAATACATCGGCGCTTACGCGGCCGCGCTCAATGGCATTGACGCAATCAGCTTTACCGCGGGCATAGGCGAAAACGCTTGGTATCTTCGCCAAGAAGTATGCGCTTACCTTGGTTTTCTTGGAGTCAAGCTAGCTCCAACAGCCAATAAAGCCTGCGCAACATTAATCAGCGCCCCAACAAGTCGCGTCAAAGTTTTCGTGATCCCAACGGACGAAGAAAAAGAGATCGCGCTGGAAACAGCTCAAATCCTAAAATAAATATTTTAATCTTTAATTTAAAAAAAATGTACTACCTCAAACCACGCAAAATTGATATCCAGGTAGGAAGCACGTACGTCTGCCTGCTCAACGAGAAAACCGCGCACCAGCTTGACCTCCACGCGACTGACCGCGTTTACATCAAAAACGGATCGGCAGAAGTCATTGCCATCCTAGATATATCTGGGAGGATGAGCAATGGAGAAATAGGTCTTTATCACGAGACTTGGGAAAAACTCAAAATCGCCGAAGGTGACCGCAGAGTTTCGGTAGAAATAGCAAGAAAACCTGATTCAATCGCCTTTATCAGAGAAAAATTGGATGGCAAAAAACTTGACGCCTTCAAAATAGGTAAAATCGTCAAACATATTGTCCAAGACAGACTCTCGGACATAGAAGTCACTTATTTTATCTCTGGGTGCTACATTAACGGCCTTGATGACGAAGAAACGGTCGCATTAACCAAAGCGATAGTCAAAAACGGCGGACGATTAAAGTTCAAAAAAAACAAGATTGTGCTAGATAAACATTGCATCGGTGGAGTACCAGGCAACAGAACCACCTTGATCACGGTACCAATTTGCGCCGCGGCAGGATTGCTCGTGCCAAAAACGTCCTCACGGGCAATCACTAGCCCCGCCGGTACAGCTGACACCATGGAAGTATTGGCAAATGTTACCAATGACGCTAAAAAATTGCAGAAAATTGCCAATAAAGTCGGCGCTTTCATTAGCTGGGGAGGCGGAGTAGATCTTGCCGCCGCCGATGATCACATGATTCGCATTCGCAACCCAATGAGCCTAGACCCGCAAGGCATGTTGCTCGCGTCAATTCTGGCAAAAAAACATTCCGTTTCAGCTTCTCACGTGGTCATAGACATCCCTTACGGGCCAGACGTAAAGGTCAAATCGCCCCAAGACGCCGCGCCTTTAAAAAAACGATTTGAAAAGATTGGCGCAATGCTCGGCATGAAAATGAAAGTAGTACTTACAGACGGCAAACAACCCATTGGCAACGGAATTGGCCCAATACTGGAATGCATTGACGTAATGAAAATTTTAAAAAACGAACCGGATGCGCCCAAAGATCTGCGTCAAAAATCAATCTTCATCGCTGGAGTCGCTCTTGAACTTACAGGCAAAGCAAAAAAGGGCCAAGGAGCAAAGATGGCCGAAGAAATTATCACTTCAGGGAAAGCCTACAAAAAACTGCAGGAAATCATCAAAAATCAAGGCCCAACCAATAATAAACTTGAACCAGGGCAATTCACCGCGGATATTCGCGCCAACAAAGCAGGAACCGTAAAATACATTAATAACAAGATGATCTCCCATTACGCTCGTCTAGCCGGCGCCCCCATCAACATGGGCGCGGGACTATTTATCAGAAAATTTGTCAACGATAAAGTAAAAAAAGGGGACGTACTCTTCACGGTTTACGCTGAAAACAAAGGACGCCTTGCCAACACAGTGGAACTCATCAAAATAAGCGACTGTTACCTGATAAAATAACCCGCGCGTCATAAATTTGACCTTTGATTTTCCACAAACATTAAAGGTCACCCATCTAAAAATCATCAATCTTTAACATCATAAAGTGACCTACCAAGAAATCATTAACAGCATAAAAGACCTGAAAATTCAAGGAGCCGAAAAAATCGCGGTGGCGGCAGTGGAAGCATTCGCTCTAAAACTCAAAACAACGCGTGACCATCATGAACTGGAAAAAGCGCGCCAAGAACTAACGGCAATTCGTCCAACAGAGCCAGCGTTAAGAAACGCTCTAACTTACTGCATCAACAACTATAAAAAAACCAAAAACGTCGGCAACTTTGTAATCAACTATTTCAAAGAATCCAAAAATAAAATCGCCGAAACAGGCGCGAAAAAGATTCAAGATGGCATGATCGTTTTCACGCATTGTCACTCGTCAACCGTAGAAGCAATCTGCCAAAAAGCGAAAGAACAAGGAAAAAAATTCACCGTTTACAACACGGAAACCAGACCGCGCTATCAAGGGCGCATTACGGCCGAAAATATTGCCAAGATGGGAATACCAGTGGTTCACTTTGTAGACAGCGCCGGACGCACTTTCCTTAAAAAAGCGGATCTTTTTCTTTTTGGCTGTGACGCCGTAACAGCGGAAGGAAAAATCTACAACAAAATCGGCACAGAAAATTTTGCCGAATTCGCCAACGAAAACCGCATTCCAACTTATTCGGTTACTAACTCATGGAAATTTGACCCACTCACATCCTTTGGCACCGAAGAAACAATTGAACAAAGAGATCCCAAAGAAGTCTGGGAAAATCCCCCTGCAGGAGTAACAATCATGAACCCAGCCTTTGAAGTTATTTCACCAGACATCATCACTGGCATTATCACCGAACTTGGCATTTTTAAGCCTGAAACACTGATTATAGAAGTGCAAAAAGCATACCCGTGGATGTTCAAAGTTTAAATAAACTTGAAATTCACGATGCTCCGCGCGATAGCAGTGCTAATATATAGGCGCTTCATTTAAATTTTTTTTGTAAGACCATAACCGCTAAAATATTTTTTTAACTTTTTTATCTTAAATGGCAATCACCCCCGAAGACACTAAATTTCTTGAACAAATAGACAAGCTAGAACCACGGGCACACTGTCTGCGAGCGCAAATAGTAAGCATGATCGTAAAAGACGGCAAAATATTAGTCGCGCATGCCAACGACTGGCAAAACGGATATAACTGTTCACGGATCGGGTGCGTGCGCGACATGTACCAAGTCCCCTCAGGTCAAAGACGCGAAGTCTGTTACGGCATCTGCGCCGAACAATGGTGCTTGGCCTTAGCTGCAAAAAAAGGCATTTCCGTTGAAGGAGCAACACTTTACTGCACCAAACACCCCTGCCGCGTCTGCGCTGGAATGATCGCCGTTGCGGGTATCAAACGAGTAGTGTACCAAGAAGGCTATCCAGAGGTTCTGCCGAATTACAACATCCTTGAAGATTCAGGAATCATTGTTGAAATGGCGCCATCAACTGTATTCAAGAGCCCCAAAGTCTCCAAGAACCACACAATATAATTAGGACACTAATTATATCTTGCGTCAAATAGCCAATGGTACTAGAATACAGCCCGAACACAAGCTAAAAAATATTGTGTCCATAATTCAAAAGCACTTCTTGTTGCCATTTCAAAAAACTACAATCTATCGGGAAACTCTCTCCACCA
>Ga0272446_1000608_pt1 | contig 55014 bp, 41 predicted proteins | sample YNPCB0061_FD_194587 | JGI IMG/M metagenome (GOLD analysis project Ga0272446, IMG submission 194587) | Hot spring microbial mat communities from Yellowstone National Park, WY, United States - YNP-CB-006-1 | ecosystem: Environmental > Aquatic > Thermal springs > Hot (42-90C) > Sediment | place... | reverse complement strand
CTAGTGCAGCTAAAGCAAGCTCGGTGGGTTTGGGCGCTACGTCGGTACCCAAAAAACCGAGTGGCTCGTCAACCATGATGGAGTGAACACATTCTTTTTGTGCCGCCCCACCGGAAGTGTTTTTTTTCCAACGGTAGACCACTGAGGTCGAGAGTGCCTGACCTTGCCACACGGTCAAAAGCTCGGTTACAACCTCGGCGGATTTTTTGTTTTGAGCGAGTTGCTCTTTAAGGGAGCGAAGCTCCTCGCCATTGATTTGCTTCTTAGGCATGAATCGTATCCCTCCACTTGAGGTTGATTTGCTCTAAGGTTGCTAAGATGGAGTCACTCAGCTTGCCCAAAAGAGCAAAAAGAATAAGACAGGCCAGGGATATTTCCGGTCTAGCGACATTTCGTCCGAACTGCAGCAAAAAGCCTAGTCCTTTGCTTGCGCCCAAGAGCTCAGCAGCGACCACCACCATCCAGGCAAGACCCAGCCCGCTACGTGCGGCTGTCCACAAGTTAGGGCTGATGGAGGGAAAGTAAACAGCCTGAATAGTTTCTGCTGGCGAGTGACCCAAAACCTTGGACAGCTCAATGATTTTTCGGTCGACCCCTTGAAAGCCCGCACAAACGTTAAGGTAAACGGGAAAGAAAGAAGTAAGAGCGATGAGAAATACTTTGCTTTCTTCGCCAATCCCCAGCCAGATGATGAATAGCGGAATCCATGCGAGGGGGGGAATGGCACGAATTCCCTGGATGGTGGGATCAAGAACTTCCCTGATTGGGGTGATAAGGCTCGTCAAAAGGGCAATTAACACCCCAAAAAAATACCCCAACGAAAACCCCACCGCAACTCGAAATAGGGTGAGTTGAAGGTGGGGAAAAAGGCTTTTGTCAACCAAGGCGCCAAGCAGGTATTCGAGGATCACGCGGGGTGAGGGCAAGATGTGGGCCGGAATAAGTACCCCTTCGCTAGCCAGGTACCAGACTAAGAATACCAACAAGGGAAATCCTAAACCAAGCACCAAGGGACGAAGCTTGTTCATGATTATTTCAAGGCCTTTTCGATGAAACTCGGGTCAATCAGGTTGGTAACAATGGTTTGAGTATCCACGTCGGCCTTGATGTTTCCACTTTGTTTGAAGATGCGCAGGGCTTCAACCAGAGTGCCGCTCACTTCCTCTTTGGGAATTGGCGAGGTAAAAACGGTGCGGGTTTGCAAGGTGAAAAGCGCCACGCTTTTGTCGAGCTGGGCTACCTGGGCCAAGATCTCAGCGGTTTCATCGGGATTGTCCTTGACCCAAAGCCGCGCCTTCTCATAAACTTGGAGCACCTTGACCACGAGGTCAGGGTAATTTTCGGCGAATTTTTGGCTAACCACGAGAACTCCATAGCTCGGGATGCTGCGGTCGCGGTAGAAGAGGCGGGCTTGATTGGAAAGCTCAAGTTTTGCCATCATCGGGTCAAGTCCTGCCCAGGCATCAACGGATCCCGAAGTCAAGGCAGCCGCTCCATCGGGATGGGCAAGGGGAACCACCTCAATGTCTTTTTCGGAGAGACCGAATTTTTCTAGGGCACGAATCAAAAACAGGTAGGGATCGGTTCCGTGGGGGGCGGCCACTTTTTTACCGCGCAGATCAGCCACAGTGCGAATGTTGGTGTCAATTCGCGTCACTAAGGCCGTCCATTCCGGTTGGGAGAAGACGTAAACAACCTTGATAGGGACCCCGTTGGCAAAATTCACCATCGCAGCCGTGACGGCCGTTGAGCCAAAATCGAGGTTATCACCTTGGATGAAGCTGATGGCTTGGGGGCCGCTGATGACCTGGGTCCACTCAACCTCGATTCCCTCCGCAGCAAGGGCTTGCTCGAGCCATCCCTTAGACTTTAAGACCAGGCTAACTGGGTTATAGGTGGCAAAATCGAGGCGAACAACTTTTGGCTTACTGCTCTTGGGTTGCTCGCCTCCACAGCCAAGGATACTAATCAGACTGAGAATTAGGGCAATTTTTTTGATCAAATGGTTCATTTGAAAACCTCCTGATTAAAAGGAATCATAAAAATATAAGTATGTCAAGTGGTATAATAAACATTTTTCAAGGTCAATCCATATCATCACAATTTACTGAACGATGAGGCAAGATCCAGATCCGATGAAATCGACCATGGTGCTTAAGGGATGTTTTGAACGATGAACTCATAGGACAGATCCTCTAAAATCTGATTCCCACCAGGGGAAAGAAGGTCGCCTGCGAGCACATGAAGGTTGTTAGGGGCTTGGAGCTGACTTGTTACCAGATATTTTTGGTTCGATGCCCAGTTCTTAAAGAGTTCTTGGGTGATTTGGTGGTTGATGGCGGGGTCTTGGGGGTGGTAGATCACCAGCACGGGAACAGTGATCAACTTAGGATCTAGGCTTCGGACTCTTTCTACCACGGCCGCCATGGGGAGGAGGCTATCCGTGTGGTGGGTCACGTCCCAGGCTTCAGCATGACGCTCATTGTGCATGGGGAAGGTGCGGTAATCGCCCAAAACCATTTTGACAAGAACAAAGGCCCAGGGCCAGTTCAAGAGGTTTGCCATGGGGTCTTTGGGGCCAAAATTGGGGCTTACCAAAATTAAGCCCGCAATGTTCCAGTTGGGCTGGGTTGACGACCAAAGAGCCAGGGAGGCACCGGTGGAACTTCCCACAAGGATGATGTGCTCGCCAAGAGCCTTACCTACCGAAACAGCTTCGGCACAATCATCCAACCAAGCTTGGGCGGTGATGCCCCGATGCCCGTCAGGTCCCACAAAACCGTGCCCGGCAAAGCGGGTAAGAAACAGATTCGCCTTTAACCGTTGAGCGAGATTTTGGAGCACCGGGTCAAATTCGCGGCGGCTGGCCGTGTAGCCATGGAAAAAAATGAGCACATATTTTGTTCGAGTGGGTGCTTGGGGACTTGCCCAAACAATCAGTTTTTTGGCGTCGGGGCGAAGATTTGGGATGGCTTCTTCTTGAGACCTGATTTGGGCTTCCAATTCCAGGAGACTCATGTTTGAAAAATCGTGAAGATTGCTCGCTTTTCCGAATTCAGGCCTTGGACCTAGTAACACGACACCCATCACCAAAACGATGGTGATTAAAAGAATCCATGTTAGACTGCGTTTGTTGTTCATACTGCTTGATTCCTCCCTTGAACCTTAGCTTGGTAAAGATTGTTGTCAGCTTGATTGAGAAAGGCTTGGTAATCGGTGTGGGGAACAGGTGTGCCCGTGTAGGTGGCAATACCAATGGAACAACTGAGCTGCTTGTCTTGAGGGATGGTAAAGTTGTGCGCGTAGAGTTCTTCCAACACTGTACGGAAGGATTGAACCTCGGTAAATTTTTTGAGAATTCGGTTGGCTAGTTCTCGTGCTCCGTCTTCGGATGTTTCGGGAAGAACAATCACAAATTCATCACCCCCGTAGCGAAACACGAGGTCTGTTGTTCGCACAGCTTCTTGGAACAAATTTGCCGTGAGTTCAAGAATTTTGTCTCCCAGGGCATGACCAAAGTTGTCGTTGAAAAATTTGAAGTTATCCAAATCGAGGAAGAGGATGGAGACGGGGGCACCCTGATCCTGCTTAAAGCGGTTGATTCGTGCCATTTCATTTTTGAGCGCTGCGTAAAGAGCATTCCTGTTTCCCACACCAGTGAGTTGGTCTGTTGTGGATGACTTTTCAAGAAGGAGATTTTTACGTTTAAGGTCATCAATTTGTTCCTTGATGGTTTGAACTTGAATAAGCCGATTCCAAGAGATTTCAAAGTAGCTGGAAATGTGAGAAAAAATTTGAAAGGGCTGGCGGCTTAAATTATCCGCTTCAGGATCAATGATGAGAACGAGCAAAACTGTTTGGTCCTTTGAGGGACTAAATTGATAAAACCAAAGACCGTATTGCTGCCACTCGGAAATTGGCTCTTGGTTAAAGCGTGGGATTTTAGGAAAATACTTCTTAGTGGAATTCAAGAGAAATAACAAAAGACTATTCATGTAAGGATCAGAGACATCAAGTTCCCCACGCTGATACAAGGTGATGATTTTATTTTTTTGAATATGGCAAAGATACACGGCATGCACTTGACTGTTTTGATAAAGTAAGTCGCCCGATTTTTGAGCAAGCTCGTTAAAGTTCCTACATTGTGAGGCCACCATCTGAAATGTTCTGATGAACTGAATTCCTTCAATTTGCTCATGAATGGTGATGAGGTGGCTTTGTAGCCTGGCCGCTGCCATGATCCACGACCACCCCGACCGTGATCGAGCGAGGTCCAGTTTAATTTTTTGAGGCTTTTTGGCCTCGATTCGCTTCTCCAAAAGCGAAGTGTAAAGAGCATTGTTTAGTTTTAGTGCGAATTCTAACCCTTTCTCCCATTTTGGTAGAGCCTCATCAACTGTAATAAATTCAAAAAGATAATCCCCATAATGGGTATAGAAAAAAGGGGCGTAGTAAAGGATGTTGTCGTTGGGTAGCTTAAGAAAAAATTCTGCTTGATCCCACTCTTCTTTTTTGCCATTTAACAAGGCCTGGAGAAAGTGGTAAAGAAAATATTCTTCGTTTTTACGCGGAAAGGGTTTTAAGTGGTGGTGTTCGATGTAGAGCAGAGACTGCCATGCCTTGGAAAATTGTTGATCTAGGGCATAGGCAGTTCCCAATACGACTTGAATACCGAAGCTGCTGTGGTAGGTAAGGTGTTTCATCTTGATGACCCTGATAAGTTCTTGGCAGGTACGGAGGTAAAATATCGAATTTTCGTAGTCAAAGGCTAAGAGGGAATTCACGGAAAGATTAAAAAGGGTCATACCGATTTCTTCAAAATTTTTGGCTTTTTTGAGGTAACGAATCGAATCTAGAAAATGGTGATGCGCTTTTTCGTAGTTTCCAATCATGTAATGGTAAAATCCAATACCATTATTGATATACGCGAATTCCAAAGGATTACGAAGTTTCTTCTTTAATTCAAGGCTTTTGTTATAGTATTCAATAGTCTGCTGGTAATTGCCTTTTACCGAGGAAACAAGCCCAGCCGTTTGATAGGCATAGGCAAGGCGAAAGATGTTATGATGCGACTTTGCTAAAGCAATTCCCTGCAGGTGGTAGAATTCGTACTCTTGAGGATAGTCAGAATAGAGACCAAAAGGGTTGGTTGATAAATAAGATAGAAAATTAAAAAATTCGAGGCTTTTGGCACGAATTAAAATGTCTTCATAAAAAACACGAAATTCAACGATACTTTGTTCTCGGATTTTTTCTTGAAGCAAGAACTCTAAAAACTGTGCGTAAAAATAAGTTTGCTCATCAGCAAGTTCCCTGGCAAGGTTCTTTGCTTGGAAGACCAAGTTTTTAGTGTGGTCAAGATCGCGTTTTTCAAAGAAAACGTGGCCAATTAGCACCATGAGACGAATGGTAAATTGATTGTGGTTACTCGTCTGAGCAAGGGAGAGAGCCGTTTGCCAACGGGACATTGCTAAGTCGTACTCTTTTTTGAAAAAATGAATCAAACCAACAATATCAAGGATCTCAATTTGTTCGGGATCAGAAAGAGGGTGTCCGCCAAGGGAATGCTGATTAAGTATTTCTTGCGCGTATTTAAGCGCATCATTCAAAGCAAGAAGGTGAAAGGCCCGTATGACCATTTGAAGCGAAAACGAAGCATTTTCCTTGAGAGGGATGGAATTTCCGACACCTCCCAAGCGAATCAGGTGTCCTTGAGCGTCAGCAAGTTGAAAAAACGCTCGAATTTTGTGATGGGCACTGGGTAAATCTTGTTGAAAATCATTTTGATAAATCAAAAAAATTCGAAATGGAATAAATTGTATTTTCGAAACTTTTTTCCAAAGAAGCCTCATAAAGGCATAGCTAGAATCGTTCATGATCTGGGCCTGATCAACAACAAAGTTTGACGGACGCAGGCGCGCCAGGTTGATGAATAGACGTACCAGCGCGTTGAGCATCATCTGTTGTTCAAACTCGATCTCGGGATAAAAGATCTCTTCAGGCCTTTCCAGGGGCTTTTCATCTAACAAAAGTTTGATAAGAGGTTTATGAAAAATATAAAATTTTGCGTGTTCAAGTTCACGCTCTTGCTCTTCCACCGTCATTGATCGTAATTGTTGTAAACTCCATAAAAAAAAGGGGCCATAAGGAGTGCAACAAAGCTCAGGATCGTCAAAGAGATACGTCTGATGACCTTGAATAAAAGAAACAAGGTTTTGGGTGAAATCAAGGTCCTGGGGATTTTGGAACACAAGGATGGGGACATCTCTATTCTTAGGATCTAAGAAATTATTCAGAAAGCCTTGAAGTCCTTTTTCGAGGTAACTCTCACCCATGGTTACCAATCTTGGCAAAACGGATGAACCATCACTTCATCCAAAACAACGTGGGGAGGGCTGTTCAAAATGAAGTGCACGATACGGGCAATGTCTTCGGGTTTTAGCCACTCGGCCTTGTAAGGTGCTCCTGCTTCCGTGTTTCCAAAGGTGGAATCAGTCAAACCCGGCATCACCACCGAAACGCGAACCTGGTGCACGCGCCACTCTTTTCGCAGGGTGTGAAAAAACGCGTCCTGAGCGTACTTGCTCATGCAATAAACACTGCCTTCCGAAAAGGTACGTCGAGCCACATCGGAGGTGATCCCGACTACCCTAGGGCAAGAACTTTGAGCGATGAAGGGAAGAAGTTCTTTGGTCAAAAAGAAGGTGCCGCGCAGATTAACGTCCATCACGAAGTTAAAATTTTCTTCAGTCATTTCAATGATGGGTTTGAAAAGACCCACGCCTGCATTGAGTACGATGGCGTCTAACTTCAAATGAATAGAGCGAAGGTATTCGATTAAGGCGAAACGCTGATCGTGGTTGGTCAGGTCAGCCGCGAACAAATGAACCAAGTTTGAAGGGTTTTGTTGTAAAATTGTTTCCCTAAGGCGATTAAGTTCTGATTCAGAACGGGCGGTGGCAACAAGATTCCAGCCCTGACTTGCTAACTCCTGACAGATTGCGAACCCAATTCCTCGAGAAGCCCCCGTCACGAGAACATTCTTTTCCATGAAGACTCCAACTAGCTCAAAGTTTAATCCAAATGAGGCGATGATTCAATCAAAGGATGCGGCTGCCCAAGAGACTGCCTAAAAGCTCTACCGCCATCTTGGCGGTTTGATTCTTGTGGTCTAAGAGGGGGTTGACCTCAACCAAATCCAACGAACCTACCTTTTTGGTTTCGGAAAGGGTTTCCATAATGTAGTGCGCTTCACGGTAGGTGAGCCCACCCAGAACCGGCGTTCCCACACCTGGAGCAATGCTGGGGTCTAGCGAATCAATGTCAAAACTCACGTGAATGGCATCACAGGTATGTAGCCGTTGAAGGGCTATTTTCAAGCTGGCATCGATTCCCATTTGATCAATTTGCATCATTGTGATGGCCGTTACGGGTTGGCTTTTAATCAGTTCCTTTTCACCAGGATCAAGATCGCGGATGGCGAACAAGACGGTTTTGGTTGCTTCCAAAACTGGTTTTCCCGGTTGAACGAGCTGGGAAAAGCGTTCATCTCCCAAGCCGTTCAAAATGGCAAGGGGCATGCCGTGAAGGTTCCCACTAGGAGTAGTTTGGGGGGTATTGTAATCCCCATGGGCGTCAATCCATATCACTCCTAGGCTTTGGTTTTTTTCCAGGTAGTACTGTGAAAGGCCGCTGATTGAGCCCAGAGCCAAGCTGTGATCGCCGCCCAAAATAATGGGAAATTCGCCGTTCTTTTTGGAACGATAAACCTTCTCGCGTAGGCTGAGACTGATTTCTAAAATTGAGCTTAAATACTTCGTGTCTTGTTGACCGAGCTCGGCGTGGCGTCTCGGGATGAAAAGTGGGTAGGTGGGCTCTTCCGCAATTTTGAATCCTAAGGTTTGGAGCTTGTCTTCAAGACCAGCCATGCGGATGGCTGTTGGGCCTAAACTGACTCCGCGTTCATCCGCTCCTAAATCGATTGGCACATCGATGATGTTGACAATCATACTAGATCCAAGGCAAAAATTCGCGACCGCCGCTGAGTGCTATAGGTGGCTTGGCGGGCAGGCGGAAGGGTTGCGAGCGTGGTTTCCCGAAAACCTAAGGCTTCAAACCAGTCGAGTGTTTGGGTGGTGAGAACAAAAACTCTCTTGTAGCCTCGCGATCTAGCTCGATCAATCAAAAAATTGACGATGCTTTTACCCATTCCCAAAAAATTCATTGCGGGGTCGGTGGCCAGGGCGGCAATCTCTGCTTGCTTTTCCACGGGGTACTCATGAAGGGCACCGCAGGCATAAACCACCTCGTCAACAACGTAGACCACGTAATCGGTGTATTGGGCTTCAATGTCCTCAAAGCTACGCCGAATCAAAATACCTTTTTCAACGAGGGGCTCCATAATTTGTAAAATCACCGGAATATCCTCAATCCTTAGTTCACGAATGCTATCGTATTGGTTGTTATAGACCATAGTGCCAACCCCCAAGTTGGAAAAAATTTCCATAAGGAGGACACCATCTTTTCGGCCATCCAGAAGGTGGGCACGTTCAATTCCATTTTGGCAGGCTTCTAAAGCCAAGTTAAGGCTTTTGAGAACGCCAGTTTGTTCTTGAGAAGAAATGTTGTTGAGTTGCAAAAATTCAGTTGCTTGAGATAAGCTCAAGCGTGCAATACGTCCATCAATGCCCACACCCAGGGTACCCGGTGCCTTTAAGGGTGGTGAATAAATACAGTCAAAGTTGTTCACAAAAAAAAGCTTAGAGGCTCGCAATGCCTTACTGACCTCTAGGGCGAGTTCGTTTGCTTGGAGGTGATAGGGTTTGCCTGACAGGCTCCATCCAATGCAGGGCAAAACCGGAATGTATCCATCTTCCAATACAGCTTGAAGTAAATCAACAAAAATTTTATCTACCTTACCTGCGTGTCCGTGGTCAATTCCGTTCAAAACCCCTACGGCACGGGCTCTTACCCAGTTACCAGCCACAACGGGGACTTTGAAAGCACTTAAGACCGTGATATACTGGTTAATGACGTCAAAAGAGGCCATTTTCACGAACGGTAATTCCTTGGAACTGGTAATGCGATAACCTGCCTCATAGGAAGGGCGAAAACCGTAGTTTTCCAGCACCTCATCAATCCTTTCGCGGGCTCCGGGAACCAAGACAATTCGAATCCCACTTTGATGAAGCAGGGCAATATCCTTGAGAAAGAGGGGGAACAAGGGAAGTTGGGTAATCGGATAATCAATTTTTATTACGAATGTTTTATTTTTGAATTGGGTTAAGTACGAAAAGACCTCGCGAATGAGTTCGACTTCGTCTTCTAGATTTTGCATAAAAACATTGTTATTTTAAGATATACACTTGTCAACCTAAGTCGATAATTGATAAAGTGGATGTGGTGAAAAATGATCAAAGATAGCCAAAAGCTGAACCTCCTGGTGAATCTAGATGCCAAGGTCAATAATATCCAGGATTTAGATTTTCTTCTAGAAGAAATTTTAAGGGGGTGCCGTGAAATAACCAATGCCGATGCTGGATCAATTTATGTTCTAAAAGACGGTAAGCTCCACATTCAATATGCCCAGAATGATACCCTTCAGGCAAAACTCAAGCCTGGGGAAAAGCTTTTATACTCGATTTTTTCAATTGAAGTGAACAACAAGACAATTTCGGGTTATTGTGCGTTGATGGGAAAGATGATCAACATTCCCGATGCATACAACATTCCTCCCGATAGCTTATTTTCTTTCGATCCTAACTACGACAAACTGACCAATTATCATACTCAATCTATTCTTACTATTCCCTTAAAAATTAACACCGGCGAAATCCTGGGCGTCATACAAATCATCAATGCTAAAGATAAAAAAGGGAAAATCCGCGCCTTTGACCAAGATGATGAAATTTTGGTGTCTCATTTTGCAAGTAATGCCGCAAACGCCATGCAGCGTGCCAAGTTAACAAGGACTATCATCCTGCGCATGATAAAAATGGCAGAACTTCGTGATCCTAAGGAGACTGGACCCCATGTAAACCGAGTAGCCGGCTACGCTTCAGAAATTTATGAGCGTTGGGCAAGAAAGCAAGGGCATTCTGAACGTGATATTCAAAAATCGCTAGATACTTTTCGAATGGCCGCCATGCTCCACGATGTGGGAAAGGTTGCCATCAGCGATGTGATTTTGAAAAAACCGGGGCGATTTACGCCTGAGGAATATGAAGTCATGAAGTGGCATACGGTTGCGGGTGCCCAACTATTTGCTGACAAACAAAGTGAATTCGATGAGATGGCTAAGTTGGTCGCCCTTACTCACCACGAAAATTGGGATGGAACCGGTTACCCTGGTAAAGTTGATTTAGAAACGGGAAAACCAATTCTGTCCGGTGAAAGCAATCACCCCGTTGGTTTGTGCGGTGATGATATCCCGATTTGGGGGCGAATCGTATCGTTGGCTGATGTCTACGATGCACTTCGATGCCGTCGAGTTTACAAAGAAGCCTGGGAAGAAGATCAAGTGTTGCAAGAAATGGAAAAAATGCGTGGGTCAAAGTTTGATCCAGAATTTTTAGATATATTCTTTGAAGTGCTTCCCAATCTGCGTCAAATTGGAGAACGGTACCCCGACTAATCGTTTTTTTCTAAAATTCCCACTACCAGTTCAAATAATTGTTCAAGGCTGTAAGGTTTTTGTAAAAAACCCGCCGCTCCTTTTGTGAGAACTTCTTTGATGCGCTCATTCTTTCCAAACCCGGATGAAAACAATACGGGGATGTTTCCGGCAATTTTTTTAATTTCTTCAAAGACAATGTTCCCTTCCATCCCAGGCAACATTAGGTCAAGGATAATGAGTCGGAGATCTTTGGGTTTTTGTTGAATAAACTTAAGCGCCTCTAAGCCTGTTGACGCAGTGATCACCTCAAAGCCAAATTGGCTTAGGATGTTTGACGTTACCTGGCGCATGATCGCATCATCGTCACAGACCAAGATGGTGCCACTACCGTGATAGGAATTGATTGAAGCGAAAACGGCTGACTGGGCTGATGTAAGATTTTTTTCCTCTGGGAAAAAAAACTGAACATAAAAATTGTTTGAAACCTGAGGATTTAATTCCACAAAACCCCGGTGGTCAAGTGTTGATTGGTATAAATCGCCAAAACTCAAAAACAGTTTTTGTAAACTGGGATTTTCGACTACTTGATTAAAACTTGTGCTGAGAATTTCTGAAAGTCGGGAGGGATGAATGGAAATGGTCAAGCAAAGATAGGACTTTTCTTGGAGAGGATTAGAATACTTATTTTCTTCTAGGGCTAGCCATTTTCGTTCAATCGAAAAATCAATCTTGGTTTCTTTTTCATTATTGAAGTTGATGGCACTTAAAAGAAAAGAGCGGAAAAAACTGGAAAATTTAGTCTCATCCAGAGCGACATAACAATCTGAATCTTTGAGAGTGAGTGAAATAGTCCCTTGATAATCCTGGTGGAATGATTCAACTTGAGTTTTTAGCCATTGATCAAAAATTACGGGTTTAAGTTTAGATGATTTTCGAGAAGAATCCGCATGGAGTCCAAAGGGGAATTTGTTTAACGTTTGTTGTATTTCTTGAAGGGAGTGAATTATATCCTCTTTGCTGAGCGAATCTTGAAACTTTAAAGTTTTAGTCAATTTATTCTTGGCAATGACGAACTCATCGTTCCATATTCGTTGAATACTTCCAAAGGCATTAATTTTTTCGATGAAGCTGAGTTGTTCCTCCTTCCGACGAGCTTCCGTGACATCGTCTAGTCTGAGTAGAATCTCGCTACTCGTTTGTGTCAAAAGGGGAATTATTCTGATGTTAATGATTGAGCTTTCTTTACTCTGAAAGGGAACATTGCGGTGTTCCGAAGGCTTGTGTGTTTTGAGCGCTTCCTGAAGCAAGACTTCAATATTACGAAACCATGGGTGAACCTCCCAAAGGATTTTTCCGACAACCTCTACGCTTTGTGTTTCAAAGAGGCTCTCAGCGGTTAGGTTCCATAATTTCACAACAAAATGTTCATCAACGGTAATCAGACAACTTGATGTTTGGTTGATGACGTGCTGCAGATATTGACGTGATTGGTCAAGTAAAATTTGGTTGTGATAACTTCGAAGGCTAGAAATAACCGTTGTGCGGAGCTTTGCGACGGTTAGTTCTGTTTTATCTTTGAAGTCGTTGATGTCGTAGTCGATGATAACTTTATCCTCCGGGGAATGACCCGACTGCCCCGTCCGCAAAACAATTCGGAGGTTTTTGTTGCCTAGTTCTTCACGGATATATTTAATAAGTTCAAAGCCACTATTGACTGATTCCATTACAACATCTAATAACACGAGCGCGGTGTCTGGGTGCTGTAACAGTAAGTTTTTAACATCATTCTCGGTGTAGGCACTGAGAAGTTGGAGACCTTTTCCGAGGTATTCAAATCCTCCTAACGCTAATTGTGTCACCAGGTGGACATTGGGCTCATCATCGGCAATGATGATTTTCCATTTTTCTTGATTGGACAATTGGTTAGATTTTTCAGTGGCTTGGTCTGATGGAAATATCAAGGGGTCATTGTCAGACGCCATACGTTCATTTTAAGAATTGAATTGGTGAATTTCAACAAGAAAATCCGAGAATGTCTCTCATTGACCCTCACTTTGAGTTAGGATAATTTGGATTAAGTGAATCGAATACTTCTTTACGGATTAAAACACAGTGGCAAGAGTTCGATTGGCTCAGAAATGGCACGCATGGCAGGGCTGCCCTTTTATGATTTGGATGTTTTCACATCTCAAGAAGATCGGTTGAACAGAAACCCAAGAGCAATTTTCAAAGACCTAGGTCCGGAGGGATTTCAAGAATTAGAGCTTTCAGCGGTCCGAAAATTGGCCATAAAAAAGGAATCTTTTATTTTGGCTCTTGGAGGAGGCACGGTGGAAAATCATCAAGCAATGCACCTTCTTGATTCAATGCCGGGGCGTTTATGGGTCTGGCTGGAAGGTGACTTAAAATTACTCTTTGAACGAATTTTACAAGGTGGGATTCCCCCATTTTTGGATCCAAAGCAACCTTGGGAGAGTTTCGTAGACCTTGCTGAAAAGAGACGAAAAATGGCCCTTGAGTATCATCCACTAGTATTTTATGTAGGAAGGCGGGATGTGACATCCTGTGCTCAAGAAATGATCAAGGAGGTAGGGCTTGCCAGGTAGTACATTCGGACATTTTTTCCGGATCACCACCTTTGGGGAATCTCACGGTGGGGCGGTGGGTGTAGTTCTTGATGGGATGACTCCAGGAGTGGAGCTTTCCGAAGCAGACATTCAAAAACAACTTGATCGACGAAAGCCTGGTCAAAGTTCCGTCACCACGCCTCGAAAGGAACCCGACATCGTGCACATCCTTTCGGGTGTCTTTGAAGGCAAGACCACAGGAACCCCTATTTTAATGATTCTTTACAACAAGGATCAAAAACCCGAGGCTTACGATGACATTAAAAATATGTTCCGCCCTGGGCACGCCGATTTTACCTATCTTGCTAAATATGGAATTAGAGATTATCGAGGAAGCGGTAGGGCCTCGGGGCGAGAGACCAGCGGACGCGTGGCTGCGGGAGCTGTGGCGCGTAAGTTGTTGGAAGCACGCGGGGTTAGGATAACGGCCTACACCAAAATGGCGGGTGGTATTGAGTGTGAAACTTACGAACCCGCCGTGATTGAGCAAAATCCCATGAGGGCCTGTGACCCAACCGCTGCTGAAAAAATGGTAAAGCTAATTGAGCAGCTTGTGGAAGAGGGAGACAGCTGCGGGGGAATTGTTGAATGTCGGATCACGGGGGTGCCTCCCGGGCTTGGGGATCCCGTGTTTGATAAGCTGGAAGCTGACCTTGCTAAGGCCATCATGAGTTTGGGAGCCGTCAAGGGGTTTGAGGTTGGAAGTGGCTTTAAGGCGGCACACATGCGGGGAAGTGAACACAACGATTGGCGTGATGAAACCGGTTGGTTAAGCAACAATGCAGGGGGAATTCTGGGCGGAATCAGCACTGGGCAAGAAATCGTGTTTCGCTGTGCGGTTAAACCCACTTCCAGCATTTCAAAGCCACAAAAAACAACCGACCTCACCGGGGCATCCCGAATCATCGAAACCCACGGGCGTCATGATCCGTGCATATGCCCGCGCCTTGTGCCCGTGGTAGAGGCAATGGCTTGCCTTGTTTTAGAAGAACATTTTCGGCGTCAAGCAGCGATGATGCTTCATTGACAAAATAGACATTCTTACTATGCTTAAATTGGAGAAGAGAAATTTTGAGCAACAGTAAACGAATTTTAGTGGTTGAGGACGAGCTACTCATCGGGCTTGAGTTGGTGCAAAATCTTCGCAAACATGGTTATGAGGCATCAGATCCAATAAACTCTGCCGATTTGATTTTCAAAGCCGTCGAAGAGTTTAAGCCCGATCTCATCATCATGGACATCAAGCTACAAAGTTACAACGACGGGATCGATGCTGCAATGAGGATTCATGCCTTTAGTCCTACTCCAATCATCTTCCTTACTGCTTACAGCAATCCCGAAACACGTTCTCGCGCCGAGCGGGTTAAACCCGTGGCTTTTCTGAACAAGCCCGTGAGCATTGAGCGGTTAGTTCAACTTATTGAACAGACCTTGGGAGATTAATTCCCAAAATAATACTCAAACCTTTGTTGTTCATTTCAAAGACCATCTCATGTTTTCGCACATAATTCTTCATAATATCAATACTGGGTTGAGCTCGTATTGAAATTTTTGTTTTAGGTGTTGTTGCCTCAAAGCAAAGCTTCATGGATAGTTTTTCTTCTTCCGCAAAAAGATCAATTTTCAGTGCCTTAAAATTGCTGAGATTTTCAAGATGATAAATGATGAATTCCATCAGGATTATGTTGAGATCTCGACAGAGGCTCTTGGATAAAAAAATTGATTCTTGGTTTGATGTTATCAAAAATTCGAGTTTGCCAAATGATAAATTATATTTCGTTAAGTTAATGAAATCTTTAAGGTAAGAGACAAAATCTAGCTCTGGTGCCTCAAATTTTTCAAACAACTTATCTTGAGCCAAACTCATGGCAATGAATCGAAATTGAATGGCTTTAATTGATATTTTTACTTTTTCGGGCTTGATTAAATTTTGATATTCGAGGTTGATGATGCTGCTTGCAATTTGGAGGTTGTTGCGTACTTGATGATGAATTTCTAGCTTTGAAGCGTTCGATAACTCAATTTGTTTGGTTAGTTTTTGATTCATTACGATGAGCTCTTTAGTCAAAGCCTCTTTGGCTAGAAAAATGGCAGAAATTTGTTTAAGAATCATTGCTCCAAAAATTAAACTCGTCAAGAGATTGGCCAAAGGAAGAAGGTAAATTGAATTAATGACAGAATAATGATGAAGATAATCGTTCACTAAGGCAGAAAGAAGTGTCAATGCGCCCGAAAGAACAAAAAAGGATGACGGTTTACGGTTTTGAATAGCTGAATGAATGCTTAGGACGATAAGGATAAAGGCACTGAACAAAATTAGAATTGAAATAGGAACGATTGTTCGTGTTAAAAGTTTTAAGGGGAGAAAGGGAAGAGCAAGAAGAAAAGGGGCGTAACAAAGAGTTAGGAAACGTAACAATTTTTTATTAGGAAAGTTCTCATCCGCATAGGTAAGAAACAGCATGATGATGGGGAGTGTTAAATACAGTGTTAGATATACTAGCTGGATCAACACTTGAAATGGAAAATCAGGTATTAGAACGGTTAATAAATAATCACCGAACACTAAAGCGCGAATGCTTAAAAGTAAGCAGAGCAGGGAATAGAAGAGAAAAGAGAGTAATTTAGGAAAGATAGCATAGCCCGCCAAGAATAAAAGGGCGATCACGATGAGGGAAAAGGCAAGACCCAAATAGAAGGAGTTCCTAATATTTTGAACTTGAAGCATGGTGGCATAGTTCCCGATTTCTGGAGAGCGCGAAAGCCCACCAGAACGGTACTCCCAATTGGAGACGTCAATTTTGATTTCAACTAACTCCTCTTGAGGAAGAGGAAAAATGCCATATTTGTAGGCTGGAACCGCCAGGTCAGGGTTGGGGCTGGGGATGCCCGATGCGCCAACTTCTTTGCCATTGATATAGAGCCGCCAAGAAGTTGAGGCGGGGTAGATTTTGATCCCCCATTGTTGGTTGGGGGATAATTTAATTCGAAATCGGTAGGTGCCAAAGCCCAAGCCATCGATATGGCCTGCTTCATCACTTGTCCACGAATCGGGAACTTGGCGGTACTGGGATGACTCTCCAGTGAGAAATTCAAATTCCCCTATCAAGCGGAGAATATTATGCTCATCCACCGTGTTTGAGACATCGACAACCCCCTGCTGAACCATAACTTGGTGTTCATTAGAATAGACAACTCCAAGGAAGGAAAAAAGAATAATTAAAAAAGTGGGCAATAGGAGAAGAAGAACTAAAAATACTTTCCGCACATTACTAAAAATAATTTGACAATTTAGTTTCACTTAGAAATTAGCATAAAGTCTAAATTGTCTTCAAGCAAGGGGTTAAAAAAATTAAAAAGTGGTAAAAAGTGCCCTTTACGTTGATAAAAAGACTCTTGACCTTAGAAAACATTTGGGAATTACTGTTAAGCATGAAATTGATTGAGGCTCAATGGAAGGAGCGAGTGGGCTTAGCCTTAAACCAGGTTGCTCAGAAGTTTCACGTATCACCTCCTGAAACGGGTTGGGAAGTCCTTGCCGAGGTTCCCCCCAAACTTGAGTTGGGAGACCTAGCCTTTCCCATGTTTTCCTTTTCAAAGTTGTTTAAGATGGCCCCCGCATTGATCGCTAAAGAGGTTGAAGCCGTTCTTTCCACCGATTTTGGCACGGAACTAGCATCGGTTCAAGCTGCAGGCCCTTATGTGAACCTTTTTTTCCGTCGCGCAACGTTATTTGCACAAGTTGCCAAAATGATTACTGAGCAACAGGATCGCTATGGTTCATCAAGCTTCTTGAGCCAACGGCGCATCATGGTAGAATTCAGTTGTCCTAACACCAATAAACCCTTACACCTGGGACATTTGCGCAACAATGCCCTAGGTGAATCGATTAGCCGTATTTTGAAGTTCTGTGCTGCCGAGGTTTACAAGGTAAACCTGATCAACGATCGTGGTATTCACATTTGCAAAAGTATGCTTAGTTACCAACTTGAAGGAAGGGGACTCACTCCCAGCCAGGCAGGAAAAAAGAGTGATCATTTTGTGGGTGATTGGTATGTGCGGTACGCACAGCTAGCCCAGCAGGATAGCAGCCTGGAGCAACAGGCCCAAGATCTATTGCGCCGTTGGGAAAGTAATGAGCCCGAGGTGATAAAACTCTGGGAGCTTATGAATCATTGGGCGATTTCTGGCATTGAGCAAACCTATCAACGAACAGGGGTGAGCTTTGATAAGGTTTACAAGGAAAGCGAGACCTACTTACTGGGTAAGAAGTATGTTTTGGAGGGGCTAGAGCAGGGAATTTTTTTCAAAAGGGCCGATGGAGCCATTGTCGCGCGCTTACCTTGGAAAGAAAATCCAAAGGCTGAGCAGAATGCCGAAAAGGTCTTGTTGCGTTCTGATGGCACTAGTATTTATCTAACCCAAGACATTGGAACGGCCTTGCAGCGCTACTTAGATTGGCCCTTCCACTCGTTGATTTACGTAGTGGCCAACGAACAAGATTATCACTTCAAGGTCTTGTTTGAAGTTCTACGGCAATTAGGCCATGACTGGGCTAAGCAGCTTTACCATCTGAGCTATGGCATGGTGAACCTGCCCGAAGGTAGAATGAAGAGCCGTGAAGGAACCGTGGTGGATGCCGATGACCTTTTGGATGAACTGGCGGGCAGTGCCCTTGAGGAGATCAAGGCCAAGGAGCGAGAAGCCGAACTGTCCAATCCCGCCGAGGTTGCCGAAAAAATTGCCCTAGGCGCCCTCAATTACTTTTTGCTTCAGGTAAGTCCCACAAAAGATATGGTGTTTAACCCGCAGGAGTCCTTGAATTTCAATGGAAATACTGGCCCCTATCTCCAGTACACAGGGGCGCGACTCAGCGCCTTATTACGTAAGGCTGGAGAACTTGTCGATGAAGAGCCATTGTGGACGGCCTTGGTGATGAATCAAGAGTGGGAACTGTTGAGGGAGCTGGAGCGTTTCCCGGCCGTCGTTGAAGCTGCTTGCGTGCGGTACGATCCCTCCGAGGTGGCGAACTACCTTTATGGTCTAGCGCAAACCTTTAGCCGTTTTTACCACGACTGTCCTGTTTTAAGCCAGGAGGGCGGCTTACGGGCTGCACGACTCAAACTCTGTCAGGCTACCCTGCACGTCTTAAAAAATGGAATGTCCTTACTGAACATCCCCTTTCTTTCCATGATGTAGGTTCGCTAAGGCTGATTCTATTTGACGTGGGGGGGGTGAGGATTTGTAACCTGCCCTAAGAAGAGGGTGGCTCGTCAAAAAGTTTTGCCAGGCTTTCTCGATGAAAAATTTTCTTGATGGCGCTGGCAAAAAGAGGAGCCATGCTCAAAACACGAACTTTAGAAGAAAGCGAGAGGTGAGGGTTTTCCACCGAATCACTAACCAAGAGTTCTTCGATGGGACTAGCCTCAAGGCGTTGAAGACCCTTGGGGTTCATGAGGATGTGTGTCAGGACTGCGATGATGCGTTGGGTGCCGCGTTTTTGGAGTTCATTCGCTAGCTCGAGCAAGGTTCCACCGCTAATCGCAAAATCATCCACGATGACCGCTTCTTTGTCCTTGACGTCACCAATGATTTCTAAAATTTTTGCCTGCTCGGAATGATCGCGGCGAATCTTGTCGCCAATTGCCATGGGCCATCCCAGCACCTCCGAATAAAGACGTGCTTGTTTGATAAAGCCTGTGTCGGGGCTCACTAAAACCGGATTTTTAAGCTGAAGTTTTTTCAGGTATTCAACAAAAACCGGAAGGGCGTAGAGGTGGTCCACGGGTTTTTTGAAGAACCCCTGGATTTGTGGACTGTGTAAGTCTAGGGCAACGACGCGGTCGGCGCCCGCAAGCTCCAAACTCTCGGCGCAAACTCGTCCACGAATGCTGACCCTGGGCTCATCCTTTTTATCGCCCTTGGCATAACCAAAGTATGGCATGATCAGGGTAACGCTGGCTGCGCTGGCACGTTTGAACGCATCAAGGTAAAACAAGGCCTCCACGAACTCATCGTTAGGCCGAAGGGCAATGCTCTGAACCAAGAACACATCTTTTCCACGAACTGTTTCATTGATGCGAACAAAGGTGTTCCCATCGCTGAACGAAAGGGTTTCGCACTTACCCACATCAACGCCTAGGTGTTTGGCAACCGCATGGGTAAACCGTTGACTAGCACTTCCCGGAAAAATTTTAATATCGTCCACAGAAGAAGCCTATACTAGGAAGACTCCTTAGGCAAGTCTAGAAAAACTTTTCATTGACAAGACCCCCCTCTTGGTTAAGATGAGTCCATGCCCAGGCGCCTTTTGCTCCTCGATTTGGATGACACTCTTCTTTACCAAGAACGGGTGAATCGTTCCATCCTACAGAAAATAGGAAGTGAATTGCTTCCGCCTCAGCGGGTTGAGGACTTAGTCAACACCTTCTGTACTCACGCCCGATTGATATGGGAGGATCTTCCCCTTTATGCCTGGACTAAGAAAATTGGCATTAGCTGGGGCGAAGGGTTATGGGGAAATTTTGTGGGAGCTGATCCGAATTTGAAAAACCTTGCCCAACTGGCTAAAAATTACCGAGTATTGGTTTGGCAGGAGACGCTTGAAAGTTTGGGGGTGACCATCTCAATCCGCCAAGCAGAAGCCTTGGCACAGCAATTCAAAAAGACTAGAGAAAACACGATGGTTCTTGTGGAAGGTGCCTTGGACCTGCTTGCCTGGCTCAGGCCTCGATTTCATTTGGGTCTGTTGACCAACGGAGCACCCGATTTGCAACGGTTTAAGATTGAGCGAAGTGGCCTAGCGAGGTGGTTCGATCATATCACCATCAGTGGAGACTACGGATTTGGGAAGCCCAGCCCCGAAATTTTTGTTCAGGCACGAAGGTCCTTTGGTCTTGAGCTTCCCTGCCTCATGATTGGAAACAGCCCCTCCTCAGACATCCAAGGGGCATTCAATGCCAACATCCCCTCTATTTGGTTTGATATTCAAGAAACAAACCTGCCCTCCCATCTCCAGCCGGTGGCGGTTGTGACCTCCCTCACAGAAATTCCCAAGGTTCTTCACGAAATTCAATGGGTTGAGGATGCCTAAGTTAATTGATCGACAATGGTACGGTCAGCGGGTTTTTGAAATCACCCTAGAGCGCGATACCTGGAATTTTCAATGCGGTGATGCCACCCTTCTTGTCCTGCCCGATCACATCACCGCTCGGCCCTACAGCATTTCGAGCTCACCCACCGCGGAATATTTGTCATTTTTAGTACGATGGATGCCGAGCGGCACTGTCTCACATTTTCTGGCCACCTGTGCTCTGGGTACAAATCTCGAAACCTCTCCTCCCATCCCACAACTGGACTTGAACAACCCAGAAACAATGGTATGGATTGCAACAGGAACGGGAATTAGCCCCTTTCTTAGTGCCTTGCGTTATAACCCAAAAGTGTACCCTGTCCAGCTTCTTTACGGGATCCGGTATTTTGAGGACCTGGCCAATCAAAGGGAATTAACTACCTGCCCGAGTCTTCGGTTGTTTGTTAGTCAAGAAAATGTTGAGGGGACCTGTAACCGTCGGATTAAGCCAGAAGACATCGTGATTGATCCACGTTTGCGCTATGCCATTTGCGGGCACGGCCTCTTTGCCCAACAAGCCACTACTTATTTGCTCTCAAAGGGAATTCCTCAGGCGAACGTCCAATGCGAGGTCTTTTTTCCCTGATCACCAACCGCATTTTGAGTTAAGATGGCTTCAAACTTGTCGTAGTGCGTCAGAAAAATCTCGGTTAAAACGGGATCAAACAGCTTACCCCGATTTGAGTCAAAAAAGCTGATAATCTGAGTACGGTTCCAAGCCTTGCGGTACACCCTGTCGTTCCCTAGGGCATCAAACACATCGGCAATTGAGGTGATTCGGGCATACAAACTGATTTCTTCCCCTTTAAGCCCCCGTGGGTAGCCGCTTCCATCCCAAGCCTCGTGGTGCTGCCATGCGATGTCGCGGGCAACCTGGAATAGTCGACGTTGAACATGACCTAAAATGTGCGCCCCGTGTTCGGTGTGTTTTTGCATTTGCCGACGTTCGTTTTCGTCCAGAACTCCATTTTTGTTAAGAATTCTCTCTGGTATTGCAATTTTTCCTACATCATGCAGGGCACTGGCAATACGAACAAACTCGGCTTCTTCATCCTCCATGCCAAAAAGTTTTGCAAGAAGATAGGCACACTCGCTAACGCGTTGAACATGCTGACTGGTTTCTTGGCTGTGGGTTTCGGTAATTCCCCCTAGGGCGTAGACCATTTCACGCTGTGACTGCTCGATTTCCCAATGAAGGTTAAGATTATGGCTTGTGGTAAAAATGATTTGTGCCACCAAGGTGAACAGCTGAACCTTCCAAGGCGAGTAGGGTTTTTCCACCTCCATGAAGAAGACCCACTGGTCATGTTTTGGGTTGTTGTCAGCGTACTTGAAAACAAGGGAATTCTCTTGGATTGAAAAAAATTGATGATTCATGTTGTCCAACAAGTCGGAATTATCGAGGTGGGCTAAAACTTCATGGAATGGAGCGCCTAGAAAATCCTTCCAGTTAGGACTGGCGCGTAAAACCCGTATCCCGCCGTCTCGATAACCCGCCATAAAAAAGTTAGTGGAGTGATGGTTGGTATCCGAATCGCTTGCCAAAGAAAGAAAGATGTCGGGGATGTGTTCCTGAATTGATTGAGAACTTTTGAGCCGTTGAATCCGAAGGGTATGATCAAGGGCAAGTTCCATGTTTTTTCGTTTGTTTTCGAGGCACACAAGATCGCGATAGGAACGGAGGGCATTCACCACCGTAAGGGAGAGTTTCTGAACGGTCAAGTCTGACTTGCTTTTGTAATCATTGATCTCGTAATTCAAAATAATTTCATCTTCCGAAGCTAGACCGGGCTGACCGGTTCGCAAGATGATCCGTACAAGTTGGTTTCGGAGAGTTTCCCGGATCCAGCGCACCAGTTGAAGTCCCGCATCGTGGGTTTCCATCACCATATCGAGTAAGATAAAACTAATGTCGTCATGTTCACTTAGGATGAGTTGCGCCTCAGCCATTGAGTAGGCGGAAAATAGTTGAATCCGTTTGTTTTCAAAGACAAAATCTCGGAGAACCAGTTCGGTCAATTGATGAACGCTGGGTTCATCGTCAACGATTAAAACCTTCCAAGTCAAGTGGGGGGGGGAGTCGGTTGGGTTCGGGACATCTTCCGCGAAAAAAAGGGTCTCAGGGCTAGGATTCATCGATTCCCCACCTTGGATTGAAGATGAGTTTTTAACTTTAAATTTAACGTTTTGTTCATCACGCCCAAAATTTAAGGAGCAAAAGTTTAATTTTTATTAGGATTTTTCTTGAAATTCATGATGATGGTGAGACCAGTGTTGGAGGTTTTAACTTCAAAGCTGCCGTCTGCTTCCTCAACAAGGCGCTTGCAGTGAGCCAGACCAAGGCCTAGTCCTGGAGATTGACAAAATCGGTTAGCTTGTGAATGAAAAGGCGTTGCGATTTTTTCAAGAAATGATTCCGAAATGCCTATCCCATTATCACTCCATCTCAAAACATTATCTTCTCCCCTTATGGTGACAACGCGCGGAGCGGGGCAGAAAAGCTCCACATTGCTGGCAAGTTCGTTGAAAATCATTTTGATTCGATCGGCTGAAAGTGGAATCGAAAAATTTTCGCATAATTCAACTTGAAACTCGATATGCTGGGCAAAAACTGAATTTTGCACCCACCGTTCAAAAACTTTTTGGAGCGGGTTGGGAGGACTTCGAAAACTTTGAAAATCACGAGTCAAATCATTGATGGCTGAGGTGATGCGATTCAGGTCAATTGTTCGACGGTTGATGATGCTTGCGTACTCTTTTAATTCCGAAGGTTTCAATTCATCCTCTAAAATAAGTTGCGCATAACCTTGGATGGTGGCCAAGCCGTTACGCAAATTGTGCAACACCATCCGAATTTGTTCCTTGTTCACTGATTCGTTGCCCCGATGTTGATGACAAGTTCTGAGACGTTAAAACGGTTGGTCAGCTTGCCGTAGAAGGTTTTGGTGGCCTCATCGTAGAGCCAACCATCGGAGTAACTCTGAAAGGAGGGGTCGCTGCGCCATCGAATACCGTGTAGGGTGACGAACTCAAAGGCAGGGACTCCGTGAATTACAAAATGTTGCGGTAGACCTGGAGGCTGAGTGGATTGAATTCGGATGCTGTTGGCGTCCACGCTGATGCTAACATTAGAACGAATGAAGGCCTTACCCCCAGGAAGGCTGGGCAGCGTTATGAATTTAGGCCAATGTGTTGAGGGAAAAAGAAAGCGCGCCACTTCCTCAAAGCCCGTTTTTCCTTCAGCACGAAAATCATTTTCAAGAGGAATGAGAACCCCGGGTAGCAGTCCGCCTTGCGCCTGGTTAAAAAGCTTGCTCAAAATGGCTGAACCAACTTCCTTGAACGTTCGACCGTTCGGGTTGGGTGTGTTCAGGTTGTAAAGTTGAGTGCCCAGTCTGAGACTAAGTGCATAATCCAAAAGACCACGGTTGTTTTTGACCAGAAGACTGCTGTTTGGGCCAAGGGTAAGCCACGATAACGCGGCTCGAGCTGAGGCGTTGGCCGTTTCGGCAAGCTGGGTTTGATCCTGAACACCGCGTAACAGGGCAAGGTTTTCCAGTCGTGCAATCGCTTCTTCTGCCGATTGGGGTTGAACGTTTTTGAACCGTTCCCAAACCGCTTGAAAAACGTCGGCTTCAGCAAGAAAGTAAAAATCACGGAGGAGGGTTGGGTCATCATTGAAACTCGACCAATTGCCTTGCAAAATCTGAGACAAAACAGTCTCCAAGCTTGCTTTGCGTTGGCGCCATGATTGCACAATGTCCCCGGTGAAGGCAGCAGAGTCCAAATTTTTTTCGGTTCGCCAAAAATTGGTATTGCCGCCCAATTCTCCCCAAACCTGTAACAGTTGATCGCGCCCAACCGATTCGACCATTAGTGCAGTGAAGATACGCCAGTCCTTCCGAGGTGCCTCGGTGTCAGTGGTCCACCCCTCGATTCCACGGCGGCGAGAAAATCTCCAGCCCTGGAAGGCGGCATTGCGCACCTGATCAATCTGCCCATCTAATTGGTTGGAGAAGGAGCCTAGCCAATAATCCGCGGCGTGCAAGTATTGACTGGTGGCTGGAATGATCTTAAATCCTCGAATTTGAGGCCCAAGCGCATTTAATTCCAAATAACCGCGTGACGCGTTGATGCTGTCACCCGCCCCCTTCAAAATGAGAAAGGAACGTTGATTTCCGGAACGAAATTCGGCAACGGGGAGGTTGAGACCACTGGTGTCAACTAAAAGATCGGGGGCTTGAAAGGGAATTCGTAAGAGGCGACTTCCCTCGAGCTCGGGAGGTATGAGCACATCCATGGTGAGGCTGTCTTTTTCTTCCAAGCCGAAGCGCAGCTTTAAGTTGTATTGAAATTCAATGAGGAGGGAACGGTCTAGTAGGGAATAGCTTTTGGCGCGTAAGCTACGATCTGTGTTATCAGCGGTTCGAATCATGATGGGGCTATTACCACGAAAAGTAAAATTGATGCCCAGGCCTGAGAGATTGAAATCTGAAACCCCATCCGACCCGGGAGCCGAGGGAGCGGCACCGGTGATGATGTAACTACCAAAGGGGTGCGAAATGCTACTTTTTCCTGTAAACTGGATGTAAATAAGACTAAGGAAGAGGCCAAATGTGGCTAAGGGAAAAATCACATATCGGAGGGGATTAGATTTAATCATAGCCTATCATAACCAAATTTTAGGTCTCATGCCAAGCTTGAACCCTACCGAAACTATGGGTAAAATAGAGGTATGGTATCCATGAGAAGAAATTTTTTGATTAGTCTAGGATTTTTTGCGTTACTGGTGAGCTGTCCAAGCGCTCCTCCATCGGGTGAACCCCTTCCTTCACCTACTCTACGTTCTACCCCCGAAGGTTCGGTTCGGGAAAATCCTCTTGCAACTCGGCAAACCAGCGTACTCGATGAAATTGGGGAACTTAATTCTGAATTAAGCTTTGAAAAAGCCCTTGCGGTGTTTCAGCGCGAGGGTGTTGATGAACGTTTGATTCCAGAGGAGCGCGTGGTGTACGGGGCGGTACTCCTGAGCCAGGGACGAACAGACGAAGCAAGAAAGCAATACCAGCGGGTCTTACAGGCTCAACCCAACAATCCGGATGCCTTACGTGTCATGGCGATGTTCTCACAAATGGATGGAAATTCTACTCAGCAATTGGACTACCTTCAGCGATGGGCCAGGGCCTTTCCTCAAGATCCCCGACCTCTAGCCGCCTTGGGTTGGGCCTATTTGGAACAAAATAAGGTGGACATGGCTCAACAAAATTTTCTAGCTAGCCTTCGCCATGGGAGAACCTCTGAGGCCTTGGCGGGTATGAGTCAAATAAATTTAGGCCAGAAAAAAAATGACGAAGCGCTTGCAAACATCGACGAGGCCATCAATCTTGATCCCAGCAACGATTCCTGGCACGCCCTTCGTCACCAGATTCTCATAAAACTCGAGCGGCCACAAGCAGCCGAACAGGCTATCTCTCAAGCCATCCAGCTCAGTCCGGGAGATCCCTGGCACCTTTTGGATCGGGCGCGACTTCGCTACCGTACCTTGTATAAAAGCGAACAGGCCTTGGAAGATCTGAACCAGCTCTTACAAATTGATCCTCGTAATTTCTTTGGATTGGTTTACCGTGCTGAAATTCTGGAAAGTCAGGGCAAGCTCGAAGCCAGTTATCGCGATTACCGCTTGGCCTACCAGCTCAAACCGGAATACGATCCTATTTACCCCAGCATGGCCCTACTCAGCTTTTTGTTTGATGACTTTCCCACGGCAATTAAAATGGCTGAAGAATCTTTCAAACAACATCCGGGTGAGTGGGCCTTTCCCGTCATTCAAGCTCTGTCCCTGCGTCAGCTTAGGCGGGAAGAAGAAGCTACACGGTTGTTGAATCGGGTGAGTACGAATTTTCAAAACGAGCGTCTAGTCAACGAACTGATCCGATACATTGGAAATCCAAGGGCAAACTTTGCCATGAATTCCCTCTTGGAACGCGAGACGAACGAAATTGTCAAGACCCGGGTACAATTTTACTTGGCCTACTTGAATCGACTCTTAGGTCAGCAGCAAGCAGCGCGTTCGATCTTCCGCCTGGTGGGTGAGTCACGCCTCCGCAACATTCCCGAAATCCCCATGGCGCGGGTGATGGCAGCTCGACAGTGAGCCATGAAAACCAAATCGAACTCCAACTCAACGGGAGGCAGTTCCTCTTAGTGGGGACGGCGCATGTTGGTCAAGACAGCGTGGACGAGGTCAAAAAAGCCATCGAGACTTGGAGGCCTGACCACGTTTGCATCGAACTAGATGCGGGGCGGCTCAACAGCCTGCGTGACCCTCACCTTTGGGAAAAAATAGACATTGGCCGCGTTATTCGACAGGGGCAAGGATTGATGATGCTCGCCAACTTGGTCTTGGCGGGGTTCCAAAAGAGAGCCGGTGCCAACCTGGGGAGCGCCGCCGGCATGGATATGCTCGCGGCAGTATCTACGGCTGAAGAGATGCAAATCCCCTACTCGTTGATTGACCGTGAGGTGGGGGTCACACTAAGACGCGCGTGGGCGAAATCAGGTTTTTGGGGCCAGCAGAAACTTTTGGCGGCGCTGGTAAGCTCTGCCTTTGATCAAACTCCCATGAAAAAGGAAGAAATCGAACAACTCAAAAAGGGAAGCGGCATTGATAAAATGATGGAAGAACTAGCCAAGGAGCTTCCAAGGGCTAAGAAGGTCCTCATCGATGAGCGTGATGCTCTCTTGGCTTTGGGGGCTTGGGAAGCAGCTGGCTCTCGGGTTCTGTGTGTAGTTGGGGCAGGGCATTTAGCGGGGATGAAACGCCACCTCGAATCGTTTGCGCAGGGCGAAGTCTTGCCTAACCGAGAAGAACTTACGCACGTGCCCCCGCCGGGTTTTTTATCGCGTTGGGCAGCTTGGATAGTTCCTGCAGCCCTTCTAGGGCTGATGGTATATGGACTTTATGCGCAAGGGTGGGAGGGGTTTTTGAAACTTTTAGGGACTTGGAGCCTCTGGACGGGTGGCGGTGCTGCCTTGGGGGCGCTGATAGCCCTCGCTCACCCACTCACCATCTTGGTGGGCTTTCTTTCTGCTCCCATCACCGCCCTTCATCCGTTATTAGGGGTGGGTATGTTTACCGGATTGACAGAGCTCTATTTCAGTAAGCCCAAGGTCAAGGATTTTCAGAACCTTCAGGAGGACATTACAAGTCTTAAGGGCTTGTACACCAATCGCATCACCCACATTTTAATTGTGATGCTGTTTTCGTCATTGGGTGTTATCTTGGGAACGATAATGACTGGAACTAGCTGGTTCAACCTTTTGGTTCGTTGAGCTACTTATCGTTGCTAAATAAAAGCCCCATCACCTCCTTGAGATGGCTCACGGCGAGGGTCACCGAATCGGTTTCTTCCCACCTGCCAACCACCTTCGTCATGCCTAAATCCTGGGCGGCTTTTAGGCGTCGGCGAGCAGCGGTCACCGAGCGTACCTCAGCGGCCAGGCTCAATTCTCCGGCGGCGCACAGGCCAGGGGGCAAGGGGCGTTGGGTTCGCGCACTGATGAGGGCAAGGGCGAGGGGCAGGTCGACAGCGGGTTCGGTGATTCTTAGGCCGCCTCCTACATTCACATAGATGTCTTGGTCGCTGAAGACTAATCCCAGGTGCTTTTCAATGACTGCGGCAACCCGCTGTACTCGGGTGCTATCGATTTTGTCCGAAGAAACTCGGCCTAATCCAGCCTTAGCGACCACCGTGAGGGCTTGAACTTCAATCAAAAGGGCACGGCTTCCTTCAATTACGATGGCCACCGCTGTTCCCACGGGGGGCGGGCCTAAACGCGCTTCTAAAAACACGTGGGAGGGGTTGGACACTTCAACCAAGCCCCCTTCCTCCATTCGAAACAGACCTAGTTCATCCACCGAACCAAAGCGGTTCTTCAAGGCGCGTAAAAGGCGCAACCCGGCCTCGGCTTCCTCAAATTGGAGGACGGTGTCAACCAAGTGCTCGATGAGCTTGGGACCAGCGATGAGGCCACCTTTGGTGACATGGGCGATGAACAAAATTGGAACACCGTGAAGGCGCGCCCATTCGCTCAGTTCAAAAGTGCTGTATTTGACCTGATTGATGGTACCGGGAATGTCGCCGGCCTCTGGAGAACGAAGCGCTTGAATGCTGTCAATGACAACAAAGCCAGGTTTAATGTCTCTAAGGAGTTGCTCAATACGGCCTACTCGGGTCTCCTCAATAACAAGAATATCAGTCCGCCTAATACCCAACCGTTGGGCGCGCAGTTTTACCTGGGCGCTTGATTCTTCTCCCGCAACTAGGACGACGGGGAGCTTGGTTTGAAGGTGTTCGAGGATTTGCAGGGTGAGGGTGGATTTTCCAATGCCAGGTTCTCCGCCCAAAAGCACCACCGAGCCTAACACCAGACCTCCGCCCAAACAGCGGTCTAGCTCTTGGATCCCGGTGGAAATTCGTTGGGCTTGCGAGGCATCAATATCGCGCAGGGGGAGAAGGGAACTAGGGCGCATGCTCTCGCCCTGATTCGAGCTCGTTTCGGGACTATTTAGGGCGAGTTCTTCGGTGAAGCTATTCCAGGCTCCGCATGAGGGGCAGCGCCCAAGCCACCGTGTTTCTTGCTTACCACAGGCTTGGCACACAAAAACTTTTTGATTTTTCTTCATGACATTAGCCTATTCGCCAGCTCCGTTTGGGGCAAGGGTTACAAAGCCGAAGTCTCTTACTCTGAGGGAAGGAGTTCTTCAAGGTTGAAAATTTTTAGGTCATGCGTTATTCTGAGCTTGTGGAAACGCAAACAGACTCTCAACGGCAATTGGTGACCTTTCAACTTGGGCAGGAAATCTATGGTATTGACATCATGGATGTGCGCGAAATCGTGCAAATGGATGAGGTTCGCCCCATCCCAAATGCCCCCCCCAGCGTCGAGGGAATTTTCAATCTGCGCGGTGAAATCATTCCTGTCATCAACCTGCATAAGCGTTTCCATATCCGTAAAATTGAATTCGAAGACGATGAAGAGCTTTTGACGGGAACTATCATCATTAGCATTAACAATACCAAACTTGGAATGATGGTAGATAAAATTTTGCGTGTTTTACCAATCGATGTTCAATCCATTCAACCCCCGCCCCAGATTTTGACTGGCATTGGAGCTGAGTACATCCAGGGCGTGATCTCCTCTGAAGAGGGCTATCTCATTATCCTGGATATCCGCCGTTTGTTTGATCCCCGAGAGCTCCAACAATTTGGTGCCATGGGGCGTTAGAGTTGATTCCACTTCATCGCCCCGCTATCCAAAGAAAGGACTTAGAGGCCGTTCTTGAAAGCCTCGTCAATGATCAACTTGGTTTTGGAAGTCTAAGTCATAAGTTTTCCCAGATCTTTGAAAAACATCTGTTCGGCGATTCAGCGCGTGTTTTTCGGGATAGGCTCACTGCCGCCCACTTTTTGTGGGAGGTTTGGGGGCTTCAACCGGGGGACGGAATCGTCATGGCACCTTTTGGTTCCGCCCTGTTGGCGTATTCGGCAATCCAGCGTGGTTTGAGCGTTTACTTTGCCGATGTGCTCGCCAATTTGCCTGTGCTTGATCCGCAATCGGTGGCGAGTATCGTTCGTGCAAACCCAAGTATTAAGGTCATTATCGCTGACCACCCTTACGGTCTTATCCCTGATGTCAAAACACTTCAGAAACTTGGGCTTAAGGTTTTGGAGGACGTGCGGTGGGGCTATGGTGGCGTGGCGGACATGGAGCTAGTGGGCAGCCGGGGGCAAGCTGCCCTCATTAGCCTTGAGGACGATGGTATCCTGTGTGCGGGCGGTGGCGAAGTCTTAGTGGTTCGGGGAAAGGATTCAGCTCAAGAATTGAAAAAAGTTTTACAACGGGTAACGGATCAGGTTTTCCTGTCCGATTTGAATGCAGCCCTGGGTTTGGCTCAATATGAGCAGAAAAACATCCAGATTGCCAAGCGCCGCGAATTTTTGGAGCGATGGGTGCATGCCTTCAGACGGGACTCAGGTCATTTGTTTTTGCAATCAACCGAATACGACCCAGTGATGAGCCATTTAGTTTTTCAAGTCCCCATCAATGCTTCAGAGGTTATTGCCTACGCCCGAAAAAAGGGCGTTAAAATGGCGCTTGCCTTTCAGGATTCGGCAAGCAGCTTTCAACCCCAGGCCTTGGAACATTTGCCGCATGCCTCAGCGCTTCTGGGTCGAAGCCTGCTATATCCCCTCTATCCTGCATTATCAGCTAACGAACAAAAAACGCTCTTATCCGTGCTGAGTAGCCTTCCATAGGGTCAAAAATGAAAAAAGTTTTAATCATAAGTAATAGAGAAAAGTGGGAAGCTCAACAACTTGGTCAGGCGATGGGTGAGTGGCTGACACAAAAAGGTTTAAGGGTGGTGAACTGGGAACCAGAGCACATCACCAATCAAAAGGTCCCCCTAGACTACGACCTAGCCCTGGTTCTAGGGGGTGATGGAACAATGTTGTACGCAGCGGGGCTACTTTATGGCAGCGGAATTCCGCTTTTGGGAGTGAATCTTGGGAACATCGGCTTTATCACGAGCACTATCAAAGAGCGTTGGAAGGAAGCATTAGAAAGTTGGTTAGAAGATCACTTTTCATTAAGCCAACGTATTATGCTTGAGGTATCTGTTTGGCGGAACAAGGAGCGGGTTTTTCACCACCATGCCCTAAATGAGGGAGTGGTGGCAGCTCACGGTCTAGCCAAAATAGTTTTTTTTGAGGTGAACCTGAGTGGGGTTGGTTTTGGGGACTACCGGTCAGATGGAATCTTGGTTTCAACGCCTACCGGAAGCACGGCATACTCCCTCTCGGCTGGAGGACCCATTGTGCATCCAGAAGCGGAGGTGTTTGTGTTGACTCCCATCTGTCCCCACAGCCTGACCCAACGTCCCATCGTGATTCCAAGTAGCGAACGCATCACGGTGAAAATTGGTTCTCAGCAACGGACGGAGGTTGGTCTAACAGTTGATGGAAGAACCTTTACGGAGATTAGACCCAACGACGAGATTCATTTCATTCGAGCTGAAGTGAAAACCAAACTGATTCAGCCAGAGGCAAGAAGCTTTTATGAGCTTGTTCGAGAAAAGTTGAGTTGAGGGTGGTTCAATGTTGGAAGAAATTCACGTCAAAAATTTGGCCCTGTTGGAAGATGTTCACGTTGAGCTTGAGGAAGGTTTCAACGTCATCACTGGAGAAACCGGGGCAGGAAAAAGCCTCTTTGTAACCTCAATTGCTCTTTTGATGGGGTCTAAAAATGAGTCAGGACTGATTCGAAGTGGTCAGGAGATGGCGGAAGTCAGTTGCGTGATCTCTTACAAGCCTCCCTATCCCGAGTTGAACCAATGGCTTGAAGCAAATGGGTTTTCTGATGAGGATAACAAATTCATTTTACGAAGAATTATTCGGGATGCCAAGCGCGACCAAATCTACATCAACGGCTCTCCTGCTTCACGGCAGCAGTTGGAGGAGTTAACCAGCTTTTTTATTGACCTTCATGGACAAAACGAACACCAAAGCCTCAATCGTTCGGATGTACAACGGGTTGTGTTAGACACCTACGGGGGACTCTCGGATTATGTTGCCCAATTTCAAAAAGATTATCAAGCGTTAAACCAACTCAACCAAGAAATACAAGAGCGCCAAGAACGAATGAAAAACCGCGATGACGAAATTCAACGCTTATCGCGCATTATCGACGACATCGCTAAAGCAAACCTCAAGGTTAGCGAGGAAGAAGAACTGAAAAGCGAAAAATCGCGCTTGGAAAAACACGAACAGGTGGCTCAAGCCCTACAGCATTTGAAGGAATCGCTTTGGGATGGACGAACCAGTGCCCTGGGGTTGTTGCGGTATGCGCAAACCCAAGCGGCCATTCTGAGTGGTATTGATTCTTCGTTAAAGGGTTTAGAAGAACGCCTTTCCAGTTCCCTGATTGAAATTGATGACATTGCCGATACCTATCGCAACCTGTTGGCAACCTTGAGCTTCGACCAAGAACGTTTGAACGAGGTTGAGGAACGACTTTCAACTATTTACAGTTTGGAAAAAAAGTACGGTCACGATATTCCAACCGTGCTTGAAACCTTGGCAAAGGCGCAGCGCGACCTTGAGATGGCTAATAGCTCACAAGAGAGTTTGGAGGAGCTTAGGGGAAGGGCCAGTCAGATGGAAAAACTTCTTCTTAAAAAGGCTCAAGAAATCAGCCAAAGACGACAGCTTGCGGCACGACAATTTGAGTCTCAGGTTGCGGCGGTACTGGCTGAACTCCGAATGCCGGGGGTTCAGTTTGAGGTTCGGGTGGAGCCCAGAAAAAGCGAATCGGGAGCAGCTCTCGTGAGCCCTTCGGGTATGGATAAAATTGAATTCTTGCTGGCTGCTAACAAAGGCGAGCCGCTCAAACCCTTACGTCAGACAGCTTCGGGTGGTGAGCTTTCCCGCATCATGCTTGCTATTAAATCCGTATTAAACGATACCGATAATATGAATGTCCTAGTATTTGATGAGATCGATACAGGAATCGGTGGGGAGGTTGGGTTGGCTCTGGGTCGTTATATGCAAAAGTTAAGTGCCAAAAAACAAGTGCTTTGTGTGACTCATCTTGCTTCCCTGGCGGCGCATGCTCATGCCCATTATTTTATCAACAAGCAGGAGTCGCTGGGCCGTACCGTGACACAGGTCAATCGCTTGAGGTCTGAGACTAGGGTTCGAGAGGTGGCGCGTTTATTGTCAGGAACACCTGACAGAAGTTTGAGCTGGGAGCATGCCAGGGAAATGCTAGATTTATACTCTCCTGGGAAGGAGTGAGCAGTTTGGGAAAATTAACGGATGAATCCAAGAAACAATATAGTCAGCGGGTTGAGGAATACAAAAAGAAGGTTGATGATCTTACCAAGCGCGAAAGCATGGTTCTTCAACTGCTCCAGAAGGACCCAAAAGGAATAGAGTACAAGAAGATTCGTCTTGCTGAAGAGAATTTGACGGTAATTTCCTTTTACATTTTAATGAACGAACTTTCCCAGCACCTTCTAGGTATTAAAAATGAGCCCTTTCTGAACAATGCACGAAAAATTTTGTACAAGGCTTTGATTTACCTGGAACAAGTGGTGACGGACAGTATTGATCAACCTTTTTCCGATTTTTTGGAGAAGCTGGAAAAAATTCAGAGTCTCACGGCGGAGCAGCGTCTACAAATTGTAAGGAAGCTCGGTTTTGCCATTGACAGCGTCATTGATGCCTTTGGGGATAATACAAAGTGGAAGTGGAGTTTCGTTGATATTGAGGCGCGTTACGCTGCAATTGCAAAAAATCTGATGAATTTAAAATTCCTATACCAGGATATGGATCCCATGTCTCCCAATTATGAACCTACCATGCAGCACTTGGACTTAGTAATTAAACTGATGGAAAAGGCAGCTCAAAAATTGCGCGAAAAGTATGAGCTCTCCACACATAGTTTCAACGACTTCAAGCTGGCCATAAAATATTTGGAGGGGTTGCGCTTACTTCACATGGCTATTGGTAAACCAGACGAAGCAAATGAGTTCAAGCGAAAGCATGAAGTCTGGAAACAAAAATTAGAAAGTGATATGAAACAAAAGGGAGTGAAATAGGGTGGAACAATCAAATAAGATCCCATGGGGCTTAATTACTATTGCAACCATCCTCTTTGCGTTTTTTCACCGGTTCTTGGTAGCTGATGTTTTAGCCCCAACGGGCAGTTGGCAGGCAAAAAAGTCGCAAACCTTAGAACCCACACCAGGTAGTTTTCCCCTAGAAGAGAATGGTGTTTTTTTTGTTAACAACGGTAACGTGGGATATTTGACCGAAGACGGTAGGTTAACCTACTACAATGCTCATGAAGGAATTCTATCAGGTACAGACTCTGAAATTTTGGTAAGCAATCCAACCAAAAAAACGCAAGAATGGATCAGTCGAAACCAAAAAATTCAATTAAATAGCTCAGACCAAATTATGGTGGCGGGGCAGCTGAAGCTAGTTCTTCAGGAGGACTATCTTGGTTTTAAGGTTGTTTCCCTGGATGGCAAAACAAACTGGACTCGAGTTCGCTCGGCACCCATTACCTCCCTATCACAAAATAGCCAATTGCTTGCCGTGGGTGATGCCGCAGGCTTGGTTGAAATTTACGACAATCTTGGAAACATCATTTCCACCTTTAGACCAGGCGGAAGCCGCTACGAGGTGATTTATCAGGTGGCAGTGAGCCCCAACGGTCAGCGCGTTCTGGTGCTTTCGGGATTAGAACCCAAGAGGTTGATTGTGCTAGAAAAGGGAGTGGATGATTATAAGCCCATCCAGCACGAGCGTGTTGAGGATCAACGACGATTCTCAACAGAATTACGTTGGCTCAATGACGAGCACTTCCTTTTTAGTGATTTAGATGGGCAGCGATTGCAACTCCGAAAAATTCTTTCTGATTGGAAAATCCTAGTTGATGCCAAGGGTGAGGTGCTTTTAGCCGAGCAATTAGAGAATTTGAACGAGGTGTTGATTGCACTTTATTATCAGGAAAGCCTCAACTTTTTTATATTCACCTACCAAGGTGAAAACAAAGTTTTTGTTTCCACTCTAGCCTCTGTTCCTTGGTTTGTTCGTTTCCAAGATCGTTTTTATTTCATCCGTGATGGCCAATTAAAAAGTTTTGTTAGAGGACAGATTTGAGGAAAATAATCGTTCTCCTTGGTTGTTTAATCTTACTTTCGTTTCGTTGGCCAGCTCCCATTAAAAACATGGTGGTGAGTTTTCTCCAAACTAATGAACAGGGTGCTTCCCCTGGGGTGCGATTTCTTACCGTGGTGCCCGAAATTGCGGCCGTGCAACAAGGCGAAATCATTTTTTTTACTCAACCGCAGCGTGACTGGCGCAAAAATTGGTTTGCGAATGGACAGTACCTGATGACCGAACACCCGGATGGTTTTCGTAGCCTTTTGATGGGGGTGAGGCTTCAAGAATCATTACGACACAAACAGAGGCTCCTGGCGGGTGAACGAGTTGGTGAAGTTTTGGATCCCGATCAAGGAATTTTCCTAGTGATTTTTAGCGGAATGGGGCAAATCCTGAATCCTTTGAATTACTTTCCTGAAATTAACCAGGACTGGACGCCCAATCTAGTCTCGTTGATTTTTCAGGATGATCAAGGAAGAGATTTTACCATTACCCAACAAAGTTTTTTACCAGTTGGTTTTTACAAGGCGCGAATGGTCGTGGTAGAGAGGGAACAAATTAGTTCAAATCGGGTAGTTCGTCGCCCGCTTCGGTCTTGGGCGCTTGAAATTGATTCAACAGATCTTAAAGAATGGGAGCTAAATAACGTTGCCTGGACGCAAACAGGTCCCTTGATTAACGGACAGCATCGGCTTCAAGATTGGGTTGCGGAAAATCAAGTTTACCAACTTGGTGAGGTTTTTGTGAAGGTGGGGCTCAATACCTATTCCATCTCCGCAAAAGGATTTACTGGGCGTTTCACTCGCCAATTATATCGCGTGGTGGGAAGGCGCCCATGAAGACATTTTCAACAGCCCCTCAGAATGAGACATTAAAACCAATTACTTGTAGCATTTGCGGTTCGAACAAAACCAAGACCTATTGGGATTGCGGAACCTATGTGTTCAAAAAATGCCTGGGCTGTGGTGTGCTATATCAAAACCCTCAACCCATTCCTCAAGATATTATCAATCGTTATGACCAGGATTACTACCAATATGAACTTCAGAATGAAGAAAACTTCTTCAAACTCATGATGCTTGGCCTTCACGATGTTGGTTTTGTGCAGTTTGAAGCATCGCTGGCTCGGCCTAGGTTTTTTTTAGACATTGGGTGTGCGACGGGTCGTCTTTTAGAAGAGATGCGTGATCGGGGTTGGGAAACCAGGGGTGTTGAGGTTTGTGAGCCCAGCGCAAGGCATGCCCGAGAAAAACGCAACTTGGAAGTCCACCTGGGAACCTTGGAAACGGCTCCCTTTTTGCCAAAAAGTTTTGATGCCATTCATTTTAGTCACGTCATCGAGCACATCAACGACCCCCTGGTATTTTTGCAACACGTGCACCGACTTCTCAAACCTGGTGGACAGGTTTTTATTGTGACCCCGTGTTACACAGGCTTTCAAGCTCAGCTTTTTAAGAGGAATTGGCGGAGTGCGATTGCCGACCACCTATATCTTTTTTCCAAAAAGACCTTAACCCAAATTTTGCTTAAGGCGGGCCTAAAACCCTTACAGTACCAAACTTGGGGGGGCTTGAGTGTGGGGATGGCGCCACGCTGGCTCAAGGCCATCGTGGATCCCTTGGCCAAGCGGTTTGGGTTTGGCGATGTTATCATGGTTCGAGCGGTTCGAGCCGAGAATGACTGATTCCTAAGAGCTGGGCGCAATGGAACAAAAGGTTTTGCTTGGTTTTCTCGTGTTTTAATAACTTGCCCTTTTTAAGTTGATAGACCTCCTTCCACCACCGTAACTGAGCCCAAAGGATGTTTTGGGGAATGGTCAAATCGGGTTCGATGTTCCAGCGTCGAACATGATTTAGAATGAGCTCAAGCTTTTTGACGGTGGACTCCTCACTGAGTGAATCGGGAGCTGAAACCAGGCTACTAATTAAGTGACTCAGGTGCTTGCGCAGCTGAGCCCAGTCTAATTCGATCTGGTGCTGGTTAACGTAAGATAATTCTTCATCCCAGATTCGCCACGACTCTAACGAAAGATCGAGTTCAAGAAGTTTTCGGGTAATGACATCTTGCAACAGCGATTGTAGGGAAGTAGGAATGGGCTGTTGGAAAAAACGAAACCACGAAACAAGTTGTTTGAGCTCTAAATAGACCCCCGATTGAGGAGGAACAAGAAGGTTGAGCACCTGCTTCACCATCCATTGGGTGAGTTTGAGCCCCTCGCTTTGATCCAAACTTTTGAAATCAACCTCGTGTTCAAAATTATTGTCTGAATTGATGAGTTTCAAGCTCAGACCACGGATAAAATTTTCGGTGAACGAAAAGCGAAAGTGATAGTATTCATCGAGCAAGTAATCGTGTAACGAAATTTTACCTTGATAAAGCAGGGTTTGAGAAGATGACGACACCTCTTCCACATCAAAATCTGTGGTACTCCAGAAGCCTCGGCTAGAAAGGGAAATAGTGTTACCTTGAACACGATGGAGGATGATCGAAGAGGCGATGTTTTCTGGACTTCGGCGTTCTCTTTGAAGAAGTAAGTTTTTGAGGTGATCGGATTCAACGGGATAATTGCTCGATAAATTTGATAATTCTGAAATGTAGTTTTGTATGGGGGCTTCTCCGAACCACTGTTTCAGCAATTCCAGAGAACGCAGCATGTTTCCCAACGCACGAAGGGTCGGGTTTTGTAAGGGGTCAGCGTAGTACCAGGCAGTCTGGTTAAGTCCCTTTAAGGCGAAAATGAGGGCGTACCTCAAAGGCTGATTTTCGCCCTGCATAAGGAGCTTAAAATAGTTTTCTCCCAATTGAGTTTTGATGGCCTGAAAGATCAGATGGAAGGTATTGAGTTGCAAGTCTTTGAGTTTTGAACGCCAATGTTGATTCCAAGTTGACTCAGAATGGGAGCGGCAACCACAATCGCGGTACCACCGTGCTAAACCGTGTGGACAACTCCAGCTTGTTCCAAATTCACCCTCGCCCCTTTTTAGTTTTGCCAAGGGGGTTTCTAAATTCAGCTGTAACAAGGTCCCAGCATTGATCCACTCAAAATCAGTGGATTTTTGGGTTCGATGAATAAGGTCTGCCAAACACATATCGGCGTAGGGCTCAACAAGGCCAAAATGTTGGGCGTGGTGAGCGTCAACTACGATGCCCTTAGAGAAGAGTTGTTGTTGTATGATCGCCTCTTCAAGGTATTGCGATTGATGAAGAATGTGGCCTTCGAGTACCTTATCGTGAAGGGTGGAATTAAATACAATCAAATTCAGGACGCCGTTAGGTCGTTTGAGGCGCAGGACGGGCAAACCCAAATAGGGGTGGGGCCCCACGGCCTTCCACACTCCCGTGCCCTCCTGCGAGATGGCCTGAAGCTGCCATGGCGAAACAAAGGTGAAAAGGATGTTTTTCTCAATGAGGATATCGGCTACGGCGTTACTAATAGCCAATTCTGGACACCAAAAGCCTTTAGGGACACGTTGAAAAGTTTTTTCAAATTCGTCGATGCCCAGCTGAATATCGAGTCGAATGGCCTCTGGGCTAAGAAGGGGTAAAATTGCCCCACTAAAACTAGTCGCCACCGCATTGCCATAGCCCAAACGCTCCTGACTTTTGAGGTCAGCATCAAGAATACGTTGATAAACATTTGGGGCAAAATCGTGGAGCAACGACAAGGTCTCAGGATAGAAACTAAAGGAACAATTAAACAAGTTGTTGACGATGTTTTCAATCATTCCGGCTGGGTCTAGGACCCGGCTGGCAGTGTGCGCTCCCATAACTCGTTTCATCAAATCCGAAAAACTTGGTGATACGGGATAACCGGGAGGATCACCAACTGTACCAAGCCAAGGATTGATACGTGGCTCATCTGGAAAATGGAGATGCATTAGAAACTTGGTGCTCATTTAAGTTCCCCTTGACAGTAATTTAGCATTTATCTAATGTTAGCTTCAAAATGGATTTTGTAAATGACGCTTTCTAAACTTAATGAGCTTGATGATAAAACTCTTTGGGAACTTTGTCAAAAAGAGGAACTTGACGTTCTTCCCGGAACGTCTCGCCTGGAACTCATCAATGCCTTAACCGAACTCTACGAAGAAGAGGAAAAAGAAAAAGAAAAGTTACAGTCGTTAATCATTCAAATTGAACGGAGCAAGTTTGGTTATGTCAGTCAATTGCCTGAGGTGGTTGCTCCAAAGGAACCCAGTGGTGAGCTACCAGAATTTTATGAGGAAAACTATTGTGATCTTTTGCTCCGTGATCCCGACTGGGCCTTTTGCTTTTGGGAAATCAAAAGCAATGTTTGGAATCAGCACACCAAAAGACACGGTTTCAAGGGCTTTTACCTTCAGTTGATGGAAAACCAAACCCCTGAAATCAACGGACCCATGAATGCCACTTACCGAATTATGTTGGACGAGCGTTATGGAAGCCGCTACATTCAACTTCCGAAACAGGGATACTATTACCAAGTAGAAATTATTGCCTCAATAGGGAATGAGCGCGACGTCGTTCTCAGAAGCCCCATTGTTTTTTCTCCTCCAGTTCAAGAAACCATCAATGAAGTTCTTCGTAACAGTGATCCAGCTTACCAGGCTATTTTGGAAGCCTCCAGCTTTTTTGAAACCGAGCCTTTGAAACGATTAGAAAAATCTTCTTCTAACTTTGAAAAAAACAATCCTTTCCGTTTGAGTGACTGGAGTGACGAGTAAATGAATTTTAAGTTGAACCTTGTCCTGAACGCTCATTTACCCTTTGTTCGCCATCCTGAAGCTAATATGTTTTTTGAGGAGACATGGCTCTTTGAAGCCATTGATGAAACCTACCTTCCTTTGTTAAGGGTGTTTCACCGTTTAGAAGAAAAAAATATTCCGTTTAAGCTGACCATGAGTCTTAGCCCTACCCTGGTCTCAATGTTGGCGGATAAGTTGCTTCAGGAACGTTATCGGCGCTACTTAGACAACAAAATAGAGCTGGGGCGAAAAGAAATTCAGCGCACAAAGGGAACTGTTGAGCAGCAATTAGCTCAAATGTATTTAGATCAGTTTGAACAAAATAAACACGATTTCAATGAGATTTACGTCGGAAACATCTTAAAAGGTTTTCAGTATTTTCAAAAATCAGGCCACCTTGATCTCATCACCAGTCTGGCCTCCTATCCTTTTGCACCGTTGTATCAAGCTTATCCCAAAAACATTCGGGGGCAACTCCAACTTGCCATTGAAACGCACTATCAATATTTTGGGAGCGAACCAGCGGGAATTTGGTTAGCCGAAAACGGGTTCTACCCGGGCCTCGATGCCATTATTGCCAAAACCCGAATTAAGTTTGTTTTTTTGGCAGTTCACGGTGTGCTTTTGGGAGAGCCGCGTCCGAACCATGGTGTACTTCAGCCCATCCGAACCCCAGCTGGCTTGGTTGGATTTGCGCGTCATCTGGCCTCATCCAACGATGTGTGGGATAAGGATTATGGTTATCCTTCTGACCCAGTTTATCGTGAGTTTTACCGAGATATTGGGTATGACCTGCCTTTAGACTACATCAAGCCTTACCTTTATTCTGGGGATAATCCTTCATCAACAGGTTACAAGTACTATCGTATCACCGGCAAAACGAACCAAAAAGAGTACTATAATCCTGAAGCAGCCTTACTCAAAGTGAAGGAACATGCTAGCAATTTTCTTTACAACCGTCGGCAAACCGTTGAACGTTTACAAAAAGCGGGGCACAAATTTGAACCAATTTTTAATATTCCCCTTGATGCTGAGCTGTTTGGGCATTGGTGGTTTGAAGGCGTTAACTGGCTTGAGGAATTGTTTACCCAAGCTCAAGACATGCCACAAGTAGAATTTGTACGTCCCGTCGACCTTGCCTTAGATGCTAGCTACCAGACGGTTTCTCCGATATTTTCTAGTTGGGGAACGGGGGGGTTTGCAGAGGTGTGGCTTGATGGATCAAATGACTGGATTTACCGCCACACCTACCGCGTGATCGATCGATTTTTTGAACTGGTACGTCGCTTCCCTGACGAAACGGGTCGTCGTGAGCGCGCCCTCAACCAAGCAGCCCGCGAGATGGTGCTAGCTCAGGCCTCGGACTGGCCCTTGATGCTCAAGATGGGGGTGACTATCGATTATGCCCAACGGCGTATCAAAGAGCACATCTCAAATTTCAATCAGATTTATGATAGCCTTTCTGGAAACAAATTAGATACCGAATGGCTCACTACGCTTGAGAAAAAAAACAACATTTTTCCAAGACTTGATTACCGAATTTTTTCTTAACAATTCCGTAATCGTGTTGAGGCTTTTAACCTAACGAAGGTTATATATCTTTCTTAGAACGGGGTTGATGTATCTGGTCTCCAACCTGTTACCCTACACAACCTGTCAACACGCGATTTCTTTCTCAAACGAGCGACTTAAGGGCAAAGTGTATTAAAACCCTAAAACATTCACTTGCTAGGCATTTTTGCTTTAGGCAGCTTTTGGTGATCACTGTAGCTTCTTGGATGGGTAAATGAGAGAAAATCTTCAATTTATTTAAAAATTTTTATTAGCCAATGATGGTTTGAAAAATATCTTTTTTATTTAATCATAATTTTCATCGGCGTATGCGCCATTCTTCCCCACAAAAGCTATCGTGATCGCTTCCGGCAAGTCCTTTTTGCCAGCCTTAGCGGCCTTACGGTAGAGCGAGGAAGTCATGCGGACAGTTCCGCGTCCTTCCGAGTAGGTGGTGCCGTAGGATGTCCTAAAACCATTTTTGTTCAGGCGTTCAGCGATCTCACTGAAGGACATTGTTATCTTATGCGTGGATAAGGATTGAGCCAACGAGTAAAGCTAACTTTCTTTACCTGGACCTAATTAGCGACGGTTATCAAGGCTGGAATTCCACTTTTAAGGACAATGTTTTCGATACATCCTCTTTAATTGTGGCAATAATTTGATGGACCAAATTATTCCTATAGAGCCATCCTGGGTGGGCAGTTTTATAGACTTGGCATTTTGTTCCTTCAAGGTTTATTTTTTGCAAGTGGTCCCCTAAATTAACAGGTGGATCCTTGTATCCTGCATTTTGAAAGTAATCCAAGTCAAAAGACCAATGGGTGATTATCACAACGTCTGGAGTAAGGGTATCAAGGATGAACTTGAAGTCATCAAAGATCTTACTGGCATCTTTAACTTTATCATAGACAGACTTTTCAACGCCGTAATCTTCACAAGTAACTTGGTACCGTTCAATCGAATTGACGTTGGCCCAAGCAAAGGAGCTTAAGATGTTTTCACGACTGCTTTCCAGTTCTTTTTTTGAAGGAATATCATTAAAGGACGCGAGTGCTTCGAGAACAAAATCCCAAAACCCACGCCCAAAATTGTTGCGCCATTTTAAAAATTCGTGCCTTCTGAACTCGCCGAAGAAATATTCGATCATCTCTTCTTTACCTTGCGTTAAAATAGCTTTCAGTTCTTCATGGTCACTCCAACCTTTGGTTTCCATACCCATGAACATAATTTTAGGCTTTGCATTAAAGTATTTGGAACCAAAGATTGGAAGGTGCGCGGCGGGAATACCTAAAAGGTTAAGTCCATCAAGTTTTTCAAAATATAATTTCAACTTTGGGAGGTAAGCGTTGAGATATTCAGTATCCATGATTCGTTCTCCTTATAAAACATTAAATTTTTTAGAGTGGCAACAATGCCTGACTCGCTCATATAACTCTTGATTAATTTATAGTAGGATTCTAAACGCAACTGTTTTGATTGTCAACCTATTTTTTTTTAACATCTGCCCGTCCCCTCCATCTGCGCCTTCAAACTGTGCACGTCAAACGCTGCAGTAATGGGCTTTTCTGAATAGGGTATCACTCGAACAATGAAAGTGTTTTTCTCTATCAGGTCCTTAATTAAAGGGACGGGATCTTCATGATAAAGGAGGCTAACTTTTGTTGGTGCTGTTTTTCCATATGGTACGTTGGGCTGGTTTTCTGCCGAAAATGAAATCGATGATCTTGAAAAGCACGTTAACAAACTATAAATAATTCTACTTTATTTCCCTGATTTCGGATGTAGCGCTCTGGAACTATGCCTTGTCGCTTCCTTCCTTGACTTGTGTTGTAAAAAACATTTTCTTGACGATCAGGGGATCCGTTTCTAAAATTCTTTTCCATGCTGACACTGGGGGGCGGACGGTGGCTGCTTCAACCCAGGTTTTTCCAGGATGGTATCATGCCTTGCCAACCCGACTTCTTCATCGCGTATCAGGGCAGCTTCACGCAATTTAACTGTTAAATCCGGGGCACCAGCTTCAAAAGCTAAGGTGACACCAATCAGAAAAACGATGGGTCTCAGGCACTTTTTCTTAACGGCTGTGGTTGGAACGCTCACTAAGGTCAAGCTAAAACGCTGACCCAGGCTGGAACGTAAGAATTTTGCCCATGCTGTAAAAAAATCTCGAGTGGTCGAGCAATGCCGTTAGTCTAAGTACTGAGCGGGCTGCGCCTCGTGCGTCGTAGCAGTTTGCTTGAGCTCGATAAGCCAAACGACCGTAGGCCAATTCGCACCATCAACATGGAGTGGTTAGGAAACGGTATTTAAGGTGATTCGTTGATTCTCACCCAAAAGGTCAAGGAATTTTTTTGCTTGGTTCGGCTTGGAACAGCTTTGCAGGTACGACGAATTCTAGGAAATTTTCAGCTTGGATTGCAGTGTAAATTCACTTCATGCCCAGGAGTAGGGCGATATTTTGTTGACGGGTTCGTTTCGGTGTCTCTTTTTCGGTGAACTGGTCAATCTACAGTCAGGCTGCTATGTAAAGATTCCTGTTTTCTCGTTGTCTTGGAGTAAGCCGTTTTACTATCGTGGTTTTTTAGAGGCTTGGCTGAAGTTTGTGGGTGCGGAAAGAAAATTTTACAGTTGGCTGTGAGGGGAGATCGTCCGGGCATGTAGCATTTTAGGTTGGTTAAGAATACCGTTACTATTACGTCGCCAGTACCTTGAAGCGATTTGGGTACTGTTGATTTCAAAGATGTTATCTCATGAAACCAAAAGCTGGACCTTACATTCATCCAGCGGCTGATCCGTTATGCCAGATATAAAACTCCTGACCTATATTTTATCCCCTTCCTCCTCTGCCAATTGGGAAGGACTAGAGAATGCCAGAGTCGGGTCCGCTGAATTCAACGACGGGTCCTGCAATTGTCATCAACATTCGAGCCTGGATGGTTGTCGTAAGTTTAAAACCAAAGCGGACAAAACCTGGTCATCCTAAATCAACGAAAAGACACCTAGAACAAAGCTCGGGAAAGGTTTCGGAAGTGTTTTATTCGGAATGTCAAAAATCTATTGGGAGATCGAAGGGTAAACCTCCCGAAGAAGATAAATCCGGCTTTAAAATTATGTCAATGAGTAAAAGAACCTGAGCCATCGATGTTGAAATTTTTTTTATTGTTAATTTAGTGAATTTTATGGGCAATTTTTTAGAAAGTGAAAAACGGCGTCAAGCGAAATTCAAAGCGACTTCAATTTACTTTTCTATCGCGGCTCGCTCCGATGGAGTCTACAAGGGCAAACCACGTTCATTTTGTTTGCCTATCGAATATGCTGCAGAGAACCTGTTTCCCGAAATTCGACAGGCGGCACTTGCCTACTTTTCGTCTCAGGGTATCAAATGGCACGACGGCCACAATGGCCACCCCAGCAATCATCTTTGCGACTCGCAGGTCTGCTGTGTCAATTTTCTCTTGGCTTTTTCGGACAAGCCTGACGCGCTAGCCAGTGTCTTGCGTCCTGTCTTTCCTGATATTCGGACAATGCTCCCTGTGGAAAACGGGCAGTATGTTGCTTTTCCTAGGCGCTTTTTATTTTGATCGTGATGAGGTCCAGTAAGGTGCAGGTTAAAGGGGGCAAGCATAAATTAACAAGCCATTAGCATATTTTTTCGATGAAAGCGTGTTCTCCACGTGGAGGGCGGGTTTTCTTTGGAAGGGTTTTGATTTTTCCCAATTTTAACCCGACTGCGGCTCACTTTTCTAAACTTTACTAACCCACTATGTTTTGATTTCAATACCTTTTTCAAAATTCCGATTTTATCTGGTGGTGACCTAAGGTTGCAAAGGCTATTAAAACCTAAAAAGTAAAAAAACGAGTTGAATAGTGGCGCGTTCTTATTGACGAAATAGGTACCTTGCTACTGGCGACTTTTGGTGGTGACCGATGAATTTTAAGAGGGGGCCTTAAATAGTTTTTACAGTCTTTAATGGAATTTAATAATAGTAGTAAAATTTACATTTTGGAATATAATAATACTTAGCCCACACTGTCATCAACCTTTGGAGGCACGATGATTCGGTTTTTGTTCCCAAAAGAAGTTGAAGAAAACCTTCCAATTGAAATCAGCAAGAAAATCCGCCCTCTAATACTTACAAACTTTATGTTGCCTATCTATTTCGTGCTTGCCGGATTTCTTAGATATGTTAATGATCCAGAGCGGAGCGGGCTCTTTTTAGTTTTTCTTCTGAGTACGACGATCTTTTTTATTTTATCCTTGATTCTTATCAAGTGGCGAATGTTCCAATCTGCCTCCTATCTTTCTAGTGCGGGGCTCCTCTTAAATATTCTTTGGACAGGACTTTTTCTCCCCATTACCGAAAATTCAGACCTGTACCGATTTGCCCTTTACGTGGGTGCTTCAAGCATCGCTAATGGAATGATTTCTCTGGGGCGATTTCAAATAATCGTTTACATGGTGATGAGTTTAGTCGTCTATTTCTTGGGAACCTTTTTGAACTATGTGCCATCGTTGGGTGGCTTCCAAGGCGAATTAATGCGAAACTTTTTGACGACTTTGGTGCTTATTTTTGCGATCAATTACATCATTTTTCTCATAGACCGTACCAATAAGGGGCTCATCGATGAACTAAAAGATTATAATGAAACCCTCGAAGATCGGGTTCGACAGCGAACCCAAGAGCTAGTAGAGGCCAATCTAAAACTTTTTCAGCGTCAAGAAGAGATCGAAAAAAATTTAAGGCTGGCAAAACGGATTCAACATAATATTCTACCCAACGAGCGCACCTACCCTCAACGAAAGGAACTAAATTTTTCCAGCACGTACAAATCTTTAGATACAGTTGGCGGAGATTTTTTTGATGTGATTCAGGTTGGTCGTAATAGTTTTGGAATTTTAATAGCCGATGTATCAGGGCACGGTGTACCCGCAGCCATGGTGACGACCATGGCAAAAGTAAGTTTTAATACTCATGCCGGATTTGGGATTGAGCCAGGAAAAATTTGCGAAAAAGTAAACTTGGACATTCTTCGTCTTTTAGGCGAAGATCGTTCGCACTATTTAACAGCTTATTTGGGTATTCTAAATTTAGAAACTGGAACATTCAGCTTCACGAATGCAGGCCATCACCCTGCTTTGTTGATTCATCCTAAAAAAGAAAAATTGCAGCAACTGGGGCATCCAAATGCATTTATCGGCTTTTTTGAAAATGTTTGTTTTGAAACAGAAAATATTCAGCTTGAACAGGGTGATCGGATCATCCTCTATACCGATGGTTTGGTGGAGGCGATGAACAACAAAGATGAACTCTATGACCATCCTCGGCTTTTGCAGTTTATGTATAAGAATAGAGACCAACCCCTCAAACTCCTAGTTGAAGGGTTAATTCAAGATGTACAAAATTTTTGTGATGGACGCCAACCATTGGATGATCAAGCTGTGCTTGCAGTAGAATATTTAGGACCTGATAAAATCAATGTTGAAGAAGCTCACGCACAAACGCCTCAACAGGATTGGAAAGCCCTCATCAAACTTGCGGTAGAGCACGCGCGGGCAAATCGTTTAGTTGAAGCAGAAGAGCTTTTGAGTTCTATTTATTCCAAGTGGATGGACAAACCTGAGGTGGCTCATCTTTATGCTTCATTGCTTCATAAAATAGGAAAAATAAAAAGTGCCAAGCGAGTGGTTGATAATGCCCTAACTCATTTTCCCAATCACAGCGATCTTTTAGAACTGAAAAAGAAATTAGTCTAAAAAAAGCGCCCCTTTTTGGGGCGCTCTTTGTTTAAGAATCACTTCTTACTTGATGTATTCGAGCGGGAACATTCCCTGAAGAACGTGACCGGGGTCGGGCTGGTTGGCGCCACCGTACAGCACCCAGACCCGTACATTCCCCAGACCATTGGCGGAAAGGGTGGCTGAGCCATTGGACACTGTGTGCGTCTGCCCCGTCACTACGTCACGGTAGGTACCATTCGGAACGTTGGAGAAGGTGGCTGTGCCATCCAAGGCCACCAAGGCAAAGCTGTCAACGGTAGAGCCATTGTTCATGGTGCCAGTGTAGCGACGCCTAAAGGCCATCGCCCCGCTGACGTTCTGAGTGCTGTACTGCCCTTTTTGCAAGGCAGGCACAGCGCGTCGAATCAGGTTCAAGGCTCTGATGTGTTTGGCCAGGGGATGACTCAGGGTGGTGGCCATATTACCCGTGGCATTCGAATAGCGGCCAAAATCACTGACAGTCACACTGCCGGTGATGTGGTTGCCAAAGTAGGCTCGACCGGTGTTTTCAAGCGGGGCGTTGGGTCCCACATCGATCACGGCCCCTTTCTTGAACTCAATTTCAGTTCCGTAGTAAATGGTGGGAATTCCCCTGAAGGTGAAGATGAGGCTGAGCTTTTCAGGCCAGCTTCCCGTATAGCGCTTGTTTTCGGGAGCGGTGTCAGGGGCGTAGTCGTGGCTATCCACGTAGGTCACGTTGAAGGTGGCATCGCTGTAAGCCCAATCACCTCCCACAGCGGTGTTCCAGGCGTCCTGAACGCTATTGAAAGCCCAGTGCATGGGGAAGTCGATCACGTCTAGGCCACTGCGCTTGCTCCAGTCAGGCGTTCGGTAGGTGTTGTTAAGGAGCAAGTGGTTATCGCTAGAGGGTTGGTTCCCCACGTTTTGGTTGTCGAGCCAGTGCTGGTAAGCCTGAGCCTCGTTAGTGGTGCGGTTCCCCCACGGGTAATCAGAGTCCCACTTGTTGTTAGTCCACTTCCAGGTGTAGAAGGGAGTGGAGATAGCGGGTTTGTTGTCGTTCCAGATGCTGCGGTAGCGGGTAGCTACTTCACCAAAAATGTAGAAGTTCTGACCACCGGCCTGTTTCCACTGCGGGATGAACTCACGGTTGAAGGTGAGGCGGCTGATGTGCTTGACGGTGTCCACTCGGAAGGCATCCACACCCATGTTAATGTAGTTTATGTAGGCATTTCGTAGGTACTCAGCTACAGTGGGGTTCTCAGTGTTTAAGTCCTGACAGTCGCCGGCGATGGAGCCTAGTTGCACTTCGTATTGCTCCCAACCACCTTGGAAGTTGTGGTTGTGGTAGTGAACATCCACGTCGAGCGGGGCGCGCAGGGTTCGAATACGGGCTTGGAATTGGTCGCCCGGGGTTAGGCTGGCGTAGGTGCCCCCGAATTGCTGGGCTGCTTGTTCAAGCAAGGAATTGGCCACGTGTTGGTTGGGGTTGAGCCAGTTCAAGTAGCTGCCGTTGGCATCCTTTTGGAAAATTGGATGAAGATTCTCCTCACCAAAGTTTCCGGTGTGGTTAATCACAACGTCTTGAATGATTTTGATCCCGCGAGCGTGGGCCTCGTCAATAAGTTTTTGATAATCGTAGCCGGGGCTTTCGTAGCGGGGATCAACAACGCTGTGGTTGACCGCGTGGTAGCCGTGGTAGTCGTAGCCGGACATGTTCTTGACCACCGGCGTAATCCAAATGGCGCTAAATCCCAAAGCCTTGATGTAATCGAGTTTTTCGATCAGACCTTTGAAATCACCACGCCAGGCGGGATCGTTGTTGGCCACATTACCGGCTTTCTGATCATCCCAGCAGTAGAAGTTATTGGAAGGATCACCATCGTAGAAACGCGTTGTCATGAGGAAGTAGATGGTCTCTTCACGGAAATCCCCACGAGGCATTTGACCAATGAAGTAGTTGAAGCTTTGTTCCGTGGTGTTCCCCGAGCTATCGCGAACCAAGAAACGGAACCGAGTGTTGGCGGAGACATTAAGCAAGGCTCCGGACGTGCTGGTGCCCGTGGTGGTTGCGTAAACCGGAGAATTCGTGGTGGGGGAACTGCCGTCGGTGGTGTAGTAAGCTGTTACACCATTTCGATTGTCTGAAATGGTAAATTGAACGGTGATGGCACTGGGATAGCCACCAGGATTTTGACTTGCCGTGATGTTTGGCGGATCAAGGTCGTGATTGGTGTTGATGTCGTAGGTGAAGGAGTAGACCTGCCCAACTTGGTTTAATCGGTTGCGTCCAAGAGCCTTGATGGTTTGAGGTGAGGATGAAGAATTAAGGGTCAAAGGGGAGGTATATTTGGTGCTGTTGACCGTGGGAGTTGAACCATCGAGAGTATAGAAGATCTCATCTTGGCTTGAGGTGCTTGTTAAGGTCACGGTTTGAGCGGTGTTGTATTTTTTTGTGGGATCAGGAGAGGCTGAGATAATCGGAATGGGAGGAACATCGGGGTCGCTATCGGTCCACTGACCGTTTTTGTACCACCACTCGCCGGTGGTGCGGCTTAGGTCGGCGGTTTGGTTCGGAAGACTTGTTCCAGAGGCGGGTGTGTTGAACACAATGTTGAGCGAGGTTGCATTAGGATACGAGATGCCAAACCAGTTGTCTCCTTCAGCGGTGAGGTTGGTGCCTGGCCAGGTGGTGTTGGGATAAGAACCTGCTGGCTGGGCGTTCCAAATATGAATTTTGGTGTAGCCAAAAACATGGATTCGGATGCCTTGAACGGCTGGCTGAACGGTGTAACTTTGAGTGGTTACGGTGCTTGGGCTATGACCTGATTTGACCGCGTAGGCCTTAATGGTATGGGACCCGATCGGAAGGGTGAATGGAGTCACGTATTGGATTCGGGTAGAACTGGAGGTGGGATCAGAGTCATCGGTGGTGTAGAAGATGGTTGCTTCGAGGGTAGCGCTGGTGATGCTTATGTTGGTGGTCGCTTGGATGGAGGAACTGATCGGGTTGAAAACTGGGGCAGAAACGCTTGCTTGGGTGAGGTTGAATGTTGCCGAGGCTGTAGCTGAAATCTCTTTTCCGGTTTCTTTGGCTCGGGCACGAATGGTGTAGGTTCCAGGACTGGTCAGTGAGAGGGGAGCGCTATAAACAGGGGAACTTTCCGTGGGGTCAGAACCGTTAATGGTGTAGTAAATCGTTCCATTCCCCGATAGGCTTACCACCACATTGTCTTGGAAATTCCCTCCTTGGGGGGAGATTGAGGGCGGAGAAGTTAACGTTGTGCCACTGGAGACTGTAAAAATGGCTTGTGCGATGGGACTTGGCGCCAACCCCGTTTTATAGCCACGTGCCTTGATGGTTACGTTTCCGAGGTCTGATAGCGTGATAGGAGAGGAATAAAGTGGCGAACTTTCTGTTGGATCACTCCCGTCGGTGGTGTAATGAATGGAGGAACCGACGATACCGCACGAAAGTTGCACCTGGGTGTTTTGGGGAACGTTTCCACCGTTGGGGGAAAAAGAAACCGGTGAAACCGAGCTGGGAGAAGCGGCAACCGTGGTGGCGTTGGACCCAGAAATCAAGCTGATTGTTACAGTCGATTCAAACAAAAGGGATCCCTCAATGCCGCCCTGGAAACCCTTTACCTTAGCGATCCAACGTCCAGGAGCGATGTTATTGACCGAAATTGGATTTGACCAGGAAGAAAGGCGGCGCACGATGGGGCTGTGTCCGTCATCACTTTCAAGCCTGATCTCCAAGGTATCTAAACTCGAAGTGTATTCTGGGGGCACATCAACTTGCAAGTTCAGCGTTGCTGGAACCAAGGGTAATTCAACGGTCTCAAGGCGCACTTCTGTATTAGGGTTGGCGCACGAGAAAACAATTAAACCAACTAACAAAACCGCTGCAATGGTGGCGGCTTTCCGTGTAACCACTTTCATATTTTCCTCCTGGAAACGTTTCTATTTTTAATATATACCGTGCTGTGCCCTTTTTGCAAGGGGGGTAAAACAAAATTTTTTTAAATTTTTAGAAAAGGTTTTCCAAAAATTCTTGGAGAATTTCCAGGGTTTTTTGAGGATTTTCGGCATGAAACCAGTGACCCGCCCCATCAACAAAGCGCGTGGTGAGCTTTGGAAAGAACAATTGGGATTGTTGAAGGGCTTCGGGTGTTGGGTATTCAGACTTTTCTCCCCAAATTTGAAGCACGGGGCCGGGGTATTGGCGGGTTGGCTCAAGTCCACGGCGCAGGGATTCGGCGTTAGTGATAAAGCTGGGTAGGTCAAACACCCAAGGCTGCTCGCCACCACGCCAACTTTTTAGGAAAAAACCGGCCAAATTGGGTTGAAAATACTTCAACAACACTTGTTTCACCCCATCTCGGTCGGAGAACTGGCTAGCTTCGTTCAAAATAGCGCCAATTTTCAGGATTTCGATGGGGGTTCTGACTGGACCAATGTCACCAATGATGAGGGCGCGCACCTCTTTGGGTTGTTGCAAGGCCATTTCCCAAGCAATTTTTCCACCCCAACTGTGCCCTAACAGGATGGGGTTCTGAATATGGGTTTGGTGTATCCAGTCCCAACCCTCTTTAGCCAAGTCCTCGAGGGTCCATGAGCGAGCCGAAGGTGTTTCACCGTGACCCGGTAGGTCGACATAGTAAAGGTGAAACCCCTTGAGTTTTTGGGCAACGGTCTTCCAGTTGTTTTTATCACCAAAAATGCCATGAAAAATCACAAGGGCGGGTCCTTCCACGCCACCCTCGGCGTAACTCCAGTTGCTCATTTTAATTTCTTTTGCTTCTCCTGTTTGATTTTGATAACGTCTTCAAGGGTGATTTTAAGAACATCTTGCTCAGAAAGATGACGAGGCAGGGAGAGATTGGTGGTGCCGAATTTAATGTAAGGGCCAAATTTACCCTTTAAGATTTGCACCTTTTTCTTCGATTTAGGTTCTACTCCCAAATCGAGGAGGACGGTAAATCCGCGCCGAGTTCCCTTTGGCTCGTTCAACAGTTCAAGGGCGCGTTCTAAGGTGACTGAGAAGAGGCTGTCTTCTTTTTTGAGGGAACGGTACTCCCCGTTGTGGGCAACGTAGGGTCCAAACCGTCCGTTTCCGAGAGTGACCGGCAGGCCTGTTTCGGGGTGCTGACCGAGATTTTTGGGGAGGGACAGTAAGGTCAACGCCATTTCCAGGGTGATCCTTTCAGGTGAGAGGCCAGGTAGGAGGCTTGCGGTCTTGGGTTTGTTATCCACGGTTTTTTCACCAAGCTGGAGGTGGTAGCCAAATCGCCCGAGCGCGAGGTAGACGGGAAGCTGGGTTTGGGGATCGATCCCTAGGTTTCGCGGTCCGCTTCCACCGTGCTCGATCATTTCTTTAAGGCGTTCAGCAGTGAGTTCAGAGGGGGGGATGGTGGGGTCGATGTTGATGTTGCGAACTGTCTCGTTTTGGGAGTTGATCTGGATGTAGGGACCATAACGTGAGATGCGGATGGGATAGTCGGGTAGGTGGGGAAGAATGACCGTCCGTGCCTTTTCGGGTTCGATTAAACCTTCCTGTTCCTTGGCACGATTGAGCAACCCCCCGGACGAACTGTAAAAGTTTTTCAAGTATTGAAGTTTTTCTCCCTTGCCCTCAGCGATGAGATCAAGGTGGTCTTCCATCTGACTGGTAAAAGCGTAATCCACCAGGTCAGCAAAGGACTCTTTCAGGATGCTAGTGACGGCAATCCCAGTGAAACTAGGTACCAAGGCATTATCTTTACGAAACACATAGCCCCGATCCATGAGGGTAGAGATAATGGAGGCGTAGGTGCTGGGGCGTCCAATTCCTTCTTTTTCTAGCCTTTGAACTAAACTTGCCTCAGTGAAGCGGGCAGGGGGCTTGGTAAGGTGGCTTTTTGCGATGAGTTGTTCGAGCATGACTTTCTCATTTGGGATAAGTTCAGGAAGCAAGGATTCTTTTTCTTCCAGGGCTTCTTCGGGACGATCGTGGCCCTCAACATAGACCCTCAAAAATCCTGGGAATAGAATTCGGTTCCCCGTTGCGACAAAGACAGCGTTTCCGGCGCGGATGCGCACGGTGATCTGAAGTTTTTTGGCATCGCTCATCTGGCTGGCCAGGGTGCGTTTCCAAATCATTTCATAGAGGGCTTTTTCCAGCCCCGTCAAAGGAGTGTCGTCTGGGTGGGTAAAGTTGTTGCCCACCGGGCGGATGGCTTCGTGGCTTTCTTGAGCGCCCTTGGACTTGGCACTAAACTTACGGGGAGACTCGCTCAAGTACTCCTTTCCGTAATACTTGGAAATGAGCTGACGGGCACCCTGTGTCGCTTCTTCAGAAAGGCTTGGGCTGTCGGTGCGCATGTAGGTAATGTAACCCTCTTCATACAGCTTTTGGGAAATGCGGCTGGTTTCACGAGTTGTCATGCGGAGCTTACGATTTGCCTCCTGCTGAAGGGTTGAGGTAATGAAGGGGACGGGTGGTTTTTGTGTTGTGGGCTTCTCCTGTACCTCTTCAATAATCCAGTCGTGGGATTTTAGCTCTTTTTCAAGCTGTTGGGCTGTTTTTTGATCCAGAAGCTTTAGGGACGAACCGGGAGGCAGGCTTCCCGTTTCAGGATCAAAGTCTTTCCCCCGTGCTATTTTGACATTATTAACCTCGACCAATTGAGCTTCAAAGCTTTGTTGATCTTTTTGGAGGGTGGCAAGGATGTCCCAGTACTCCGCGCTTTGAAAGCGGCAGCGGTCTAACTCTCGTTCTACCAAAAGTCGCAAGCCAGGGCTTTGTACCCGACCCGCAGAAAGGCCGTAGGCAATTTTTTTCCAGAGCAGGGGAGAAATGGTATACCCCACCAAGCGGTCTAAAATGCGCCGTGTTTCTTGTGCTTCAACAAGGTTGAGGTCAAGGTCTCGCGTCTGGTTCAAGGCATTCAAAATGGCTGATTTAGTGATTTCATGAAAAACCATGCGCCGAACAGGGACCTTGGGTTTCAAGACTTCCATCAAGTGCCAGGAAATGCTTTCCCCCTCGCGGTCTTCATCGGTGGCAAGAAGCACTTCGTTGGCCTGTTTCAGGAGCTTTTTTAAGGAATCGATGACCTTAGATTTTTCTTTAGGGATGATGTACAAGGGTTTGAAGTCGTTGTCCACATCAATACCTAAGGTTGCCCATTTATATTTTTTATATTCTATTGGGATATCAGAGGCCTTCTGGGGAAGGTCACGGACGTGTCCTACACTGGCCTCGATGGCGTATTCATCGGAAAGAAATTTTTTGAGGGTTTTAGCCTTGGTGGGCGATTCAACGATTACAAGAATGTTTTTCATCTCTTCCATAAATGACATAATCTAAAAAAACTTCAAGAGCAAGTCCCAATAAACCGATAGATAATTAGAGGAAAAATATGACAATGACACGTCTTTTTGTAACAAAATTAGTGCTTGCTACTTTTGTTCTATCCTTATACGCACAAAATACATGGGAAGGTCAGGCTTTTTGGGCTGAACCAGGTAGCTTGCCTGAAACAGGATTGTACGCTGCCTCTAACGACTTTCCACGAAATACTTTTTTAGAGGTTTCCTTGCCACGAACGGGTAAGACTGTCATTGTTGAGGTGCTCAAGCGTAATGTTGAGGGCATTGACGGGCCTATTTTGGTGCTCAGCACCGAGGCTGCTTCAAAACTCGGTCTCGAACCTGGTGAGAGTGCTCAAGTGATTGCGAGTGTGAGTTCAACTCTACGGAGCCTTCCAAGTACGTTAGCTCAAGAGCGACCAACCAATCCTGATCCGGAGCGTAATCCGCAGTTGCTAGTTCAACGAACAACACCGTCCAACCAAGAGAGAAGCCAACCCACAACTCCGGTGTCACCAAGTGAGCCCCCTCCAA
>Ga0272446_1000607_pt1 | contig 55199 bp, 44 predicted proteins | sample YNPCB0061_FD_194587 | JGI IMG/M metagenome (GOLD analysis project Ga0272446, IMG submission 194587) | Hot spring microbial mat communities from Yellowstone National Park, WY, United States - YNP-CB-006-1 | ecosystem: Environmental > Aquatic > Thermal springs > Hot (42-90C) > Sediment | place... | reverse complement strand
ATCCAATCGGACCTTCCAACAGGGTTAGGGCTGCCGACCCCATCAGCAAACTGGCTCCAGAAAAACCAGCGATCCGTAGCAAGCGGCGGCGAGTCAGGGCATCAGCAGTCGGATCGGGAGTGGACATCAAGGGTGCTGAAAGGACAAACTTTTTCCATTCTGACGCATAACCGCAGTCAAGGCATCCACGCAGGTGGACTGCGATTTGGCATAGCAAACCGTTTGCGACAATTGGAACGGCTGTTGGGAGACTGGCCGGACGGGAATTGGCGGTATGCTGGATGTTATGTCCTATGACTTTCTGCGCGATCGACAGGGCAATCGTCTGACTGGCTGGTTACTGATGCTGCCAGCTTTGTTGCTGCTGCTATTGGTGTTTGTCTATCCGATCGCGCGCGTCTTCTGGCAGAGTTTATTGATAGAAAACCTGGGCACGGAACTCAAGCCAGCCTTTACCGGCCTGACCAACTATGTCCGTATGACGGGAGATAGTCGTTTCTGGCAGAGTCTAGGCAATTCCACCATCTTTACGGTGATTTCCGTTGCCTTGGAGTTGGTGCTGGGATTGGCAATTGCCCTGGTCTTAAACCAGTCATTCCGCGGGAGGGGGCTGTTGCGGACGATCGCCATTCTGCCCTGGGCCTTGCCAACCGCCCTGATGGCCCTGGCCTGGACCTGGATCTTCAATGATCAGTACGGGGTGGTCAACGACCTGTTGCACCGGACCGGCTTGGTTCAAGCTGATATCAATTGGTTGGGGGAGCCGTCGCTGGCAATGGCTGCCGTGATTGCCGCCGATATCTGGAAGACCACACCGTTTATCAGCATCATTTTGCTGGCTGGGTTGCAGTCGATTCCGACTGACCTGTACGAAGCCCATGCCATTGATGGGGCCACATCCTGGCAGAGTTTCCGTCGCATTACCCTGCCGCTGCTGGCGCCCCAGATTGTGATTGTCCTGGTGTTTCGCATGGCCCAGGCGTTTGGCGTATTTGATTTGATTGCGGTTATGACCGGCGGCGGACCAGGGGGAGCCACGGAAACCGTTTCCCTCTATATCTATGCCACGGTCATGCGCTATCTGGACTTTGGCTATGGGGCGGCTTTGGTGGTTGTCACTTTTCTGTTGTTAATCCTGGCGGTGGCGATCGCAGCCTTTATCCTCAACCGTACCCGCATCCAAACAGGAGGCTCTGACCAATCATGACCCATGGGATCAAGAACGATCAGGCTGTCCCCCTCTGGCGGCGAGTCGGTCTGCCATTAGCCATCACCCTGATTGCCCTGTTTTGTCTAGCGCCATTCTTGTGGCAGGTATTGACCTCCTTCAAGCTAAACGCAGATATTGCAGCAGTTCCTAATGTCTACTGGCCAACCCGCTTCACCCTCAGTCACTACCTTGAACTGTTCACCCGTCGGCCCTTTTTGAACTACGTGGTGAACAGCACCCTGGTGGCGCTCCTGTCCACGTTCCTGGCCTTGGCGGTGGGGGCTCCAGCGGCCTATGCCCTGGCTCGACTCAACCTGCAGGGAGAACGGTGGCTACTGGCCGCTATTTTGATCATTACCCTATTCCCACCCATTCTGCTGTTCCTGGGGCTGCTGGATATTGTCCGCTTTCTGCATCTGGGCAACACCTATCTGGCCTTGATCCTGCCCTATGCCGCCCTCAATCTGCCGCTGACCATCCTGGTGCTGCACAGCTTTTTCCGACAACTCCCCCGCGATCTGGAAGATGCTGCCAGGGTCGATGGCTACAGCACCCCCCAACTGTTGCTGCAGATTGTCTTGCCGTTGACCCTGCCAGCCCTGGTTACCACTGGAATTCTGGCTTTTATTGCAGCCTGGAACGAATTCATCTTTGCCCTCACCTTTATTACCCGAGAGGAGATGAAAACCATCCCGGTTGCTGCAGCCCAACTCAGTGGCGCCACCTTAATGGAAATCCCTTACGGTCCCCTGGCGGCGGCAACCGTAATTGGCACTTTTCCGCTGGTCTTACTGGTCTTTTTCTTCCAGCGACAAATCATTCAGGGGCTGACCGCCGGAGCCATCAGAGGATAACCCTCTTCCCCCTCTTTCTTGTCCTCTCCTCTCCCCATCTCCCCTCTCCCCTGTCAACTCCCCCATCCTCCCCTCCTGGATGTAGAGTGTGAAAAGTAAAGCGATCAGGAGAATGGGGTGACACCAGCCAGAACATTGGAATTACGGCAGGTTCAGAAGGCTTTCTCGGCCAGTGTGGTGCCGGTGAAAGACCTGAGCCTGACGGTCAATCAGGGCGAGTTTCTCACCTTGCTGGGCCCCTCCGGCTGTGGCAAGTCTACGGTGCTGCGCCTGATTGCCGGACTGGAGCAGCCAACCCAGGGCCAGATTTTCATCCACGGAAAGGATGTGACTCGTCAGGCGCCGGGCGATCGCAACGTGGCAATGGTGTTTCAGAGTTACGCCCTCTATCCCCACATGACGGTGTATGACAACATTGCCTCCAGCCTGCAACTACGGCAAGTGCCAACCGCAGAGATCCGTCAGCGGGTTCAGGAAGTGGCTAGTTTCCTGGGGCTAACGGGATTGATGGAGCGCAAACCGGGTCAACTGTCGGGTGGTCAGCGGCAACGGGTCGCCGTGGCGCGATCGCTGGTGCGGCGACCGGATGTGTTTTTGCTGGATGAGCCACTGAGCAACCTGGATGCCCTGTTGCGGGAAAAGGTGCGAGCAGAGCTAAAGCAACTCTTTGCAGAGCAGTCAGCGCCGGTTGTCTATGTCACCCACGACCAGACAGAGGCAATGACCCTTTCCACTCAAGTGGCGGTATTGCATAACGGTGTTCTGCAGCAACTGGATCGGCCCCACCGAATCTACACCCATCCGGCCAACCTGTTTGTGGCTGGATTTGTGGGCAGTCCCCAAATGAACCTGCTGCCCCTGCCCTGTCAGGCAGGAATGGCTCTCCTGGGAGCAACGCCAATTCCCTTGCCCACGGTGATGACAGCCCCGCCAGATTCGATTGTCTTGGGCATTCGTCCGGAACAGGTGCGGCTGGCCCAACCGGACGATAGCCCAACCCTGGAAGGTCAGGTATTTTTGGTAGAAGACCTGGGCATGCATCAGTTGCTGAGTGTTCGACTCGACACCGAAGGCAACCAACCCCTGAGTTTGCGGGTCCTGCTACCCTCCGATCAGCCCTTTGACCCCAATCTCGTCCGTCTGACCTTGCCGCCTCGGTCGATTCACTGGTTTGACCCCCAAACGGGACAAGTTCTCTCATAACTGACCACAATAGCGCGCAGTAAAACCCCAACCCAGGTCTGGGTGGTGGAAAGGAACCAGAAAGTAGGCCGGTCTGACTATCTGGCCACCGAGGAACCCTTAGAGATCCGCCCGGTGAATCCTTGCCACACCGTGAGTGACTGCCCAATGCTTCGCCTGTACGAGGGATAGGCTTTTGCAGAAATATCCCCAGCTTTCCCTATTTAGCGCACGTTGAGATAGTAGTCCCGAGTTCCTTTAGCGCTGATCGCATCACCCAAACGGGTCAGGGCATGGACATAGGCGGCGGTCCGCAGAGGGATGGCCAATTCGTTGGCTAAGTGCCAAATCCGTTCCGCCTCTTCCACCATCTTGCGTTGCAAGTTTTGGTTCACTTCCTCTAGCGGCCAGTAGAGACCACTGCGATTCTGAACCCACTCAAAGTAACTCACCGTCACCCCGCCAGCATTCACCAGGATATCGGGGAAAACCTTTACCCCCTGTTGCTCCAGAATCAGGTCAGCTTCCGAGGCAATCGGGCCATTGGCCACCTCAAAAATCCAGCGGGCCTTGACATCCCTGGCATTGGCAGCCGTGATCTGATTTTCCAGGGCTGCCGGCACCAGCACATCCACATCCAGGGCCAGTAAGTCGGCATTGGTCAGGACTTCATGCTCCGCCATCAGTTGACAGACGCTGCCCTCGCAATAAACTGCTTGCAGTTTTCGGGTGGATTCCTTGACCTGCCGCACGCTGAGAATGTCCAGACCGGCTTTGGAATAGATGCCTCCCTGGGAGTCGCTGACCGCCACAACTTTGTAGCCTGCTCTAAACAATAATTCGGCCAGAATTGCACCAGCATTGCCAAATCCCTGAATGGCAACTGTCGTATTGCTGGGCTGGCGATCGAATTTGGGTAACATCGCTTCCATGACATAGAAGGCCCCCAAGGCTGTGGCGGTTTCCCGGCCCAGGCTACCACCCATGGTAATCGGTTTGCCAGTCACCACTGCGGGGCTGATCTGCCGTCGGATGATGCTGTATTGATCCATCATCCAGCCCATGATCATGGCATTGGTGTACACATCGGGAGCCAGGATATCCACATCGGGACCAATGAAGTCGGCGATCGCATCAATATAGCCCCGGCTTAACCGTTCCAGTTCCATACGGGATAAGGCTTTGGGATTGACGGTAATACCACCCTTGGCCCCACCGAAAGGCAAACTAAGGGCTGCACACTTAAACGTCATCCAGAAAGCTAGAGACTGCACCTCATCCAGGGTCACCTCTGGGTGATAGCGCACCCCACCCTTGCCAGGGCCGCGGGTGTCATCGTAACGCACCCGATAACCCTGGAAAACTTTGAGGGTGCCGTTATCCATCCGCACGGGAATGGACACACTCAAACTGGCCTGGGGATATTTCAGTGACTCGATCGCATCTTCGGAGATAGTAGTGTACTTCAACGCCTGTTCCAGGCGGCGTTCCGCATCGGATAATAGGGCCCCTCCCATAAGCTTTTCCTCCCACTAAGGGTTCGCTTTGATTTCCGAGGAACACCTCCAGATCAACGGAAAGGCGAGCGTCTGCACCATCACCGTCAGCATACCGCCAAACTTCATGAACGACATTGCTGATTCCAGGAATGAAAAAGATGCTGGATGCTTGAATTCATTCTGCTTTTCAGCAACACCTCATGAGCTGATAGGTTCGACACTCCATCCTCGGCAATTTACTCTGTACCAGAGCCATCCAGGCTCTGTTTCTATCCTCCCCGATTCGCGGAGTCTAAACCTCACCCTGTTGGCAGCTTGCAACAAAACGATAGGTCGATCGCTGGTTGGCTGACAAAACTCTCTCGCCCTCACCCCCAAACCTTCTCCCAGGACGGGAGAGGGGAGATCCGATTCCAGTTCTCTCTCCCAACTTGGGAGAGGGCTAGGGTAAGGGTGGTTCGGGCAACAATTCAAAAGATTTGTCAGTCGATCAGGGTCCTTCGCCCCCCTGATTCCTTCGCCGTTGACCCTACACCCCAGTCAAGCAGTCAGTATTCCTACCTGACTTGATTAATTTTGTGGTCATTTGGGCTGAAACTCTCTAGGATAGAAGCGTTAGATGAGTTGAATGTGTGCCCTGTACGAACGTGTCATCCCTGTGCCGTAAGCCAGTCATGAACTCAATCCAGTCATGAGTTCAGCAGGTTGGTTCTGATGCAATCGTTTTGCTGTTCCCCGATTTGAACCGTAGCTTCACCATTGAGATGGTTCTCCGATTGAACATTCAATCGGTTTCGCCAGCAACCCTTCAACCACAATGCACCAATCGACTCCTGATTTAACCAGTAATTTAACCAATATTCGCTCCATTTCAGCGCGAAAAACCTTTTTAGGACAGCTTTGTGGCACGACTGAGCTGTTTCGCGATCGCTACCAGATTCTCAAAATTCTGGGTCGCGGTGGATTTGGCATCACCTTCTTGGTCAGGGATGTTTCATTGCCAGGACACCCCCTGTGTGTCATCAAGCAACTTTGCCCGAAAGTTCAGGATGACGTAGCCTTGAAGCTTGCCAGACAACGCTTCGAGAAGGAAGCCCGCACCCTCAGCAAGCTGGGTAGCCACGCTCAAATTCCCTGTTTGCTGGATTACTTCGAATGGAACGGCGAATTTTATCTTGTCCAGGAATTTGTCTACGGGGTCAACCTGGCTAAGGAAGTGCGCCGTTATGGTCTGTGGTCTGAGAAGGCCGTAAAACAATTTCTCCAGGAATTATTGCCACTCCTCCAATATATCCACAACAATCACGTCATCCATCGAGACATTAAACCCCACAACCTGATTCGCTCGCGGGATGATGGCCGACTGGTTCTGATCGACTTTGGAGCTGTTAAGGAACAGGTTCTTGCCTCGGAGACTGGGTCTGCTGGGACAGCGGCCACCCAGTTTGTCGGCACCATCGGCTTTGCCCCGCCAGAACAACTGGCCAACCGGCCGGTTTATGCCAGTGATCTGTATGCAGTGGGCATGACCTGTCTCTTTCTGTTGTCAGGCCGAGCCCCGCTGGAACTGGACTACGACTTTGCAACGGGGGAAGTTTGTTGGCAGCACGATATCGCAGTGAGTCCTCATTTCGAGTCGGTGCTAACAAAATTGGTCAAAAATTCCCCCAAGGAGCGCTATCAATCTGCGGCAGAAGTTCTACGAGTACTGGATTTGGAGCCCTATGTGGACAACCTCAAGCACTGTATGAACATCAAGCCAGAACCGTTCCTCTCCGAACCAGGAGCAGATGATACCCTCCGAGAACCCTACGTGCCGCCGATTGTGCGGGCGGCTAACGCCATTCATGGCTGGCGCGAACGGATCCAAGCCAGAGAAAGAAGACGGGAATTTCTGCAGGCGCCAACCACCTACCGCCATTTGCGGTCAGTCAGTCACTCTTGAGGATCAGGTCGCTATTAAGCTTTTGAGCCTGAAAAAAACCAGAGGCACATGTCAACGAGAGACCAGCACCTCTGGAAAAACGTGATTTGTCCCAGCTAGTTGGTTGGACTGGTGGAAACACTGACCGGAACCACAACCGGCAGTCCTCCCTGTTGTTGGATCTGGTAGGTTACGGAACTGCTGGCAGAGGGGCAACACAAGGCGTCACTATCCTTGTAGCGAGAAAACTCCGCAGTCAATTCTGATTCTCGGAACAAATAAATACGGTTGGAAGCCCCATTGGTCCGAGAGTCCATTGGCTGAGGAGACAGCGTGCCCGCAAACCGGCCATTGACAAACACAAAGTTCTGATAACCCATCGGCCGACACATGCCATCAACCGCGCTGAATCCGTTGACTAGGGCAACACTGCCAAACTGTTGGAATGGTCCATACAGTTTCCAGCCAGCACTGGTTACAGCCCGATCCTGAGCTGTAGTTGACGGGCGGATCTGATCCCGACAACGGCTAAAGTCGGCAGCCAGATTGTCTGATTTGGGGGCTTTAGGAAGACTCATTCCCGGTTTATTCCAGTTAGTCGGTTGGCTCTGGTCCAGCCAGAGTCCAACCGCAGCCGTTCCGGTTGACTGGAACACTAAAACCCCCGTCCTTCGATCAATCTGATAGGTAATTTCCAACTGTCCCTGTGGATTGATGCCATAACTTTTGGCCCCAGCCAGTGCCTCAAAGTAGCGGGCTTCCTGCCGCATGATGGGAGTGGGACAAGCTTTTCTGGTGGAGGCAGCAGGGCCAATCGTCAGGCTGTTACTACTGGTCGTGACCGAAGCGTTGTAGGAATTGCAGCCCCCTGATCCACTAACCCTGCCAGCGGCGAAGTTGGCGGTAATGCTCGTTTTGGGTAATGGTGAAATAGAGACTCCCCCAACCCGCCAATGCAATAGTTGCCAGGAAGTTCCATCGAGACTGGCGGCGGCTATCTGCTGAGGCAGACGGGAAAGCTTCTCCGCTGCGACGCTGAGCGGGTGGGAAACGGGTTGATCAGCCTGACTGGTGCTAGCTGTTCCCAACCAGCAGATCGTTCCAGCCATCAAATAGCTTGTCCACAACTTCCACATGATGATTCCTTTGTAAGCATAACGACTGGTCAATATTGTCGTCGCTGATTCCTGGATTGACAGTTTTTTAGCACAGATGTTTCAGGTTCTGGCGCCAGGACAGGTGTGGGTGTGACCTTGTCAGAGTTCAACGTCAGCCTGCTAGGCTCAGTTCACGAAAGTCCATCTCATTCCATAATGAAGAGAGATACTTTACATCCCTTTACATATACGGGGCTGCTCCCTATGGCCAGAGATCTGCGCGACTTTATCCAGCTTTTGGAACAACGGGGTCAACTGCGACGCATCCGAGCCCTGGTTGATCCAGATCTGGAAATTGCTGAGATTGCCAACCGGCTGTTACAGGCTGGCGGTCCTGCCCTCCTGTTTGAGCAGGTCAAGGGGTCCTCAATGCCGGTAGCAGTTAACCTGATGGGAACGGTGGAGCGAGTCTGCTGGGCCATGAACATGGATCGGCCTGAGCAACTAGAGGATCTGGGCAAGAAGCTGGCCTTGCTTTATCAACCCCGCCCGCCGAAAAAACTCTCCCAGGCGATCGACCTGGGGAAGGTGCTCTTCGATGTGATCAAAGCAAAACCAGACCGGGACCTGTTCCCAGCTTGTCAGCAAGTTGTCCTGAAAGATGAGGCGGTGGATCTGGAACAGTTGCCCCTGTTGAAGGTTTATCCTGGCGATGCAGACAAGGTGATTACCCTAGGGTTGATGATTACCAAGGACTGCGAGACGAAGATTCCCAATGTAGGGGTCTATCGGTTGCAGGTACAGTCCCGCAACACGATGACGGTTCAGTGGTTGTCAGTGCGGGGGGCCACTCGCCATCTGCGGAAGGCGGCAGAACGGGGTCAAAAGCTGGAGGTGGCGATCGCCCTGGGAGTTGATCCCTTGCTGATTATGGCTGCCGCCACTCCCCTGCCGATTGATCTGTCGGAGTGGCTGTTTGCTGGACTCTATAGCGGTTCGGGTGTGCATCTGGCCAAATGCAAGACACTGGATCTGGAAGTGCCAGCCGACTCCGAAATGGTCCTGGAGGGAACCATTACCCCCGGTGAAGTGGGGGTGGATGGTCCAGCGGGGGACCACATGGGCTACTACGGTGGCGTCAATCCAGAGGCTCCCCTGATTCGTTTTCATTGCATGACCCACCGCCGTGAGCCCATTTACCTGACGACCTTCAGTGGTCGGCCGCCCAAGGAAGATGCCATGATGGCGATCGCCCTCAACCGCATTTACACCCCTATCCTGCGCCAACAGGTGCCGGAAATTGTGGATTTTTTCCTGCCCATGGAGGCTCTGAGCTACAAAGCAGCCGTGATTTCCATTGACAAAACCTATCCAGGACAGGCTCGCCGCGCCGCTCTTGCCTTCTGGAGCGCTCTGCCGCAGTTTACCTATACCAAGTTTGTCATTGTGGTGGATCGAGAGATCAACATCCGCGACCCCCGGCAGGTAGTCTGGGCTATTACCTCGAAGGTGGACCCGGCCAGAGATGTGTTTATTCTGCCGGACAACCCCTTTGACCATTTGGATTTTGCTACCGAAAGACCCGGTTTAGGCAGTCGCATGGGCATTGATGCCACCACCAAGATTTATCCGGAAAGCGATCGCCCCTGGAACGATGAACTGAAGCCCGATCCCACCATTGCCGAGCAAGTCACCCGGCGCTGGGCAGAATATGGCCTGGCGGACCTGCAACTGGACGAAGTTAACCCCAATCTCTTCGGCTACGATGTGAGGTAGCTGAGTCAGATGGACTGGGTTTTCCGCCACACATCCTTCCTGTCACAACGAAGGAGGGAATTTTCTTAGGAGCGATTATTCCATGTCTTCCCTCACCGACCTGAATGCAACTAATAGTTGGGCTCAAGACCTGATCCTGCCCCCCATCGATCTGGAAAGTGATGAACCACTGTTGGAAAGTGACCTGCATCTCCTGATGGCCAGGGTAACGTTGCATGGATTAACGAACAGTATGACCGTGCTATGAAAATCGCAGTAGGAGTTAGCAATCATGCCAATCCATCCCATACTTTTGCCGGAAGAGTTGGCCATGCTTTATCAGCGTGACTTTTCCCTTTGGCTTGAAGCAACAGCCCAATTATTAAAGGAGCGCAGATTCACAGAGCTAGATATAGAAAATTTGCTTGATGAAATTGAAAGTATGGGGAGAAGTGAGCGGAGTGCAGTGCGGAATAATTTGATGGTAGTACTGGTTCATTTGTTGAAATGGCAATATCAGCCTGATAAACGCTCTACCAGTTGGCATGTCAGCATTCTTGAGCACCGTCGTCGCTTAGAAGATGATTTTCAAGATAGTCCCAGCCTCAGAAATTACTACATCGAAGTATTTACAAAGTGCTACCGAAATGCATGTAAACAAGCCGCAATTGAGACAGGCTTAGATCTGGCCACTTTTCCAGCGGAATCTCCATTTACCCCAGAACAGGTATTAGACTCTGACTTTTTACCGTAGCGGGATCTCTCAGTCGCTAACAAACTCCTCTTTCAGCTAGGAATGCATCAAAGGTGGCGCGATCGGGCATGGCAGTCTGGGCCCCCATTTTAGTTGTCGCCAGGGCTCCAGCAGCGGCTCCCCAGGCGATCGCCCGGTGCAAATCCTGGCCCTTCACCAAAGCGGCCACCAATCCCCCAGCAAAGGCATCTCCGGCAGCCACCGTGTCTACTGCATGAACTGCAAAAGCCGGAGTGAAAAACCCATCTTCCGCCGTGGCGCAGAACACCCCCTGAGCGCCCAACTTAATGATGACGGTCTGGGCGCCCTGTTCTTGCAAGACCACTGCGGCGGCGGCTGCCGTTTCCCGGTCATGGACTGGAAACCCCACCAGTTGACCCGCTTCGATCTCATTGGGCAGCAGGAAATCAACCAGGGGATACAACTCCGCGATCGCGACGGCTGGAACCGGCGCCGGATCCAGGATGACCCGAATACCCTGCTCATGCGCCGCTTTGGCAGCCGCCTTGACCACCGACACTGGCACTTCTAATTGCAACAACAACGCATCTGCCTGGGACAGCCAGGGCCGCATCCGGTCCACATCCGTCACATCCATCTGCCCATTGGCACCCAATACTCCAATAATTTGGTTCTCGCCGGATGCCGACACCGTAATGACCGCCACACCGGAATGGGTCGCCGGATCGACCCGGATCAGCTCTGTGCCAACGCCTGCAAGCTGAAGGCTAGTGAGCAATTCCTGACCAAACCCGTCTTTGCCAACCCGACCAACCATCTCCGTTGGGATACCCAGACGAGCCAGCGCCACAGCTTGATTAGCGCCCTTGCCACCTGGTGTTGTAAAAAAGTCAGAACCCAGCAGCGTCTCTCCTGCCCTGGGCAAACGGTAAGTGCGAGTGACCAGGTCCATATTGAGACTGCCAAAGACCAGAACCCTGCCCATTGCTTACCATCCCCAGGAACCAGGAACGCCCTTAAACGGCCCCACAATGTCAGAGGTAATCCAGCCGCCATAGAACTCACCGGGTTGGGGCGTCACCTTTTCGCCATCGACATAGCACGCATCCATGGGACCGGCATAGAAGGCAACATAGTTCTTGATCGGAACAAAGGCCGGGGTTGGATTGGGATAATACCAGGCCACGTTTTCAGCCCGGCGATCGCCCACAACAACCGTGTAATACGCCCCCGGTCCTTTCCACTCGCAATAGGTCGTGCGCAGCGACGGAATTAGATATTCCATCCGAATATCCTCCGGCGGGATGTAATAGACCGGCGGATGACTGGTTTCCAAAACCCGCTTAGCACGGCAAGTATCAACCAGAGTAACCCCATTGAAAATCACCTGGATAGACTTGTTGCTATCTTCCAGTCTGGGTGGACGAGGATAATCCCATACGGATTCCTGTCCGGGCTGGGGAGGAATACGTTTGATAGGGGACACAGGTAGGCACTCCTTGCAGGCGATCGTCATTCACTATAGTAAGTTGGATTGACTGTTGGACTGGGTGCCGTGTGCCGGGTGTCAGGTATCAGGTGTAGGGCAGGACCAACTACTTAAAACCCGATACCCAATCCCTACCACTAGCCACTGATCACTGATATAGCAATCCTAAATGATTTATGAACGACTGGATGGTGAAAGGGCTTTGTGAGAAGGATTTCCTGCGGAAACCTTTCACAATCCTGGTTGGATCGCCATAGCAATCCTAAATGATTTATGAACGACTGGATGGTGAAAGAGCTTTGTGAGAAGGATTTCCTGCGGAAACCTTTCACAATCCTGATTGGATCGCCATAGCAATCCTAAATGATTTATGAACGACTGGATGGTGAAAGGGCTTTGTGAGAAGGATTTCCTGCGGAAACCTTTCACAATCCTGATCGGATCGCGATAGCAATCCTAAATGATTTATGAACGACTGGATGGTGAAAGAGCTTTGTGAGAAGGATTTCCTGCGGAAACCTTTCACAATCCTGATCGGATCGCCATAGCAATCCTAAATGATTTATGAACGACTGGATGGTGAAAGAGCTTTGTGAGAAGGATTTCCTGCGGAAACCTTTCACAATCCTGATCGGATCGCTATGGCTGACTACTGATAGCTAACGGCTGATAGCTGACCACTGAAATTTCGAGCCTGGAGATGATTCAATGCAACGAGTTTTGGAACCAGAAGTCATGGATACTTGGGAGGAGTCGATTGCCTATGATGCGATGGACTTTACTGAGGTGAATGCAGCGTTTGCCGAGCGGGCGATCGCGCTGGGACCCTCCACCGGCCTGGTACTGGATGCTGGTACGGGTCCGGCCCGCATTCCAATTTTGATCGGACAACAGCGACCTGAATGGCAGATCATTGGCATCGATTTATCCAGGAATATGCTGCAAGTGGGTGAACAGAATGTGCAGCAGGCAGGCCTTCAAGAGCAAATCCACTTGGAATGGGTGGATGCCAAACAGTTGCCCTATCCAGCGGCCCACTTCGATCTAGTCGTATCTAACAGCCTGATCCATCACTTACCGGATCCATTACCGTTTTTACAGGAATTAAAGCGAGTCCTGAAACCCCAGGGCGGCATTTTGCTGCGGGACCTGTTGCGTCCGGCGGATGAAGCAACGGTGGATGCCCTGGTGGATCGGATCGGACCGGAATACGATGCCCATCAGCAGCAACTGTTTCGCGATTCCCTCTGTGCCGCTTTTAGCCTGGATGAACTGGCCGATTTGCTAGAACAGGCGGGACTCGAGGATGCGCTCCTCTATCAGTCCTCCGATCTCCACTGGACTGCTGAACGCCCTTGGCGCGATCGCCCATCCTGACCCAGTTAATTGGTCCAGATCACGGAATCAAGGACAGGGCCGACGCGGTGCCAGGCATGGCAAGCAGCTTACCAGACAAGCAAAAAGCACCTTTTCTACACAATAGTTTACAAATAATCAAAAAATGTTACATTGGTACCAGGCGTCCAACCTGAAGTGCACAGGTGCTCTTTTCTAGGGCGTTGTAGTAGCTGAAAGTTCAGTTGCTGCATGAGTGGTTGCCTGATGAATAACCTCACCAGTGAATAAAACACTGCAACGTCTCAGGGTGATTCCAGCACAATCACCCTTCTTTTTTTAGGCGTTTTTAGGAAAGACTGCCTGGCCCCATTCAGTTGCTAGTGCTCAAAAATTCCTTGAAACTGCAATAAATCCAGCATCGCAACGGTGGGAATGCACTGAAAACAGGCTTGGGCCAGGTCCCACCGCTCTTCCCGCTGCAACATCTGCTGCAGTTTGGTCTTGGCGCTTAACAAATGGCGCACATCGTTGGCGGCATACCGCAGTTGCTCCGGGGAAAGGTTGGCCGCATTTCCCCAGTCGGAGCTTTGGGCCGTCTTGTCCAGTTCCACCTGTTCCAACTCCAGGATCAAGTCTTTAAGACCGTGCTTGGAAGTGTAGGTACGAGCCAGTTTGCTAGCCACCTTGGTACAGAACAGGGGCCGCACATCGATTGCCAAATGTTGCTTCAGAGCAGCCACATCAAAGCGGGCAAAATGGAACACTTTCAGAACTGATGGCGCTTCTAGCAGTTGTTGCAAGCGAGGCGCCTGGGTTTGTCCCCGAACAATGCGGATGACGGTTACCTGATCGGTTGGGTTGGCAATTTGCACCAGACACAGGCGATCGCGCGTGTGTTGCAGGCCCATAGTTTCCGTATCAACCGCGATCTCTCCTGCCTGTAAATAAGCCGCCAGTTGCTCGTCCGACAGATCCTGGTCACAGATTTGAAAAGAGTCAAGCGCCATCGTGTCCAACTGCCCCAATAAGAGAACTGCAACTAAACCCTGCACTTTCAGGTCCAGATACGAAGATACAGCGATTTGACTCACGATACACCGATCCACCAGGCAGGAGAAATTTACTCAGGCAGGAGCATCCTGGCGAACAAACGGGTATCAATCGCTGGATTATCTTTCCTGCGGGCGGAGCAAATTACCGGCTGCGGATGAAAATCTGGGTGAAATAGTAGGTGCCTTTGGCATTCTGGGCAATGCCAATTCCGGTCAGGTTGAAGTTACCTTCGATATTTTTGCGGTGGGGAGAACTTTGTAGCCAGGTTTGAACGGCTTGCTTGCCCGGATCGGTGTAACGCAGATTATAGGCAATGTTTTCGGCAGCGGCGGAATAGGGCAGGGTCTGACTGATCACTTTCATTCGTTGTTGGAACCCATCATGACTAAACGGCACCCGACCACTGGCCATCGCCTGACTGTGGTTGCGCGCCTGTGTGCTGATCGCCCCATTCATTTGCAGGGGTGGCAGGTTGCGTTTGGCCCGGTATTGATTAATTTGGGCCAGAACCGATTCTTCCATCGCGGCCACGGGGGAGTTCGCCTGGGCAACCGAACGGGTTTGAACAGACTGACGCAGGGGCAGACCAGGAAACTGGGCCACGCTCGCCATTGCTGGCATCAGCAGGCTGGCTAGGGTTGTCAGTGCGAGTAGATTCAGCGGTTTTGAGGGCATGGTGTATACCTGTTTGATACAGCAGAGCACAAAGCAGTTGGACAACTACAGCATTTTTCACTGCGATAAGCCACAGAAACTCAATCCGACCGAAAGCCAAACATAGCGGTTTTCGCCGGTGTGAGGTAAATGGCGACGCCTGTAACACTTGGCCAGCAAGGCTTCTGGCGTACCTTATCCGATCAGGAACCGCTATAATCAAGTTCTTTCGTGATTGAGTTGGGCCAAACAGCCGTGAAAATGGCAGTAAGTCCTGAACAGCCGACTGTGAGAGCACCGACTCCCTGGTTGCAACCGGAGTTCCAACTTCACACAAACTTTATCTCTAACCACTGAAGGAATAGCGCATCCGAATTTTCAGGCTGGTATTGGGACCGGCTACCAAAAACACACACTTACCGTAGGCCGGAGGGCCAGTGCGGACCACCGGGTTGTTGGAGAACCCCACCCCCTCGGTGGGAATGCCGCTGCCATTGCGATTCAGCTTGCCATCGTTGTTGCGATCGTGGAATACCGCTACTACATAACTCCCAGCGACCAGATTGGTAAAGTTAATAGTCAGGGGGATTTCCTGAATCGGTTGACATTGATGCCGAAGAGCGGTTTGCCGACTGTCTGGAAAGCCTTTGTTGCTAGAAAAGAGATTAATGCAGATTTTTCCTTTCTGATCTTGCAAGCCCTCTAACTGAATGGTCAGATTTCCTTTCATCTGGGCTTCAGCAGGACGGGCTAACCACCCAGCCTGGGAACTCAACAACAGTCCGGCCGCCAATAAGGCTCCCGGCAGACAGACGGGGACAAACTTGTTCATGGGCGATCGCTCCTCTCACCACGTTGCTTTATTCGGGGGTGTCGCCATTGGTTTCGATGGCGCGGTTAGATTGGCCAGGCAGAGCCGCCACAATTGCATCCAACAAACGGCCAACTGGAATCACCTCTAGCCCCACCGCTGGCAGGTGTTGGGCTCTGGGCACAATGGCTCGCCTGAAGCCCAGTTTAGCGGCTTCCTTCAACCGCAATTCCAGTTGGGAGACAGGACGCACCTGGCCACTCAAGCTGACTTCCCCAATCAGGATAGTGTAAGGGTCAATCACCCGATCGCGAAAGCTGGCCACTATGGCGATCGCCACTCCCAGGTCGGCGGCTGGCTCCGCCACACTTAACCCGCCAGCCAAGGCCACATAGGCATCCAGCTTGGAGAGGGGAATGCCGACCCGTTTCTCTAAAACCGCCAGGATTTGCAACAGCCGATTATATTCCAGGCCAGTGGTCGAGCGCCGGGGTGAACTATAGCTAGTGGCGCTGACCAGTGCTTGCAGTTCCACGACAATCGGCCGGGTGCCCTCGCAGGCAACAATGGTGGCACTGCCGGAAGACAACTCATCCCGGTTACCCAGAAACAACTCGGAGGGATTGAGCACCTCCTGCAAGCCGCGATCGGCCATCTCAAACACCCCAATCTCATTGGTGGCGCCAAAGCGGTTTTTGACAGAGCGCAGCAAGCGGTGACTGGCAAAGCGATCGCCCTCAAAGTACAGCACCGTGTCTACTAAATGCTCCAGCACCTTGGGCCCGGCGATCGCCCCTTCCTTGGTGACATGCCCAACGATAAACAGGGTAATATTCTGCCGTTTGGCCAGTTGCATCAACACCGATGTACACTCCCGCACCTGGGCCACGGAACCAGGAGCGGACGTCAGGGCACTGAAATATAACGCCTGGATACTGTCGATCACCGCCACCCGCGGTTTCAACGAATCCAGTTCGGCCAGAATGGTATCCAGGTCAATTTCCGGCAGGAGATACAGGTTGGCTTGGTCTGGTGATTGGGATGGGCTAGCCTGGCCAACTGAATTTCGACCAGCCGGAGCACGGTTGGCCACCATTGCCGCTTCTGCTTCCGGCTCAACTTCTGCCTGAAGCCCCACACCTAAACGCTGGGCCCGCATTTTCACCTGCTGAGCTGACTCCTCTGCACAAACGTACAGGGTGGAATAGCGACTGGCCAACTGATTTGCCATTTGTAGCAACAGGGTGGACTTGCCAATACCCGGATCGCCGCCAATCAACACCAGCGAACCGGGTACAATGCCTCCACCCAGGACCCGATCCAGTTCCGTATACCCAGAAGAGAGTCGGGGTTGAGGATCGTCTGTAATTTGGCTGAAGGTGAGGGCTTCTCTGGGACCAGACGCAACCGATTTTGCTGGCGATTTACGGGATCCAGATCGAACCGCAGCCGAGCCAGTCCGAACCGCCAGCGGCGTGGCAGGCGTAACGACCTGTTCTTCCAGAGAGTTCCAGCTATTACAGGCCGGACATTTACCAAAGTATTGGGAAGACTCCGCTCCACATTGGTTGCAAACGTAGAGCGATCGAGATTTGGGCATCGCTGGCTAGATAGGAGGGTTTCGGCACTGCTTAATAAGGACTCTCAAGCATGCATAGGCAGGGGAGAAAACGCGATCCCCATAAATCTTAAGAAAGTTGGAAACGTAGGGAGGTAAAGAATTTTAGCGTATTGAATTGTAAAGAAACAGGGTAACATCATTAATGATAAAGCAGCGAAATTCATTATTTGAAATCTGGCTTAAGGAGCTTGATCAAAATTGGAAAATCACAAAGAGAAAATACTGGTAGTGGATGATGAAGCCAGCATCCGTCGTATTCTTGAAACTCGTCTCTCCATGATTGGCTATGACGTGGTCACGGCAGCGGATGGAGAAGAAGCCCTGGAGACTTTTCGTGGTGAGGTTCCCGATCTGGTGGTTCTGGATGTGATGATGCCCAAGTTGGACGGCTATGGGGTTTGCCAGGAACTTCGCAAAGAGTCGGACGTACCCATCATCATGCTAACTGCCTTGGGGGACGTGGCCGATCGCATTACCGGCCTGGAACTAGGAGCAGACGATTATGTCGTCAAACCCTTTTCGCCCAAGGAGTTGGAAGCCCGCATCCGGTCGGTGTTGCGCCGGGTGGATAAAACTGGCGCAACTGGTATCCCCAGTTCGGGCGTGATTCATATTAACAGTATTCGCATCGACACCAACAAGCGTCAGGTTTACAAAGGGGATGAGCGCATTCGTCTGACGGGCATGGAGTTCAGCCTGTTGGAACTCCTGGTCAGCCGCTCCGGCGAACCCTTTTCCCGGGCGGAAATTTTGCAGGAAGTTTGGGGATACACCCCTGAGCGCCATGTGGATACGCGAGTCGTTGATGTCCACATTTCCCGCCTAAGGGCCAAGTTGGAAGATGATCCCAGTAATCCGGAGTTGATCCTTACGGCTCGCGGTACAGGCTATTTATTCCAACGGATTGTGGAACCGGGGGAAAACGAGAAAATTTGAAGGGTTGCTGGGAGCTGCTACTTTCTCCAGCGCTGGTTGACCCTATTGACAACGGATGCCGGTATCGGATTGGCAGAAAGCCCAGCTAGAAATTGCCTGGTTGTTGCTTGGTCGCCTGGGTCGATCAGGCGGAGGGCTTGTATGCTGGAGAAAGAACGCTTCCTCGGTGTCCCTATGCAAATTTATCTGGATTACAGCGCGACTACACCGCCCTGTCCAGAGGCGATCGCAGCGGTGCAGGAGGTTCTCGCCCGTCAATGGGGGAACCCATCTAGCCTGCATGCCTGGGGCCAACGGGCTGCCCTCATTCTGGAACAGGCCAGGGCTCAAGTTGCTGACTTGTTGAATGCGCCACTAGAGTCGATGTTATTTACATCGGGTGGGACGGAGTCAGATAATTTGGCGTTGCTAGGTGTGGCCCGACAGTTCACCATCCCCCAACACCTGATTATTTCTAGTGTTGAGCATCCGGCTGTTGCGGAACCAGCAGCCTGGCTGGAGCGACAGGGCTGGCAGGTGACACGCTTACCAGTCAATGCTCAGGGTCGGGTTGATCCTAAAGATTTACAAGCTGCGCTGCAAGCCAACACGGTGCTGGTCTCTATCCTCTACGGCCAAAGTGAGGTCGGCACCTTACAGCCGATCCAGCGGTTGGGCCAAATTGCCCAGGACCACGGCGCCCTGTTCCATACCGATGCGGTTCAGGTAGCGGGTCGGTTGCCAATCAATGTGCAGCAACTGCCAGTGGACTTACTTTCCCTCTCTAGCCATAAGCTATATGGGCCACAGGGAGCTGGCGCCCTGTATGTGCGACCTGGCATACGCCTGATGTCGTTACTGCAAGGGGGTGGGCAGGAGTCCCAACGGCGAGCCGGTACTCAGTCCTTGCCAGCGATCGCTGGTTTTGGTGCAGCCGCAGAACGGGCAGCCCGAGAACTGGCTACGGAATCTCCGCGGCTGATGCAACTGCGCGATCGCCTGTTCGAACGGCTGGCAGATGTTCCAGGACTGGTGCCAACCGGCGATCGGCTCTATCGTTTGCCTCACCATGTCAGCTTTTATTGGCAAGATGCCGATGGCGAGAAGTTGACTGGCAAAACAATCGTGCGGCAAATGAACCTAGCTGGCATTGGCATCAGTTCGGGTTCTGCCTGTAGCAGCGGCAAGTTAACCGCCAGTCCGGTCTTACTAGCCATGGGTCTGAGCGATCGGGCCGCAAAGTCTGGCATTCGCCTGACCCTGGGTCGAGATACCCAGGAAGCAGATATCGACTGGACCGCCATGGTGTTGAAACAGATTCTGACTCGCCTGGCCCCCAAACTGGTATTGTCTGGGGTGTGATGGCAGTCAGTTTGCCCTGCGGCTCATAAAATCGCACCATCAGCTTCCTGTTGGTTGCACCACTTTCCTAGAGGCCGCGATCGCTCTCTAGTGCAGCGTCAACTCTAGAAATTAGGGTTTGTAGTCAGCGCTTCAGCGCTAAAGCGCCGACTACGAGCCAATGGGTTCACCTTAAAATTAGGGTTTGACAGAACACTAGCAGCAGAGCGATCGCAGGCTGGATCGGGTCCCTATCTACAGAACAGCAGGAAACCATCTCTTTATCGCCATTGCATCCCACTTGGCTAAACCTGATAATAATCGCGGTACCACCGAACAAAGTGCTCCAAGCCAACTTCCAGAGGGGTACTAGGTTGAAATCCGGTGTCTTGCATCAAGTCGTCTACATCAGCGTAGGTTGTTAGAACTTCCCCAGGCTGCATTGGCAGGAAATTTTTCTGTGCTGGTTTACCTAGGCAGGTTTCCAACAGCTCAATGAAGCGCAGCAGTTCGACTGGTTGGTTGTTGCCGATGTTGTAAAGTCGATAAGGCGCATTACTGCGATCGGGCAAGGGAGCCTCACTATTCCAATTGGGATCAGCTTCAGGGATACGGTTCATCACCCGTACAATCCCTTCAACAATGTCATCAACGTAGGTGAAGTCCCGCTTCATCCGACCATGGTTGAACACGTCGATGGGCTTGCCAGTCAGGATCGCCTGAGTGAACAAAAAAGGGGCCATGTCTGGCCGTCCCCAGGGACCGTAAACGGTGAAAAACCGCAGTCCCGTGGTGGGAATGCGATAGAGATGGCTATAACTGTGGGCCAGGAGTTCGTTGGCTTTCTTGGTTGCGGCATACAGACTAACTGGATGGTCTGTTGGATCTTGAGTCGAGAATGGAATGTGCGTGTTGGCTCCATAGACGGAACTGGATGAAGCAAACACTAGATGGCCAACCTGGGTCTGGCGGCACCCTTCCAGGATATGAACAAACCCGGTCAGATTGCTGTCTACATAGGCATAGGGATTTTTAAGGGAGTACCGAACCCCGGCCTGGGCTGCCAGATTAACCACTTGGTCAAACTGGTGTTGGCAAAACAGATCAGCCATTCCCTGCCGATTTGCCAGATCCATTTGGTAAAAGGTAAACCCTGCTGCTTCCTGGAGTTGGGAGAGCCGCGCTTGTTTGAGGCTGACTGGGTAATAGTCATTCAGATTGTCAATTCCAACAACTTGATCCCCTCGAGCCAATAGCGCCAGACAGAGATGAAAACCAATAAATCCGGCAGCTCCGGTCACTAAGATACGGGTCATGGGTAGCAGCAAGTGGCGACAGTCAAGATAGCAGGAGCTGATTTCCCTTGGTCGATGCTGCCCCACAGTAATCTGGCGTTGCTGATTCCGGGTAGGAATCAAGTTGTATGAATTGAAACTGCGTTCCAATTCATACCGCTTCAGCACCACCTGTAATCTGACAGCATTGACGCCCGGCTCAGCCTGTATCTGATAAGATTATCCTTTCTTGATGTGGATCGTGCGATCGCCCCATCCATGAACTTGAACCAACTCAACAGCGCCTTCACCCTGTTTCTCAGCTTGCTGGTAGAAGCCTTTCCCTTTCTATTACTGGGGGTTTTGTTTTCCGGTCTACTGCTGTTTTTTGTGGATGAGCGCAAACTAGTCAAGCTGATGCCCCGTAATCCGCTGCTAGGAGCATTTGCTGGCAGCTGTTTTGGCTTTCTGTTTCCCGTCTGTGAATGCGGCAATATTCCGGTTGCCCGTCGTTTGTTGATGCAGGGAGTTCCGTCTCCAGTCGCGATTGGGTTTCTGCTGGCAGCTCCCACCATCAATCCAATTGTCATTTGGGCAACCTGGACCGCCTTTCGAGACCAGCCAGAAATGGTTTTTTTGCGGGTGGCCTTTTCCCTAGCGATCGCCACCATTATTGGCTGGGTTTTTAGTGCCCAGGCTGATTTGCGGCCCCTGTTGCAGCCCAACGTAGCTCGGTCCATCCCCCAACCCCGCAAACCAAGCTCCCGTCAGGCAGCCGATACTTCACCCCTGCTGCAATCTGGCACCTTTTTCCTGGGTCAGGGAGAGCAGGGCGTCATTGATGCAGCAGAACTGCAGGCCAGTATTTTGGCCGCTGGCACGACGGGCAAACCATTCACTTACAAACTGGGTCTGTTCCTGGAAAATACCGTCCTGGAGCTACGGGAACTGGGCAGTGTGTTGGTTTTGGGTAGTGCTGTCGCCGCCCTGATTCAAGTCTTCGTGCCCCGAGAAATCATTCTCAGCTTGGGACAGGGACCCGTCACATCCATCCTGGCCATGATGCTGCTGGCCGCTGTGGTTTCCATTTGCTCCACCGTCGATTCTTTCTTTGCCCTTTCCTTTGCCTCAACCTTTACCACTGGCTCCCTGCTGGCCTTTCTGGTGTTTGGTCCCATGATTGACCTCAAAGGCGTGGGCCTGATGTTTTCCATCTTCAAAGGGCGGGCTATTTTCTACTTGTTTGCGCTGGCAGCCCAGCTCACGTTTGTGTTAACCCTGTTTATCAATCTGAATATCAGCTAACCTGCCTGCGATTCTGCACTTTCCTTTTACCCTTTCCTATGGCCCGCAGACGACGCACTCGCCGTAAATCTTTTCCTTCCTCCGGTTGGGCTTTCCGTTCCTGGGTTGATGTCCTGGCGATCGCAGCCTGGGGCATCTTGTTTCTGAAATATTGGCTGACGGGTCGGCTGTATCTGCTGATCCATCCAAATTACATCTGGTTAACCGTGGCCGCTGGCATTTCTTTTCTGGCGATCGCGATCTGGAAAGCCGTCACCCTCTTGCGTCACCAACCAGATCCGGTGGCGGTGGATCCCTCTGCCCAGACCCACCTGACCCTGTTTCCACCCGGTTGGAGCAGCACCATTTTATTAGTAACAGCGATTCTGGGTCTGCTGATTACCCCCCGCGCCTTTGCCAGCCAGACAGCAATCCAGCGAGGCGTTACTGACACCCTCACTCTGACGCGGATCAAACCACAGGCATTCCGGGCCTCTACGAATACGACAGACAAATCCATCATTGACTGGATCCGAACCCTGGGGGTCTATCCCGAACCGGACGCCTACACCGGCCAAAAGGTAAAAGTGCAGGGTTTTGTCATCTATCCCCCCAATCTGCCGAACCAGTACCTGCTGATCTCCCGCTTTGTGATTACCTGTTGTGCAGCCGACGTCTATCCGGTCAGTTTGCCAGTTAAATTGTCAGGTAGTCGTAACCAGTACAAGCCCGATCAATGGCTGGAAGTAGAGGGGCAGATGATCACGGAAACCCTGGCGGGTAAGCGCCAACTAACGATCCAGGCAACCTCGCTAAAACCGATTGATGAACCCAAAAATCCTTACGATTATTAGGGATGGTTCGGTTATCCCTCCAATTCAGATGGGATTTTCCTGAAAAAGAATCCTGTCTGAGTAGAGTATGTTAATATCAATGACTGAAAAAGCTGCTTCCCCATCTCTGCGCTGATGACAGAGGTTTTCATCCCGTTAAGGAAGCACTCAAGCAAGAAATTTGCAAAATTCAATCATGACTCAGAATGTTATGGACCAGCAGGTTATTCACCCAATGGTGAAATTGCAACGCCAGGTGCGTTCGCTGATTGATTCGAAGTTGCTCAAGCCAACCGATAGCATCTGGAAAATAGCCTTGCTGTATGGCGATGATTGGGCCTATTGGAAGCAGGAATTGCTTGCCTATGACTTCACCATGCAAGATCCCGTCAGCCATCTGCTGGCGGTGGAGGAATGGGAGGAAGAATAAACCCTGATCCCCTAGCTAGAGGCAACCTCTCAGTGCCATTGCTAACTCCCTGGCAGTCTGGAAGCGATCGCCAGGGTTTGTTTCGGTTACTTTCAAAATCACTCGTCGCAATGCTGGTGAAATCATCGGCAATTGTTCTAGGTCTAACAGGTTGCCCTGATAGTCCTTTTTGAAAAATCGCAACGGACTTTTCCCAGTTAACAAGAAAACTAGACTGGGCCCAATCGCATACAGATCCGATTGGGTCAGCGGTCTTCCCTGGGATTGCTCTGGGGCACAATAGCCCTCTGCGCCAATGCGAGTGCCAGAGGGCATACCCACCTCTTTCACAGCGCCAAAGTCAATCACCACAATCCGCTGGGAAACATTTTTCACCAGTAGATTGCCCGGCTTGATGTCGCGGTGAATCACTGGAACTGACCGATTGTGTAAATAGTCCAGCACTTCACAAGTCTGAATCATCCAGGCGATCGCCATGCGGGTTGAAACTGGCCCTTGCTGCCGGACTAATTTCTCCAGATTCTGCCCGTGAATCAGTTCCATCACCAGATATTTTCGGCCAGCCTCAAAGAACGAATCATAAAACTGGGGGATCCCCGGATGATTTAGCGTTTTGAGAACCGTTGCCTCCCGTTCGAACAATTCCCTGGCCTTGGGAATACGGGCCATATCTGCATTCATTTCCTTCACGACACAGAGCCCCGCCTCTGCCTGTTTAGCGGCTGGGATCGTCCGATCAGCCACCCAGGCCAGGTAAGTGGTGCCCATTCCACCCCGGCCTAAAACTTTGAGAATTTGATATTGGCGAATTGTTTGCTCGACCTGCAGCGGTTGGCCACAGTGGATACAAAATAGGTTGCCAGGCCCATTTCCCTCATGGCTGCAGCCTGATGCGCGCGAAGGGGGGGAACTGGCCATCTGAGAACCTGGCTTAGCAGGCAGCACAGGTAGTTGAGGGGATGCGCTATTGCCGGTCCTAACCCCGTCAGGCAACCGTTGGATCTGGAGTAGGGGACCGTCCAGAGCCAGTTGCAGGATCACCAACTCTGGCAATGCCATCGGTTCCTGAATCGGTGTGGCCTTCAGATAGGTGCCATTACTACTCAGGTTGACCAACTGCCAACCGGAACCGGCATCTGTTTTTTCACCTCGGCGCAACTCTAAATGATACCGGGAGACCACTGGATAGTTGAGAACGATGTGGTTGTCTGGGGCACGTCCTACCCGCACCAGATCTTCTTGCTCAAAGCGCCATTGCTTCAGCGGGGTGTGGAGTTGGGGGTGCAGCAGGGTCAGAATGACCATTGCTACTTCATCCGATCGAGGTTGGGACGAACTTTAGCCCGAATGGCGATCGCCGTAATATTGTCATGGCCATTGTATTGGTTGGCCAGATCAATTAACTGACTCACCCCCTGACTCAAATTGGTTCGGGAGCTCAACAAGGGTTCGACATGGGTCTGACAATATTTTTCCAGCAAATTATTGTCTGTCAAGCCATCGGAGCAAAGTAAAAACAGAGTGTCTTCATTCAGTTCCACATACTGAATATCCGGCTTGATGAAGCTGTCATCCCGTGGTCCTAGAGCCTGGGTCAACTGATACGCATCCGGTCGGCCATAAGCAATATCGGGCTCCACCCCGCGCTGGATTTCCCGTTGGCCAACTTCATGGTCAACCGTAATCTGTTCCAGTCCCCGCTTACGAGTAAATCGATAGACCCGGCTATCTCCAACATGGACAACCGCAGCTTCCGTATCCTGCAACAGCAGCATCACCAGGGTTGTGCCCATTCGTCCACTGCCGGAGCAGGCATTTTGCTGGTTCACAGTATAGATAGCCGTATTGGCAGCCTGGACCGCTGAAGTCAGCTCATCCGGTGTTGGCAGTTTTCCCCCCTGGGCGCCTGAAAAGTCGCTACTTTGCCAGGTAGAGCGAAAATATTGGCGCAGGGTATCCACGGCTAAGGCACTGGCGACTTCACCGCCAGCATGGCCTCCCATGCCATCGCACAAAATGTAAAGGTTGCGGGCATGAACCGTTTGGGAGGAAGGACTTTCCAGCTTACTCATCTGAGTCTCAATGCCAAAATAATCTTCGTTATGGTCGCGTTGGCGGCCAATATCTGTACGGCCTGCATCCTCCAAACTAAAGAGTTGCATGGGCAAGACGATGGTCGGCATGTCGTCGTTGTCGCCTTCCCCTTCGCCACCAGCCATGGCAGTCAACTCTTCTAAAGAAATTTCTAAGCGGGTGCTAGCCGTAGCAGTGCTGAGATCGGCCGCAGTTACAGGCACATCCGTTGCCTGAGAGGGCGCAGCGGCCACAACATCTGACTCAGCAGCCAATGGATCAGGGGCGGCAGTCAACTTCCGGGTGTTGCTGGACACATCAGGAGTTGCTTGCAGGTCGTTGCCAATTTGTTCCAGGCGCGATCGCAACTCATCAACGCGGGTCATTTTCCCCATCTCCAAATCGGACAACAATAGCGTAATGGCTCCCAATTGAGTTCGTTGCGACTGAGCAAACAGAACTTGCCAAACCTCTCCCAAGTCCTGCAAGGTAATGGCTCGGCCATCTGGATCTGGCAATAACCGCTGCAGGCAGAGCGTCTGGTCTTCATCCAACCGCAAGTTGTCAATATCCAACAAGCTGCTTAAACACTTCCAAGGTTCCAGCACCTCCCAAAGCTCCACCATTTCATACAAAGAATGCAAAATCTGGAGTAAGGGCAGCGGTTGATCGTCTTCCAACCAAACATCCAGCAGGCAGGGCAGATGGGAACGATCTTCCAGCAGCAAAAATTCCTGTCCATCCTGCTGCCAGGCATCTCGAACAGCCGGCAACACCTGAGCCAGATTGTGTAGCCCAAAGTAGGGTTGAGCGATCTCCGGAATCGCTGCAAGGATACCAGAACGGCTATCCGGCAATGTGGCCAAACCACCCAAACCGCCCATTGGCTCTAAAGCCTGTTGGATCAAAGCCTCCAATGGCGAAACCTGGAAGGGCTGACAGTCAAGAACCATCGCCTGTTGTTCCAGGGTAGATTCATGGTTGCCAGACAAAATATCCAATAACAAATAGCGGTGCTGCGGATCCAGATAAACGGCTTCAGAGCTAGAGGGAGACACCTTCGGATCCGATTTCGCTGGGTTCAACGTCGGCAAGGCATCCAACTTATATTCCTGCAACAACTTCCCCTGACCCCGCACAATCACCCACCACACCACACCCGTCCAAGCGCCACACTCCTGGCACTGGAGAGAGTGAAACGGCACCAGAGTTCCACACTCACCACAGGTATTATGTGTCAGTGAAGTTCCGCACTCCTGACAAAAGTTGTTGGTATTCGGATTTTCAAACTGACATTGGGGACAGACAAGCATGGTGGGAGTTCCTTACTTCCCTTGGGGGATTCCGTATGGACTTGTATCTACTAGGCCAATGAACCAGCAACTGGCAAACCAGGGAGTGAAGAATCCAGACAACAGTTTGAATGGAACCTGACCCTAGATGGAATCTGTAGCCTATTTAAGCAGAATTCCCCAGACTTGCTTCTATGAGTACAGGTTATCTGAAGGTTTCCTCCCTAAATTCACTGAGTTTTAGATACAAGTCGGATTCTATGCAGACCGGAAACATGGTCCGCCATCGGCCAGTCAAGGCTGCTGGGGCAAAGAAGATACAGACGGGGAAGATTGGGAAAAGCAAGAAACTTCAACGGCTAAAGGTTCCAGCCGATAGCCAACCAGCGGAATGCCTTTGCAAAAAATACCCAGCTTCGGCCGAATTTCAAAGGACGGCTCACGCTTCTGGGGTATTTCCAATTCTGAAACCAGGTAGAACCCGTTTGGACTTGCCATCAGTTGCACAGGTGTGCGGCGGGAGCGAGAAACCAGCATATGCGTCGGACAGAACATGGATGAACTCCCTGACTGGATAAGAGTGAGAATGAGTTTTCGACTAAAACCCATCCTGCATTAATTTATGCAACATTCTCTCATCTTCCTAAAGTGTGGGAAGCCGTCACTAAAAGGGGAAGAACCGAATAAGTATTTTGACTAATCCCTTGACTGGCAAGAGGTTCGCGCCTGACGAACTGGTTGTCTGTATTCGCCAGTGAGCGCTAAAACCCCTTCCCGTGTTCTCAGAAACGGAGCTATAGCGGTCCGATCAGGATTGTGAAAGGTTTCCGCAGGAAACCCTTCTCACAAAGCCCTTTCACCATCCAGGCATTCACAAATCAAATAGGATTGCTATATTGACGCTTAGGCCGTTGCGGGGGAAAGGACGCGTTTCCATCGGAATAAATTTCGGACAGGGATTTCAGCAACAGCAGGTTGTACGAGGCTTCACTAATTGACTGGGCATAGGAAGCGCTCAGGTAAGGGCGATAGGCCGTGTTGCCAACCAGATAAACCTGGAAAAACGCCAGATTCAAAGCCTTAACGTAGGATTTGACAATTTCTGGTTCCTTGATGGTCACGGCATCAGCGGCCTCCTTGTCCAGGGTCTTGAGGTTCCTGAGGGCATAGAAATTCAGGTTGAGGTGATCAATTCCAGTGGCCACAACCAGGTATTTGTCTGGAGTTCCTAGCCAGTTAAAAGCAGGCATCTGATCTAAAACCAGTGGGCTGAACAAATCTTTGCTGACAGCGCCCCAGAGCACTGGAATCTGAATTTGACTCAGGCCGGTTTGGCCAAACAGGCTGCTACTGCCAGGAAAAAGGACGGAGGCCGCCTTGATTCGGCGATCGCGGAAGGTGTAAGGTCTGCGGGGCAGATCCAGGGCGTGGCATTGAACCAGTAGGGATAATTTGACCAGATTTTTCTGGGCGCTACAGTCCTTTTCTAATTGGTCGAAGTTAATTTCTGCCCCTGCCAAAGAAAGAGCCGTATCTCCGCCAAAGGAATTACCAAAGATGCCGACTTTCTGCAAATCCAACCGATCGCCAAACTCCGATGAATTGAGTCGTTCCAATTCATTCAGTAAATAGGTGACGTCCTGGGGGCGATCGAGGTAAGCAGTTGACTTAAACATGGCTCCCGACAAACCTTGCAGGAAGGCTTGCTGTTGCCGATCATCACTGTCAGGATGCTGCAGAATCGCGATCGCAAAACCGTGGGAGGCCAGATGCTCGGCCAAGTAATCATACCGATCCAATTTGGTGCCAATACCATTGGTAATGACAACAACCGCAGCTTGAGCGCCAATAGGCAGTTCCGGCAAGTACAGTTGCACCAAAAATTCACGCTGACGGGCTGCGTCAAATAGCTTTTTCGTTTGTTGAACATACTTATATTGACCCACCGTTTTCGGGTCTGGCAGTTGTGCAAAATCAATCGTAGATTCAGCGGCTTGACTGGCCAGTGCAAGTTGTTTCAACCTGGCAACCAATGCTTCCGTTTCCTCTAGCAGAGTGGAAACCTGGCTCATTTGCTGTCTGATTCGCCCAGTGTTGAGCTGAATATTGGTGGGAAATTTCCGGATGAAATTAATCGCACTCAAGCCCTCGGGATCGGCACTGGCTTGAATCAAGGCAGCGCGAATGCCGTAGAACCCGTTTTGTCCATCCTTAAGTTGGATTAACTCGCCCATATAGGTCAACAACCTTTCCCCCAGAGGAGAGTAGAAAAACCGGGACATCAGGACGGGACTGAATTTGTATTGGGTAGAAAGCAAATTACGGAGTCTGGTTCGCTGGTCTGGTGTGAGGCGATTGACGATCAGGGCTAAATCTGAGTACGCCTTACCTTCCTTGGCAAAGGTTTGTAAGTCTTGGACAGAAACTGAAAATTCCAGCGCCCCAACATTAAAATAAACTTGCTCAGCAGCGCGGCCAGGTGCGCCAGCCAAGCCCAATAGTAAAGAGGCGATCCCTAGTTCAAGCGAGAGCCGCTTGCCTCTATGCTTCAACTGCCTAACTGTGCTCTGGACCTTGAAATGGACATTTTTTAGGCGTAGATACACTCTTTTGGGGGTCATCATTGGGGATTTCTCACTAGAACCAGTTGAGGATTAAGGATGGGTGTTAAAAGATAAAGGATACAGGAGTTAGGCCGCATCCCTGACACTACCTGGCAGGATGTCTCTCCACCCAATCCACCTCATCGCTCTACTCCAATGTCGTACCGAGTGCCCTGCTTGTCTATCACTGGGACGCTCACCCTTACCACGTAAACTCCGGGTCCGTTTGCCAAATCTATCTCCCGCTCGCGTAGCGTTGCCGAAGGCATTTGGTGGGTTGCTGGATGACATGACTCACCGATGACATGACTCAGCAATCACCCCTATCTTTTAATGCTGAGCAGTTACGTTGGAAGTTGAACGAATTCAACGGTTAGTGGATTATGATGTACTCCGAAAACTGGATAGAGGATTAAGATAACGTCGCTGCCGCAAACCTAGTGATATTACGGGGATAGTTAGGATTATGCAGCGCAAGCAACACAGTGCGGATTTCAAAGCCAAAGTTGCTCTAAAAGCCATTAAGGGACTCAAAACCATCAACGAGTTATCGAGTGAGCATGGGGTACATCTGATCGAGAAATTAGTGTGTCCCGTCAGTGTGAATTACTCGATCTAGCGCGATCTAGTTGGTACTATAAACCCGTTGCTGTAGACCCCTACGAATTGCATTTAATCAGCCATGCTAGTAACGGGCAACTTTCAACGGGAAGGGTTTGCACCCCCGATCGCGAGTTGGTTCAGGCGATCGGGGTCCAGTAGTTTGACTTTAGAGCCTTCCATTGCAATCAGCCCGTCCCGACTCAACTTGTAAAACACCCGCGATAGGGTTTCCGGAATAGTGCCCAGCATGGCCGCCAGTTGCCCCTTAGGCAAGTCCAGTTCCACAGTTTCTGCATGGTCCACCTGGGCACTCAAACTGAGTAAATAGGTCGCCAGGCGGGCGGGCACTTCCCGTAGGGCCAGGTTGTCGATCAGATGGGAAAAGTGGCGCAGATGGCGGGCAAAACTTTTCAGCATATTGATGGCCAGGGTGGGTTGCTGTTCCAGTAAGGTCAAAAACGCTTGGCGGGGAAAGAACAACACCTCGGATGGTTCGATCGCCGCCGCTGAGGCCGGAAAGCACTGTCCATCCAGAGCCGGAACCTCGGCAAAGTGATCACCTTGGCCAAAGATGTGCAAAATTTGTTCCTTGCCCTCCCGCGATACTTTGAACACCTTGACCCGACCGACCTGCACCACAAAGAAGCCAATCCCCTCGTCGCCCTGGTTAAAGATCAGGTCCCCTTTGCCATGGGACTGGGCGATCGCCAAGCGGGCAATGGCGGCCAACTGTTCCCCTGGCAACCCCTGAAACAGCATGGTTTGGCTGAGGAAGTCGCTCAGCGCCGAAGGGTTCTGCGAGCCGAAAAGGGTCATGGGGCTGGATGAATCGTTTTCTCCCAGCTTAAAGGTCTATTGCAGCGATGGCCGGAAGAAAAGCTGAAGTTTGTCCCATTACTCCTGATTTTTGACTTAAGTCAAAGCGCCTGGAAAAGCTAGCCAGTAAGGTAAGCATGGATATCAACCAGGAGAGCAAATCGATGTTTTGCGAACAATGCGAACAGACGGCCAGCGGACAGGGATGTCACCAGTGGGGCGCTTGCGGCAAAAGTCCAGAGGTGAACGCCGTTCAGGATTTACTGATTTATTGCTTACGGGGACTGGCCCCAGTGGTCTTGCAGGCGGGTGACCTGGGCCTTCCCACTCAGGCGGTGGATAGCTTCACCTGCGAAGCCATCTTTGCCACCATGACTAATGTCAATTTTGATCAGAAGCGGATTACGGACTATATCCGTCGGACGATCGCCCACCGGGAAGACCTGAAAGCCCAGATCCAGGCAACTGGCGCTGCAACCCAAGGGTCTTCTCTGTCCGACTATTGCCCCGACTTTAATGGCAGTCTGGCCGAACAGGGAGAGGAACTGGCCGCGAAATTCATCAGCCAGGCGGGTAACAATGTTGATATCTTTTCCCTCAAACTCACTGTCCTGTATGGCATCAAGGGGGTGGCCTCCTATGCCTTCCATGCCCAGGAATTGGGCCAGTCCGATCAGCGGGTCTATCGCTTTATCAACGAAGCATTGGCCGCTCTGGATCGGCAGGATTTGAGCCTGGAGGATTGGGTCAACTTAGCCCTCAAACTGGGAGAGATTAACCTGCGCACCATGGAACTGTTGGATGCGGGCCACACGGGTCACTACGGCCACCCGACGCCCACGCCGGTTCCTCTCAATGCCAGAGCAGGCAAGGCCCTATTGGTCTCCGGCCATGACATTCTCCAACTGGAAGCAATTCTGAAGCAAACCGTCGATACGGGCATCACCGTCTACACCCACGGCGAACTGCTGCCGGCCCACGGCTATCCCCGCTTGAAGCAAACCTATCCCCACCTCTATGGTCACTACGGTACGGCCTGGCAAAATCAAACGCGGGAGTTTGCCAAATTCCCTGGCGCCATTGTCATCACCACCAATTGCCTGATGCCGCCCCATGATACCTACGACGAGAAGCTGTTCAGCATTGGGCCAGTCGGTTTTCCAGGGTTGAACTACCTTGCCGCTTCCGCTGAGGGCGCGATCGACTTTACCCCGGCCATTCGCAAGGCCCTGGAATTAACCGGATTCAGTGAAGATGAAGCACCCCGTCAGGTGATGACTGGCTTTGCCCGCAATGCGGTATTGGGGGTGGCCGATCAGCTAATTGCGGCGGTTAAAGCTGGCAAGATTCGCCACTTCTTCCTGATTGGCGGCTGTGATGGCGCTAAACCCGATCGCAACTATTACACCGAACTGGTGGAAAAAGTGCCCTCAGATTGTGTGGTCTTGACCCTGGCCTGTGGCAAGTTCCGTTTCTTCGATCAAAATCTGGGTGACATCGGCGGCATTCCGCGCTTGCTAGATGTGGGGCAATGCAACGATGCCTATTCAGCGATTCAAATTGCGATCGCTCTGGCCAATGCCTTTGAGGTAGAGGTGAATCAGTTGCCGCTGTCGATGATTCTGTCCTGGTATGAACAGAAGGCTGTGGCCGTCCTGCTGACCCTGCTCTATTTGGGAATTCAAGATATTCGCCTGGGGCCCACCCTACCTGCGTTTCTCTCGCCTAATGTGTTGCAGCTATTGTCGCAACAGTATCGCCTGAAACCCATCACCACACCGGATGCGGATTTGGCGGCCTGTCTGGCCTAGTGGTGGCTGGAAACTATTGTTGATAGTTTCCAGCCACCAGCGCTGCCGCATAAGGAGATGGCAACCTGAGCGTAGGTCGGACGACCAACGGTTCAACCGGAGGAGACACCACCCATCCTGGAGACAACGGCCTCTCACAGCACAAAATCGCCTGGTCATAGCACCGACTTCCCCGCAGGCAAACCGCTGTTGCAGCATCATAGCGAATGGCATCAGGAATGGACTCTAGATTGCTGTTCATGGCATTAGTGGAGAGCGGCCCCCTGTCACAAACTGTTGCATTCGACCGGGGAATGCTGGCAACAAGCCTAGCATGGAGGTAGGGACGTGATGGAGTAATGCCGTATGTCACACGCCACAATTGAATCCATTCTGCAGGAAGAACGCCTGTTCCAACCGTCTCCAGCCTTTTCTTCAACCGCTTACATTTCCAGTCTGGCCGACTATCAACACCTCTACGATCGGGCGGTTGCGGACCCTGAAAGTTTTTGGGGGGAACTGGCCGCCCAAGAAATGCACTGGTTCCAAAGGTGGGACAAGGTACTGGGCTGGCAACCACCCTTTGCCCAGTGGTTTGTGGGGGGCAAGTTGAATCTTGCTTACAATTGCCTGGACCGCCACCTGACGGATGGTCGGGCTGAAAAGATTGCCTTGTTGTGGGAAGGGGAACCGGGGGACAGTCGCCAGTTTACCTATGCCGAACTGCATCGGCTGGTCTGTCAGATGGCCAATGGGTTGAAGCAACTGGGGGTGCAGAAGGGCGATCGGGTGGGCATTTATTTGCCCATGATTCCCGAAGCTGCGATCGCCATGCTGGCCTGTGCCCGGATTGGAGCGCCCCACACGGTTGTGTTTGGTGGGTTTAGCGCTGAGGCATTGAAGGATCGCTTGGTGGATGCCCAGGTCAAAGTCCTGATTACCGCCGATGGCGGCTGGCGTAAAGATGCCATTGTGGGTCTCAAGCAGCAGGCCGATCAGGCCCTAGCAGACGGCAAAGTACCATCCGTTCAACAGGTGCTGGTGGTGCAACGAACTGGCCAACCGATCGTTATGCAAGCTGGCCGCGATCGCTGGTGGCACGAGTTACAGGCAGAAGTCTCCGCCGATTGTTCGGCCGAACCCATGGACAGTGAAGACCTACTGTTTATCCTCTACACTTCTGGCACCACTGGCAAACCCAAGGGTGTGGTGCATACCACCGGCGGTTATGGTCTGTTTACCCACATCACGGCTAAGTGGATCTTTGATCTGAAGGACAGTGATATTTTCTGGTGTACAGCCGATGTGGGTTGGATTACCGGCCACAGCTACGTGGTTTATGGGCCGCTATCCAACGGGGCGACGGTGGTAATGTACGAAGGTACCCCGCGGCCCTCCAATCCCGGTTGCATTTGGGATGTGATCCAAAAATATCGGGTCACTATTTTCTACACGGCACCCACCGCCATCCGCATGTTGATGAAGATGGGCGAAGCGTTGCCCAAAGCACGGGACCTGTCCTCTCTGCGGCTGCTGGGTTCAGTGGGCGAACCAATTAACCCAACGGCCTGGCTCTGGTATTACCGGGTGATTGGCGGGGAACGCTGCCCAATTGTGGATACCTGGTGGCAAACGGAAACAGGCGGTATCCTGATCAGTCCGCTACCGGGCGCTATTGCAACCAAACCGGGTTCAGCCACCCTACCGTTTCCCGGCATTGTAGCCGATGTGGTGGATCAGGAAGGCAACCCGGTGGGTAACGAGCAGGGGGGCTATCTGGTGATTCGCAATCCCTGGCCAGGGATGCTACGCACGGTTTATAACAATCCCGATCGCTACCGCAGCACCTATTGGGAACACCTGCCCACCCGCGATCGCAGTGTCCTCTATTTCACTGGAGACGGCGCTCGCCGCGATGCCGATGGCTATTTCTGGATCATGGGGCGGGTAGATGACGTGATCAATGTGGCCGGCCATCGGCTGGGAACGATGGAAGTGGAGTCTGTGCTGGTGGCCCATCCAGCGGTGGCCGAAGCAGCCGTTGTAGGACGACCGGAGGAAATCAAAGGGGAAGAAATCGTCGCCTTTGTCACCTTGGAGGCTGGTTACGAACCCAGCGTCGAGTTGGCCAAAACCTTGCAACAGCATGTAGTCCATGAAATTGGACCGATCGCCCGTCCAGCGGAAATCCGATTTGGCGAAGCCCTGCCCAAGACCCGATCGGGTAAAATTATGCGCCGGTTGCTGCGATCGCTGGCTGCGGGTGAAGCGGTGACGGGTGACACCTCCACCCTGGAGGATCGAAGCGTACTGGAACAACTGTGCACTCGGCATTTGGGCAAGTGAGCTGGCAGGCATAAAAAAACCGCGAACAAACCTGTACGGGCTCAGGCGATCGCGGGAAGATGGAGCGATTTTGTTTGGTTAGCGGGTTAGGAGTGCTTCCAAAGAAGTGGACAGACTGGGTGTCTTCCGCAGCGAAGACGCCCCCTCTATATCAGGCAGACTTGGCATTTCTTGCCAGCAGTGTGTGCAAAACCAATAAACGCTGTTGTGACGGATGTGGCGCAGTAACTTAGCAGAACAGCAAGGACAAGTATTCATAATTTAAACCTGTTTATTACGGGGGTGATTCAAACCGGTTTACAGAACCTCCACTAGCGGGTCTGGATTTGTAGATGAGGTAATTGGAACAGACCGGTCAGCGTGGAAGTACAACTACTGAGCATCAAGTTGGCGCAACTCAAACAACCCAAGCAACGATAAATTCAGAATGAAGGCAATTCCAAAGAAAAGATTAAGAATGATCGAAATAAATTACAAAGCGACAAATCAGATTGTGTTTTGTCAATAGCGGGATCAGTTTTCAGCATAAAAGAGATAACCAATATCGACAATTTCCCAAGCAATTAACCCAAGTATAAAGACTGATTCTACTGGAGAAAGAAAGTTTCTTTTTATACTAACTATGGCAGGCGTGCGCTAACTCATTCTTGCGGCTCTGATGGGTATAAAGATTGATCCCTAATTGGTAAATCCTTATTTCTTAATAGGAAATCATCATTTTTCTAGGGGTTTGGTCTAAGTTTTCTCTGGCTGTCAAAGGTAGCGGCATATACAGCCAACCCCCGTACCCAGGAGTAGCAATCCACACTCCTAAAGATTTATGTCATACACTGTGTCAAACGTAATATTCCTTCATGCGGTTGGATCAATTATTTACAAACAAACCTTTACCCCGGAGTTTGTAGAGCCTGAAGCAAATTCTGAGCCATCTAGAGACATTCGATTGCCCCAGATACGGAACTGGCAAACCGAACTGCCAGGAATGCCCATTGGTTCTAGCGTTCTGTCAAACCCTAATTTTAAGGTGAACCCATTGGCTCGTAGTCGGCGCTTTAGCGCTGAAGCGCTGACTACAAACCCTAATTTCTAGAGTTGACGCTGCACTAGTCGCCCGTTTTCCTGACAACCGGAAAAGTCTGGCGCCCGTTGCCTGATCTCAGGGGAGGAGGGTTGGCTTCCGATTCTCAGCTTGCAGACACTCGACCAATGCATCCCCCAGGTAACGGTACTGTTCCAAACGGTTGTATATCTGGGCCGAAATGCGGATTTGACGGCCCATCGACCCGTTCCAGGGAATGACCGGCACTTCAATGCCATAGTCCTGGTATAGCCTATCCTGTAGGGCTTGGGCGGGACCATCCGGCAGGGGAATGACCGCTAGGGAACCCAGCAGGGAGTCCGGGCAAGGAGGCTCGATCGCCAGTTGGGTGCAAAGGGTCTGGCGGGCCGCGATCGCCAGTTGGTGATTGGTCGCCATTAATTCTGGCCAGCCGCCGGGCAGTAGGGATCCCATAAACTGAATGGCTTCCGGGACGCAGAGGTAGGCGGTAGGATCCGCTGTGCCCATCCAATCAAATTCCAACCAGAAGCGGGAGCGATCGCTGCGGGGAGAATTAGCTCCGTGGCTGATGGTCAACGGTCGAATATCCAGTTGGCGATCGCCCTGGACATACAAAAATGCAGATCCCTTGGGAGCGCACAGCCACTTGTGGCAGTTGCCGGTGTAGTAGGTGACCCCCAACTGACGCAGATCGAGGGGCAGCATCCCCGGTGCATGGGCTCCGTCTACCAGGATCTCGATTTCCCGTTGGCCTAGTTCTTGCACCAGTTGGGCGATCGGGAAAATCAAGCCAGTCTGACTGGTAACCTGATCCACCAGCACCAGGCGGGTGCGGTCAGAAACGCCCCGCAACAGAGCCCCAACCACCTGATCGGGCGACGCCAGCGGAAAGGGGATATCCGCCACCACCACCTGGGCTCCGGTCCGCTGGGCCACATAGTTCAGGGCATTACGGCAGGCATTGTATTCCTGGTTGGTGGTCAGTAATTCATCGTCCGGTCCCAATGACAGCGATCGCAGAACCGCATTGATGCCGGTGGTGGCATTGGGGACAAAAACTAAATCCGTTGCTTCCGCCCCCACAAACTGAGCCAGTTGGGAACGGGCTGCGTCCAGCAAGGGCTCAAAGTCATGGTTGAAAAACAGCAGGGGCTGCCGCTCCAACTGTTCTCTTAAGCGCTGTTGGGCTGCCAGAACTGGCATTGGGCAAGCGCCGAAGGAACCATGATTCAAAAAGACCACGTCCGGATCCAACAGCCAGAATTGCCTGTAGGAACTGGCAGCAGGTCGCTGTCTGGCAACTTCCTGACCCATCCCTTCCCTAATTACCAATCAACTCAACTCCCCAGGCAAGATTCGAACTTGCGACCAATCGGTTAACAGCCGACCGCTCTACCACTGAGCTACTGAGGAACGCTCATCACTGCGACATTAATACTAACGAGAATGGGGACATTTTGACAAGCATTCCAACGATTCTTTCTCAATTTTTTTGTCGGTGGCTGCAACCTGATGGATGAAACGGCCTCTAGGTGGAACAGGGAGTCAGAGATTGCGGGTTTGGCGAGCCAGATCTAACAGTTTGCCCCAGCGCTTCTGCAGTTGTTTTTGAGTCCACTTCAGTTGTTTGGCAATGTCCTGGTCGCTGACATGGGCCTGCTTTAGTTCCAACAGGTATTGCTGTTCAGCCGATAGTTGGTTCAGGAATAGCTGCCATTGCTCCTGGGAAAGGCCCAGATTTTGATCCAGATCGGCGCCCAACCATTGGTGAACCAGCCGCCAGTTATGGGATAGGGTGAATTTTTCGACGTGATATTTGAACCGTTGCTGCAGATAGTCCCGCTGGCGGGGTGTCAGGTTCAGAATTGCGTCAATTTCTGGGGCCGACAGGTCTTGCAGTTTGAGCACCAGATAGTCCACACAGTCGGTCTGCCCCTGGGAGGTCAGGTAGTCAATCAATTCTGTAATCACGCGATCGCGCAGGACTGCCTCAGTGGACGGATCACTCGTGTCAGTGACCAGTTTGCCGCGCAGTTGTTGCACAATCGCGGAACGATAGTTGGTCTCCGCCTCTTCGCCTTTCGGGGTTTCCAATGCCTGCTCAATATCCACAGCCATTTCCCGAGGTTGCCGACGGCCAAATCGCTGAGCCCGCAACACCACCAACTGCTGATTATTGCCGCCGGGCAAATTAATCCGGCGTTTGGCGTAGTGTTCCGTGAAGGCCATATACTCAGCCAGTTCCAACCGGGTGCGGGGCTGGTACGCTTCCGTCAGGTCGTTTTCCCGTCGAAACGCTTTGAGCGATTCGGTGTAAAAGGCTTGCAGGAAATCTTCAATCAGGCTGTAGCGGCCCTGGAACCCCAGCTGCAGCCGGGCTGGAGCAATATGGCGGTAAACCATGGAACCGAGAATACTGTGCAACTCAACCCGTCCCTGCCGGGACCCCAGATGATAGTAGGCCAGACACTTTTGCAACCGATGCCGGGCCAGGGATAACTGCCAGGACTGCATCTGTCCAGAGGTCTGTATCCGTCCACTTTTATGACAGATACGTTCGACCTCTGCTGCAATCCGCGCGGCTAGCTGCTCGCCACGACTGCCCAGATTGGGAATCTCCGTACCCAATTCCTGACTGATCAACCGGGTTAGGGTATAGATATCCAGGCTGTTGGATGCTGCATTGACAGAGGTGGAGTCCAGGCTGGGGGCTGGTCCCGCAACTGCGCCCAAATCTCCTGTGGCGGTGGCACTAGCAGTGGCCAGTGGCACAACGTAGATAGGTAGATGCTCCAGGTTCATAGCTCGGTAGTGCACGCAAGATTGGCTTCGTAGGACAGCAGGAATAGCCATGGGTGTGGACCAGCGAGCAACTCCCGCAGGCCTCCAACCCAACTGACGATTCCCGATTGGGCAGGTGCCCAATTGGGCAACCTCTCCAATCTGTCACTACTGGCTACACGCGGATCTCTAACGACTACGGGAATTTCTCTGGGACACTATGGCAGTTTTTCAGGTGGTTATCCGGACGGAGAACTCTTGGTTGAGCAAGCTCCATCCAGGTCGGTCGGCAAGCCAATACTTGAAAGAACTACCAGTCAAAGGATTCCGGTAGGTGCGATCGCCCTCTGGTCAGCAAGGAAGCACATCCACCCCAGTGGACAGTTTCCCATCTGGTTGATCGGACGGGGGAATATTGATCAGGAACACCAGGATGGGATTACCATCCGGATAATTTGACCGTCAATTTCCTGAAGCAGCCCCTTAGCTGACTTCTAAGGCCCACTCCTCCACTTCCTCCCATCCCAGACCCCGCCGAACCATAATTGGTTCTTCGCCCGTCAGGTCCAAAATCGTCGATACCTGAGTCCCCAGTTCTTCTCCACTGTCCACAATCACATCCACCACTTTTTCCAGGGCATCAAACAGCTCAAACCGGGAGGGAAGGGCCTTGTTTTTGGTGCGAGAGGTGCCATCTTCCATCAGATTGGCGGAGGTGGAAATAATGGGATTGCCCAGAGTCGCCAGCAGAGCCTGACAAATGGCATGGTCTGGCACCCGAATTCCGGTTGTTTTCCTTTTGGGGTTCAACACCAGTTTGGGCACCAGTTTGGTCATCGGCAAAATGAAGGTGTAGGGCCCCGGAATCAGCCGTTTCATGATCCGATAAGCACTGTCACCCACAATCGCATAGCGGGCAATATCAGACAGAGAGGGGCAGAGGAAGGTCAGGGGCTTGTCATTAGACTGTTGCTTGATCTGGCGCACTCGCTCAATGGCGCTTTTGGAATTCAGGTCACAGCCAATGGCGTACACCGTATCCGTGGGATATAGCATTACGGCCCCCTTGTGCAGAGCCTCCCGGATCCGCTCAATGGTCCGAGGTTGGGGATTATCGGGATGGACGGTGTAAAGAGTTGCCATATCAAATCAGCCAGGAACCAGCGGGACAGCAGTCAAATCGGTTAATTGTGCATCAGGGAATGATAGATAGTGAATAGGGCGTAGGAAATGGGGAATGGAGTCATTCATCCAGTCTCCGCCAGTCGGGCCAATTTGATCCGGGCTGACCTGTTTCTCTTTCCATCACGATGCTTAACCCTCACTTATCATACCGATGTCCAAAATCGCATACCTAAATTGTCCGACGGGAATTTCGGGAGATATGTGCCTGGGCGCGCTGGTGCATCTGGGCGTTCCTGTGGAGTATTTGACCGAACAACTGAACCGCCTGGGGATTGCAGCCGAATACCGCCTGCAAGCCGAAGCTGTCCTGCGCAATGGGCAGCAGGCCACTAAAGTGGCGGTCGATCTGGTGCAATGGCCTGGTGATGGAGTCCATGCCAACCGGACAGAGAAACCGTCCACTGAGGCAGCTATCCTGGCTGCTCAGCCAGTTCATTTCCACCCCCATCTCTCCCACTCTCACTCCCACAACTCCGAACCTGCGCCCGACCCCGCCCATCCTCACGACCAAGCTCACCCTCACGACCACATCCACCTGCCACACCATACGCCGCACAGTCGCACCTATCCGGCAATTATTGATCTGATCCAAACTGCCAATCTGCCCAAACAGGCTACAGCCTGGAGTCTGGCGGTCTTTCGGCAACTGGCGATCGCAGAAGCAGCCGTCCACGGCATCCCACTGGAGCAAGTGCATTTCCATGAGGTGGGAGCCACGGACGCGATCGTAGATATTGTCGGCACCTGTTTGGGCCTGGACTGGCTGGGAATTGAACGGCTTTACTGCTCGCCCTTACCAATTGGGGGGGGCACCGTTCGAGCCGCCCACGGACGCTTACCGGTTCCAGCTCCGGCCACGCTGAAACTGTTTGAAATGGCGGCGGTGCCGATTTACAGCAATGGCATTGAGCGGGAATTGGTCACCCCTACGGGAGCTGCGATCGCAACGACGCTTGCCACCCGCTTCGGCCCGCCACCCGCCATGATTTTGCAACGGGTGGGCCTAGGGGCTGGGTCCCAAACCTTGGCCTTGCCAAATATCCTGCGGTTGTGGGTGGGTCTGGAAACCTCGGATGCCAGCCCAAGGGAACCGTCCCCTGCCGAACAGGAGTACACAGAACCTCCCACCTTTTCCTTCGCTCCCGCTCCAGCCAGCCCAGCGCAGGAAACTGTTGCGGTGTTGGAAACCCAAATAGATGACCTCAACCCCCAGGCGATCGGCTATCTGTTTGAAGCCTTGTTTGAGGTTGGGGCTCTGGATGTGTTTGTTCAGGCGATTTCGATGAAGAAGTCCCGTCCGGGCCTGTTGCTGACGGTCATTACGCAGCCAGAGAATGGGGTCGCCTGCGAGACTGTGATTTTCCGCGAAACCACCACGCTGGGCATTCGGCGATCGCAGCAGCAGCGAACCGTTTTGCAACGAGAAATCCAATCGGTGCAGACAGCCTACGGTCCCATTCGGGTGAAGGTAGCCTGGACTGATGCAACCCAGCAGAAACCAGCCAACGTCCAACCCGAGTATGAGGACTGCGCCCGCATCGCCCGGGAATATCAGATTCCCTGGCGAGAAATTCACCGACTGGCCTTACAAACCTGGTATAGCCGGATTGGCACTGAGGAATAGCTATTCAGGCTCCTCACCTGGGCCATCGTCCGTGAACTGGTTAATCGCCTCAACCATGCCTTCTGAATAGGGTTCTAGGATGGTGGCTGCTACAAGGCCATGCCCATAGGCGCAGCCGCTTCAACAGTAGCTCAGGTTTGAGAAGCGATCTCGTCCCAAATAAAATAGGGTTGGGTTTCACCAAGGATCTCGATTAAAACGAATGGGTGTTTAAGCGTACTAATTTTCCGTTTGAACAGTAAATTGTATTCTGGCTAATCTAGTGCAGCGTCAACTCTAGAAATTAGGGTTTGTAGTCAGCGTTTCAGCGCTAAAGCGCCGACTACGAGCCAATGGGTTCACCTTAAAATTAGGGTTTGACAGAACACTAGCTTGTCGTTTTTTTGGCTGCGGCAACCTCTATTGCCAGCCGCAATACTGGCTTAGTTGCTTTGCCCAGGTATGCGCTCTGATAGGGGATGGGTAGCGCAACATCTGGTCTGGGCTGATTGTCCGTCTGGGATAAATGCAGGAGATCCCTGAGCGTTGCCCATCACTATCAACTTGGTTCTCGATAGGCCATTACCGCATAAAAGGGATCGCCACCAGGAAAACCAAACAGTTGCAGGACGCCGGAAAGCTGGGACTGGCGGGCAATGACCTCCGGCGAACGAAATCCAGGGACAGACTGGAAATACTGTTTCACCAACTCTAACCGTTGCGGTTCCGAACTCTCCCGCCAGATCTGGATCGCCTTCTGGAAGAACATCCGATTGGAAAAACTGACAATAGCAATTCCCCCCGGCTTCAGGATGCGGTGAATTTCGCTGAAAATCGCCTCCGGATACTGGAGATACTGCACCGATACGGCATTCAAGACCGCATCAAAGGACTGATCCGGCAGCGGCAGCTTGGGATTCAGGTTTAAGTCCTGGACAAAATAGTGATTCAACCGGGGATTGCGGGCCAGTTCCTCCGGATTCATCCCCTGGCCTTCCACATGGGCAAATGCCATATCTTCCGGCAAATGGGACACCCAACTGCTCATCAGATCCAAAATGCGGGTCTGGGGCTGCAACCGTTGCCGATACAGATCGGTCAACTGCTGGATAAAGCCGTCATCCACATGGGTCACAAAGCGGGGAAAGGAGTAGAACAAGTCATCCTGAGTTTCATCCAGTTTGGTTCGCTGAGTAGGGTTCAGAATCATGGCTGGTCTGAGCAAGAGAGGTTTACCGAACTTCTACTTGGGAATGGGTTCAGCTTTTAACGACTGAATCTATTAAGATATGTTAACTCTGGCCTGGATTTTCTGCCGAGGCAACCAAGGGTTGTTACACACATAGGCTGTCTAATCCTGACAGCGAACAGCCAGGTCAGCCGTTGCCCTATGGCCATGACTCCGAATCGCCCCTCAGGGCAGTCCCTATTTCCAGCCGCAATACTGGTTCAGTTGCTTTTCCCAGGTTTGCGCTTGCGTCAGACCGGCAATCACGATCGCCCCAAGCTGTTGCGCCATTTGCTCCTCTGACAGGTTCGCCGTCTGCAACTGGCGAAACTGCTGAATGTAAGTGCTGAGGGTTTGAATAATCAGCGGTTTGAACTTTTGTAACTGGGCATCCTGAAAACTCAAGTTTTCCAGCCGCTTCACTGCTTGATCGCCCGCATCAGTCAGTTGCTTGATCAGGGTGACAAAATCAGCCTGGTTCTTAATCTGGGATACCGAATTCACCGATGCTTTGCGGGTCTGGGTGGCTGCTGGCACCTGAAGTTTGGTAGCGACCAGTAACGCCTGACACTGAGCAGCCTTACTGCCAGTGACCAGTCGCTGGCTTGACCCGGTTGGCTTGGTTGGTGCAGCTTTGCTAGGGGAACGGCTGGGACGGGGTTGACTGGGGGAACTACTGGAACTAGATGGCGTGCAGGCACCGGGAATTTGAATAACGTTGCCGGTGGTGTTTTGGCTATCGCAAAGCGGGTTTGAGTTTTGCGAGGTCGCCCTGACGGATATCAGGCTGGCCCCTAGCGTAACAGCAGCCAGGGACGTGAGGATGACACGAAGAAGGAGCCGATGTTGGCAAAGCATGGGTAATTCCTCCCACTCAGCAGGGGTGTTGTTTGACCCTAGGGTTCCCCTGCTGAAGGGACAGAATACTGTTCCGTCAACAGTTTAAATGATGCAGGTCAGGTCGCCAGCCCGTTGGGAAAAGCGCAGGTTTTCCTGGTAGTCCACGGGACAATCAATCACAGCCGGAACATCCTGTTCCAAAGCTTCGTTAAGAATAGGAACCAGTTCCTCACAGGAACCCACTCGATAGCCTTTCAAACCCATACTTTCGGCAAAGCGAACAAAGTCCGGGTTGCCAAATTTGATAAAGGCTGATTCACCAAATTGGTTGTGTTGCTTCCATTCAATCAGTCCGTAGCCACCATCATTAAAGATCAGGGTGACAAAGGAAGTCCCCACCCGTAGGGCCGTTTCCAGTTCCTGACAGTTCATCATGAAGCCGCCGTCGCCGGTAACCGCTACAACTTTCCGATCCGGATACACCAGCTTGGCCGCGATCGCCCCTGGAATGGCAATACCCATGGCGGCAAACCCGTTGGAGATGATGCAGGTATTGGGCCGTTCACAGTGATAGTGACGGGCTATCCACATTTTGTGCGCCCCTACATCAGAAATGACAATATCGTCTGGTCCCATCACCTGGCGCAGGTCATAGATGATCTTCTGGGGTTTGATGGGGAATGCCGTATCTTTGGCATAGTAGGTGTAGTCCTTAAAGATTTCGTGCCGAACTGTCAGGGCATAGGGATCAGGCTTGCCGGTGCGATCGGCCCGGTGCAGAATTTCTTTCAGCGAATCGGAAATGTCTCCCACTACCTCGACGGCTGGAATATAGCTACTATCCACCTCGGCTGGGGTCATACCAATATGAACAATCGGAATTGTGCCTTCGGGATTCCACTTTTTGGGAGAAAACTCAATTAAGTCATAGCCGATGGCAATTACCAGATCAGACAGATCGAACCCGCAACTGATGTAGTCCCGCTGTTGCAACCCAACTGCCCACAGCGCCAGTGGATGGGTATAGCGGATCACCCCCTTGCCCATGAAGGTATTGGCCACCGGAATATTCATGCGGGTGGCAAATTCGGTTAAGGCATCACTGGCATGGGCCCGAATCGCCCCATTGCCCACCAGAATAATCGGATTTTCAGCTTTCGAGATAATTTCAGCCGCCTTCTCAATGCTCTTAAAAGAGGCATAGGTCTTTTCCTGTTCCTCTTTTTTCAGTGGTTTTCCCGGAGCTGGCATGGCAGCAATATTTTCCGGCAGGTCGATGTGCACCGCCCCGGGCTTTTCTGTTTCGGCAATCTTGAAGGCTTTGCGGACAATCTCCGGTGTGTTGGTAGGCCGAACAATCTGCTTATTCCATTTAGTCACTGGCGCAAACATCGCCACCAGATCGAGATACTGGTGTGACTCAATGTGCATGCGATCGGTGCCCACCTGGCCGGTAATGGCGACCAGTGGAGCCCGGTCCAGATTGGCATCCGCCACCCCGGTCATCAGATTGGTGGCCCCCGGTCCCAGGGTCGAGAGGCAAACACCCGCCTTCCCCGTCAGGCGGCCATAGACATCGGCCATAAAGGCCGCGCCCTGTTCATGGCGAGTGGTAATGAACTGGATCGAGGAGTATTTCAGGGCTTCCAGGACGTGCAGGTTTTCCTCTCCCGGTAGTCCAAAGACATACTTTACCCCTTCGTTTTCCAAACATCGAACCAGTTGTTCAGCGGTATTGATTTCGCCCATACGTCCTTCCCCATGACAACGATAAATTGTTTCCCCTACTACCATTCCACTGTGAAAATAGGTGAAATGGACAGGTTTATTCGCAGTTTCCGGCCCGGATTTAAGGGTGGATCTTTGGGAAACCTCTCTATTACAGGTATCTGGAGGACGGGATTAAATTTATCGGAATGTCAGTTTTCGTTAACATTGGTTGCGGTCGGGCCTTACTTGAGCCAAACCGTTTTGATGTTGACAAATTCGTGAATCCCCTGGATCCCCAGTTCCCGCCCAAAGCCAGACCGCTTAGTACCGCCAAAGGGCAGACGGGGATCCGACTTGACCATGCCATTAATAAAGACACAGCCAGCCTCTAAGTCCTGAATGCAGCGTTTCTGTTCATCCGGGTCGGTCGTCCAAGCACTGGATCCCAGACCAAAGGGAGTGCTGTTGGCTAACCGAATGGCCGCATCCAGATCCGGCACCCGAAATAGCATGGCCACCGGACCGAAGAACTCTTCCTGAGCGGTTGGACTATCCAGCGGAACATCGGCCAGGATAGTAGGTGGATAGTAATTGCCTGGACCACCCAGGGGTTGCCCACCGGTCAACACTCTGGCTCCCTGTTGAACCGCTGCCTTCACTTGCCGGTCAATATCCTGCAAGATGCCAGGGGTAGCCAGAGGCCCAATGTCGGTTTCCGGCAGTTGGGGATCGCCCACTTTCAAGGCCTGATAGCGCTCGACCAGTTGCTGTTCCACCCTGTCAGCGATCGCCTCTGCCACAATGAACCGTTTGGCTGCAATGCAGGACTGACCATTGTTAATCATGCGGGCCGTCACCGCCGTCGCAATGGCGCTGTCCAGATCGGCACTGGGTAGGATCAGAAAGGGATCGCTGCCGCCTAATTCCAACACCACTTTCTTGATTTCCTTGCCCGCCGCCATTGCCAAACTGATGCCCGCCGGTTCGCTGCCAGTTAGGGTGGCAGCCTTGATGCGGACATCGGCCATTAAGGGAGCAATCCGGTGGGCTTCAATCAGCAGGGTCTGGAATACGCCAGCCGGAAATCCGGCCATCTGAAACACCTGCTCGATCGCCAGCGCCGATTGGGGCACGTTGGAGGCATGTTTCAACAGGCCCACATTACCCGCCATCAGGGCCGGAGCGGCGAACCGAAAGACTTGCCAGAAGGGAAAGTTCCAGGGCATGACCGCCAGCACCAGACCCAATGGTTGATAGCAAACATAACTTTGACTGGCATCTGTCTGAACCGGCACATCGGCCAGAAAGACGGCGGCATTGTCGGCATAGAAACGGCAGACCAGAGCGCATTTTTCCACCTCCGCGATCGCCGATTTCAGCGTCTTGCCCATTTCCAGGGTCATCAACTGGGCAAAGGACTCTTTCTGGGTTTCCAGAATCTCAGCGGTCCGGTTCATCCACTGCGATCGCTGGGCAAAGGACGTTTGACGATAGGCCAGAAAGGCTTGCTGCGCCTGCTCAATTTTTTGTTCCAATTCAGTATCAGTCAACGGTTCAAAGGTTTTGACGACTGCGCCCGTTGCCGGATTAATTGTTGCGATTGCCATTTGCCACTCTCCGAAACCAGCCACGCCCTCATTTTAGTGAGGGATGATGGGTTAACGCCTTTAAGTGCGATCATTTGTTACCAAGAGATGACCGGCAGACCAGGATCAGCGATGAGGATTTAGCATTCAGCCATGCCGACGCAAGCGGCAACTGCCCCTAGGACTCAATCGAGCCAGATTCAATATGAAATTCAAGTGCAATCCTGTCAGAACCATACCCCGCTGATCATATAGCGATCCGATCAGGATTGTGAAAGGTTTCCGCAGGAAATCCTTCTCACAAAGCCCTTTCACCATCCAGTCGTTCATAAATCATTCAGGATTGCTATAGCTGTACTTAAGCATTACGGTGATGGCTTGACGGATGGAAAACAGAATTCCAAGTCGGATGGTAATCAAAACTATTTTGATGATTCCTGGAATCATCTGGTTTTTAATTAACAAATTGAGTCTGCCATGATTTTAGAAAGGTGATCTCGTGAATAATCAGATAGTTTTACTGCTGTCTCCCATTAGCTTAGCAGTCTTGATCCCTAGCCTGCTTGTTCAACTTGAGGGGAAGATTGTGGCTGTTTCACACTGCTAACTTCCATTGCGATCGCTCCCTGGTTTCCAGGTTTCTTTCTATAACGAAAGAAGGAGGAACTGATCCATCGCTTCATTCCATCCTCCTTACGGTTCAGGTGTAACAGGAGGTATTCTGAATGGAACGATTTGATTATGTGATTTTAGGAGCTGGTTTGGGCGGTCTTTCTGCTGCCGCCTGTCTGAGCCATCAGGGCTATCGGGTTGCGGTTTTGGAAAAACACTACCTACCCGGTGGCTGCTGCCACACCTTCGATTACGGCCACTATCGCTTTTGTGCTGATGTTCACTACATTTCCCAATGTGCACCAGGGCAAACGATCGCCCGCTTTTTTGACTATATTGGGCGGGATATGTCCTTTAACCGTCTCGATTCGGCCTGCATTGACCGCGTCATTACCCCCGATGCTGATTTCTGCATTCCCCTGGGTTGGGACAATTTACGGCAACGGTTGCTGACCGAATTTCCGGCCGAAGCGATCGCCATTCACCGCTATTGCGATGAGATCCAGCACCTGCATCAGCAAATTCGTCAGTTGACCCAGCAGGTACGTTGGTATGACCAGAAGTGGACCGACTGGCTAAAATTGCCGCAGTTCTGGCATCTCTTCTCCCGCCGCAACTGGACGCTGCAAGACCTGTATAACCACGTAGGTCTATCTCCCAAGTTGCAGGCTATCCTGGCCGGTCAAAGTGGTGACTATGCCCTGCCACCAGAGGAAATTGCCCTATTAACCCATACGTCCCTGGTATGGGACTATTCCGAAGGAGCCTACTATCCCACCCATCATTTCAAACACTTCGTTGATACCATTGTTGCAGCCATTACAGAGAGCAGTGGCGTGGTTCAGTTGTCTACCCCGGTTGAACGTATCCAGGTTCGCGATCGCCGGGTCGAAAGTGTCACCGCCAACGGTACAGTTTACACCGCCAGTCGCGCCTTTATCAGCGACCTGGACCCCAAATTAACCGTGCAACTGATGCAAGATCCAGATGCCCTGAGTCGGCAAGAATATCGGCGGCTGACCGATTATGAGTACTCGGCCAGTGCCTTTAACCTGTACCTGGGCCTGGACAGCCGGTTTGAGCCGGAACGGTATGGCCTGGGCAATTGGAATGTCTGGTACTATCCCACTGGCGATTTGAATACAGCCTATCGTCGCCAACTGGCCGATGACCTGAGCCATCCCTGGCTGTTCCTATCCTGTCCCACCCTCAAGTCATCCGAACCGGGGATGGCTCCAGCAGGACATCATATTTTAGAAGTGGCGACGGTCTGTTCCTATGAACCATTTGCCAACTTGAAAGCCACTGACCCCAAGGCTTACAAAGCTAAAAAGCGGGCCGTGTATGAACAAATGATGATCAGCCTGCGGGATCTGATTCCCGATGTGGATCGCTTCATTCGCATGAAGGTCTACGGCACGCCGACCACCAGTGAGTTCTTCCTGGGACAACCCCACGGCAATATTTACGGTGCCAAATTAATCCCCCGACAGGTTGGCCTGAACCGGCTGGGTTACCGCACTGAATTGCCCAACCTGTTCCTGGTGGGGGCCAGCGCTGGCTATCCCAGTGTGCCCGGTGTCATTGGCAATGGCATGGATGTGGTAGAACTGCTGACCGGCGAGACTGTCTGGGGTCGGGGAGTAATGCCTAGCTAAGAGGGACAGTGAGCCGTTTTTACAACCAATATCCGATCTCAAATGCAACTGATTCAACAAGTCTCGGCGTTGCTAGAGATGCGGACAGCAGGTTTACAGCGGGAAGATGCCGCACGCCTGGAAAGCGTGGCCTACCAAATCCATAATGTATTCAGCCGCATTTTTTGCTTCACAAGCCCAAAGCCCGTGCTCCCTGGTAGAAGAGAAAACTGGAGATCCAGGCTAACCCCAGGGACCAGGCGATCGCCAGCAGAGCAAATCGCATACTCTTGGACTCACTTTTTAAGACTGCAATAGTGGATAGGCAGGGGACGTACAGCAAGGTAAATAGCATGAAGCTGTAGGCCTGGACCCAATCAATCTCCTGGGCGATCGCCCGGGCCAGATCGGCTCCCTCGGCTTGACTGTAGATGACAGCCAGACCGCCTAAGACAATCTCTTTGGCGATGAAGCCGAAAAACAGGGCAACGGTCAACTGGGGGTTAATGCCCAGGGGTGCAAAGATGGGGTGCATGGCCTGACCAATCATGCCCGAAAGCGTTTCGGGACTGGCTGTGGGCACATTGGTTGGCAGATTATTCAGCAGCCAAATTGCCACCACACCCAAAATGATGAACCGCCGCGACCAGAACCAAAAGTGTTTCACCTCGCACCAGGCTCGCACCAGCATTTGTTTGAAGGTGGGAAATCGATAGGGAGGAAGTTCCAGTACCAGCGGCTCATGGCTGGAAAACCGTCCCTTGAACAGGGCAGCGGTGAGAATGGCGGCGGCAAAACTCATTAAATACAGGCTAAAGATGACCCGTGGGGCCATATCGGCGGCAAACATCGCCGTAGCCATAAACATAAAGACATTGAGTCGGGCTGAACACAGGGAAAAGGGAATCACCAGCATCGATAGCATCCGCAACCCGGGCGATCGCATGACGCGGGTGCCCAAAATGGCGGGCACATTACAGCCAAACCCCATTAGCGACATGACGAAGGAGCGCCCATCTAGCCCCAGACGCTCCATCAGGGCATCCATGAGAAATGCGGCACGGGAAAGATAGCCGCTGTCCTCCACGATCGCCATGCAGAGAAAAAACAAGAAAATGACCGGCAGAAATGCCGCCACTGTGCCAACGCCTTCATACAAGCCATCCAGCAAAAATCCCTGCACGAAAGTGGGTAGGGGAGCCAGCAATGGCTCTAGCGCGACCCCTCGAAACCAGGCCAAGCTGTTGCCGAGTAGTTCCTGAACCGGAGCGCCGAGGGCGTAGATGGTCTGGAAGACCAGGTACATCGCAGCAAAAAAAAGCGGCAATCCCCAAGCTGGGTGCAGCAAAACCCGATCCAGCCGACTGGTTAAGCGATCGGAAAGCTGCAAGGGCATTTGCACGGCACCATCCAGCACCGCCTGAATGTCGGCGCTTAGTTGTTGATCGGGTAACAGGCACTCCTCTAACTGGTTCGCCTGAACAGGCGCATCCTGTTGTCGCAGAGTTTCTGCGATGGTCGCGATCGCAGCCGCATATCCGGCACCATACTTGGCACTGATTGGTAGAACGGGCATACCCAACCGCTCGGACAAAACCTCTGGTTGCACCTTGACGCCGAAGCGGGCTGCTTCATCCACCATATTCAGCAGCAGCACTGCCGGTAAGCCCACCTGCTTGACTTGCAGCGGCAGAATTACTTGGCGATCAATCTGCGAAGCATTGAGAACCAGTAGCACTAAATCCAACGGCGCACTTTCCAGAAACCGCCGCACTACCCCTTCATCTTCAGAAAAACCACGCAGATCATAGATACCTGGCAGATCTACCACCTCGACAAAGTCATCCCCCAGTTTGACCTTGGCCTGCAACAGATCAACCGTAATCCCTGGCCAGTTGCCGATATGGGCATGGGAACCTGTGAGGCGATTAAAAAAAGTGGACTTGCCGGTATTAGGCATTCCGAGAACTGCAATGCGCTTCATTCAGCCTTACCCGATGATGGATGCGACATGAACCTTGCAGGCATCACAGTGGCGCAACATTACTTCTGTCATGCGAATGCGGATGTGTAAGGGACCGGATAGCCAACCCCGCCGCAAGAGCTGAATTTCCTGCCCCCGGTGAAAACCCAAGGCGTAAAGGCGGCGTTCTAGCCCAGACTCAAGATTCAAGTCAACAATTTTGGCAGACTGACCGGGCTTGAGACTGGCAAGGTTGGTGGTAGGCATAGGTGATGTGGGCATTGCAGATTTATTGCTAGTAATTCTCAATATACAGCAACCACCTCTGGGAAGATAGCTTCTAGGGTTTTAACCCAGAAGTTTTTATAGCTATCTAGCAATATATAAAAAGAATAAAACTCTTTGCTTTATTTGTTTCAGGAGTAAAAAGTAGTTGCTAATCTCTGTGTGCTGGAGAATATAGCAATCCTAAATGATTTGTGAACGGCTGGATGTTGAAAGGGCTTTGTGAGAAGGATTTCCTGCGGAAACCTTTCACAATCCTGACTCGGATCGCTATCGGTTGGGTTTTGGCTGCTCGCCTGGGAGTGTGCTGGTGAGTTGGGTTGGCCATGCCTAACGCCGTTTCCTCTTCCTGAATCCTGAAGAAAGCCTGTAAATTAGACGGATTTGACGGCCGGTCGCTTGCTCCAATGGGAGTGAACCTGTTACGAAATATGGAACAACTGTAACAACTATTCAAACTGCCATTCGGAATCATCATGTCAGACTTCTTTTCCGATACGGTTGCCTTGTCACGCATCCAGTTTGCTCTGACGGCTATCTTTCACATGTTGTGGCCTGTTTTAACCACGGGTATGGCCATTTATCTGGTCATCATTGAAGGGCTATGGCTAAAAACCCGCAATCTGGATTACTACCACCATGCACGCTTCTGGTCCAAGCTCTATGTCCTCAACTTTGGGATCGGGGTGGCATCGGGTTTGCCAATGGCCTTTCAGTTTGGCTTGAACTGGGCCCCCTTTTCGGAAGCAGTGGGTGACTTTTTCGGGACGGTTCTGGGCTTTGAAGGCACCATGGCTTTCATGCTGGAAGCTAGTTTCCTGGGCATCATGCTGTTCGGGTGGGAGCGGGTGCCGCCGGTCATCCATTTCATTGCCACGATTCTGGTGGCCTTTGGGGCCAATCTGTCAACCTTCTGGATTTTGGCTGCCAATTCCTGGTTGCAAACGCCTGCCGGTGGGGTTTTTGTGAATGGCAAGTTTGTGGTTCAGGACTACTTCCGGGCGATCGCCAATCCCTTTATGGTGAACAGCTTTCTCCACATGTTCTTTGCCACATTGGAAACATCCCTGTTTGTTATTGGCGGCATCAGTGCCTGGTATGTGATCAATCAGCGGCATCCGGCATTCTTTGGCCGCTCTCTCAAAGTCGTGCTGGCCTTGGCGATCGCGATCGCGCCCCTGCAAATTTTTGTCGGGCACTTGAGTGCAGAGCAGGTTTATCACTATCAACCGGCCAAATTAGCAGCCATGGAGGCTCTCTGGGAGACAGTTCCAGCCGGACAACCAGCCGATTGGAGTTTGGTTGCTTTGCCCAATGATCAAGCAGAGCGAAACAATTGGGAAGTCAAAGTTCCTGGGCTTTTAAGCTATCTACTGGAAATCAAACCGGCCCTAGGGAATCCGATTCAGGGCTTGAAGGAATGGCAGCCAGCGAACCGTCCCCATATGGTTGGTCTGATTTATTATTCCTTCCGCATTATGGTGGCGATTGGGCTGTTCTTTGCTGCCCTGATGTCAGTTAGCGTCGTTCAATGGCTGCGTGGAAAGCTATCGCCCGATGCGATCGCCCAGCAAAAGTGGTTGCTGCGAGGCTGGATATTAGCTGCTCCCCTGGGCTACCTGGCCGTTGAAACTGGCTGGATTGTGCGTTGTGTTGGCCGTCAGCCCTGGATTGTCTATGGGCAAATGCGCACTGTTGAGTCTGCGTCCCATCTGCCAGCAGGAGAGGTTTTGTTTTCCCTGGTCGGGTTGACCAGTATGTATCTCGTCTTCTTTACGGCGGCCCTCTATTTTGGCAGCCGCATTGTCCGGATCGGGCCTAATTTGGAGTTGCCTGCCCCGGCTGTTGTTGGTCAACCCAAACTGGACCCGGCTCAACATGAGCGTGATCACCGTCCTGCAGAAGCACAGCAGTAGGAGTTTTACAATGGACCCGTTACAACCTCTACAGCAGTTTCTACCCCAGGTCTGGTTTTTTATCCTGGGCCTATTCTTATTTTTGTACGTCTTGCTGGATGGCTTTGACCTGGGCGTTGGCATTCTATCCCTAACTGCCTCCAGCGAGGAGCGCCGCAGCATATTGATGACCAGCCTGGGCAACGTTTGGGATGCCAACGAAACCTGGTTAGTGTTAATGGGAGGTTCCCTGTTTGGGGCTTTCCCCCTGGCCTACGCCACCATTTTGAACGCTCTGTATCTGCCTGCTGTGATTATGGTGGTAGGTTTGATCCTACGAGCAGTCTCCTTTGAGTTTCGCGAAAATGCTGAACGCAAATTCATCTGGAACATCACCTTTGGCCTGGGTAGCTTTCTGGCGGCTCTAGGACAGGGCTTTGCCTTGGGAAGCGTGTTTGAGGGAATTCAGGTGGATGCAGCCGGACATTTTGCAGGTGGCATCTGGGACTGGCTAACCTGGCGTTCAGTGCTGGTGGCTCTGACCTTGATTCAGGGATATGTGCTGATTGGCTCCACCTATTTGGTTTTGAAAACCTCTGGAGACCTGCAAAAGACCCACTACAAAACAGCCACCATTGCTACCTGGACCACACTAGCTGGGGCAGTGTTTATCACTGTTACAACCCCCATCTTTTCTGAACAGGCACGAAACTTGCTATTTGCTACCCCCAGGATTTATATTTTCGGGCTGATTCCGATTCTGGGAATCTTGCTGGTGGGGTTACTACTCCGCAGTCTGAAACGTCAGGAAGAGAATACGCCCCTGATCTGGACATTTCTAATTTTTGCCCTTTCTTTCATTGGCTTAGGCTTTGTCATTTTTCCCAATATCATTCCGCCCAGCGTTACGATTTATCAGGCAGCGGCTTCTCCTAGTTCGTTGGTTTTTATGCTTACGTTTATTGGATTTTTGATTCCAATCGTCTTGTCTTACAACATCTATAACTATGTTGTGTTCCGAGGCAAGGTTGTTGGTGATGTTTAGGAATTGTACAGGTTGGAAAAAGTCATGATGCGGCCCATCTTGCAAGAGCAGCTTAAAGTGTCCACGGTGCGATCGCCCTTCACGCCAGCAAAAGTGGACACAATGGTTGATACTTGTCTCTGGGGAGGCGTTTCCCAAGTGCGATCGCAGACGGGAGAGAGTCGAAGGCGCTAGAGTGAAACCATGAGTGAAAACAGCAGTGGTTACAAAATTGTTAGTGACAACCGGCAGGCCCGGTTCCAGTATGAGATTCTGGAGACCTATGAAGCGGGCATCGAGCTGAAGGGCACAGAGGTGAAATCCATTCGGGCGGGCAAAGTGAATTTGCGGGATGGCTTTGCCCTGATCCGGAATGGCGAGGTGTTGTTGATGAATGTCCATATTTCCCCCCACCAGACGACCGGCCAGGCCTTTAACCACGATCCGCGTCGCACTCGAAAGCTCCTGCTGCATCAGGCCGAAATCCGCAAGTTGACTGGCAAGGTTGAACAACAGGGTTTGACGCTGGTTCCCCTGAAGATGTATTTGAAGCGGGGCTGGGTCAAGGTCGATCTGGCGCTGGTGCGGGGTAAGAAACTGCACGACAAACGCGAGGATATCAAACGCCGGGAAGACCAGCGGGATATGGCCCGGGCGTTGAAAAATCGTTAGGTTCAGTGGGGCGAAGGTTTCATCCGCTTGTGACACATCTGTCATGTCATTGACAAAAGGCTTGCTTAGGATAGGCCATAGACTAAGCGATCGCTTCCCTTGCAGGACTTGACCAAGACTGCTGGCCGTTTAGAAGCGACTGCGATCGTCGGGTCATTGCGACAGGAACCTCAAATGAAAGCTGAACCACCCTATACCTCCCAGTCTTTACTGGTAAATGACGCCAAGTCAGCTACCCGTAAGCGATCGCCCATCGGTAAAATCTTGCCCGCCCTTGGCCTAGTAGCGCTGGGGGCTGGCGCAGCTTGGATGGGCG
>Ga0272446_1000606_pt1 | contig 55211 bp, 43 predicted proteins | sample YNPCB0061_FD_194587 | JGI IMG/M metagenome (GOLD analysis project Ga0272446, IMG submission 194587) | Hot spring microbial mat communities from Yellowstone National Park, WY, United States - YNP-CB-006-1 | ecosystem: Environmental > Aquatic > Thermal springs > Hot (42-90C) > Sediment | place... | reverse complement strand
AAGAAATTAAGATGCTGCCACACTAATTCTTTTGCATCGTATGCGCCACAACGTTCATGGCAGACGGGACATTCAAATTGAGAACCCCGTTCAAAATCAAGATAAATATCTAGTCTTTTTTCATCTTGATTGAAATCACTCTTTACTACAAACCATTCGTTTCCTAGGCCAAGGGCCGCCTGAAATAATTCATAATCTTTCATAGTATCTTTATTATAGACTACCCACACGTTTTAGCGAAGAGCCCCGCAGGTACTATTTTGGGATTTGTGGCCTTTTCCTCGGGTATCCTATCCAAGGCAGGTTTGCCCTGGCCAGTCTTTATAGCCGGTGGTTTGCTGACGGGTATAGTTCTGGCGGGGTTGAACGGATGGATCTCGGTCACTTTCAAGGTCCCCTCCATTGTGGTAACGCTGGCCATGAATATGGTACACCTTGGAGCCTACGCGACTTTTCTTCCTAATTCCGGCTGGGTGGAAAACCTAGGTAACAACTTCATCGCCCTCGGTCGGGGCCGTTTCTTTGATATAGTTCCCTATATCTTCGTAATTTCCCTGGTCGTAGCGACCCTCTGTATCTTCCTTATGAGGTATACAAGGTTTGGTAAATCTCTCTACGCTGTGGGGGCAACAGACAGGCTTCGATCTATGTGGGGATAAATCCTGACCGTACGGTGATCAAAGTCTTCCTGCTAGAAGGCCTTCTTCTGGGTGTGGCGGGCCTACTCAAAGCGACCACCGCCACGGAGATTATGCCTTCCGCATTCCAAGGACGAGAGATGGTCTTCATCGCCGCCGCAGTGGTAGGCGGAGTGAACATCATGGGGGGGAGTGGCCATCTCCTAGGTTCCGTTTTCGGAGCGGTACTAGTATACCTTTTGAGTATCACCATGATCTACCTGGGGTTTCAGGATTATTTCCAATTTGCACTGCAGGGAATCATTATTCTGGTAGCCGTATTCATCACCGTCAGCGACTTCTCCGGTCTGAGAAAGAAAATTGCTCGAACCTTTGGCTTTTCTGGGAAAAACACAGGAGTACGTGCATGAGGATTAAGAATCTGAACTACCAAGCAATGTTGGGGGTCCTGTTAGTCGTGCTGATCATCGGGTTCGGCATCATGGAGCCCATCTTTTTCTACCCCGATGTGCTCTTCGATGTGACCGCCATCGTGGGTGAAATCGGAATAATGGCCATGGCGATGACCTTTATCATTACTACAGGCGGTATAGACTTATCGGTGGGCTACATGCTTCAACTCTCCGGCATCGTGTTCGGCGCGGTTTTTACCAGCTCAGGCAACCTATTCCTGGCCATCCTTGCCGCCCTGCTTACGGGTTTAGGGGCTGGACTGTTTAACGGCCTGATCATTGCTGGTACCCGTATTCCGCCCCTGATCACCACCCTAGCTACTATGAACCTGTTTCGGGGGTTGTCCTTGATCATTGCGGGTACCAATTCATATACGGGTTTTCCTGAAGGTTTTAAAAAGTTCTCCACTACCCTGATCGGCGGTGTGGTGCCCTTGCCGTTTTTCTATCTGCTGGCGCTGTTCTTTCTATTCAACCTGTTTTACACCCGGGCTACCCTGGGCCGCATTCTCAAGGGTATAGGTTTCAACGAAAACGCGGTCAAATTTTCCGGGATTAAAACTAAGCGGGTGTTAATACTAATCTACACCCTATCGGGTCTGATGTGTGCCCTGGCGGCTATGGTCTACTTAGGGCGTCTTTCGGCAGCTAAAACCAGCATGGGCAATGATCTGAACTTGCAGGTGATCACCGCCGTGGTACTGGGGGGTACCTCTACCACCGGTGGTGTGGGTAGCGTGCTAGGTACCTTAATAGGAGTGCTTATCATAGGTGTCCTCCGAAAGGGTTTTACCCTGCTTAACTTCAGTGGCAATATCTTCAACTTTACCCTGGGGGTTATACTCATAGCATCCCTCCTGGTCTTCGCAGTGCTGGAGAAGAACAAGGGCGGTAGGCGAAAGGGAGCCTAGCAGATCGGTCTATAGGGGAATGATTTCCAAGCCTTTTTTAAAAGGCATGGAGCCTCCCCTAATCAGCAACCACGGCTCCGATGATAAGTCAATTTTTCCTACTCATTCTGCCGATGCATGCCCTGCTCGATGTCGGTTCTGCGGGCATCCACGGTGATCCGGACTTTACCCGAAAGGGATTCCGCTGTGATGGTGTAGACGATTAAACCTAAGTCGATTTCGGCGCGGCCCTCCTGGTCCTGGGAAAATAAAAGATCCACCTGTTTCCGTTCATCTTCCAATTGGAAATTCGCGGTGATAGAACCGGAATGGATATCCACCTGGATACGTCCCTTTTTCTTGTTCCCGCTTCGATCCTGAAAATCGAAGGAATATTCGGCCTTTGCTTGTCCGGAAGCATCGAGGACGAAGGTTTGGGTTTTGGAGAAGGGATACTGCAAATGGTAGAGTTGTTCGTTGAAGTGACTGCTTTTGTCGGTCACCGTGACTCGTTTTCCCGCAGGCACCAGAACCGTTTCTTTCCACGGGGCAAAGACGATTTCGGGGGTCTTCACTACCCCGAAATCCCGACCCAGGTCCGTGGAAAGTTCGTGGGTTCCCGGTTCCACGTTGTCGATCACGAAGGGCAGGCGACGGTCCCCGGTGGTGTACCCGATAAAGTTCCCATCCAGCAGGATTTTCGCGTCGATCAGGGGAGAAAAGAGCGCGATGGTACCCGGGGTTTCGTCCCGGAGTTTTAGGATGGAACGGCTTTTTCCCTCCTCTTGAAGTTTGGGCCGTCGGCCGGTTAGCCGTTCGACGATGCCTTCGACGAGTCCGTGGACCGTATTTTCCGTGTTACCGGCGTCCGCGAAGGTGATTACCCTGGTGGTGGCCGTATCTACAAGCTTGAGTGTAAGGCGCAAGTCTCCACCAAGAAGAACATATTCTCCCGTAAGGATATAATCCGCGCCGACGATGCCTTCGGATAGTTTCGACGGATTGGCCGCTAGGGCGGAAAGGGACAACTCCCGTTCCCGGAGGGCGGCGTCCAGCGCTGACCGGTCTACTATCTCCACCGAACCGGCGGTCGAAAGGTCGTAGAGAACGATTCCGTTGATTATGGCTCCCACATAGTCGTAACGGGGATCACTGGTTCGGTTTTCCGGAGTCAAAACCGCCAGTCGTGGCCCAGATCCAAAAGGGGACCGGTGATTCCCAGGGTTAAACCTAAAAAAACCAACTTCGCGGCTATCGCCGTACAATTTCGATTCATAAAATCATTCTAAAGCAAAATCAGCGTAAATCCATAGCTATGAGACGGAAATAACGGTGGCTTTTTCTAATTCCTTCAAAATTGTAAGTGTCTGGACCGCGTCGGCCAGAAGATTTTCGGAATTGAGGCTGTCTGATAACTCTTTTAGTTATCAGACAGCCCTTGTATTTTCTCGGATTTTAGCGTTTTTGACCCTTTCGACGTATTAAAACCAGGGAAAACCGCTAAAATCCTACGAAAATACGACATTAAGGAAGCTGTCCCGTAACTTCCTAAGTTACGGGACAGCCTCAATTCTAAAAACATCAGATTTTTAGAGGAAAATCAACTATAATTAATTTTCAGATAGAGCAAATTTATCTATTGGAGGCCAAGTATGTGGAAAAACATCAAGATAGCACCAAGGCTGATACTCGTGGGAACGTTGCTAGTGCTGGTACCGCTTGCCATCGTGGCCTTTTTGGCTGTACAAGAGGCGTCTACGGCGCTGACATCGATAACGCGGGAACAGATGGCGTACCGAGCCGCAGAATACGCTCAGTTGATTGATAGGGTCTTCCTGGCCGAGCAGAAAATGGCGGTGGAGATTTCTGAAGGGAATTCAACGATCGCTGGGGCATCGGCTGTCGCCGAAAAGGGATTGGCTAAGAGCGGACCGGAAATCAAATCACTCAACGAAAAGCTCGCGCGGTTCATCGCTACCAAGGGGTTCGGTAATGGGTATCAGGGGCTTGTCGTTGCTGGAATCGATGGTGTCATTTTTTCCGCATCTTCCAAAGAATATGTAGGTGTTTCCATCGCCGAGAGATCCTATTTCAAGAAGGCGCTTGCGGGTACGGTGAATGTGGGCGAGGTAGACGCCAACAAGGTAACAGGAGCTCTCTTCGTGCCCGTGGCAAGTCCTATCTATTCGAAACCTGGTGTAATTGTCGGTGTTCAGGCGAATCTCATCGACATTACTGAACTTACGAATTTGATCGACAGTGCCAAGATGGGGAAAACCGGTTACGCTTTTGTGACCAACAAAGAAGGCGTCGTCATAGCTCACCCAGTCAAGGACAACATCCTGAAGCTGAACCTCATGACTATTGAGGGGATGAAAACCTTCTCGCAGAAAATGGTAAAGGGTGAAAGTGGGGTCGATGGCTACGTATACCAAGGCATTGCCAAGACCGCAGCGTATGCTCCATCGCTGATCACCGGATGGAGAGTGGGCTTGACTATCCCCAACGTGGAATTTCTGGCTCCAGCCACTATGATTCGAAACATTATACTGCTGGTAACAGGTCTTGCGTTCGTGGTTGCTTTTCTACTTTTTTTCCTTTTTGCCCGAAGTATCTCCAAACCTCTAGGTGTTGTGGCAAGCCACCTTGGGGAGATGGCACAGGGAGACCTGCGCAAGGAGGTTCCGGTGGCCTACATCAAGCGCTCCGACGAGATTGGCTACCTCGCCAAGGCTCTAGACAACCTGTCCAAGGACCTCAGGCGTATTGTTGAGGACATTCTGACGGCCTCCGACCAGGTCAGCTCGGGTTCCGAACAGATGTCGTCGACGGCGCAGCAGCTGTCGCAGGGCGCCGCCGAGCAGGCCGCCAGCGCCGAGGAAGTGTCCGCCTCCGTCGAGGAAATGGCCGCCACCGTCAAGCAGAACACCGACAACTCGATGGCCACCGAGAGCATCGCGACCAAGTCTTCAGGTGACGCCGAACTCGGCGGCAAGTCGGTGTTGGAATCGGTGGCGGCGATGAAGGAAATTGCGACCAAGATATCGATCATCGACGAGATAGCCAGGCAGACCAACCTCCTGGCCCTGAACGCGGCGATCGAGGCTGCCCGCGCGGGCGAGGCGGGCAAGGGTTTTGCGGTGGTCGCCAGCGAGGTACGCAAGCTTGCGGAGCGCAGCCAGAAGGCCTCCGGCGAGATTGGTGACCTATCTAAGAACACGGTGGAAAGCGCGACCAAAGCCGGGGAGATTATCCAGAAGCTCGTACCGGACATCAAGAAGACCGCGGACCTCGTGCAAGAGATATCCAGCGCTTCGAGGGAGCAGAGCACCGGCGTTGACCAGATAGCCAAGGCGGTGATGCAACTGGACACGGTTATCCAGCAGAACGCCAGCGCCAGCGAGGAAATGGCGAGCATGGCCGAGGAGCTGTCTAGCCAGGCCGAACAGCTGGCGCAGACGATTTCGTTTTTCAAGGTGCGGGCATCCCATACTGACGACCCGGCACAGCCGGTACGGCTGGTTACGGCCACTGCTGGTGTCGCGGTCAAGAAACCTGCCACTCCGGTCCACCATGTCGCCCACGCCCATGCCCAACGCGCGTCAGGCTCCACGGCCATAACGGTGGCCAAGGACCCCGGCGCCAAGGCCAGCGACGCCGACTTCGAGGAATTCTGACCGTGGCAGACACCATAGAGAACCAGTACCTGACCTTTGGCATCGACGGCGACTCCTTTGGCGTGTCCGTCTCCATGGGCACCTAAGTACCCCTGTGACTTTTCCCACCGTTGATCTCCAGGGATCCTTTGGAACTCGGTACCCAGTCGAAATTTCTTGACAAAAGGGAAATTCGGGATCATAATTAACTAAGTTTCTTAATTATGGGGTCCTATGGGTTCATTTGACCGTTCCGACCTAAAGGAACGAAATCGAGCGACGGTATATTCCCTTTTCGCTACAAAACGGGCCTATTCAAAGGCGGATATTGCCCGTGAGTCGGGAATAAGCGCTCCCACGGTTCAAAAAATTGTGGAGTATTTTGAAAGTTTGAATCTTCTGGTCAGCGCGGGGGAAGAAGAGTACCTTGCGTCGGCCGATGATCCCCTTGGTCTATCCCTTGGTAGACGGCCCCAACCCTTACGGCTTAATCCCGATTCGGTCTTTACCCTGGGGGTAGAGTACGATGGACTCCGTCTTTCCATCGGGTTAATCGACGCGGCGGGAAGTCTTCGCTCGCTGGTACATAAAAAAATAACCGAAAACGTGGATACCCTTATCGATAACTATTTAGAGGCCCAGGTGTTAGAGAGTATCGCTACCGCGGGTCTACCGAAAGAAAAAATCGCGGGCCTGGGGATTGGCCTCCCGGGAACCGTGGACCAGGACCATCATATCCTTCGGTTCGCCCCCCTCGTGGGCATCACCGCCCCGCTGGACCTATCCGTTTCGCTAGCAACCTTGGAAGGGAGCTTGGGTTTTCCCGTGGTGGTGGAAAATGACGCCAACGCCGCGGCCCTGGGGGAGTACGCCTGTCGCTTTGATGGTGCCCCGGGGGATCTTCTCTTCGCGGTTTTGGGGCGCGGTTTTGGGGCCGGAATCGTTTTAGACGGCCGTTTAAGACGGGGAAAACGGTATTTTGCCGGAGAAATTGGGTATATGGTTTTTGATCCTTTGTGGCACGCAACCTTCTCGAAGCCCGGGTGGTTGGAAGTACAAACCGATTTGGCGTCCTTTTGGAAAGAGGCGGAACGGGAGCGGGGGCCATCGGAACAGGCGTTGCGCCGGGTCGCCGATTATCTAGCGGTGAGCGTTACGGATATTTGTATAGTCTTGGATATCCAAAAGGTGGTTCTTGGGGGACTTCAAAGGCTGACTTTTGGGGAAAGACTTTTGGAATTGATCCAGGAGCGGGTAAACCGTTTGTCCGTTTTGGACCTTACCTGCGAAGCGCCCCTGGCTCAAGAGCCGGGGGTTATGGGCGCCGGGCGTTTAGCCTTGGATCGATGGTTGAAGAGGGTTTTTGAGGGCCCGTGAGCCCTATAACAGGAGGAAGATATGAAGAAACGATGGATGGGGGCCCTAGTAGCCCTGACGGCGACCATTGCCCTAGTCGGCATGGCCTGTGGAAACGGGGGGACTGCTAAGGCCGCCGCCCAAACCCCCGCGGCAAAATCGGGAAACGCCGGCGCTCCGGTGGAATTGAACGCCCTATTTATGAAACAGGCCGGATACAGCGAAGAGGATATCACCGCCATGACGGCGGAATACACCAAGGCGAACCCCAACGTAAAGGTGAACCTGACCTTCGTGGCCTACGAGGAACTGGAACCCAAGATTCTGGCTTCCTATTCCTCCGGGGGCTACGATGTGGTGTTGGGCGATTGTATTTGGCCTCCGAAATTTTCCCAGGCGGGGGTAGTTCTGGATGTGACCAGCCGAATGTCCAGTGTGAATACCCAGGACATTTTTAAGGGTGCCATGGATTCGGTGGCTTACCAGGGAAAATATTACGGAATGCCCTGGCTTAACGATTGCAAATACCTGTTCTACAACAAGGCTATGCTACAGAAAGCCGGATTCTCCGCGCCCCCGGCTACCTGGGACGAATTGGAAACCATGGCCAAGGCGATAAAAGCCAAGGGTATCGTGAAATATCCCATCGCCTGGAGTTGGAGTCAAGCGGAAGCCCTGATCTGCGATTATACGGTCCTGTCTGAAGCCTTTGGCGGTGGGATGATTTCCGCCGACGGAAAACCCGCTCTTACAGCGGAGGGGAACCAAAAGGCCCTGGATTTTATGGTCCGTTCGCTTAAAGAAGGCCTGACAAATCCAAAATCCACGGAGATGCTCGAGGACGATGTCCTGAATACCTTTGTGGCGGGGAACGCGGCCTTTGGGCTCAACTGGACCTATATGTACGCGGCGGCCAAGGATCCCTCTAAATCGAAAATTGGAGACGCGGTCGGAATAGCCCCTATTCCCGGGAGCGCGGCGGTAAAGAGCGCCACCGTAAACGGCGGAATGCCCTTGATGATCACGTCGGGGTCCAAAAATCCCGACGCGGCGTGGAACTATATTTTGTACCTATCCTCTGTGGATGTACAGAAAAAATACGCCAAAAACGCCTTGCCCATTTGGAAGTCCCTCTTTGACGATCCAGCGGTGGTGGCCACGAACCCCGAAGTCGTACAGGTTTCAAAGATTCAGTACGATTATATTAAAAACCGACCCCAGGTACCCTATTACGGCGAGCTGTCCACGGAACTACAAAAGGATATTCAGTCGGCCCTCTTGGGGAAAATGAGTTCCAAGGACGCCTTAGCCACGGCGCAAAAGTTGGCGGTGTCTTTGGCGGAAAAGAAATAGGAGTAGATGATGGGATTGCGTAATTCGGAGGGCCGTTTCGCCCTGGCTATTTCTAGTCCCGCCCTCTTAATCGTGTGTGCGGTGGTATTATTTCCCCTGATAACCACGTTGGTCTACAGTTTTATGAAAATAGAGCTGATTTCCAAGGATAGGGGAGCCTTTGTGGGCCTTTCGAATTACGCGCAAGTCCTGGGGTCGGCCAATTTTTGGTCTGCCCTCGGTAGGACCCTCTATTTTACCCTGGTTTCTACGATCCTGGAGACCACCGCAGGACTTTTTGTAGCCCTGCTTTTGAATGAGCGCTTTTGGGGGGTCGGCTTTTTAAGAAGCATCGTGATTATTCCCTGGGCTATCCCTACCATTGTAAACGGAAGCCTATGGAAATGGATTTATAACGGTGAGTATGGAATCTTGAACGCCCTTCTTCTTAAGGTCGGTTTGATCACCGAATACCGTTCCTGGCTTTCGGATCCCCTGGGGGCAATGAATCTGGTAATTTTCGCGGATGCTTGGAAAATGACCCCCCTGGCGGCTATCTTTTTTTTAGCGGCCCTCCAATCGGTGAATAGGACCACCTACGAAGCCGCCACGGTGGATGGCGCTGGGCCCATAAAGCGTTTTTTCTCCCTCACCATCCCCTATATGACACCTACTATTTTGGTCGTCCTGGTCATGCGGACGGTGGAAAAATTTAAAGCCTTTGATATTTTTTATATGATTACCCGGGGCGGTCCCGCGGACGGAACTAAGGTGTTGATGTACGAAACCTATCTGCGGGCCTTTACCAATCTTCAGTATTCTATCGCTTCTACCTACGCGTACCTTTTTGTTTTTATTATCCTAGCCTTGACCATGGTATACCTTCGGGTGCTTAAACGGAGCGAGGAAAACAATGCTTGAAAAAAATCCCCTGCTTAACACGGTAAAATACATTTTTGCTGTCCTGGTAGGCCTAGCCATTTTGGTGCCCTTCGGATGGATGATCGTTACAAGCCTTTCTTTGCAGAGGGATCTGACCTCGGTTCCACCGGTCATTTCGGTTTCCTCTTGGAATTTGGACCGTTATGTAGCCATTATCACCAGCGTATCGGCTAACGATATCGCTTACGCATTCCGGATAGCCATGGGCAATAGCCTCTTTGTATCTTTTTCGGTGACCCTGCTTGCCTTGATGTTTGGAAGCCTTTCGGCTTACGCTTTTGCCCGGCTTCGCTTTCGCGGGCGGGATTCGCTTTTGCTGTTTTTACTTTTTACCTATATGGCCCCACCGGTCATCTTTGTGGTTCCCCTTTATATGATATTTTCTAGCCTGGGGATGCTCAATTCTAAAGTAACCCTGGTGCTTTTGTACTGTTCCTTTGTCATTCCCTTTATCATTTGGGTAATGCGGGGCTTTTTTGCCTCCATTTCTAAATCCTACGAGGACGCCGCGGCCATCGATGGTTGTAGCCGTTTACAGGCCCTGTGGTATATTTTTCTGCCCATGGCTCGACCGGGATTTATCGCCACCGGAATATTAGCCTTTCTTATGTCCTGGGACGAGTTTTTCATGGCCCTCATTTTCACCTCAAACCTGACCGCGAAAACTATACCCGTGGCTATCGCGGAATTTAACGGGAAATTTTCGGTTGATTACGGTATGATTTCTGCCGGGGGCGTGCTAGCCTCCCTACCGCCGGTAATCATCGCCATCGTGTTTCAAAAGTATATCGTCATGGGAATGACCAGCGGGGGTGTGAAAGAGTAGGGGCGGCAGGCCCTAACCCTGCCTTCATTCCCCCCTCCACCGCCGAGCCGCCTCTACCATGGCCGCAAAACCTTCTGGCGGAACGTATTCGGCGATCTGGTTCCCCGAGCCGAGGGCAAACCCCGGGTAGGGTTTCGCCTCTTCTAGAACCTGAACCACCCGTTCGGCGATTCCCTGGGGGCTTTCACGGCATAATAGGTCCATATCGATACCCCCAAAAAGGGCGATCCGGTCTCCGTAACGGCGAAGCCATTCGCCAAAGGGTGCGATGGCGTCTTCGTTGGAGTGTTTCGCGTCGATCCCCGACACGCTAATGATATCGTCCATCACATCAAAAATTTTACCGCAGGAATGGAGCAGAAAGGGCTTGCCCGAGCGGTGCGCCAGGCTTACAACCCGAGCATACGCGCCGATAATATGTTTTCTGATGGTTTCGGGCCGTAAAAGAAGGGAAGATTTAAAGCCCAGATCATCACCCATTCTAAAAAGGCAGTAAGCGTCCCCATACCGGGGAATAAAGCGCTCCCAAATGGCCACCAGCAGGTTGGCTACCCGGCTCCACAGCAATTCAAAGGCCTCCGGATCGTCGGCCTCCAGGTACGCCAGGTCGGTCATGGGGACAAAATCCTGGATAGTTTCAAAGATCCCGTTGCCAACCCCCGCCACGGCCATCATTCCCGGGGGAAGGACCTCCCGGAGGGCTTCAAAATCCGCGCCAAAGCGCTCGAAATAGGCCGGGATAAGGCCATCCCAATCGTACTTTTCCACATCCTGGCGGTTTTTAAAGAGGGGGCCTACCCTTCCGCATAGACCTTCTCCCCCCTGGACCAGTTCCACCACACAGCCCTCGAAGGGGACCACATCGTACCCCAGGCTGGCGAGGGCGTGGGAAAAAATGGAAAAGTATTCCCGCTTATCCCTTGAATCGCCACGGCTTAGGTCGGCGAATTTTTTTCCGATCAGCGGTTCCAGCACGTTGGGGTACACGTTGTGTTCGTAAAGAGGAAGACGCCGCGGTCGAATCCGTCGAGCGGCGTCCACGATATTTCGATAATCCGGTTGAAAAGACGTATGGTTCATGACGGTTATATTAACCCATATTTTTTAAGAAATGTGTTATTATTGACCAATACTATGGTACTATCGTCCAAATTTACTCGGGAAGACGAAAACCTTTTTACCCTTCGACTTGAAGAACGGGATATACGGCCCGGTCTGCCGGTAAAAGTGTTTACCAAATATTTTGTCGTAGCCCAGACCGTGCGACTTCACTACCACGAAAGTTTGGAATTAAATCTCTGCTTTAACGTTAGGGGTACAATTTGGATCAATGGTCAGGCCTATGATTTGTCCGAACATCCGGTTTTTGTACTGGCGCCACGGATCCTTCATTCCTATTCTATCGAGCCCTCTTCCGGAAAAATGGAAATAATTCACATTTTCCCTTCTTTTTTAGGTCCTTGGATAGATGGAGCTTTCTATTATAGATCCGTATCCGCCCTCCCACCTACCTGCCCTCTTTACGATCGGGATCTACGGGTTCTCCTAGAATTTATTGAAAAGGATAAAGGATTTGCGGAAAAACCGAGTCATTCCTGTCTCTTTCCTCGGACATACTCGGCCTAACGGCGTATCTTCTTCAAGCGAAAAGTCGACCCTGGGGTGACGAACCCCAGCTCCGGAGGCTTATCGATTGGACAGAAAAAAATCTTTCCAAGCCTCCCGACCTTTCCTCCGCCGCGCGGGAACTGGGTATGAGCCGGAGCGGTTTTTGCCGGTGGTTTTCCGAACGGGTAGGTTCGGGATACGGCAGATATGTGGAAGAATTACGTCTTGAGCTTGCTCGGGAATATATAGTTTCCGGAGCTTCGGTTGCCCAAGCTGCCACACGGGTGGGATACCACGATCCTTCCTATTTTATCCGTCGTTTCGTAAAACGGTACGGGTTTACACCCGGGGCCTATAGGCGTTCCAGTAAAGGATGATCGGAAAAGGGTTGGTAAATGTAGGGTTAATTTTATCTATAAAATATTACATAAATATGTTGATTTTCTCCACTTCTATGATAAAATAATACCGATATACCCCGTGCATCTTGTTTTTCAACGGTGATGTTACGATTTTTGCGCTTCCTGCCGGGTATAATGGGAGGCTTTATGCAAAAGACTGTTTCATCTTCCGGTAGTAAGGCGGACTTGCCTTCTTTCTCCGAGTCCCAGGCCGATATGGTCCGGCAAATTGTCCTGGCGAATACGGACAAACCGGGGGCCCTTTTGACGGTTCTAGAGGAACTGCAGAACCGGGATCCCTACAAATACCTCAGCGAAGGGGTCCTTCGTTTGGTGGCCCAACAGATGGATATACCCCTTTCCCGGGTGTATTCGGTGGTTACCTTCTATTCCTATTTCAACCTACAACCCCAGGGCAAGCATACCATCGTGGTGTGTCGGGGCACGGCGTGTCATACCCGGGGTTCCCTTGCCCTTTTGGAAGAAGCGATGGGTCGGTTGGGTCATAGGGAGTTCAAGGAATCCGAGGAACCGTCGTTCACCACGGAGGATAGGGTATTCACCGTAAAAACGGTGGCTTGTTTTGGTCAATGCGCCCTGGCGCCGGTGGTGGCGATAGATGGGGTAATCCATTCCCGAATGACGGCCCGGAATTTAACGGCCCTGATTGACGGCCTTCGAAGGGGGGAAAAGAAATGAGTGGTTTTCCATTAGAATCCCGGGCTATACTGGGTTCGACGTTGGTGCATCCCAGGGTTCCCCTCATTTCAGTAGGCCTGGGAACCTGCGGTATCGGCAACGGGGCGTCCGACCTGTTCGAAGCCCTAAAAAAAGCGGTAGATGGATCGGGTATCCAGATAAAAAAAGCCGGGTGTTTCGGTTTTTGCGCCGAAGAGCCCCTGGTCATGCTCTATTATCCCGAAAAGCCCATCCTTCTGTTTACCCAGGTCCAAGGGAAGGACGCTAAACGTTTGGTAAAGGCTCTGGAGAGCCCCGCGGCCCTGGATAGGGCGGCCAAGTCCGCTCGGGGTAAAATTACCACCTGGGATTTTAGGACCCTTCGCGTTGAATTCGGCTCCGCGTGGCCCGAGGTCCCCCAGTGGAACGAGATTCCCTTTTTCTCGGGTCAAGAAAAGTTTATTCTCCGGGATTGCGGCCTAATCGATCCGGAAAACATCGATGAATATTTGGGAATTGGGGGGTACCAGGCCCTCTACAGGGCCCTTTCGACTATGAAGAGTCAGGATATAATCGATGAAATCACCCAAGCGGGGCTTCGGGGGCGAGGCGGCGCGGGGTTCCCCACGGGAATTAAATGGAACCTTTTAAAAAACAACCAAGGAGAGCGAAAATACCTTATCTGTAACGCCGACGAGGGGGACCCGGGGGCGTACATGAACCGTAACGAAATAGAAAGCGATCCCCACATGCTGATCGAGGGCATGCTTTTAGGCGCTTACGCAACGGGGGCCGACCACGGGTTCATCTACGTCCGGGCCGAGTACCCCCTGGCGGTGGAACGGTTAAAAATCGCCATCGACCAGGCTCGGAAGGCCGGACTTCTGGGGGACCGTATCCTCGGCTTCCCCTTCTCCTTCGATCTAGAATTGGTTTGCGGCGCCGGGGCCTTCGTCTGCGGCGAGGAAACCGCCCTTATCGCCAGCGCGGAAGGTAAGGCGGGCCGACCCATGCCCCGGCCGCCCTTCCCGGCCCAGAAGGGGTATTTAGGGTACCCCACGGATATCAACAACGTGGAAACCTGGTGCAACGTTCCGGTGATCGTTTCCCGGGGGGCCCAGTATTTCCGAACCATAGGCACGGAAAAAAGCCCCGGGACCAAGGTTTTTAGCCTGGTTGGAAAGGTAAAAAACACGGGGTTGGTGGAATTACCCCTGGGAACACCGTTGAACTCCATCGTTTACGGAATGGGCGAGGGGACGGGAAGCCGGAAACGGATCCGGGCGGTCCAAACGGGTGGTCCCTCAGGGGGGTGCATTCCGGATTTTCAGTTCCAAACGGCGGTGGATTACGAGTCCTTAACGGCCCTGGGGGCTATTATGGGCTCCGGCGGTATGGTGGTGATGGATCAGGACAACTGCATGGTAGACGTGGCCAAGTATTTCCTTAGCTTTACCGCCTCCGAATCCTGCGGCAAATGCGCACCCTGCCGGGAGGGTACCTCCCAAATGCTTCGTATCCTCAACGACATTACCACCGGAAAGGCATCGATGAAGGATTTGGAGGAACTGGAGCAGTTGGCCTACACGGTTAAGGATTCGTCCCTTTGCGCCCTGGGTCAGACCGCGGCGAACCCCGTGTTGACTACCCTCAAATACTTCCGATCGGAATACGAAAAGCACATCGTGGAAAAGCGGTGTACCGCCGGGGTATGTGAAAGTCTCTTCGAAGCCCTCTGCGAGAACTCCTGTCCCCTACACATGAATATCCCTGGATATCTGGCCCTGCTTTCCGAGGACCGGATAGAGGACGCCTACGAGCTTACCCTGAGGGATAATCCCCTTCCAGGTACCATGGGCCGGATCTGCCATTTTCACTGCCAGATGCGGTGCCGCAGGGATAGTATCGACGAACCCGTAGCCCAGGGGGAAATTCACCGCTATTTGGCCGACACAATGGCCAAATTGGGGCGGGATTCGGCAATTTGGAATCGATTGGCCCAGGAGAAAAAGAGCGATACGGGAAAACGTATCGCCATTGTGGGGGCCGGACCTGCGGGGTTGGCGGCGGCGTTTTATCTGGTACGTCTGGGGCATCAGGTGGAGGTGTACGAATCCCACCCCAAAGCGGGGGGCATCCTCCGATACGGCATTCCGGCCTACCGGCTTCCCAAGGATATTTTGGACCATGAATTGGGGCTTTGGAAAAAGTTGGGCGTCCAATTCAAGTTTAACTGGCGTCTGGGAAAGGACGGAACCTTGGACAGCCTAAAGTCCCAGTACGATGCGGTTATTTTGGCCCTCGGAGCGCAAGGGGACCGGAAACTTGGGGTCCCCGGGGAAGACCTTCCGGGGGTCCACCCGGGGTATGAATGGCTCGAGGCCTTTGCCCAAGGAAAGATAAAAAAAGTGGGAAACCGGAGTCTGGTGATCGGCGGGGGAAACGTGGCCATCGACACGGCTAGGACCCTGTTCCGTCTGGGTTCCGAGGTAACCGTGGCGTACCGGCGGACCCGCGCGGATATGGGCGCCAACAGCCAAGAACTTTCCGGGGCGGAGGATGAGGGTATACGATTCGAGTATATGATCCAGCCGGAAGAAATTATTGGAGGGCCCAAGGGGGTTACGGGGGTACGGTTCCGGGTAATGAAGGCCGGTGGAATCGACGAATCGGGGAGGCCAAAACCTGTACCGACCGATAGGGTGATGGAAATTCCCTGCGACGACGTGTTTGTCGCCGTGGGCGAGAAGGTCCAATCGGAAATGATCGCCCAGGGGGGGTACAAGGTGGAACGGGATGGACGCATCGTCACCGATCACCTGACAGGCCGGATCCAGGGAAACCTGTACGCCATCGGCGACGCGGTTACCGGACCGGCGACGGCGGCGGAGGCCATGGGGCTGGGGAAATCGGTGGCCCGCTCGGTGGATCAGGCATTGATGTCCCGGTCTGTCTTTACGGATCTCTACATTCCCTACGATTATCCCAAGGAGATACCCCTGGAACCGAGTACCCACCCCATGGGGCGGCCCAAGCTGGTACCACCGGAGGAACGGCGGGGTAATTTCCAAGAAATAGCCCTGGGCTTTAGCGGCGAGCAGGCGAAAATTGAGGCGGAGCGGTGTTTGCGTTGTGACGTCCGCCCCAATGCCATGAGTCCCTGGCGGTAGGATTGGAGGAACATGATGAATACAACCGTATCCGTAACCATAGATCATACATCCGTCGAAGTTCCCTCGGGAACCACGATTCTTAAGGCCTGCGAGCAAGCGGGCATCACTATCCCCACCCTCTGCCACCTGGAAGGAGTTTGTTCCAACGCATCATGCGGGGTGTGTGTGGTGGAAATTCAGGGGGCTAAAAGCCTGGTCCGGTCCTGCGTCCAAGGGGTGGCTCCTAATATGAACATCCTTACCCACAGCCAGCGGGTAATGTCGGCCAGAAAAACCGCGGTGGAACTGCTTTTGGCGAACCACCCCGCGGACTGCCAGAGTTGTTCGCGAAACGGCACCTGCGAACTGCAGGATATGGCGGAACTCCTGGGTATCCGGGAACGACGCTACCCCCGAACCCGCGCCCCGGCCCTGCCGGATCTATCCGGGTGGGGCATCGTGCGGGATAACGATAAGTGCATCCTCTGCGGTCGCTGTGTGGCGGTGTGCCGGGAAATGCAAACCGTGTCGGCCATCGATTTTACCGGCCGGGGTATTCGGACCAAGGTGGCCCCCTTTATGAACTATCCCTTGGCTGAATCGCCCTGCGTTTCCTGCGGTCAGTGCACCCTGGTTTGTCCCACCGGGGCTCTGACCGAACGGGACGAAACCGACGAGGTGTTTAAACTCCTCTACGATCCCGATAAGGTCGTGGTGGTCCAAACCGCCCCCGCCATCCGCGCTTCCATAGGCGAAGCCCTGGGAATGGAAAGCGGGGCCCTGGTAACGGGCAAGATGGTCGCCGCGCTGAGACGTCTGGGGTTTAAGTACGTTTTTGACACCCAATTCACCGCCGATTTAACCATTATGGAAGAGGGGTCCGAACTGATTCAGCGGCTTACCACGGGGGGCAAGCTACCCATGATCACCTCTTGTTCCCCCGGCTGGATCAACTTTATCGAAACCTTTTACCCCCAGTTAACGGACCATCTTTCCACCTGCAAATCTCCCCAGCAGATGTTCGGGGCGGTGGCCAAATCGTACTGGGCCGAAAAGATGGGAATCGATCCGGCAAAAATCGTGGTCGTGTCGATAATGCCCTGTACGGCTAAAAAGTTCGAGGCCAAACGGCCGGAAATGCGTTCCGCCTGGCAATGGTGGAACGAAAAGGGGAGGGCCTTGGAACCGTTGTACGACGTGGACGTGGCGCTGACCACCCGGGAATTAGCCCGGATGATCCGTCGAGTGGGCATCGATTTTGAACGCCTTCCCTTGGAGAACTTTGACGACCCCCTGGGAAAAAGTACGGGGGCGGCGACAATCTTTGCCAACACCGGCGGCGTCATGGAAGCGGCGGTTCGAACGGCCTACGAGCTCGTAACGGGAAAACCCCTGGAAAACTTAGAATTGACGGCCCTACGGGGGTACGAGTACATAAAAACCGCCACCCTCGATCTAAATGGGACCTCCCTAAACGTGGCGGTAGCCCACACCCTAAAAAACGCTCGGGTCATTCTGGACCAAATCGCCGCGGGAAATAGCCCTTACGCGTTTGTGGAAATAATGACCTGTCCTGGGGGCTGTGTTGGGGGTGGGGGACAACCCCTGGGGCCCAGCCAAAGCAAGATTGAACAGCGGCAAGCGTCGATCTACCAGGAAGATCGGAATCTTCCAATACGGAAATCCCACGAAAACCCGGATATCCAGGCTCTTTACGGGGAATTCTTAGGCAAACCCCTGGGACACCTATCCCACCAGCTTCTCCATACGGTGTACAAACGGAAGGAGAAGGTGGAAACCTAATGAGACGGGCCCCGCTTTTTCCGCTATTCCGTTTCTCCCGGCAGGAGACCCTGGGGCCCGTACATTTTTCGAGCCATCTTGTAGACCTCCGACCGAACGGCCCCCCGCAGGGGGACCCGGGAGATCATACCGTACATAGCCGCGTCCCCCTGCCGTTTAAGTTCCGGGTGGGCGCGGACCGTGTTTACCCCCTGGGCCAGATCCTCCAAGTAGGCGTCGACGATACGGCTGTGCCGGGGGGTGATCATGGCGTGGAGCGCTTCGGGCCGTTGGAGCCTATCCACGTGCCAATTCCGCTCCGTTAGCTGATCTCCCACGGCGTATATATCCACGTCCTTATCGGTGCTGTTGTATGAAAAGATGCTCGCTGGGGGCTTCCCCAAAACCGCCAATCCCGGTATCCCGTTTATCCCGTCCATAAAGGCCCTCGCCGTTTCCATGGTCCGCTTCGCGTGGTCTACGAAGCCCGCTTTGCCGGTCCCCATGAGGGAAGCCCAGGCCGCCGCGATGGCCCCTCCGGGCCGGGTACCCAGAAGCCCGGGGGACAGGAACACCCCGCCGCTCCAATCCTGGGAAACAAAGAACTGGTGTTCCATGTAGTCCATATCCCGGTACAGGATAAGGGACGCCCCCTTGGCCGAAAAACCGTATTTGTGCACATCCGCCGAAATCGAACGGACCCCGGGTACCCGGAAGTCCCAAAGGGGGAGGGGTGTACCGGCGGCCTCGATAAAGGGGAGTAGAAACCCACCCAGGCAGGCGTCCACGTGGAGGGGTACGTTTTTTTCCTGGGCCAGCGCCCCCAGGGCTTCGATAGGATCGATCATCCCATGGGGGTAATCGGGGGCCGAAGCGACGATGAGGATGGTGTGACGGTTTATTTTTTTTCGAACCCCCTCAACGTCCATCCGAAAATCCGGACCCACGGGAACACGAATAGGGGTAACATCAAAGTATTGGGCCGCCTTTTCCCAGGCCACATGGCCCGAATCCGCCAGTATCATTTCGGGCTTTCGGTTCAGGGGATGCTTGGCCCTTCCGTAGTCCCGCCAGGTTTTTACCGCCAAAAGACAACTTTCCGTCCCCCCGCTGGTCATGGTTCCCACGGCGGTTTCACCCCCATGGAGTAGATCGACCCCCATGCGAACCACCTCGTGTTCCAAATTTTTTAGGCTTTTAAAGGCCGTGGGGTTCAAAGCGTTTTCTGAAAAATAGAGGTTGTAGGCCTCTTGAATGAACTGGGTATGTTCTTCCCCCATATAGTACACCAGACTGAAGGTTCGAGGGGCCCTATAGTCCGGGTCCCCCGCCTTTCGACGCCGCAATTCTTCTAGCACCGCTTCCCGTTCCAGTCCCTGTTCCGGTATCGATACGGTGGTTTTTATGTTTTCCATGGTAAGCCCTCCCTTTAGTGCATTAAAAAGGCGAAACTAATTCCCAAATAGTTCCCCACCGCGTATCCGATAATCCCCGTGGTAATTCCCGCCAGGAGGACGTGATGGTTCTTTAATCCCGCCGCCACCACGGGTACAAAGGGAGGGGAGCAAATAGCCGACACCGATGTGATGATAAAGGTGTCCGTGTCGATACGGAATATCCAGCAAAGGATGGCATGAACTCCCATGCTCCCAAAAATACAGAGGGCCACGAAGGCAAGCATGGGCCAGTGGATATGGGTGATATCGGAAAAACGGACCATGGAAGCCACGGCGGTACAGAAAACATAAATAAGATACATTCCCCCCTGAAATCCCTTTTCCGCGGTCCGAAGTTTTGGGAAAAAGGAAAAACCAATGGCGATGGTCGTGATGGCCAAAATGGCGACGGCGGTGGAAATATCCGGAGGAACCAGGGACGATACGGCCAAACCCAACCCTGCCACTACCAGGGCCCCCAGCAGGTTGAATCCCAGGGCTCCCAGAACGGGCCCCCTAAAAATCCCTGAATAATTGATAATCGACTCGTTCTCCCGCTGGGTTTGGCTTCCCCGTGTCGACGGGGGAACCTTGAAGGGTGGTAAAAAGAGGCCGAAAAATTTTTGGGCCACGGACGCGCAGAAAATGATATAGATAAGGCTGAACACCGTATCGTAGGTATGCATAAGGATAAAGGAATCGTTTTTCACGTTCAGAGCTGTTTTAATCGCCGCAAGGTTCGGCGTCCCGCCGGTGTACAGCCCAATGGCCATTCCCGCGAACTTCCAGGCCTCCGGCAAGACCGAAGAAAATAGTCGACTTCCCACAAAGGCCACCACGATAATGGATACGGTAGCCAGGATAAAAGAGAGGATGGCCTTTCCAGCGGTCAGTTTCCATTCCCGAATATCAATGGTAAAAAGCAACATCGATATCCCCAGGGCGATAAGAACCTCCGTAAGGATGTTTTGAAACCCCGCGGCCTCCCGGGGCAGGATACCCAAATTCCCAAAAATCATTCCCCCAATATAGCAGAGGAGCACCACTCCAATTTTATTCGCCAGAGGGAAGTGCATACAAAGCCAAATAACCAGGGCGGGAAATAGAAAATAGAATAGGGTCATGATGAAGTAGGAAACCATAGGGAACCTCCGTTGCCAAGAGCCGGGGACCAAAAGGGCCAAGACCCGCCGGTCCCCGAAGGATCAATCTTGAACCGCCGGAGGCTGAATTGTCAAGGAAATAAAATTGTGGTTCCCAAAAGAGCCTGGTTTATGCAGTCCGACCGGCTCCTAGAGGTACACCAAAAGGGGCCTCCCTTTGTTAGGAGGCCCCATACGCCAGGTTGTTGCGTTCCCCCTAAAAAGAAATGACCGTATACAGCCGTAAACCTATGGCTCCCGCTCCGGTGTACTGGGTCAGCTCGGTATTTGTCCCTCCGCCGGAGTAGGACAATTCGGCGGTAAAGGGAACCGCCCGGGGGAAGGAAAAGGATTCGGCTAGTTTAATCTGGTACGACTGATCGTCCAGGTTTGACAGGGCCGAGACGGTGGAGGACAGGTACGGGGAGATGAACTCGTCGGCCCTTAGGGCCAGGTAGGCGTAGTACCGGCCCCGGTACAGGTAGCTTTGGGGATCGCCCTTGGAGTTATAAAAGGCCTCCGCCGAAAGGGTCCATCGTTTTAGCTCGTCCAGGGTTTTAGAGAAGCCCAGGGCTGTTTGAACATAGGATGTATAGGATGAATAGTCGGGGGCGGCGGCAAGCTCGCCGTACACCGTGGTTCCTAAGAGACGGCCAGAAAAATCCACGCCTCCCCGGGTCTGGGCTTGGGCTCCCCCATACCCCGTAAGGCCAAATTCGAAATCCCCGGCGGTAAAGTCCACCCGTCCTCCCAGGTTGGTTTTATCCACCGGATCACTGTAGGTGTACTGACCGTTGGTGACCAAATTAGAAAAATCCGCAAAGGCGAAGAGGTTCCCCCACGAAAGGGGCATATGGAGCCGGAGCCCCGGTTTGCCGATGCGGGTGTCCAGGGCGGCGAAGGCGTCGGATTTTTGCAGGTTGATAAAGTCCACGGGGGTCCAAATTTGGGAAGGTCCCCAGGATATCAATTGGTTCCCCACGCGGACAAACAAAACCTTGGCTATATCAAAACTGTAGTGAATTTCCGACAGGTTGTACTGGACAGCGTAGGCGTTCGGGTACCCGCTACCCATGGTCCCCAAGGATACGGGGGAAGGAACTCCGCTCCCCGAGGCCCCCCGGAATAGAGGCTGGGCGGCGGCGTAGGATACAAAGAGGGAACCGTAGTCGGGAACCGTGACCTTGGCAAAGAGCTTACCCTGGAGGTCCGAAAGGGCCAGATAACCGGCCGATTGGGTTTGGGTCGTAGTGGACCCGGAGGCCACCACCGAACCCCCAACGAGGTAATCGGTCTTAGCGGTTTCTCCGGGGGTAAAACTGGGGAAGCCGTTTTGATCCCCCCCGGTTTGGGCGCTTGTTACGGCAGGGGCTTCACCGGAGACGCTGGGGACGCTGGAACTAGGGGGGCTTCCATCGCTACTGTTGGCAAAAATAGAGGCCTCTAGGTCGGCGGAATTTTGGGTATCCGGCTGTCCAGCGTTTTGGGCCGCCAGGGGAAAAAGAAGGACCAACAAACCGAAAGCTATACATACAGGATATTTCATCGATTCATCCTTTCCTTGATTACCGGGACTGTTCTTCCAAAAAGGCCTTGGAGAACACGTAGTTTGGTATTTTAGCCGTGGATATGCCCTCGTTGGTCAAAAAAGTTTGCTGACCCTTTTCAAGGGCATCCACCCCCAACAGTTTGGTAAAAATATATTTATTCGGCGCCACCTGCTGATAATCCACGTAGTAGGTCGTCCGGAGTAGGGTCCCCGAGGCGCTGAAATTTTCCACCTTTACCGGTAGACCGTCGGTACGACGGATGTACCATTTCTGAATGGGGTAGGAAACGTCCAGTTGTTTCGCGTCGTAACGAACCACGTCGCATTCCCATTTGGCCACCGTCGCCGTTCCGGCCAGATTAAGGTAATACTGGGTCTCCGCCGAAGCTTTTCCGAACAGGTCGGTCCGTACGTCCGTGGAGCCCACATCGTCCTTCCTGTTCCGATATACGAATTCCCGGGTAGAGGGCAAATAGAGGAATAGATCGTCCTTGTTCCGGAAGTATCCCTTACCCTTTTCGCTGTTGGGATATTGAAAAATCAGGGTAAAGGTGTCCGCCGAGTCCCGGCGGTATATTTTAATCTGCAGTACCCTATCCGCTTCGCCGCTTTTTTTCTGGATCAGAGTAAAGGTATTGGTGATATCGAAGCCCACCAAATTCAGCTTGTCTTCGTAATTACGAACGATTTTTACCGCCCCTGGATCGCTGGATGTGACGGGACTTTGTTGGGCCCCCAGGGGGGACAGAATACCCACCATTAGGGATAAAAAGAAAACAGCGGTTTTTTCTATTTTCGAAACGTTTACACGCATAGGAACCTCCATTAGAACGTTTTAGTTAGCGCCGCCACGGGGGGAATAGCGCCCCCTTTCCGGGCGGGAAAGAAAGAAAACAGGGCCGCGAACAGGCCAATAACCAGGATGACGGAGATAAAGGAACCTAGGGTAGGCAGTAACACCAGGTGCCCCTTTTGCAAAAAGATTCCCAAGTTGCCTCCCGGGGGGAAGGTGGGGCCAATGCGAATAAGCGCCGATGCGCCCACGGCCAAAAGACCCCCGAGGATGGAAAACACCAGAGCCAGGGATACGCTTTCTAAAATAAAGAGGACCGTAACTCGCCAGCCTTCGATACCCAGGGCTCGCATGGTACCAATTTCCATAAGCCGTTCGTTGATATTCATTTTTAGGTTAATAAAAATTGAAACGGCGATAATGAAGAGCATGACCAGGGAGATAAGGGCTCCCACGGCGTTCACAGCGGCTAAAATGGTCCGCACTAATCCTAACACCTCGTCCAGGGTCGCTACTTTCAACATTACCCGGTCGCGGCCTTCCTTGTCGGTTTCGTACTTTGGACTGGCCGCCGAAACAGCCGCTATGGCCTCCGTATCCGAAGTGGGTACCGCAACGTCAAAGCCCTTCGCTTTTAGCGCCCGATCGATGATGTCCCGTTTCGCCGAAAGGTTTTCCACCCGGGGAAAATACACGTACACCGCCGTAGAAGCGGTGGGATCGGCCAAATCCAGGTTTCTTAAAAAATCAAAATGGGTTAAGACCAAATCCTTGGCAAAGTAGTTGTCGGTGGTATAGATCCCCCGGACGGTTAGGATCCCCGTGTTAAAGGCCCCAAAGCGGGTTCGGGTAGAAAGAACCACCTGATCCCCCAATTTTAAACCAAAATAATTCGCCGTGTCCTGGGGCATCAGGACCCCGTTAGGATCCTGGGCAAAGCCGGACCAGGACCCATCGCTGGCGGGGTTTTTAAAAACCGCCTGATCCTGGAAGGTGGGATCTTTTCCCGTATCGATCCCCGTAAAGGAAAGACGCTTTGAAAGGCCGTTAAAATAGAGGGTCGAACGGACCAGATATCGGACCAGGACCTTGGCGTCCCCGTAGGTGTCGGTAACCGCCGAAACGATATCCGGGGTTCGGGAAAGGCCGTTGTAGATTTTACCGCCCTTGGCGAACTGGCCCGTAATGGTGATATGTCCCGCCGTTGCCTTGACCAGGCTGTCGGCGATGTTCACCGAAGCGCCATGAGAAAAGGCCATCAGAAGAACCAGAATAAAGGCTACCACCGCGTAGTTGACCCCCAGGGTAAAACTTCTTTTTTTCTGACGAAACACATTTTTGAAGGCTAAAACAATAAAATGTTCCATGGCATCCTTCCTAACGGTCGCTCATGGCTTTGAGCGGGGTAATAGCTGTGGCCACCCGTACGGGATATACGGTAGCCAAAACGGAAACTACAAACACGATCACGAGGGCAAGTACAAAGGGACCGGCGCTAAGGCTTAGCGGTAAGGGGCCCCCGCCTATTAAAAATTGGGATACGGTTTCCGGCAGGGGTATACCCCGTTGTCCCTGGGTGATGAACAGAATCCCCGTAAGAACCATGGCAACTAGGGCCGCCGAAAGGTTTAAAATAAGGGTTTCCAATAAAAACATCCGCCGGATAAAGGACTTTTCCGCCCCTATGGCCCGCATGGTCCCAATTTCGGAGGTCCGTTCTACCACGTTGATAATCAGGGTGTTCATAAAAATAAGGATAACCACCAGGAATATTAAAGCGGTGGCGATAAAGATAAAAAGTTGCAGGGCCTTGGATATTTGGGCGTAAAAACCCGAAGCCACATCCCAACGGGCCACCTTGATTTCCAGGTCCTTCATGTTCCCCAGCTCCTTCATGACAGCTTCCAAGCGGGAATGGTCTTTGAGCTTTACCGCCACCATGGTGAATCCCGAAAGGGCCTGGGTCTTTAGGGTGGATAAATCGATATTCCCCACGGCCGAGTCGTTGGCCAGTTGGAATATGGACCCCTCGTCGCCGCTAGCCGCCGTTAAAGCCGTGTTAAAACTTGAGGGAAGCCCCTGGACCCCCGTATAGTTATACAGGTTGGAATAGGTGGCGGAATCCATAAAATTGATATAATCAAAGACGCTTTTGTAATGCAGGGGTTCAAAGATGCCCAACATGGTGGAACGAACCGTATTCACACCCCCCTCGGTAATCCCTAAAAGGGTAACCGATTCTCCAGGCCGCAGGGTAACGCCGTAATTTTTTTGGTACTGTTCATTTTGATACGTGCTAATCAAAATCCCCTGGTTCGGACCCTGACCGTTATCCAGACCAAAATAACTGCCTTCCTTTACTTTTATATTAGAAAAAACAGACCGGTAAGGGTCTGGTTGGACCGCGTAAAAGATAAAGGGTAGCTCGATCTTTTTCCCCTCCCTATCCACCTGGACAATACTGTAATTCTGGGCGTAGAGGGCGAAGGCCTCTACCTCGGGGATGGCTTTTAAAGCGGCCCCCAGTTTTTCTGGATTTTTTAGTATGGGCAGGGGCGTGTTGAACGCGAAGGGCGAGGGAAGATCCTTGGATCGCTCGGAATAAACGATAAAATCGCCGGTAAAATTGTGGATAATCGAATCCTTGGAAGCCTTGGCGGCGGATTGGGAAAAGGTACCCCCAAAAATTACTAAAAAGGTTCCAAACAGTACCAATACCCCGATTAACGCCATCCGGGCCTTTCGGCGAAGGAGGGTTCTTAGGGCTAATTTTAAGATGAGCATGGACTTATACCTCCACCGCTGACGATTCGTCCACGATCTGGCCGTCCAAAATATGGACCACCCGTTTGGCGGCTTTCATGATGTGGGCGTCGTGGGTAGAAAATATAAAGGTTGTTTTATCGTTTTCGTTGATAGTACGCATCAATTCGATGATCCGCTTCCCCGTTTCGGAATCCAGGTTTGCCGTCGGTTCATCCGCCAGGACGATTAACGGGCGACCTACAAGGGCCCGGGCTATGGCGACCCTCTGCCGTTGCCCACCGGAGAGCTCCGCGCTTTTATTTTTTATTCTATTCTCCAAACCCACCTCCAAAATCGCCTGCATAACCCGTTCGTGCCGTTCTTCTTTGGAAAGATGTTTTTGCAGTAAAAGGGGAAATTCGATGTTTTCGTAAACGTTTAAAACGGGGATGAGGTTAAAGGATTGAAAGATAAACCCGATTTTTGTCCTTCTGTAGCGGGTCAATTCCTTGTCCGTCATCTTTTCCGTTTCTGTACCGGCGATACGAACGGTTCCTTCGGTGGGAATGTCGATACAACCGAACATGTTCAGCATCGTCGTTTTTCCCGAACCGGAGGGCCCGGCGATGGTTAGAAACTCCCCCTGTTCAATGGAAAGAGAAACCCCCCGCAGGGCTTCTACCCGGGTTTGACCCAACTGGTAATACTTTTTTACGTTTTCCAATTCCACAACGTTCATTTTACACTCCTTCTTTATACTCAAGACCCTTGAGTAAAATTTCTATCAATTCGTCCGCCATAGCGATTCTGCCACGACGGGCGGCGAATTCGGGGATTGAATGGAGGCTTTCGATTAGACCGATGAACGCACCCGCCAACAGTCCAGGGTCGCTGTCCGCGCGGATGTGCCCCCCATCTTTAGCGCTAACCAGCTCTTTTTGCAGGCGAAGAATCATCTCTTGGTACACCAGGTTCATAAGTTCATTGGCGGAGGAGGATTGGAGGGCGGGAATATCCGAATGGGAAAGCCGAATCAGGTCCATAGGAGCGTGGGCAAGAAGCCAACGGGCGGCTCCCTGGAGTTTACCCCGCAGAGACGGTTCCCCCCTTCGGATCGCTTCGGCCAACCCCTCTCCGTGACGGCGTATATTTCGGCGGGTAACGGTAACAAAGAGTTCCTCCTTGCCCCCAGGAAAATGGTAGTAAAGCGAAGCGTGGGTAAGCCCCAGGGTAGAGGAAATATCCCGCAAGGTCGTAGCGGTGTACCCCTTTTGGGCGAACAATTCCTCTGCCGCGTCTAAAAGCCGTTCCTTTGATTCGGAGGGATTATTACTTACCAACATATTGGTAAGTATACTAATACTCTTAGAAAAAAGCAAATCGAGGGGGGATAGAAATACAAGAAAAACTCCATAGGGTTTTAAGAACCATATCGGAAAGGATTACCCTAGTATCGGTCAGGGACTTTTATAAAAGCCCCTGACCGATGATCCGGCGGGTCTCTATCTATCTTAGGCGGTCAAATATCGGTGGGCTTCCGCCAAGGAATTGATAATATCGATCCCCTGGGGACATTTGGGTAGGCATTCGCCGCAGGCTATGCACGAGTCGGCCCCCTTGTGTTCGGCCACGTAGCCCTTTTTGTACCACCCCAAGTCGTGTTTGGTGTCAAAGGCCACGGCGGAGTTATAGAGAGAAAACACCTCTGGAATGGCGACCCCGTTGGGGCAGGGGGTACAGTAGCCGCAGGCCGTACAGGGTACGGGCATTTTTTTTCTAAAAAACGCGGCCGCTTCGTCGAAGGCCTTTTTTTCATCGACCCCCAAGGAGAGGGCGTCGACTTCGTCGGCGATCCGGACGTTTTCTTTAACCTGCTCCACCGCCCCCATTCCGGAGAGAACGGTAACCGTCTCCGGCCGATCCAGTACAAACCGGAGGGCCCATTCGACGGGAGATCGTTTAAAGGACGATCGGTTGAAAATTTCCTCCACCGGAGGGGGAACCTTAGCGAGGGCTCCTCCCCGAAGGCCTTCCATCACGATAACGCCAATATTCCGTTCCGCCGCGTACCGAATGCCCTCCAGTCCCGCTTGATACTCCGTATCCAGGTAATTGTACTGAACCTGGCAGAACTCCCACCCCTGGTATCCGTTGATGATTCGTTTAAACGCCGGAAGCGGAGCGTGGAACGAAAAGCCCAGATGCCGGATCCGGCCATCCTTCTTGGCCCGTTCCATGGCTTCGATTCCGTGATATTTAAGGATGGTATCCCACCGTTCATCGTTCAACGCGTGGAGCAGATAAAAATCTATATGGTCGGTCCGTAATTTTTTTAACTGCTCGTTTAAAAGCCGATCCCAATCTCCCTCTCCTTGAACGAGCCAGACGGGACACTTGGTGGCCAGGTAGAGAGAATCCCTCTTCCCGTGCTTCTCGATTACCTTTCCGGTAAAAAGCTCGCTCTGACCGTTATGGTAGGGGTACGCGGTGTCCACATAGTTGACACCCCCTTCCAGGGCCGCCAGAAAAGTCGCCTCCGCGGCCGCCTCGTCGATACGGGATGGGTCTCCACCAATGGTCGGTAGCCGCATCATGCCGAGCCCTAGGGCCGAAATAGATACCTGGGGAATTTTGGGAAAATGTCGGTATTTCATGGTTACATTATAGGTTTATAAACCCCATAGGACAAGCGGTTTGAATTGAGGCTGTCCCGTAACTTAGGAAGTTACGGGACAGCTTCCTTAATGTCGTATTTTCGTAGGATTTTAGCGATTTTACCTGGTTTTAATACGTCGAAAGGGTCAAAAACGCTAAAATCCGAGAAAATACAAGGGCTGTCTGATAACTTACAGAGTTATCAGACAGCCTCAATTACCTCATTGAGTCCCCTCTAAAAACCAATTGTTTTTAGAGGGGACTTAAGCAATTCCTTATAGGAATTGCGATTTCAGCGGGACAATTCTAAAAACTGATGTTTTTAGAATTGTCCCCTCATTGAAAAGCCCAAAAGAGACGAGTATACTTTTCCTGGATTACCGAGGAGGCACACCCATGAGCGATTCCTACGACTTTACCATCGAGGACCTAGGCCCCAGAACGATCGAATCACCGATCAATCTTTCTAAAATTTCCGGCGACTTTATGGCTAATTATGTCAATGATGATGAATTTGTCCGTTATAAGACCGATGTAATTGTCGGCGATCAACCTTCGATAAAGCGGAGCCAGGTTTTTGAAAAAGCCGGACCCCGGGAAAAAATTTATTTTTTGCCCCAGCACGTACACGCGGGCATCGTAACCTGTGGGGGCCTTTGTCCCGGCTTAAACGATGTGATTCGGGCCATCGTTCGGAGCCTGTGGTACCGCTACGGGGTACGACGGATTTCGGGGATTCAGTATGGGTATAAGGGGTTCCTGCCGGAGTATAACTTTAGCGTTAAGCCCCTGGATCCAGATATTGTGGATGATATCCACAAAATCGGCGGCACGATTTTGGGTACCGCCCGGGGTGGGGGAAAACAGGTTTCCGATATTGTGGACGCGATGGAACGGCTTAACCTGAATATGTTGTTTACCATCGGGGGAGATGGGACCCAGCGGGGTTCCCTGGATATTGCCAATGAAATCACCAAACGGGGCCTAAAAATTGCCATGGTGGGTATCCCCAAGACCGTGGATAACGATTTCTCCTTTATTCAAAAGTCCTTTGGTTTCGATACGGCGGTTACCAAGGCGGTAGAGGCGGTAACGGCGGCCCACATGGAGGCCCATTCGCAAATTAACGGTGTGGGGTTGGTAAAATTGATGGGCCGGGAATCGGGCTTTATAGCGGCCCATACCGCCTTAGCCAGCCACGAGGTCAACTTTGTTCTCATTCCCGAGGTTCCCTTTGATATCGAAGGGGCAAACGGACTGTTAGCCCATTTGGAAAAGCGATTAAAGACCAGGAACCACGCGGTCATCGTGGTCGCCGAGGGGGCTCTGCAGGATCAACTGATAAAGGACACGAAAACCGACGCGTCGGGGAATCTCAAACTGGTGGACGTGGGGATCTACTTGCGGGATAAAATCCAGGCCTACTTTGACGCGAAACAGGTGGAAATCAATTTAAAATACATCGACCCCAGCTATATTATCCGATCTTCCCCCGCTGTTCCGGTGGATTCGATCTACTGCGAACGCCTGGGCAACGCGGCGGTCCACGCGGCTATGGCGGGGAAGACCAAGGTTATCATTGGTTTGATGAACAACGAATTTGTGCATCTACCCACCAAGGTGGCCGTTTCGGTGCGGAGTAAGGTGGATCCCGAGGGCAGTTTATGGCGGGATACCCTGGAGGCGACCCACCAGCCGATTCTTATGGTTAATAGCGACGTTTTTCGTACCGCCCTGGGGGTTAAGAAGGTGGAAATTGAAGAGGATGAAGTTCAATGACCTACGTGGCCCAGGGTGGTGTGGACGCGGATTTATCCGACCAGGAGCTGGATCAGCTTGTATCCCAGGCGCTTTCGCAGGCCCTGGATGAGGTATCGGGTCCGGGGCCCGTGGCGTTGCTACCCCCCGACGGGACCCGGTTCCATTCTCGAGCGGGCTTTTTGACGGATGTCGCCGCCCGGGAATTGATGAACCAGGACGAGGGTGACCGCTTGGGAATCGTGATGCCCGCCCTGGGTACCCACGTTCCCATGACGGAGGCCGAATTACGGCACATGTTTCCAAAAACGCCGCTCGATCGCTTTAGACCCCACGACTGGCGAAACGATGTGATGGAACTGGGCCGGATCGAAGCGCCGTGGGTGGAACGGGTAACCGAGGGCGCGGTGGACTACGACTACCCGGTCCAGGTAAACCGAACCCTGGTGGAGGGCGGCTTTTCGCTCATCGTGTCCCTGGGACAGGTGGTCCCCCACGAAGTAATCGGTATGGCGAATCATTTAAAAAATGTCTTTGTGGGAACCGGCGGAAAAGAAGGGATCGATAAAAGCCACTTCGCCGGGGCGGCCTACGGTATGGAACGGATGATGGGCCGTATCGATACCCCCGTTCGGGCTCTGCTGGACGAAGGCTACCGACGCTTTGGGTCTTTGCTCCCGCCTATCCTGTGGGTTTTGACGGTGGTCAGCGCCCGGAGCGCAGAAGAGACCGCGATAACCGGTACCCCCCGGGGATCCCTGGCGGTTCGGGGGCTTTTTGTGGGGTTTGGCCGGGAATGTTTTGAGCAGGCCGCTTGTTTAGCCCGCCGAGTAAACGTGGATATCCTGGACGAGCCAATCCAAAAAGCGGTGGTTTACTTGGACCCCTCGGAGTTTAGAACCACGTGGCTGGGAAATAAGGCGGTGTACCGGACCCGGATGGCCATGGCCGACGGGGGGGAACTGCTTATTCTGGCCCCCGCTTTGGAGCGCTTTGGGGAGGATCGGGGTATCGACGCTCTGATCCGCCGACACGGGTACCGGCCCTCGGCGGTGATCCGGGAACGGGTAGCCCAGGACAGTGAATTGGCGGGGGGCCTGAGCGCCGCGGCCCATTTAATCCACGGTTCCAGCGAAGGGCGGTTCACCATCCGTTACTGTCCAGGCCCCAAAGTATCCCGGGACGAGATCGAATCGGTGGGATACCAGTGGGGTGATCTGGATGGGGCTCTACACCACTACGATCCCCAGAAACTGTCAACCGGGTGGAACACCCTGGGGGATGGGGAAAAAATATTCTTTGTGCCCAACCCCGCCCTGGGCCTGTGGGCCGAACGGTCCCGGTTCAGGTAAACCGACCGTCGATTAGCCGGGGGAACTGTAAAAACGGATCGTTATTTTTGTTCCCCGACCGGGTTCGCTATCGATGTCCAACGTTCCACCCCGTTCTTCAAGCAGGGTCCGTACCCCGGCCAGCCCCAAGCCCCGGGAAGTGGAAAATTCCGTATCGGGTCTAAGATTTCCAGACAGCACCTCCTGAATCCGTTCAGAGGTCATGCCGCGACCCGTATCCTGTACCGAAAGAATCACCCCGTCTGTCCCTGGAGAACTCGGTTTGGCCACCTGAATATAAATGTACCCCGCGTCGGTGTATTTAAGGGCATTGTCGACCAGGTTCCCCACCACCCGAATGGTGTCGGACTTGGAGAGGGGCAGGGGCGGTACATCCTTCGCTACCCTCGTTTGGATGAAAACTCCCTTGGTCTCCGCCAAAGCTTGGTAGGAATGGATCGTACTATCAATAATTCTTTTTATCTCCTCAGCGGTTACTTGTCCCGTTTCGGAATCCATGGCCGGTTCGAGTATTCCCTGTACCATGTCCAACAAAACCCGGTTCGATTTTGCAAGGATATCCATGTATCCCCGCTGTTCCTCGCTTAAATTGGTAGTGGCCAGCAGAGCCTGGACTCCCATAATTGACGTGATGGGAGATCGAATATCGTGACTAAAGGATTCAAGTTTCTTTCTGCCCTCTAGACGGACCGCTTCTATCGTTTTTTCCTGTTGAATCCCCATGATTCGTCGAGCTTCCAGCAAATTCTCGAATTGTTTTAAGTAGATACGGAGGTACAGAGCGACCCCAAAGGCCACCCCGTGGAGGAGGACCAAGCCCGTTCCCGCCTGAATGTCGGGAAAGGTTACGGGTCCGGGTTTAAGAATGCTATACGCCAGATCAAAGATAACCGCCTCAAGGAATAGTAGGAGTTTCAGAAAGACGCTGGCCGAATACAGGCCGCCGAGGGTTATCATGGCAAAAAGTTGAACCGCCACCGGGACAACGTATACTGTCGTGCCATACTGCCAGCGCAGGGCTAAAAAAGCCCCCAGACTGGCAGAAATCATCTGTCCTAAAAAAACAAAACCGATTCCGGCGCCATATTTTTTATGGTGAACCAGGGTAAGGCCTATAATAATAGACAGGGCCATGCCCAATTTTCCGAACGTAAAGGGGTCAAAACGATAAAACACGTCAATGCCAATGGAAATACAAAAAATAAATAGAGAAACGGTAAGGACGGTTATCAGGTAGGACCATTTTTGACGATCCAGGTTAGTCAGGTCCCCTGGCTTACCTAAAATTAGGTTTGTTAGGCTTTCTATTACATTTTTTATTATTTTTTTTACTTTCGCTGTGCTAGGCTTCATACAATTCGTGGAGAAACAGGGTTGCCGCTTGAGCCACGTTCAGGCTTTCGATATTTCCCGTTCCGGGGATCCTGGCTAAGTACGAGCACCCGTCCTTTACCTCCTGGGATAATCCGTGTTCTTCGTTTCCCACCACAAGGATAAAACCTCGTCTGCCATGGGTCTTGGATTCTTCCACTATCAGGGACCCCAGATCCCGTATCCGAAGCCGGGCGCGATGATCCGCCCCCAATACCCACAGGACCTGGGCCGCGTCCTTTAAAAAAAGGGATACGTTATGGACTTGGCGAAACTGAAGGTACTCCATACCTCCTTCGGCGACCCTATACGCGCTGGTGGTTAACCGGGCTTCCTTATCCTGGTCCGACACGATAATCGCCGAAGCGCCAAAAAAAGCGGCCGAACGGGCAATAGCCCCCAGATTGTTATCGTTTCCCACCGAATCCAACAAAAGGACGGTGGATTTTTCCCGCCCCCATACGGCCAAATCGTCCTCCGTCAGGGGGCTTAGCACCGGTTCGTTAATTATGGCCACTGCTCCCTGATGGCGGGGACTTTTGCAAATTTGCTCCAATTCCTCATCTTCACAGATTTTATAGGGCCGCTTTTGATCCGCCAGGGATTTACAGACCCGAGAAAAGGATTTAAGCCGATCGTTTCTTAGAAAAAGTCTTTTAATTTGTTCGGGGTGCACTTCGGAAAGGGCAAGCACCGCGTTTAGCCCGCAGACGGTCAACTCGTTGGTCAATTTGTTACGCATTAAACCTATAGTAGCCTAAAAGCAAATTCCTGTCATCGTGTGGCACAAGAAAAGGAGTTGTTAGCCTCCTATCGGGATCCTGCGCTGAACGAGAAACCCCTTCCCCTGGAAAAACGTGGTGGCGCCTTATATTCGGAGGCCGCTGTGTCCCTTATCGAAGCGGTAGAAAATGATACGGGGGCCGTACACGTGATAGATGTCCCAAACCGGGGGAGCTATGATTTCATGGACGATGATGATGTCGTAGAAGTGAAATGTCGAATCGACGCCCCGGGGGCCCATCCTATCATACCTTCGGATAGCCCCGCGGAGGGGGCCCTGGGGGAGGCGATCCGTCGAGCCGCCCTTTACCTTTAGGGGGTTCTGGGGGATACTGTACCCATGGAAACGGTAAAGGTATATTACGAAAACCTAGAATTGGACCGCTATAATTCCGAAATAACCGAAATTCGACGTGTCGATGGCCGACCGGCGGCTATCCTTCCGGCGACGATTTTTTACCCCGAAGGGGGCGGGCAAGGAGCGGACCGGGGGACGATTAATGGGGTGCCGGTCATCGATGTTCAGGAGACGGACACCAAAGAAATTTTACATTTTGTCGACCCTGCCCTGGCGGATCGTTTGCCCATCGGACCTGTAGAACTCCGGCTTAACGCCGAACGGCGCCGGGATCTGGCGACCCAGCATACGGCCCAACACTTGCTTTCGGCAACCATCCTCCGTTTAACCGGCGCTCCCACGGTTTCCATGCACCTGGGGGACGAAATTTGCACCATCGACATAGATCGTGGCGATTTAGCGGGTCAAGATTTTTCTGCCATCGAGGAGGCGGTCCAGGACGTCGTGGAAGCCGATTTCCCCATCCTTATCCACCTCTGTCCTCCCGAAGATATCAACGCTTTTCCCTTACGAAAAAAGCCCCCCCAGGGAGAAGAGGTAATCCGGGTCGTGGAGATAGACGGCTACGATTATTCTCCCTGCTGTGGTACCCACCTCCCCTCGACCGGTAGGATCGGTAGTGTAAAAATCCTTGGTTCGGAACGGTACAAGGGAATGACTCGCCTATCCTTTATAGCCGGCAGACGGGTCCTTCGGGCGTATCGCCTGCTGTACGCCCAGGGCGATGGTATCTCCCGGCTTTTAAGGGTCCCCCTGGAGGAAATTCAGCGGGGGGTGACGAGTCTGTCCGAAAAATCTGCATCCCAGGAAAAAAGTCTTATCACCCTAAAGGATCGAATCGCGGAATTAGAGGCCGATCGGATTATCGCTGAAGAGAAAAATCAGAAAAGATCGATGGTGGTCCGGTACTTTAAAGACCGGAGCATGGACGACGCCACCCGTATCGGCCGGGCGGTTCAAAAGCAAAGTCCCGCCGTGGTGGTTGTCCTATCCGGGCCGGAAAGAAAGGCCGCGGCCTTCTGTTCCCGGGGCGATGTGGACCTTCGGCCTTTTTTTAAGGATCTTTTTACCCAACACAACGGCAAAGGGGGCGGGGGCCCTTCTTTTTACCAGGGAGCCTTTAGTTCCCTGGAGGATCTGGAATCCCTGGTGGAGGACCTGCGGAATAAGGAGTTTCGATGAGTATTTCCACAAAAACCGGCGACGATGGAACTACGGGCCTCTGGTCTGGCGAACGGATCGGTAAGGATGAATTACGGGTGGAAGCCTACGGGACCATCGACGAACTAAACTCGTTCTTAGGGGCCGCTCGACGCCGGGTAACCGTCCCGCGGGCCATGGAAATGCTGGACCAGATCCAGGAAGACCTGTTCCGCGTCGCTGGAAGCCTGGCCACCCGGGGGGATCGTTCGTACGTCCAGCCGGTCTGCGTCGGGGATGTGGACCGGATCACCGATTGGGTTCACGAGCTGGAAGCCCAGGTTCCCCTGCGGGGGTTCGTCATCCCCGGGTCTACCGACGCTTCCGCCCACCTGGATATTTGCCGGACCGTGTGCCGACGGGCCGAGCGGCGCATCGTGGCCCTGCATCGTCAAGAAAGGGTAGCCGACCCGATACGCCACTACATAAACCGTCTGGCGGACCTATTCTTTATGATCGCCCGATTGGAAGAAGCCGCCGTCGGCGCGATTCGGTACAAACAGGGCAAGGGTCCGGACTTTTCCTGCCCCTAGGACTGCCTGCCGGATCGCATAAACCAGGCTCCTTTGGCTGTTTGCACGATTAGGCGGACAAGTCCGACAAACTGCTAGAAGGACAAGGTACGGATATAATTATCCAGGTCCGCCTTCAGGGCTTTCTCCTTCCCGTAGTACCCGTCGATGCTCTCCAAGAGACCGGAAATGGTCGTTTCCTGTCCAGCGAGGGTAGAAAGGTACTTTTTATACAGATCCGAGGAACTGGAGATGCTGTTCATATTGCTTCTAATTCGGCTTTGTTCGTCCTTAATCTGCTGGAGCTTCCGTTCCGCGTCCTGCCGTTCCGCCACTACCCCCTGCAAAACCCCCCGCTTTTCCGTGATTTTCGCAAAGGCATCCCTGAGGGTTTTCTTTGCCGCCCCATCGGAGGCATAGTACCGTAATTGGGTATCCGTCAGAGAAGCCAGGCCAAAGGACCGACCCAATTGTTTTTCTTCCACCACCCGAAGGGTATCCGAACCCCGTCCCGGAACGGTTACCTCGAAGCGGTACGAATTTCGGGTCGTTTCGGTCGCCTTTTCGGGGTTGACCAGGTGCCAGGTATCGTCCAAGGGATGGACGATCACGATGGTTCGCCCTTCGTCGGAATCGTTTTTGATGGTGTAATGGTGCTCCCGGTGGGCCGATACGGCCACGGTAAAGACCCCATCCACCGCGGTCATAGACACTATCTTTTCCGTATTCGGTTCGGATCCCGGGGCTACTTCGGTCTCCATATCCACCGCGTAGGTAATAAACCGCTGGGCCCCCGGTCCCAGATCTTCGATCAACGCGTCCCCCGCGTAGGAAAGGGAATCGAAAATCGTAATGGGACCCCCCAGCAGGGTGTAGGGGGTGGTATTTTCTAATTGTAAACCCCGCAAGGGCCGTTTTGGATCCACCTGGGCATCGTACACCGAAACCTTTTTTCCCCGGACCGTTCCCTCAAACAGGGGAAACATGGCAGAACCGTGGCGTGGTAGGTTCACCGGAACGTTAATCTTATACCGCACAAAGGTTCCCCCGTTTTCCAGAACCCCGTAGCCCTGTACTCCCTGGCCGATATCGCCGGGGTTAAATTCCGAGGGGGTAGCCTCGGGGGAGGCTGATTCCTCGCCGTCCATCCCTTCGTCCGCGTACCCATCCATAGCCCCGGCGCTTTGGGGCAATTCGGCCATTTTAGCGGATGATCGGGAAGGAGCCGGAGCGGCGAGGGCCTTCGCCATCTTGGGAGCCTCGGCTCGGCTATCCAAGTTTTGGTCGTAGGTCTGGGGAGCCGGACCGGCGGCTACGGAACTTTGTACCTCGGGCCGCCGTATATACCGGGGTGTCGCCAGGTCCATGGTAAAGGAAATCGGCCGACCGCTTACCAGGGAGAGGGAAAGGTTCTGCCAATCCTCGTCGCTCGAGTTTTCCACGATAGCCCAGGCCTGGAGAAAATGATTCCCCTCCCGGTCCAACACAAGGCGGTACGCGGTTTTCCAGGCGGGAACCTCGTTAAGGTACCCCAGGGATACTCGCCGCTTTCCCGAACCGCTAAAATCGATCGTCACGTTTCGTCTATCCCTGGAATGACTTTCCGATAAAATAGTCAGGGCCCTCTGAAAATCCGAGTCGATCTTGGGATCTAAAAACCGGATCGACCGAGTATCCTCCAAAAGAAAAGACCGTAGGCCCTCCGCTGTCATCAGATTTAGCGTAGTCCTTTGAAGCCCCTCCTTGTCCGTGGCGGTCTCCACGCTTACCACCGATCCTTCCACCGTCGTTGCCCCGGCAAGGGCTACCCGTTGCCCCCGTAGTTGAGTCAAAATATCCCGTACAGTCGCCGCACCCGATAAATTTACCGAAAGCCCCTGAAGCTGTTTTTCCACCGGATCCTGGGAGCTGTAGGTGACTGCGGTAACGGTACCCCCGTCCAAATCTCGGACCGTCAAACTTTTAAGCAGATCGTTGATCTCCGTTGTTTTAAAAGAAAGCTGAACCTTCTGGTTGCCGGTCACCGTCCCTTCTCGCAAAAAGTAACCCACCCCGTTGACGTAGAGAATTATCTGCCGTAGGGGCACGTCGGCGGAAAGCGTAGTCCCCTTTGCCATCCCCACATCCTGGGAGCTTTGGGCAAAACTGGGAACCCAGGCTCCCCACAAAACTAAAAAACAAAGGGAAAAGGCAACCTTTTTCATGCGTACCATCCTTTTGCTCCCCTAAAGGAGCCTGCTTTATCGGGATTTTTAATCCCCAAAGTTGACTTTGGGGATTAAAAATCCCCCAGTCCACCAGACTCCTAGGGGGCATAGATTACAGTATACAACCGGAAAAGCCAAACCGCCAGGTTTGGGCCATCCAGCAAAAATTCGGGGGGCGCCAAACCAAGGCCATGGATACCGAGCATCCGACGCGCCCCCCGCCGCGAAAGCCGTGGAACCCCGCAATCTTTCTATGGGTTCCGCGGCTTTCGCGGCCCCCCGTAAGGGTCCACCGAATATGGTGTACCGCCCTTGTCCTTCCGCTCTAATATTACTATTATTGTAATATTAGACGACGCTTTTGCTAAAATCTAAGATCTCCGCAAAAAGCACAAAGGAGTGCCTATGACCGTGGATATATTTACGCTTTTAGCCCGCTACACCGTCCATGCGAACGATGAAATGGGCAAAATCTTACAAAATTTTAGCCCCGAGGAGTGGACCCGGGATATGGGGGGCTTGATACTCCACGTATTTAACCATGGAACCCACCACCGGGGTATGATTGCCCTCTATCTCGATCAGATGAAGAGATCCAACGACTTTAACGGTATAATGGCGGTACTGTAAACAACAGAGCCTCGGTGGGCTTTAGAGGGCCGCACCGCAGTTGAAACATTCTGTTCGGTAGTTGGAGTTTTCCATTCCGCAGGAAGGGCAAACCTTGGCAAAGGGGTTCCCCGTGGCCGGTCGGGGCGAGGGGGCGGGACGGGGAGTCGGTGGGCTTCCTCCGTACCGATCGTCCATCCCCTCGGGACTCGGCTTTACCGCTGGGGCTTCCAGGGCTGTGGCGGTCGTCCCGGTGGAGGCCTTGACCGCGCTTTCCGGACTTAGTACCACGGCGGGGCTTGGCGGGGTTAGTCCCGAGGGGCCCGCCACGGTAACATTTATCGTCTGTCCCGACTTACCCGTCGATTCGGCCTCTTCTTTCGCATCCCTACCACGGGTCTGAGTTCGGATAACCTCCCGGTAGATCAAAAGCAATTCCACGGAAATTAAGAGAAGAAACGCGATGATTACAACTTCAAAAATTTGGGGCATATTTTTAGTATCCATGGGGATAGAAAAAAAATCAATGAGTTGGGGTTTTTACTAGGATCCTCAAGTTTTAGGACGGTCGGTGGATAATCGACTCCACGAGGTTTTTTAATTCTGGGTCGTAGGAATCCGAGGGTTCTTCTTTAAAGGCAGTCTCGGATACGTACACCACCCCATCTTTTTCTTCTATCGTGGCTACTTCCTCCTCTACCGCTAGTAGTTCCGCCGTTGCTTCGGTATCGTCAAAGGGGCTTCCTGTACTCTGCCCCTTAGCTCCCTCGTCTATCGGTTCTAGAGAACCGGGATCGGTTTTTCCGCTTCCATTAAAGGCGATACGACTAAAGCCCGGTTCCATAGGTCCTAGATCTTCCAATTCTCCCACACTTTCGTCGTTTGGTCGTACCGCTTCGGCCTCTAGGGATTCCATTTCATCGGTACTGAGGGTCCTTACGGAAGAACCGCTGTCAAAGATGTCCGAAAGAAGGGTATCGAAGGGAGAACTAATATCCAATTCGGAGCCATAGTTTTCAATATTCTTATCTTCCGGTGCCTCTGGTATGGGGCTAAATTCAATCGTCCGGGCAATTTCTTCCAACATTTTTTCTCGTTGGAGTTCCTGGGACTTAGAAGATGCCGACTCCTTCCCACTCTCTGGAGTCTCGGACCCTGTGGCTTCCTGGTCAAGATCTTCCAAATCCGCCGGTTCATCTTCCCGCAAGTACGCTAAAACCGCTTCGGCGTTATCATCCACCAATTCCAAACCGCTGGATTCCACGATATAGGGAATATCATCTTCCCCAAAAATAACCCGCAGGTTCGACGTTTTCCGGTTGGCCTCGAGATCCGCCAAGGCGCCTAAATCCTCATCCCGAATCGGTAAAACCGTAGAACTCTGAGGAAGGGGTAATCCTTTTTCCGAACCCACAACCTCTTCCAGCTCCTCGAGCTCCTCCAGCTCTTCCAGTTCCTCGACGGCTTCCGCTTCCGTGGAGCTTGGTGCGGCGGGGACCCCTGGTTCGGCCTGGGGGGCTGTCCCTTCCGGGGCCGCTTCCGCTACTTCCTCCAGCTCCTCGAGCTCCTCCAACTCTTCCAGTTCCTCGAGGGCTTCCGCTTCCGTGAAGCTTGGGGCGGCGGGGACCCCTGGTTCGGCCTGGGCCGAGACCGAAGCGCCCTCGGTTCCGGCCTCCGGGATCTCCTCCAGAGCCTCCTCCGGGGCGGCCTCGGGGGCTGTCCCTTCCGGGGCCGCTTCCGCTACTTCCTCCAGCTCTTCGAGCTCCTCGAGCTCCTCCAGTTCTTCGACGGCTTCCGCTTCCGGGACTGGGGCGGTGGGGACCCCTGGTTCGGCCTGGGCCGAGACCGAAGCGCCCTCGGTTCCGGCCTCCGGGGCTTCTTCTGGGACCTCCACCGAAGCGGCCTCGGGGGCTGTCCCTTCCGGGGCCGCTTCCGCTACTTCCTCCAGCTCTTCCAGTTCCTCGACGGCTTCCGCTTCCGGGACTGGGGCGGCGGGGACCCCTGGTTCGGCCTGGGCCGAGACCGAAGCGCCCTCGGTTCCGGCCTCCGGGGTTTCTTCTGGGACCTCCACCGAAGCGGCCGCAGGGGCTGTCCCTTCCGGGGCCGCTTCCGCTACTTCCTCCAGCTCCTCCAGTTCTTCGACGGCTTCCGCTTCCGTGGAGCTTGGGCCCTGCGGTACCGGGGCTGTTTTGGGGGTGGGCGACGGGGCTACGGCACCGGCAGGTTTTGGGGTATGGGCCGGTTGTGTTGGTGGGATAGCCCGAGTATTGGGGGCTGGTTGTGGAGAGATAGGTGCGTGGGGCGTGGTGGAGGGTCCTGCGGAAGCAAGCACCTTGCCGAGAATCTCTTGGAGTTTTCCCTCGTCTATGTTCGCGGTAAGCCGAGTTTCCGGGCGACCCCCGATAAGGGTAACCAACTCGTTCCAGGATTTGTCTATGAGGGCATCGATATCCTGTTCGGTCTTTTTTCTCGCTTTCCGTCTTAGGCCCCGTTTGATTTCGGTTCGAACCTCTTCCCTTCGTTGATCCAGCTCCCGGGACCAGCGCCCCCAGTCTAAATCGCCCTTCCGTTCATAATATTCTTCCAGCAGGGTAATTTGGAGCCGTTTAAGCCGATCACGAACGACGGTGATGGAATCCTGCCGCAGATTGAACAGGAGAAAAATGGTTAAAAAAGAGGTCAGGAAAAATGATACCAACAGGATCACCTTCATGGCCATGGGAAACACAAAGACCGCCTCGTCTACCAGGCGGCCCACAAAGATATCATTTTTGGTTTTACTTGATATTAGGGTAAAGGATTTACCCGAGGTACCGGTGACCAGGGGCGTGGGAACCAGACTTCCGGACTTCCACGCCCCGCCGACCGCGGCAAGGAGGGACGTTTTCGCGACCTTAGGCAAACCCATCACGAAACCCAAGGGTTCGGAAACTAAAGCCACGTCTTCCCCGACCTTCAAGACCCCTTCGGTTATTAACCGATCGGCGATGGACCGAACGGAAAGATAAAAAACCGACGTTCCTTTATAAATATTGAAGGAATCGTAAAAGGGAAACGAAAAAATCAGTTGATCTTCCCCTTCCAGGGCGATGATACGGAGTTTACCCTTATCAGAAACGGATAGGGCATCGTAAGGAAGATCATTTTTTACATCCCCATAGTTTCTATACATCACCGAAAGTTGGTCCTGTTTAATAATATCCGCTTTTAGGGTAGAAAAATGAATCCGGCGGCCGGTGGAATCGATAAACTGAATACCCTGAAGTCCGTTTACGGATTCCAGAAGGGTTCCATAGAGTTTTGATCGTTCAAAAATATCAGAAGCGCTTTGATTAGGCAGAAAACTCCGCTTAACCGGCGCCTCATCCAGGGTGGAAGAGAACCGATTCGTCAATTCCGTAAGGTAATCCTGGATTACCGTAGCGCTTCCCCCCACCTCCCGTTCCAAACCCTGGGTTATGGAGGGGTTGTAAAACCGAGCTTCCACCAGGTCGAATAGACCGGTAAATGAAAGCACCGTAAAAACGGCAAAGAGGATAACTGATAATAATAAACTGACGGAAATTTTTTGGGTTACCGTCACCTACGCCACTCCGACATAATGCTACTTTTTATTCTCGGATTTTTCTTTCCGTTAGTACAGTACTATATTAACGGGGTTAGAAGCCCCTGGTTTATGCAGGCCGCCAGGCTCCTAGACGTGGGGTACAAATAAGACAATACTAGAGCATTATGCGGGAACTACACGAAACAGAAGAGGCTCCACAAAAGGCTTTCCTTATTGGAATTCGCGATGAATCCATGGAAGATTGGGAAGCCGAATCCCTTACCAAAGAACTGGGTTCATTGGCTAAGACCCTGGGCTTAAACATCGTGGGTTATGAAACAGTCCGGATTCGGGGAAAAAACGCCCAATACGGTATGGGTACAGGGAAGGCCGATGAAATCACCGAAGCGGCCAAGGCTTTAGACGCCGATTGTCTTGTTTTTGATCAGGATATTAGTCCCTCCCAGCAGAGAAACTGGGAAGAATTAACCGGTATTCCAGCTATCGACCGACAAGAGGTGATAATTCAAATATTCGCCAACCGAGCAAAAACTCGGGAAGCGGAACTTCAGATCGAATTGGCCCAATTAACCCATTCGTTACCCCGGCTGACCCATAAATACATCGATCTTTCCCGTCAACGGGGGGGACGATATGGAACCAAAGGCTCGGGGGAAACCAAATTGGAGCTGGATAGGCGGACGGTCCAGCGGCGGATTCATCAACTGCAAGAGGAGTTGCTGGAGGTTCGTAAGCAGAGGGCTACCCAGAGAAAAAGACGGGAGCGGGTCCCTATTCCATCCTGCGCCCTTGTGGGCTATACCAACGCGGGAAAATCCTCCTTGCTCAACGGGATGACCAAAGCCCAAGTCCTGGTGGAGGATAAACTGTTCGCCACCCTGGATGCTACAACCCGGCGGGTGGAAATTAGTAAAGGTCAACCTATCCTGCTAACCGATACGGTTGGCTTTATTCGACGGCTTCCCCACGAATTGGTAGACGCTTTTCATTCTACCCTGGAGGAAGTCACGTTGGCGGATCTCCTGGTGCAGGTTTTGGACGCTTCGGATCCGGAGTTGGATCGGCATTTTGACGTAACGATGACGGTTATCAAAGAATTGGGGGCCGAGAAAACCCCCATGATCCTGGTGTTGAACAAAATTGATCGAATTGAAAGCCCCGAAGGATTGGATAATTTGCGCCATCGGTACTCCGATGGGGTATTCGTTTCCGCCCTTACCGGACAGGGGCTTGACGATTTGGCTAGACGCCTGGACCTCCGTCTTTCGGGTCCCCTGTATCGGTTTCAATTTCCCCCTAACCGGCACGATTTGGTAGCCCTTTTGCACCGTTCGGGAACCGTCATCTCGGAAAAGTATACGGACACCCACATCGACATCGAAGCCCGGGTAGGGGAACGGTTACTCGGAACCCTGAAGGAATGGCTACAGGAGCCCCCTCTGGGGTCATTGTAGTTCCTGGGAGACCGGTTCCAGAGCCGTAGCGCGGATAAGGTCCGCCTGGGCGATTTCCACGTCGATCATTTTGTTCTGCACGGCGAAATTGGAACGGAGCAGGGCAATTTGCGCCTGGAGGAGATCGGATTTTTTTACCATCCCGTTATCGTACTTGGCGGTGGTTACCCGAAGGTTTTCCTCCGATTGGGCCACGAGACCCTTGGTCAAATTTAAGGATAGCCGGGCTCGGTTTAGGGCGAGGGTACAGCGTCGGACGTCGAGGGCTATTCCGTTCCGTTGGCGTTCCAGATCCGACCGGGCTTTTTCGGCGTCCGCGTCGGCGGCCTTGTTTCGTTCCACGGAGCCCAGAACGCCGCCGATATCGTAGCGGAGACGGACGCCGGCGCTCCAGGTAAGGTTAAATTTATCCTGGGGGGGGAACATTCGAGGGTCCGGATCCTGGTAACTAATCGCGCCGGTTAAGAGAACCGTGGGATAATAATCCGCTTGGGCCATTTTTTTGACGTGCAGTGCCCCGTTGAGGGCCGTGCCGGCCAGGCGTACTTCGGGTCTATGGGAAAGAGCCTGGGCTACCAATTGATCCTCATTCAAGTTCCCCTGTTTTAGTTGGGGCGCTTCGGAAGAAAGGGGGGCCGTGGTCAAGGTATAGGAAGTGGAGTTTTGCGTCGAATCCGCCGTGCGGTCACCAATGAGCGATGAAAGGGCAAGAAAAGCCATGGCCTGCTGGGCTTTGGCTTCGTCCAGGGAAAGCAGGGCCTGGTCGGAGCGGGAATCCTGGGCCAACTGGTCCGCCGCCGTGGCCATCCCCTGGTCTGCCAGGTTACGGATCTCCTCTTTAGTAAGATTTTCCAATTCCAGGGTTTTAGAGAGGGAGTTTACGTTAGCCGTGGCCCGGACTGCCTCCCAATAGGCTCGTTTGATTTCAAACACCAGGGCCCGTTGGGTAAGTTCCAGGGCATCGGCTTTGCTTAAAGCCTGGACTTTGGCCAGTTCTGCGGCTTCCCGAAGCCGGAATCCGGCGAAAATGGGGTACTGCAGATCCAGGCGAACGTCCCGGGAATTGTTCGGGGAACCGCTAAACTCCTTTAAAAGACCATTAACGATCATATCGTAGGTGGTATTTCCAGTGCTGACAGGGGACGCGGTGGGTTCTTCCGAAAGCTGGGTGTACCCCGTAGAAACAGCGAGGGAGGGGATCATTCGGTAGACCGCGTCTTTGGAACGGGCCTGGGATGCCAGAAGGTCAAAGGAGGACGAACGGATCCCCGGATCGGTTTTCAGAGCCCGGGTAAGGGCCTCTTCCAGCGAAAGGGATTTTGTTTCCTGGGCCACTGCCGGGAAAAGGGTAGCCCAAAGGAACATAAGGACGAAAAAAATACCTGTCCAAGCGGAATTACGGAGGCGAATCAAGGCCGCACCTCCATGCCATCCTGGAGAATATCCACATTCGTGGTGGCCACTAGATCACCTTCGTTCAAACCGGAAGCAATTAGGGCGTTACCGTTCCCCCGGTTTACCACTTCCACCACCCGCTTGGCGGCCCGGTTGTTGGTTACCACAAAGACGAAGGGCTGGGATCCATCGGTAGTAAGGGCGGACTGGGGAACGATGAGTCCCCCGGGGCTGGTCAGTTTGAAAACCGCCTTGGCGGTCATACCGGCGAAAAGTTTTCCGTTATTCACCACCGTGATGACCACGGGGAAGTACTGTCCCGTCGTCGCGGCGATGGGTCCCACTTGGGTCACCGTTCCTTCAAACGTAATCCCCCCCAGTCCGTCCACCGAAACCTTTACCCTGTCGCCCAGATGAATCAGGGGAACATCCTCCTGGGAGACCGTCCCCTGGAGTTTCAAGGTAGCCGTATCGGCGATGGTCATAAGGCTCATGCTGGGGGCCGTTAATTCTCCCACGTTGATATTTCGGTTGGTCACCGTCCCATCGATGGGGCTGGTGATAAGGCTGTTGGATATTTGGACACGGATAAGGTTGATTTGGGCCTCCGCCTGGGCGGTACCGGACCCTCCGACGGTCTGATACTGTTGCTGGGCGTTGTTGTAGGCGGTTTTGGCCAGATCCAGCTTCGTTTGGGCATCGTCCATGGTGCTTTGGGGAACCGCTTTTCTTTCAAAGAGGGATTTGGTCCGATCGTAATTTTTTTGGGCTAAATCCAGGTTTAATTTTGCGCTTTCTATACCCAGCTTAGCCTGGGCCGCCTGGTCCCGCACCGTCGCCGCCGCCAGTTCGGCCACCTCCAACTGGGCATTCAATTCCTTGGTATCGATCTCCACCAAAAGCTGTCCCTGACGAACCGTGTCTCCGATATCGACCCGGACACTTTTCGCTTGTCCTGACAGTTTCGGGTAAATATTTAGACTTTTATTGGGAGCCAGAACCCCCGAAAGTATCAATTCCTTCTCTATCCGCCCCTGTTTTATGGAAACCGTTTTTACGGGAACCGGATCGCTCGGGCGGGAAGAAGAACACCCCCAAAAGAACAGGGCCCCCAGGACGCCGACGCCCATCAACCATGGATAGTTTCGCTTCATGTTTCCTTCCTTTACTTTGAAAGCCGAATACGGATATACGCGTTCATTCCGATCATCAACCGCTCGGAACCCTTATCGACAAGGGTGATTTTTATGGGAATTACCTGCACGACCTTGGTGTAGTTTCCCCCACCGCTTTGGGTAGGCAGGAGAGAAAAGGTAGAAGCGGTGGCTCGGCCGATACTTTCCACCTTCCCTTTGAAGGTTTTACCGGGGAACGCGTCGATGCGGACGTCCACGTCCTGTCCCAGTTTTACACCCCCTATGAAGCCTTCTTTAATATTTGCGGAAACATACAACCCCTCCGTATCGGCGATAATCGCCAGGGTTGTTTGGGGCCCCGCCATTTGGCCCACCACCGCGGAAGATTGGATTACCTGGCCGGAAATGGGGGCCTTTATTACCGCCTTTTCGGCAAAGATACCCGCTACGGTACCCAAGCCCTGGGGGTTGAGGGCCCCGGACGTTAAGGCGGAACCGAGATCCTGACGGCCCAGGGGATCCCCCGAAGAAACCCGATCCCCCTCCTTAACCCGCCATTCCACAATTTTTCCGGGAATTTCGGGTATTACGGCCACCACGTTGGAGGCCACCCGGGCGTCGTCGGTGGAGACGTACAGGGTCCCTTCTATCCAGTAGAAGGCCGCGATCCCTAAAATCGCCACCACCGTGATCCCTAAAAAAATAAACACCATATTCTTTCTGGACATGCTATACCTCTCTCTGTTTATTGAACCTATTCTGCCAGGGGAGCCCGAGGGGCGCCGCTGGGGGGAAATTTTCGGTGTACTAAAAAGATAGCTGGAATAAGGGCCACAAAACTAATCATGGCCGCCACGACAAATACATCGTCGATACCGTTTATAAAGGAATTTCGGGCTACGATACCGTTCAGGTACGCCAAAGCGCCGATTTGGCCCCGGCTTCCGCCGCCGAGGGCTCCGCTGATTCGCGCAACCGCTCCCGCGACCACGGGATTACTCGGAACCAGGGTCCACGTAAGCCGGGCCCCATGGAAGGCCTGCCGGGCGGTTAGGATGGCCGTAAGAACCGCCAAACCGAAGGAACCGGATACACTGCGGATGATGTTGGATATGGCCGACGCTCGACCGATGAGGTTGTTGGGTACGTCGGAAAGGGCCGCCGTTTGGGCGGGCATATTGGCGAAGGCCATGACCATCCCCCGTAGGGTAGCCCACCATACAATCGTACTGTTCGCGGTCATTACGTCCAGCTTATGGAACTGAAACATGACCAGGCCCAAACCGATTACCCCAAAAATAGCCAACGGACGGGGTCCGATTTTATCGTACAGTTTCCCCGTGATCGGCATCATCAAACCCGACGCCAGAGCCCCGGGCATCAACAACAGCCCCGTTTCCATGGCCCCCAGGCCCCTAATCCGTTGGAGAAACAGGGGAAGGTAGAATATGGCCGCGTACATACCGATGGTAGTAATCACCACCAATAAATTGGCCGTGGTAAAGGAGCGATATTTAAAAACCCGTAGCTCCAAAAGGGGGTTATCGGAGGTTAATTCAAGATAAACGAACAGAAGGAGGGTGAAAAAACTGATAGCAAAAAGGATGATGATCCTTTCATCGGTCCAGCCCCAATCGCTTCCCTTTGACAGGGCGAGGAGGAGAGAAAAGAGCATAACCGCCGAACTAAGGGCGCCGCCTACATCCAATTTTCCCGCCTTTTTACTGGGAAAGTCGGGGAGCACGATCCACGCTAAAAGGATTCCCACAATTCCGATGGGGAGGTTGATCGTAAAAATCCAGCGCCAGTTCACGTATTCCACCAGGTAGCCACCGATGGTGGGCCCTAAGGCGGGCCCCACCATAAGTGAAATGCCAAAGATGGCCATTCCGGAACCGATCTTGTCTCGGGGGACGATGCTGTAAATCATGGCCATCATCGTGGGCATGATCATTCCCCCGCCGATAGCTTGAAGGACCCGGAAAAAGATAAGGGAATTAAGGTCCCAGGAAATACCGCAAAGCAGGGAGCCCATTACAAAGATGGCTAAGGTGGCCATATAGAGGCGTTTGTACCCTATTTTATCGCCGAGCCATCCGGAAAGGGGAACCACCACCCCCATGGCGAGCATATAGATCGTGGAGACCCATTGGACATCGCTGGTGGCGGCGTTGAACACGTTCATGATCGTAGGAATCGCCACGTTGACGATACTCGAATCCAATATGGACATAAAGGCGCCGATCAGGGCGACCATTACCGGGGCCAGCCAATGGGTTACCGGTTTAGCGGCCGGGGCACCCCTCCCCCCCCGTGGGGGTTTCTATCGTAGAATCACTCAACCTTGTTTCTCCTCGTCCGCCTCTAAACACCGAAGCACCGCCTCTAAATCGCCCACCAGGCGGACCAGCACATCCACCGGCAGATTTTTGAAACTTTTCTGCAGGCTCTCGGAACTGGCCCGCATGGATTGATCGGTAAATTCGATCAGTTTGGCGGTACTTTTAACTAACACGGCCCGCCTATCGCTGGGGTCCACATCCCGTTCAAGCCACCCCCCAGCCACGAGCCGGTCCAGTACCCCCGTAAGGGTGCTGGGGGAAAGCCCCAGATGGGTCGCCAACTCGGAGGCCCGAACGGGACCGCACTTACGAACCCGCCAGAGCAGTATTCCCTCGGTTAGGGAAAGCCCCTGGTTTTTCATAAAAACAGCGAAGCGTTTCATTATCTTTTTATGAATAGCCTCGAGAAGTTCGGTTAGCTGGATTTCATTCATGCTTTGGTGTCCCATCCAGAATAGTACGATTACGAATATTTCGTATATGAATATTACGTATTCGAAATATATTTCTAGTATCAAAAAAAGTCAAGGGAGATTTTGAAGTATTATAGGTTTCTATTGACAGAAACATATTTTTGTTGTATTGTCGCCGTAGATTCTATGTATAGAAACATCTTGGGGGAGCGAATGCATAACCATAGGGGAGACGAAATAAGGGTTTCCATGCCCGGGGAGCGGTTTACGCCCTTTTCTTTGGCGAAAAAAATGGGGGCCCGGGCTATTTTGGAATCCGCGTCCTTTAAGAAGGGCAGGGAGCGGTACTCCTTAATTTTAGTGGACGAGGCGTTTCGGGTAAAGCAGGAGGGGGATTCGGTCTTAATTTCCGTACAAGGGACAACGAATCCCTACCCGTTTACGGAACCGGGGGATATTTTAGACGCCCTACGGGAAATCGCCGATCAAAACAGGGGAATTATCTCAGATTTACCGGTTCCCGGAGCGGGGATAGGATTTTTTGGATACGATTTTGTTCGTCACTGCGATACGGTTCGTATGGCAAAAAAAAGCGATCCCATAGGGATCCCCGAATCGGAGTTTATCGTCGGCCACATCTACATTGTGTTCGATCATTACACCGATACGATCCATTTGGTGGGGCTAAACTATAGGGAACACGAGATTGACCTAGCCGCTCGTATAACCGAGGTTCAACGTCGAATAGGGGATTTGGATTTTACCTACCTGGCCGCGCCGATGGATTTTGTTCCCTTTACGATTACCAGCGACGAGGACGCGGACCGCGTGGTATTTATGCGGGGGGTGGAACGGATCCGCGAACGGATCATCGCGGGAGATCTGCTCCAGGCGGTCCTTTCCCGCCGCTTAGTGGGAACCTCGGACCTGGAAGGTCTGGAGGGGTACCGGCGGCTCCGATCGATCAGCCCCTCTCCCTATCTTTTCTATATTAATTTCGGTACCTACGATATTTTAGGGGCCTCCCCAGAGAGTCTGGTCCGGCTCCGTTCCGAGGTAGCGACCATTAGGCCCATCGCGGGAACCCGTCGGCGGGGAAAAAACGAAGCGGAAGATCGGGAACTGGAAAAGGAACTGTTGGCCGATCCTAAGGAACGGGCGGAACATTTAATGCTGGTCGACTTGGCCCGCAACGATTTAGGCCGGGTGTGCGTACCCGGGTCGGTCAAGGTAAGTCGCCATATGGAGCCGGAACAGTTTTCCCACGTCATTCACCTGGTTTCGGAGGTGGAGGGGAGTCCCGATCCGGCCAAAAAAACTACGGATTTACTCCGGGCCGCCTTCCCTGCGGGGACCGTGAGCGGAGCCCCGAAATTACGGGCCATCGAAATCGTTTCGGAATTGGAAAATTACGATCGAAGCTTTTACGCCGGTGCGGTGGGTTATTTGGACGTCCATGGGGGCTTTGACACCTGTATTACGATCCGCTCGGCCCTGGTCAAAGATAAAACCTGGTACCTCCAGGCGGGAGCTGGAATCGTCTACGCTTCCACGCCGGAACGGGAATGGGAAGAAACCAACGAAAAATTAGCGGCCCTTCGAAAGGCCTTGATGGGAGGTTTACAATGATCGTGATCATCGATAATTACGATTCCTTTACGTACAATCTGTACCAATACTTCGCTCGGCTCAGTTCCGAGGAGGTACGGGTAATCCGTAACGATCAAATCGATATGAAAGCCCTGGATTCCCTGCATCCGAGCCGTCTGGTCGTATCACCCGGTCCGGGACGTCCGGAGGATGGGGGGATCAGTGTGGAGGCGATCCGCTACTTTGCGGGTAAAATCCCCATCCTAGGGGTGTGTTTGGGGCATCAGGCCATCGGGTACGCCTTTGGGGGGAAGATAGTCCCGGCTCAGCGGATCCGGCACGGAGAGGCGGAGGAAATCAACCTGGACGGCCGGGGGGTGTACCGAACTATCGGGACGAAGGGGGTATTCACCCGCTATCATAGCCTGGTGGTTGCCGAGGCCGGGCTTCCGGAGGAGTTGGAAATTACCGCCCGCAGTAGCGATGGAGATATTATGGGCCTGCGGCACCGGTTCTACGATATTGAGGGGGTTCAGTTCCACCCCGAGTCGGTGGCCTCTACCGCGGGTGAAGCCCTGATTTCCGCGTTTTTGAATTATAAACGGGAAGGGTTTGCCTTTAAATCCGTGTTCTCCCGATTGATAGCCCGGCACGATTTATCGATCGACGACTCGGAAGCCTTTATGGAAGAACTGACCGATGGGGCTTTGGATACACCCCGGACGGCGGCCCTCCTGGCGGCTTTTTCTTCCAAGGGCCCTTCGCCGGAGGAAATAGCCGGTTGCGCCCGGGTTCTCCGACGGAAAAAGACCCCCTTCCCGCCTTCGCAGTCCCCCGCTACGAAACAGGAAGCCCTTACCGATACCTGTGGTACCGGGGGGGACGATCGGGGTTCCTTTAATATTAGCTCCATGGCGGCCCTGGTGGCGGCCGCCTGCGGTCTCCCGGTGGCTAAGCACGGGAATAGGGCCGTATCCAGCCGTTCGGGGAGCGCTGATTTTTACGAAGAGTTGGGTATCCCGGTAAACCTCTCTCCCCAATCTGCCCGGGCTCTGTTGGATCGAACCAATTTTACGTTCCTCTTTGCGCCCCTGTACCACGGGGCCATGCGTCACGCGGCCGCGGCTCGGAAAGCCTTGGGCATTAAAACCATCATGAACCTGATCGGTCCTCTGTCGAATCCGGCGGACGCGGCGTATCAGGTCATTGGGGTGTACGACGAGGGGCTTCTGGAAACCGTAGCCCGGGCGGCCCGAATTTTGGGGGTTAAGCGGGTTTTAACGGTCCACAGTCGGGATGGGTACGACGAAATTTCTCCCTGCGCCCCAACGGATATGGTAGAAATTGACGAAAACGATAGGCTGAAACGGTTTGTATTCGATCCCAAGGCCCTCGGATTCGGAACCTATAGAAGCGAAGAGTTAGCGGGGGCGTCGGCCCGGGAAAACGCGCGGCTCGCCCGGGATCTGGTGGCGGGGGCGGGGCGACCGGCGTTGGAAGCGGCGGTGGCCTTTAATGCCGGGGCGGCTCTTTACACGGCCGGCCGGGCCGCGTCTATCCAGGAGGGCGCGAAAATCGCCGCCCAGGCCTTGGCTTCCGGAGCCGTGGCGGCGAAACTGGAGGAACTACGGGAGCCCGTGCATGGTTGATATTCTGGACCGGATTGTGGAGGATCGGAGGGCCGATCTTAAGCGCCTGGGGCCCACCTTGGGTGTTTCGGTTCCAGAACGGCGAAACCGAGGCGTAGTCGGTTTTCTTCAAGAGAAGGGGGCCATCTTTGAAATTAAACGGGCCTCCCCCTCCAAGGGGCCCATCGCCATGGACCTGGACCCCATGGCTACCGTCAGGGCCTACGCTTCCGCGGGGGTCCAGAATATATCGGTCCTGACGGAGGGCCGCTACTTTAAGGGTTCCCTGGCCGATCTAATAGCCCTTTCGGCCGCTTTTCCCAATTTGGCTTTTTTACGGAAGGATTTTATTCTAGAAAGCCGGGAGATTGGGGTCTCCTACCGGGCGGGGGCCGACGCGGTACTGCTGATCGCCCGCCTTCTGCCGTCGGAGCTCCTATCCGACATGGTTCGAGAATGCGGGCACTTCGGCTTGACTCCCCTGGTAGAGGTCCGGGATTCCCGGGATTTGGAAAAGTTGAAGGGCCTTCCTCCCGGAATTCGGACCATAACGGGGGTCAACGCCCGGGATTTAGCCACCTTTACCGTGGACCCCCTGGTACCGGCGGGCTTGATCGACCGAATTCAGGGCCCGGCGGTGTACGAATCGGGTATCGGCAATCCCGGTATGGCGGCCTTTGCGGGGAAGCTTGGATTTACGGGAATTTTGGTGGGCGAGGGGGTGGTGAAGGAAAGCTCCCAGGGGCCCGCGTTGGTGGCCGCTTTTAAAAACGCATCCTACGACGGTGTTGGTCTGTTCTGGCGGGCCGTCGGCCGGCGACGGATGGAAAAAAACGGGACAGCGGGGGAAACCACGGCCCCCCAAGGGCCCCCAAGGAACCGGCCCCTGGTAAAAATATGCGGGTTGACAATTCGGGAGGATGTCCAGTTGTCGATGGACCTGGGGGCCGATCTTTTGGGCTTCGTGTTCGCCGAGAGTAAACGGACCGCGTCGGTTGCGGTGGTGGAGGAGGCCCGACGGATCCGGGGCGCCGATAGGTTTCCCCTGCTCGTGGCCGTGCTTACCGAACTGGACTCGGCCCTGGCGGAATCCGCCATAACCCTAGCGAGAGCCGGGGTGTTGGATGGTATTCAATGGCACGGAGAACCCACCAAAGGGGCGTTGGCCGCCTTAGAGAGGGCCCTTTCGGATTCCCAGGGAAGGGCCCTCGCGGGGCGGTACGGGGCCCTGCGGATCGGGTCCCCGGAGGATATCCTTCGGTACGATTCCCTTCGAAAGGAGGGGGAAGCCCGTCTCTTGGTAGATTCCAGGGTTCCGGGTTTGGCTGGTGGGACCGGTACGGCGATTTCGGAGACCTATGTCCCTGGTTTAGCGGAACGAAAGGGTCTTTGGCTGGCCGGAGGCCTGGGTCCCGACACGATTAGGGCCGCCCTGGCGGCGTATAACCCCGAACTGGTGGACGCTTCGAGCCGCTTGGAACGGGAAGGGGGGCGCAAAGACCCGGGGGCCCTCAAGTTATTTTTCCAGGAGATTAACACCCATGGAGCGTGAAAAAATGGAATATCAACAAATCGGAAAAACAAAACGATCCGAATCGGGCTATTTTGGTCCCTACGGAGGTCGGTACGTTCCCGAGGTCCTTCGCCGGGCAATCGAGGAAATTGAAGAGGCCTTTTACGTCGCCGTGGATGATCCCTCGTTTATCGAAGAGCTAGAAAAGCTTCGCACGGATTTTGTAGGCCGCCCGACGCCCCTTTTGTACGCGGAGAACGTTAGCCGTATCCTCGGCGGAGCGGACGTGTACATTAAAATGGAAGGCCTGGCCCATACGGGGGCCCATAAGATCAATAACGCCCTGGGACAGGCGCTTTTGGCCAAGCGGATGGGGAAAAATAGGATTATCGCTGAAACCGGGGCGGGCCAACACGGGGTGGCCGTCGCTTCGGCCTGCGCTAAATTGGGGTTGGATTGTGTGGTGTACATGGGATCCACGGATGTGGATCGGCAACAGCCCAACGTGGCTACCATGGAGCTCTTTGGAGCAAAGGTCGTACCGGTGGATTCGGGGTCCCGAACCCTCAAGGACGCGATTAACGAAGCCTTTCGGGATTGGGCAGCCAGCTTCGCGGATACCTTCTACATTATCGGGTCGGCTCTGGGACCCACCCCGTACCCCGATATGGTACGAACCTTTCAGTCGATCATCGGCCGGGAACTGCAAGCCCAACTGGAGGCGAGGCACCTGGTTCCAGACGCCCTTGTAGCCTGCGTCGGCGGGGGTTCCAACGCGATCGGCTTTTTTGAGCCCTTCCTGGACCGGGAACTCCCCCGGCTTATCGGGGTCGAAGCGGGGGGGGTGGGCCCCGAGAAGGGCCAGCACGCTTCCCGAATGACCGGAGAGGGCGCTAGGACGGGCATCGTCCACGGGTATAAAAGCCGATTTTTGCTAGACCAGGACGGCCAAGTGGCCGAAACCCGGTCCATTTCCGCGGGTCTCGATTATCCCGGAATAGGTCCTGAATTGGCGGCCCTGGGTCGGTCGGGCCGGGTGGAATTCCAGCGGGCCACGGATACCCAGGCCGTAGAGGCCCTTCGCTTCTTTGCCCGCCACGAAGGGGTAGTGTTTGCCCTGGAAAGCGCCCACGCCGGGGCGGCGGCCATTGAACTGGGTCGATCGCTTCCCCCGGGGAAGATCCTGGTGGTGAATATGTCGGGCCGGGGAGATAAGGACCTGTTTATCACCGCGCCGCTTTTACGGCCCCTGGAGTGGAAGGCCTTTTTAGAGCGGGAACTTCACGCTATGGAAAAAAAGGAAGAACAACGATGAACGATCAATCAATAATCCCCGTACCCCTCATGGCCCACCTGGTGGCCGGGTACCCCGATATGGAAGCATCCCTCGCCGCGGCCGAGGGCCTTGTGGAGGGGGGCGCCGCGTATTTGGAAATTCAAATCCCCTTTAGCGACCCCAGCGCCGACGGTCCCACAATCCGGGACGCCTGCGCCGCCGCTTTAGCACAGGGGTTCTCCGTTTACGATTCCTTTCTGCTCATAAAGGAACTTCGGCGGCTCTATCCCTCCGTCCCCCTCTTTGTAATGGCCTACGCAAGTTTGGTCGTAACCCCCGGCGTGGGCCCCTTTGTGGATACCCTAGCCACGGAGGGCGTTCGGGGGCTCATCGTTCCCGATCTTCCCTTTGACACCGACGAGGCTCTGGCGGCGGCTTGCGCTTCCTTGGGGCCCCTGGGACCCGCGGTCGTACCCGTGGCCGCCCCGTCCATGCCTAGGGAACGGCTTTTGGCGATGGCCCACCTGGGACGCCCGTATGTGTACGCCGCGTTGCGGACGGGTATAACCGGCGCTGTCACCGATGTGGATCAAAGGGGAGCGGACTTTTTGGACCTGTGTGCACACGGCGGCTCGCAGGTCCTTGGGGGGTTTGGAATTCGGACGGGAGCCCAAGCTCGGCTGGTGGCTCCCCACGTGCACGCGGTAGTCGCT
>Ga0272446_1000605_pt1 | contig 55227 bp, 50 predicted proteins | sample YNPCB0061_FD_194587 | JGI IMG/M metagenome (GOLD analysis project Ga0272446, IMG submission 194587) | Hot spring microbial mat communities from Yellowstone National Park, WY, United States - YNP-CB-006-1 | ecosystem: Environmental > Aquatic > Thermal springs > Hot (42-90C) > Sediment | place... | reverse complement strand
GGGGGGGTGGGTTAGTACCTACCCCTTCCTCTCACTCCTCTTTCCTATTTCTTATCTCTTCACCTCGCCACTGTTGACTAGGAAAAAACTCTGAAGGCCTGCCGTGAGGGGGGCCAACGTTCTTTCTCTCCAGTCCCCACGTTCCCCCTTCCTCTCCCCGTGTGGGAGAGGAAGGGGGCCAGGGGGAAGGTGAGGGGAGCCAGGCGTGCTCGGCAGTACAGGCGCTGACATCGTTGCAACTCTGTTCCAGTGTGTCGCGGAGACGCATACGTTGCCAGCCAACGTTCCCCTGACGATTATGGAGATGCCATAATCGAGCCTCATCAAAAGTCTAAGTTTTTTGATCATGCTCTAAGTAAGACATCAAGCCCCCCTAGACAAATGCCAGCTCTTTCTGTAAACTAAGATACAGGAGGTTCTATGCACGTCTCACGCGAGCCAATCCTGGTCATTGCTGCACATGCCGACGATATTGAGTTTGCCGCTGCCGGAACGATTGCCGGCTGGGCAGCGGAAGGCTATCCCATCACGTACTGCATCATCACTGATGGGTCGGCTGGCTCGAACGAACCAGGGACACTTGCGGCAGACTTGATCAAGCGTCGCCAGGACGAACAACGTGCAGCAGCGCACGTCCTTGGGGTGCAGGATGTGCGCTTCCTTGGTTACCGTGATGGTATCCTCCAGCCAACACTCGAGCTACGACGCGAACTAACCCGCCTTATTCGCGCTGTCCGCCCCTTCCGTGTCCTTTGTCAGGACCCAACGCTTGTCTTTGCCGGTAGCACTTACATCAACCATCCCGATCACCGTGCCGCTGGTGAAGCTGCGATCTACGCTGTTTTCCCGAGCGCTGAAACGCGCCCGATCTTCCCGGAATTGCTGGCCGAAGGGTATGAACCGCACAAAGTGCGCGAACTCTATTTGATGTTCCCGGCTGCCCCTGATCTCTACCTCGACATCAGCGATCGGATCGAGCAGAAAATTGAAAGTCTGCTCTGCCATCGTTCACAACTCGGCCCCGATGTTGCCGATTGGGTGCGCAAGTGGGATGCCGAGAACGGCGCACAGATTGGCGTTGCTTACGCTGAAGTATTCCGGGTTATTCGCCTCGTCGATAATTAACCTCGCGACACCAGACCTTTCCTTCACGAACAGCAAATAGCTGTTCGCGGAGGGTTTGGTGTACGCGCCGGTTTGTATTTTATTGCTGCCGAAATATCGGCTAGAAAGGAATAACATTGGCAGATTGATTGGCATGAGGTGCGTGCGTGTCAGGGCCGCCCGCATCTCGGTCACACCGGTTGCATAGACCGGCGTGTAGCCCTGTTCGTCGTGTCCGCGCCAGCGTCGGGGTATGTGCCCACGATGTGGTCTCCTTTCATGAACCTGCTGCGGTGTTGCAGCCGCGCATACTGCGCGTCAGAGATCACGGTTGCGGACGTAGCCAGGAGTTTATATGAGTACCATCACAAACAATCGACATCAGGCCCTCAGTGATAACGTTTGGCTGCACTTTTTCCAAATGGGCCACTTTTCCAGTACCAACGCGCGGCCCACGATACTGGTGCGAGGTGAAGGGTCGCGCGTATGGGATCAAGACGGTAATGAGTATATCGACGGTCTCTCTGGTTTATTCACAGTAAATGTCGGTTATGGTCGTCGCGAGATCATCGAGGCGATCAGTGCGCAATTGAGCGACATTGCTTACGTCAGTCCCTTTAGCTTCCCCAGTCTTCCCCTGATCGATCTGTCTGCCCGCCTGGCAGCAATCAGTCCAACCGGCCCCCGGTCACGAGTATTCCTGACAACCGGTGGCTCCGATGCCGTCGAGACGGCGCTGAAAATAGCGAAGGTATACCAGCGTCGCCGTGGCTTCGCCGACCGGACGAAGATTATTGCCCGCCGTGTCAGTTATCACGGTACCTCGATGGGTGCCCTCTCGGTCAATGGTGTGACCTCGATCCGCAACGGCTTTGGTCCGCTCGTGCCCGGTGCACGCCATGTCCCGCTACCGTATCGCTTCCGCTGCGACTATTGTGCGGAACATAGTGCTTGCCGGGGTGTTTGCGTTGATGAGGTGGAACGCCTGATCGAGTTTGAAGGTCCTGAAACAATTGCCGCTATTATTATGGAACCGGTCCAAAACAGTGGTGGTGCAATTGTTTCACCTCCGGGTTACCTGCAACGTATTCGCCAGATCTGCGATCACTACGGTATCGTGATGATCATGGACGAGGTGATCTGCGGCTTTGGCCGGGTTGGTGACTGGTTTGGTTCGACTGCAATGGGGGTAAGCCCTGACATCATCACCTGCGCAAAAGGTATTACCAGTGGTTATGCGCCACTCGGAGCAGCTATTGTACGCGATACGATTGCCGATGTTTTCGTTTCTGAGAATGATGCCGATAAGTTCATGCATGGCATCACCTTTGGCGGACACGTTGCTAGTTGTGCAGCGGCGTTAGCCAATCTGGCGATTATCGAGCGAGAACATCTGCTTGAGCGTGCACGTGAGATGGGGGCTTACTTGATGCGCGAGTTGATCGCTGCCGTTGGTGATCATCCTAATGTCGGTGAGGTGCGTGGGATGGGGATGTTTATGGCGGTTGAGCTAGTTCGTGACCGCACGACACGAGAGTCTCTGGACGAAGAACGCCTGATGGTCTGGCTGAGTGATCAGTTGAAGCAGCGCGGCCTGATCTGTCGAGCGGATGATCGGCTTGAACCGGTGATCCAGCTAGCCCCGCCATTGATCCTTACCAAAGATGAGGCTGATCGTTGCGTAAAGATCGTAGCGGAAGCCATCCATGCCCTTGGCCGACGAGTAGGTAGCACGCCAACAGTGATCGCTCTTGGCGCTGCTCCTCTTCCTCTGGAAAAGACTACTGCGGCGGCGGCTGATTAACTACCGGGAAAGCTATTGAACAGTTAGCCCGAAGGATCCCCTTCCTTTCGCGAAATGGGGGGGAAGGGGGATTATTAAATCCGTCAGCGGTTAGCGTGTCCAGGGTACACCGTCTCTTGTGCTTATTCGCCATGTGGATGTAGTTTCTAATGCCAATCCTGTCCGCGAACATCGTGTATCCTCGTGTGAGGGTCTCTGGACCGCATCATCCACTGCGTGGACGATGGTACGTTCCGCCGGTTACCCCCCCCGCAAGCGGGGGGCTGGAGGTCTAAGGATGATGGGGCGCTGATGTGCTTCCCGATGGGGGCTTGTCTCCACCATACCTGCGGGCCAGAGGCCCGCGCACCCAGGTGCGTGCAGGGTGGTATCGCGAACCTGCTCATCGGCGCAGTGGTCTTAGGCGGGCCAGAGGCTCACGCACCTAGGTGACTGCGTGTTGGTATCACACTCCTGCTTATCGGCGCAGCTTTCTTACGCGGGCCAGAGGCCCGCGCACCTAGGTGACTGCGTGTTGGTATCACACTCCTGCTTATCGGCGCAGCTTTCTTACGCGGGCCAGAGGCCCGCGCCCCCAGGTGCGTGCGTGGATCAGGAGTTATCGGCAACGGGGACAGGATCGTCGTCGGTATTCCGCTGCTGGTACATCGATGACTCGCAGCAGAGAATGCTGAACCCCCTCTGAGCCAAGGTCCTGCCTCATACCGAAGCTGCTTCACTGCGGTATTCATGCCAGAGACGTCGTAATTCGGTAGCCGGATCACGCCAGTAGCGTTCGGGATCAATCGGTAACGCAGGTAACGTCTTTGTCGTCGGCAATCGGTTGATCACTTCGCGCAAGGCATCCCATGCGGCCTTCGGGCGTCCGTTTGCCGTCCATAACCCCCAGGTGCGTGCTATCCAACTGCTGTCGAAGGGGGGGACGTTCCAATGATCTTCAGGTGGATCAACCATGCCAGCCAGCCAGACAGTGGCTGCGCCGGCGCGGGCCAGATTGACGAGCGACTCTTGCAAGGCGGTTGCAGCCGCTTCTTCGTGCGCAAGAAAGGTCTGAGTCGGTTGCGCAAAGATCTGATCGGCCTGCCAGCCGATCAGGTTGCTGACCGGAGCCGTCGGCCACCCCAGGTCGGCAACAACTACCTGAGCCGCAGCCGTGTCGTTGATTTCTTCGGCCAGTAGACCGGCGACAATCGCATGGAGGAAACAGGCAGCCTCACCACGGGCTGGTGATCCACCGCCGAGAGGCGGCCATGGTCCCACACTGACAACTACCGCGCCACCGGCCATCGCGATATCGTAAGGGCGCAGACTGGCGCGATTGCTTAGGGTGGTGGCATCGACATACCCGAAGAGCTGGTTGGCACCATATGCGCGGGCTTGTTCAGCCAGATCGGCCCACCAGGCTGCCATATCGCGATGATCGGTTGGTGCACGCACGCGCTCGAAACCGGCGGCCAGCAGCCAACCGGTGATCGCAGGATGATCGGCAAAGTTGCCGACGACCTCCCGTAACAGGTATCGTTGTGCTGACCGCATGTCAGGGTCGGCATAGAGATCACGTACCGGTTCGTGACGGTAAAAGGAATTGTCGAGAATGGTCAACGGTGGTACGGTCAGCAAGGCCTGCACCGACTGAGTAGTCAAGGCCTGGGGTGGAATCCCGAGTGCCCAATCAGGCAAATGCAGGGTCGGCCCCAGCGTTGCACTCATAAGAGAGACAACCACCTGTAGATGATTAGATTGGGCCAGATCAAGCCCTCGCTGAAAGCCATTAAGGGTAGCAACCGAGATTCGCTGAGGCCCTGGCTGTACTTCAGCCCAGCGCAGTTCAAACCGTACCTGTTTGATACCAACATCGCGAGCACGCTGTAAAAACTCGCGTAAAGCACCATGGTCGAAGATCGACCAGCTTGCCGCCAGCGCTTGCGGACGCGCCGGCATCGGTGGCCAGATGGTTATTCCGATGTTCATAAGCGTTTGTACATGTCTTGTTCCATCTAACCCAGCATTGCAGACATGGCGCTTATAAGATTAGGCCGCGCCACAGGGTAAATCATCTGCTATGATGGAACCGGCATCGTCTTTGGCTGCCAATGGATCGACAGCAGGTACATATTCCATTATAGTATAACGCTTACTACAGAATGGCGATAGGAGTATAGGATTAGAATGTCTCAGCGCATTGAAATCGTCGTACCTGCCGGACTTGAAGCGTTGGCCCGTACCGAAATGCAACGGATTACCGGATTACGGCTCGATCCAGTTCACAAAGATGGGGTGATCGGCGCCACGATGTACGGTGCGTTGCAGGCACTCTTTCCGCTACGGTGCGTCACATCAATTTATGCAGTACGTCGCTTTGCCATCCCGCGCCCACGCGCACTACTCGGTGACGAGCACTTGCGAGCTGTCTTAGCTACCATCGAGATGGTGCGTCGGCTGCATCCTGCTGGTACCTTTCGGACTCTGTTTCTCAGCGCAGCCGGTGCTGAGAGCAGCGTGTTACAGCGTTTCAAGCATGAACTCTGTACCCGGCTCGGTCTTATGCCTGGTGGAGAAGATGGAGATTTGCTGATCCGGTTACGGCCAGCGCCTGATCGCGATGGATGGGAAGTATTAGTTCGCCTTACACCAAGACCATTGGCGACCCGCTTGTGGCGAGTGTGTAATCGTGAAGGTGCACTCAGTGGCCCGGTTGCCTATGCTATGGCAGTATTAAGTAAGCCACGCGATAACGATAGGGTTCTCAATGTCGGATGTGGTTCGGGATCGCTGATAATCGAGCGGTTATTTGCTGGACCGGCAGCGCGAGTTGTTGGTTGCGATACCGATTCAGAAGCGCTGGCCTGCGCGCAGCAGAACCTGGCCGCCGCCGGTTTCAGCAATCGGGTCGAGCTATACGATTGGGATGCTTGCTCTCTGCCGTTACCTTCAGCGAGCATCGATGTCGTGCTGGCCGATCTTCCCTTTGGTCATCTGGTTGGTTCACATGCAACCAATCTGACGCTCTACCCGGCACTACTGGCCGAAGCGGCTCGCGTGACCCGTCCTGGTGGGCGGGCAGTGCTGATCAGTCACGAAGTACGATTGATGGAACGATTGTTAGCTGAACTCCCAGGATGGTGCGTCGAACAGCAATTGCGCGTTAATCTCCGTGGGCTTTACCCGCGCATCTTTGTGTTACGACGCAGCTCATCATAAACTGGTCTCTACCCTTCGCTACTGCCCCCTGTCTCGATCTGGGCAGCACGCACAACTTCCAGCCGTTGACGTAGCATATCTAATTGAGCACCAAGTGTATCAATCTCGCGCCGTTCGAGCGCCATAATGCGTAAGAGGTGCGCTTTCTGTTCCAACTCGATGCGGTCAGTTGCGCGCGACAGACGTTGCTCGAGTTCGCGCAACCAGCTATCTACGCGCTCAAGCCAGGAGGTGAGTTGCCGCAGGTATTGCTCGTCGGTCTCTTGTAAGGCGCTCATACGTTCGTCGGCCATCTGGCGCAACTCTTCGAGGCGCTCCTGATTCATCAGGAAACGCTCGGTCGAGAGTCGTTCAATCCGCTTAATCTCGGCGGTAATATCAGGAAGTTTGGCGGCCACCTCTTTTATTTGCGCCGGTAACATTTCAGCAAACAGATCAATCTGCTGTCGAATCTCTTCCAGACGATCAACACGAGTGCGTAGCTCGTCAATTGGTGGGCGCAGGTCTGTAAGTAATTGCTGTGATTCGACGGCCAGGCGGCGCAAATGTTGTTTTTCAATCTGCAAGTCTTCGCTAACGCGCCGTACTTCTTGCATAACCGCAGCGTCAGCTTCGCGCAATCGTTCGAGTTGGAGGGCTAATTGTCGCTGCCGCTCATCAAGCTCTTTGATCTGTGACGCGAGTGCAGCAACTTGCCGTTCCACTTGCTCGATACGGTTGATCCAGCCCGCCAGGAAATCGCGGTCTTGTTTGCGCGCTTCGGCAACCTGCTGAATTTGAGCCTGCATATCGCGGATCGGGCGCAAGCCATCTTCGATTTTAACGAGCGCGGCTGCTACTTCTCGGCGTAGCGCGACGACATCACGGCGTACAATTTCGTTGGCCTGGGCAACGTCACCGGTGTGTCGATCAAAGAGGCTCTGTATTTGTGCAATCGCCCCTTCGTTTTTGCGTACCTGTTCCATCGCCCATTGATACTTGTTGGTCTGGTCTTTCAACAGGCGGCGAAGCTCGTCAATCTGGCCTTGCAGGTAGACGAGTTGCGATTGTTCCTGCGCTCTCAGCCGCTCTTCTTCGTAGCGTGCGGTCAGGTCTGGATTTGACATACTCTCTCCTGATTGGTATGGGTTTAGTATTTTTACACGGTCGTTGTCTGGGCAATGGCAATCGCTTCAGGTAATTTCACCGAGCCGACGTAAAGCGCTTTCCCAATAATGGCCCCTTCGACGCCAAGTTGTGCAAGGCGACGCACGTGTTCGAGGCTGGCGATGCCACCACTGGCGATAATTGCCGGGCCAGTGGGAGAGATCAGCTCGGCCAGGGCGGTAAAATTTGGCCCACTGAGTGCACCATCGCGGCTGATGTCAGTATAAATGATCCGGCGAGCTCCAAGGTTAGTCATCTGTTCGGCCAGGGCGGTCGCCTTCACCGTTGACGTAACCGTCCAACCATCGGTCGCAACTAGGCCGTTGCGGGCATCAATCCCGATCACGATCTGTTCTCCGAAGCGGTTGAGCAAACGGGCAACCAGTTCAGTCTCGACAATGGCCGCAGTGCCGATGATGACTCGTTCGACACCCAACGCGAGCGCCGCTTCAACATCTGATTCACGGCGCAAGCCGCCCCCAAGCTGTACTGGAATCTGCACGGCCTGGGTAATGGCGAGGATGATGTCTACGTTCTGGGGGCGACCGGTGCGGGCGCCGTCGAGATCGACCAGATGTAACCGACCGGCACCTTGCGCTTCCCAATGACGGGCCACTGCAACCGGATCGTCGGCATAAATAGTCATCTGCTCGAAATCACCCTGATACAATCTGACACAGCGACCATCTTTAATATCAATAGCAGGAATAATCTCCATCATGATGCTCCAACTGAATCAGAAGCTCCGCTCCAGCGCACAAAATTGGCTAGCAGGCGGAGGCCATAATCGCCGCTCTTTTCAGGATGAAATTGCACAGCCGCAAGGCCATTGCGAATGATAACGCTGGGGAAAGCGAGACCGTAATCGGTGCGCGCAGCAATTACCGATTCGTCGGCGACGGCACAGTAGTACGAATGCACAAAGTAGACATCAGCACCGTCGGGAACGCCATCGAAGAGAGGGTGGTCACGGAAAGGCGGTGTGATATGAATTTGATTCCAACCGATCTGGGGAATCTTGCCCGCGCTTTCGGGAAGACGGCGCACGGTACCCTGAATGATGTTAAGACAGGAATGGAGACCAAACTCTTCACTTTCACTCAGTAAGACTTGCATACCGACACAAATGCCTAGAAAGGGTGTTCCAGCAGCGATAATGGCCGGTAGCACCTCAGCAATGCCCAGGTGGCGCAGGCTCGCCATCGTATCGGCGGTCGCGCCAACACCAGGCAAGACAACGGCCTGCGCCGAGCGAATAACATTTGGATCATCGGTCACTACAAGCGGAGCACCGACACGTTGTAATGCGCGCACAACGTTTGGCAGGTTGCCGGCGCCGTAATTAATCACTGCAATCATGACACTCCTTGATACCCGGCATGCATTAACAACGGATGCTGATTTTGTAACGTCGTAATGATGTGATCAATGTTAGGTTCGGGGACATCTCCGCCACCAATGGGGTCATGGCCGGGTGCCTTGCCAAGCAGCAGCCGTAAGGTTGCAACAACGCTGGCAGCCAGGGCAGAGAGACTATATCCGCCTTCAAGGACAAATCCAATCCGACCCTGACACAACTCGTTGGCCCAGTCGAGCAGATGCTGTACGATCTGGGCAAAGCCTTCGACCGAAAGAGCCATCGGCCCGATGGGATCACTCCAGTGAGCATCAAACCCGGCTGATACCAGGATAATTTCCGGTTGGAACCGGCGGAGAGCTGGCCCAATGATCTGCCGGAAGACGCGATCATATCCACTATCGCCTGTGCCATAAGGGAGAGGGACATTGAGCGTCGTGCCAGCCGCTGTTCGCGGATCACCCATTTCGTAGATGGCACCAGTACCGGGGTAGAGAGGTGTGGCATGTGTTGAACAGAAGAGTACCCGTCCATCGCGGTAAAAGATGTCCTGGGTACCGTTGCCGTGATGCACATCAAAATCGACAATCGCGATGCGTCGGAGGTGGTAGCGATCGAGCAGAAACCTGGCGGCAATTGCAATATTGTTGAAGAGACAGAAACCCATCGAGCGAAAATCAGTTGCGTGATGTCCCGGTGGTCGCACCAAGGCGAAGGCATTGTGACAACGTCCTTCTACCAGGGCTTCAGCCATACAAATCGTTGCTCCCGCTGCCAGCAGAGCCACATCCCACGAGTCAGCCGTAACGTAGGTGTCGCTGTCAATCTGACCACCGCCATAACTGGCGAGTTGCCGGACACGATGCAGCATCTGCGCGTTGTGTACAGCCAGCAACTCAGTCTCTGTAGCCGGACGGATTGGCAACTGAACGAGATGGGGTAACAAACCGTCAGCCTCGATTGCCCGTCGAATAGCGTGTAGTCGTGCAGCCTGTTCGACGTGACCGTGCCACGTGTGAAGATCAAATCGCTGATCGGTTAAAATAGCTGTGGTCATAACCTCTTCTGTACCGTGATGGCAAGCTGTATGATCCATTCACCGCCGTCATTTTCTCCATTGTACCACGACGGCTATCACCACTGGTTCAACGAACGCTCCACAAATGGTATAATCCACTCGCAAATCTGTGCGAATGGAGACAGTCTATGTCGCGTCCGCTGTTAGTTCTGGTTGACGGTCATGCCCTGGCGTATCGGGCATTTTTCGCGTTACGTGAGAGTGGCTTGCGTTCATCACGCGGCGAGCCAACGTATGCCGTTTTTGGCTTTGCCCAGATTCTGTTGACGACGCTGGCCGATTATCGACCCGATTACGCTGCGGTTGCCTTTGATGTCGGTCGCACGTTTCGTGATGATCTGTATGCTGAATACAAGGCCGGGCGCGCCGAAACGCCAGAAGAGTTTTATCCACAGTTTGAGCGGATGAAACAACTGGTACAGGCCCTGAACATTCCGATCTACACCGTTGAGGGGTATGAGGCTGACGATGTGATCGGAACGCTGGCCCGTCAGGCTGCTACCCAGGGGATCGATACGATTATTCTCACCAGTGATACTGACGTTCTACAACTGGTTGATGAGCATGTGCGGGTTGCGCTGGCAAATCCCTATCGGGGCAAGACAAGCGTCACCTTGTACGATGTTGAGCAGGTACGCAAGCGTTACGATGGACTCGAACCGGCGCAGTTGGCCGATCTGCGCGGCTTGAAGGGTGATTCCTCTGACAATATCCCCGGTGTGCGTGGGATTGGTGAAAAGGGGGCAATTGCCTTACTCAAGCAGTTTGGTTCGCTCGATCATTTGCTTGCGCATATCGATGAAGCCCCGAAGCGGTATCAGGCTCTGTTGCGTGAGCAGGGTGAGGATGCCCGTTTTTCGCGTCAACTGGCGACCATCGTGACCGATGTTCCTATTCAACTCGACCTGCATTCTTGTCGGTTGGGCACCTACGACCGGGCAGCAGTTATAGCACTCTTTCAGGAGCTAGAGTTTGGCGTTGCCTCTAACTTGATTAAGAAACTCCCACCGGTCATTCAATTGCCAACACCGGCGCCACTTCCGGCTGAACTTCCTGTCGCGCCACCCACCGATGAACCGACGCAACTGGCACTCTTTAACGAAGACGGTGACTCGGCATCCAGTTTGCCAACCGCCGAGCCACCACCGGTGACGATTGTCCGTGATACAAGAGCACTATCAGAACTGGTGGCACGATTGCGTGCAGCCCCTGCCTTCGCGTTCGACACCGAATGTACCAGTCTGCAACCGGTTATGAGCGATCTGGTAGGTATCGCGATTGCCGTGGCCCCCGGTGATGTCTGGTATGTACCGGTTGCTCACCAAGACGGTGAACAGGTGTCACGCGACGAAGTCATCTCTGCCCTGGCACCGTTTTTTACCGATCCGCAAAAACCGAAATTTGCCCACAATGCTAAGTTTGATATGGAGGTGCTGGCCGGAGCCGGGATTCGAGTTGCAGGGCTAACGTTCGATACCATGATCGCAGCCGCCATGTTGGGGAAACGGCAAGGCTTAAAAGACCTCGCCTTCTACGAGTTAAAATTGCCTGAGCCGCCGACAACCATCGAGGATGTCATCGGTCGGGGGAGCAAGCAGATCAGTTTTGCTGCGGTTCCTATCGAACAGGCTGCGCCGTATGCTGGCGCTGATGCGCTCTACACGCTACATTTGACCGAACGATTACGCAGCCAGTTAGAGACTGATGCGGCGCTGCGCGATCTCTACTACCGGGTTGAGCTACCTCTGATTGAGGTGCTGACCGAGATGGAATTGACCGGCATCTTGCTCGATCAGATGTATCTGCGCGAGTTGGGTGAACGTTTCGCCCGACGCATCAATGAAGTGGCCGAACGTATTTATCAGCAGGCCGGCAGTCCATTTAATATCAATTCGGGGCAGCAACTTAATGAAGTATTGTTTGAACGCATAGGCATTGATCCCCGTGCGCATGGATTAAGTAAGCTCAAAAGTGGCGGCTACTCGATCACTGCCGAGGTACTGGAAGAGCTGGCACAGCTCTACCCTATTGCGGCCGATATTCTAACCTATCGCCAGTTAACTAAGCTCAAGAGTACGTATATTGATGCGCTTCCCGAACTGGTCAATCCGCGTACCGGGCGCATTCATACTTCGTACAATCAACTTGGTGCTGCCACCGGCCGTTTATCGTCAAATAACCCCAATCTGCAAAACATTCCGGTACGCACTGAAGAAGGACGCGAAATTCGGCGCGCTTTTGTGGCAGCGCCGGGTCACCGTTTTGTTGCGGCCGACTATTCCCAGATCGAGTTGCGTGTCTTGGCTCACATGAGCGGTGATGAAAATCTGATCGCTGCGTTCGAGCAAGGGCTTGACATCCATGCCGCGACTGCGAGTCGTCTCTTTGGCGTGGAGCCGACGGCAGTCGATAAGAACCAGCGTCGGGTTGCCAAGACTGTGGTATTTGGCGTGATCTACGGCATCAGTCCTTTTGGCCTAGCGCAGCGGTTGGGCATCGAGCGCGATTTGGCCCGCCAATTGATCGATAATCTGTTTACTCAGTTCCCTGGTATCCGGCGCTACATCGAGCAAACGCTCGACTTTGGTCGCCAACATGGCTACGTGCAAACCCTCTTTGGTCGCCGTCGCGTTGTGGAAGACCTGCGAGCCAGTGGTGCCCGTCGGGCTGCTGCCGAACGAGAAGCGATCAATGCACCGATTCAGGGCACGGCTGCCGATCTGATGAAGATGGCGATGGTCAATGTCCATCGGGCGCTGCGTGAGCGTGGGTTGCGCACCCGCCTGCTTCTACAGGTACACGATGAATTGATCGCCGAAGCGCCTGAATCAGAAGTGACAGCGGCTGCGCAGCTTCTGTGTGAAGTGATGAGTGGTGTTTACAAACTAAACGTACCGCTTAGTGTGAATCTTGAAGCTGGCCCCAATTGGGAAGAGATGAGTCCGATAGTGGTGGAATAAGGGAAAATGGGCGATGGGCGTCAAGGTTGACCAAAACGCATAGAGAACTTGTCCAATCATACAAAGCAGGTTATCAACCTAGAGGAAGATGGAAATGCCCAATGAAATGAAGCGATCATCAAATCAGGTGTTCGCAAGAGTAATTGTTTCAGTGACAACCCTTATCATCGCATTGACTATTACCCAGATTTTCGTAGAGCGTTCATGGCAAATACAGATTCCGGTTGGTACTCACGACTCGGCTTTCCTGGGTACAGGTTTTTACACGAAAGAAGTTTCCATTGATAACGTACCCTTTCGCTGGACGAATGGGTCAGCAATAGTGAATGTTCCATGGCTCCGTACCGGATATCTGGTTGCAATTCGGGCGAATATTGGGCCTGGTGTATCATATGATTTTGAACTGAGAGATCGTGAACGTTGGGTCAGTTCAATAGAAGCCCAAACTGGATTTCGTACATATCAGGTGATTTGGTCCTCGCCGCTTACCAGCTCCTGGTTTGGAGGGTTAGGTGCTCGTCAATTAACTATCCTGTCTCAACCCAGATCGTTTCCTCCAGATGACCGTCTTCTTGGGATTGCAGTGAACAGAATAATCTTTCGGGAAGTAGATGGATATAGTGTTTCACTAGAACCATTTATCCTGGTTAGTCTTAGCATCATTAGCCTGACAGGGTTACTGTGGCCATTCCGTGGGAAGCAACTCTTCATCTATATTGTAACTGGTCTTTCCCTCCCTATACTTTATGAATTGCTTGTCTGGCATCCACCAACAACTAATTATACCTGGTTACCCTTTTGGTGGCTCCCAGAACTGCTGACTTTCGTTTTGATAGGTCTTCTGTTCATTCGCTATAGTTGGGATTCTCGAAAAGGCGTATTTGTTGTATCTGGTACTGTTTTTCTTATTGCTTTAGCGTTATTAGTGACATTACAGCTTTACTGGATGGTTGAAGGACCTGATTACGGCTGGCATCTCAACCATGGTGGCTCGTGGGAGCGAGTTTTCCGGGCACATGATTTTTATCCTTTTGGGTTTCCTTTAGTATTGTGGCTTGGTCAGTTGGCCGGCAATCAAGCACTTCTCTTCGGACGAATCCTTGGTACGGTTTCGACACTATTCACCATAGGATTAACAATGGCCCTGGCCTATCGCCTTCAAGGTCGTGCTTTTGCGTGGTATGCTGGATTGCTATTGCTGGGATCGCCAATTGTCGTAGCCTATGGGGTACTAGCAAGTACGGACGCACCGATGGTTGCTTTCGCTATAGCAGCACTTCTAGTACTCTGCTGGAACCCAAGTCTGACAGTTTATCACGTTATTCTCGCCGGTTTTTTTCTTGGATGTGCTTATCTCTTTCGTTACCAGGCTATGCTTTTCCTTCCTGCAACGATGATCTGGCTGGCTTTTCAACCAATTGTCCCCCTTTCGAGGAGTTTTGTCTGGTTTCCTCATGATAAATGGTGGTTTAAACCGTTCTTGTTTCTCTTAGCTTTTATAGTGACAACTGCTCCACAATGGGTTTTGGATATTCGTGATACGGGCTATCCTTTCTTCAACAGACAGTACATTAATATCTGGTTGTTCGCTTACGAACGTACTGATCCTCTGCCAGAAGGGACAAGCTTAGCACAAATGTGGTTTATTGTAAATTATGACCCTACAGCGCTCTTTCGGCATTCGGTGGAAAATATTATCCAGTTTAGCCTAAAAACAATTCATTATCTACTTATTTGGCCTCTTGGATTACTTGCTTTTGCCGGTATAACGATTGTAATCACCCAGTCTTACGATAAGCGGTATAGCCTGATGCTGATCTGGATAGGGATATATATTGCTGCTGTTGCATTGACTGCCAATAAAACACGTTTTTTTCTTCCGATCATACCATTGCTAGTACTATTTGTACTTGTATTTCTGTTCACAATACATAATCGCTTTCAAAGTATGGGGCGATATTGGAACAGAGTATCATTCATCTTCTTAGTCGGATTAATTGTTTGGATACTTTTTCATTTAGCTCTAGCTGAAACAGAGTTATTGGGATACGGTACAGTGCGTTGGTAACGTCATCGATAAGCTCAATCGCAAGGTGTAGAAGCTTTGTATGTTGGCATAATCCGGAGAATGTCTCATGGTATTTATATTTGATAGTAACCGTCCTCATGACACAATGCCACGGCTATTTCGTTTTGTTGCCGTTAGGGAAGCCCGGCTACAGAGCAGTGACTAGAGTTTCTCTGGTCGAGCGGAGATGAGTCCTCGAACAATCACGGCAAGCGTTACGGAAACCGGTTATCAAAAACTGGTACAGAATTGGATCTATCGAGATTGAAACCTATCAAGGAAAGCGAGGCGTCACCTCACCCCTCCTTGTGTATCGGATTGTATCCATCGCCGAGGCTCTTTGCAGCAGCGAGATGAATTGTCAGCCAACGTAACATATTTCGTATTACGAGGATGATCACATAGATTGCCAGATTTGTTATGATCAACACAATAGCATAGCTGACCATCACCATTGATGGTGTGGAGGAAGTATGGATACCCAACCACCGACCTTTTCCGTCGTCGCACCGGTGTATAACGAAGAACAACTGATTGCCGAGTTTTGCCGTCGGGTGATTGCGGCGCTTGAACCGCTTGGTGAGCCGTTTGAGTTGATTCTGGTGAATGATGGCTGTCGCGATCGTTCACCAGATATTATGCGTGAATTGCATCAACGTGATCCGCGGATCAAAGTGATCAATTTTTCGCGCAATTTTGGTCATCAGATCGCGATTACGGCCGGTACCGACTATGCTACCGGTCGGGCCGTCATCGTGATCGACTCCGACTTGCAAGACCCGCCCGAAGTCATTCCTGATCTGATAGCCCGTTGGCGCGAAGGGTATCAGGTTGTCTATGGCGTGCGCGAAGAACGTCAGGGTGAGACCTGGTTTAAGAAGACGACCGCAGCGATCTTCTACCGACTGATTGTGCGGATCACGAATGTCAATATCCCGGTTGATACCGGTGATTTTCGCCTGATGGATCGTAAGGTGGTCGATGCGCTGAAACGCATGCGTGAGCATCATCGTTTTATGCGTGGTCTGTCGGCATGGGTTGGTTTTCGGCAAACTGGTGTGCTCTACCGTCGCCATGCCCGTGCTGCCGGCACAACCAAATATCCGCTGCGAAAGATGCTGCGCTTCGCGCTTGACGGTATTACCAGCTTTTCGTATTTACCGCTCCAACTGGCAACCTATGTTGGGTTCATTGTGGCTGCAATTAGCATCATCTTTTTGTTTGTGGTGTTCGTGATGCGGCTTTCTAATCCGGCAGCGACTGAACCGGCATTTTACGGTCAGGCCAGTACGCTGGCCAGTGTGCTCTTCCTGGGTGCCGTGCAGCTCATTTCACTCGGGATTATCGGTGAATATGTCGGACGCATTTATGACGAGGTGAAGGGGCGACCTCTGTACATTGTTGCCGAGACATTAGGTATTGATGAAACAGCTGCAACATCGGCGGGTAATATGCGTACTACTCATAAGGAACAATCACCGGTAATAGAGTAGGATGATACGATGAGTCAACGTATGCCAAAAGGAGGAGCTATGAATTCGCGTTTAACATTCGTAAGTGGGTTTGTTTTGTTGTTGATTATTGCCGGTGTTGGTCTAAGCACAATGAAGTACGTACAGGTCGATGAGGGCCAAGCCGCGATTGAATTGGTACAGGGTCGGATTGTCGCTGTGCACGGGCCAGGACCGATCTTCCGTCCGTTTGCGCCTTTCACCGAGATACAGCTCGTAAATATTCGTCGGCAAACCCGTCAGATTTCACAGAATGTCGCCAGTAGTGATAAGCAGTTGTACGACATTGACATTCAGGTTGATTTTCGGCGTTTACCTAACGAAGATGCACTCAGAGCGGCGTATGCTGAAATTGGTGTCAGTGACCAGCAGTTGAACGAATTCCTCGATGGGTTCATTAACGATGCACTCAAGAGTGCCAGTACCCAGTTTACTCTCGATGAAGCACTCTCTGACCGGGGCGCGTTCGCTGAACGGATACGTCGCTTTCTCACCACTTCTCCTGGTGATGGGCAGCGGGCGCCGGTCGATCAGCTTTACATTACGATTGAGGCGGTGAAGGTGCTCGATATTAAGGTTGGTGAGACATATGCGCAGTTGCTGGCCGAAAAGGCTAATCTCGAAGTACAGATTGAGACTGAGCAGAAGCGACGGCAGCAAATTGAGGCCCAGCAAGCGAATAATCTGTTTCAGGCCGAGCAAGAAGCGCTAGTCGCGCTCACGCGCGAGCGGGGTATTACAGCGGCTGCGCTTGAGGCGGCTAACCGCGAAGCTCAGATACGAGCGATTGAGGGTCGCTACTGGCGCGAAAATCCCGAGCTGTTTGAGCTGCGCAAACGTGAATTACTGGTCGAGATGATGAGCAAGGGGAATATCTGGTTTATTGACCCCAATACCAATTTGACCATTTTGCTCAATAATCAGGCTGCCGATGGTCAGGCATTGGTTGTTCCGCAACCGAAACCGGCACAACCGACACAGCCGGCGCCGTCGGAAACGCCGTAGGGTTTGACACAAAGACAACAAACGGTTTGTTCCTGGTTGAGGAGGTCACGCAAATAGTCTGACCTCCTCGTATGCTGTTTTGCGGCTCCTGGTTAGAGTATCCTTACTGTTTGAGTAATGATGCGACTGTCGTGACGAAGATGAGACCACCGATCAAGATGAGTAGTCCGCCAGCGAAACCAAATAGTGCTGTCGGCAACCAGATTTCCCACGAAGTAACCATTGCCACTTGTGGACGCTGTGGATTATACCTGACATCTACCTGATCGCCTATCTGGTATGCCGGAGGGTTGCCTCCCTGTTCGTTCTCGAATCGAATGGTCTCGCCAGCAGCAGTCTGAAATTCCACAATGGGATAGTAGAAGGTTTTGTCGCCGCTGTTGGTGTTGATAATGCGAGGGTTCATGTCAACCACTTTGCCGCTCGTCGGGATCATCGTTTTCAGTGTTTGGGTGATATTGGCATACGCTTGCCATCCTAGTGCCGACAGGAATATGCCGATGGCGAGCACGAACAATCCGGCCAGAAAAGGTTTCACTATGCACTCCGTATTCGCGATGTTTTGTTGATCAAGAGACAAAGAATTGTTAGAACGGATCGTTGTTTGCTTCTATAAGGATACCTGATCTCTCCTTTTTCCGGTTGCGATGATCAAGAGTCACTTCAAATACGGACAAGACGATATTTCCCTCGACCTGATCTGTCATTGTTGGCGTAGGCCACTGATCCGGTCGCCTTGCTATCACAGTAGAGTATTGCTGCCATACCGATACGGGTTTTACTCACAGCAATTTCGTCATTCCATCCGTGGGCGATCTGGTTTGCTACGCGAGCGTAATCTTGGGAGGATTGCAGTAACGTTTATGCGTCGTCGAAACGATCAGAGGCCACTCCTAGTTTCGGGCTACATCAGCATCCTATGGCGGGGAGGTTTGCAACCTTCCCCGCTCTCTTCTCTCCCAATCTCACATCGCATGCCGGGCCAGCGCCTGATACAAGACCTGATATGGCTGAGCGCCCACTAAACGTTCAACAACTCGCCCATCCTTGAAAATGTACAGCGCCGGGATACCGGTAATGCCAAACCGCTGTGCCGTATATGGGTTTTCGTCTACATTGAGCTTGGCGACCACAGCGCGTCCGGCAAACTCGTGCGCCAGTCGCTCGACTGCCGGGGCAACTGCACGGCATGGCCCGCACCACGGTGCCCAGAAATCGACTAACACCGGTTGCTTGCTCTGCCCAACGATCTGATCGAAAGTGGCATCGCTGAGAGTGATTGGTTCACTTTGCTGATGTCGTTCACCTACTGGCCGGTGCGCTGATGGTCTGTGATGAGCTGTGCCATTTTCTGTCACCGATGATGATCGGAGTGGTACACTCGGCCCTTTCGGTAACGGTGGCTGCGATCCACCATCACTCAGGTACTGTAACCACGCCTGTAACGAGGCTTCAGGAGCTACGCCACTGGTCTGTGCTACCGTGGCCCCATTTCTGATGAAAACCAGAGCCGGTAGGTCGGTAATGTTGTATTTCCGTACTAATCCTGGATTATCATCAGCATCGATCCGTGCGAGCAGTGCTTTGCCGGCAAAGCGCTGAGCCAGTCGTTCGAGCGTCGGATCAAGTTGCTGGCAGGTCGGACAGTTCCGGCGCTCGAAGATCAGGAGTACGGGTAAGCCGGCCCTTAGCACGCGGTCGATGCTCTGTTCGCTCGTTCGGATTGGAGTTGAAAAGACCATAGTTACCCTCGCTACTATGTACAATACATTGCTATTTTGAATGTACGCTGTACAGATAACGCCGGTCATTAAAGATTTGTTAATATCATGTCAGAACATATTGTGGAGCTTGTCCAACTTTTACCTGAGCTGTGCCACGGTGCATGTGGTAAGCTTCTACAATTTCTGCATTGAGGTAACCCTCGCAAGCAAAATCAGCAAGCTTCAGCGGTGACTTCCGAGGCTAGCCCTGTCGCTACGCCGACGGATATGATGGGTGAACCGCGCCATTTACACCGACATAGAGTCTTTCAGTGCAATCAAGATGCAAACTATTTGCAAAAATATTGCAAACACGCTATACTAGATGCAGAAGTCGCGGCGACGGTGCCGCTCTGGTCATTGTTGCTGCGGCGCTTTTTGTTGCGCCCGGCGAAAATGTGTGGAGAGATTCAATGCAAACCTACTTTCGTCAGCGCATCGAGGTTTTGACAGCACGCCTAGACGGTCTTCGTTCGAGTCTTGAACGGGCACGGCAGTCGGTGACGCGCCTAGAGAATGAGTCTGTTCCGGCAGGGGCTACAGCACTGGCCCGAGCTGCACAACTTTCGGCAGCTCGGGCAATGGCTGCTACTCTGGCCGACCGTGAACGACATCTGCTGATTGCTATTCAATCGTTGCAGGCTGAGCTTGCCGATCAGCAGTTGACTGAGCACGAATAGAATAATTGGGGCAGGTTCCAAATCTGCCCCACGTCGGTGCTCAGGCCTTCTCCTTGTCACTGCTTGCGGTCGGGTAATTCAGGTATACTATTCCCGACCTACGGATGTAAACCGGTAAACGTCAGAGCTGTTGTCTCGGCAAATCCACACATCAGGTTCATGCACTGTACGGCACTCCCTGCCGCTCCCTTCATCAAGTTATCAATTGCACAGATGCTGACGATCCGACGTGACGCTGGTTCGTAGGCGAAGCCAATGTCAGCATAATTGGTCCCGGCCACAATTTTTGGTTCAGGGTAGCGATAAATGCCTTGTCGCTCTTTCACGATGCGGATGAACGGTTGTTCGCGCGCAAAGGCTCGGTAGGCTTGCCAGAGATCCTTCTCGCTCAGATCGCGGTTGGCAAAGACGTGCACGGTCGCTAGCGCACCACGAACCAGCTCAATGGCAGTGATTGATAGATGCACATTGCGCAACCCGGTTACCTGTTCGATTTCGGCCTGATGACGATGACCGACCGGCGCGAAGGAACGTACAGCGCCAGACCGTTCTGGGTGATGGCTGGATTCGCTTACAGTGGCACCGCCCTCTGATGAGCCAACTTTGACATCGGCGATAATTGGCCGATGCAGATCGATGAGATTGGCCTGAACAAGGGGTAACAGGGCGAGATTAGTGGCAGTGGCGTTACAGCCGACACCACTGGCGTACCTTGCGCCGGTTAACGCTGCCCGATTAATTTCAGGGAGTCCGTAGACGAAGCGCTCAAGCCACTCTGGTGCCGGATGCGCACTCCCGTACCATTGCTGGTAGACCGCCGGATCACATAGGCGAAAGTCTGCCGAACAATCAATGATTCGTTCAGCCAGGCTGGCGTATCGTTCTATTGACTGGGCGGCTTCGCCGTGGGGAAGGGCTAAGAAAAGCAGATCGCACGGTTGCAGTTGATCGGGGTGAACAAACTGAAGGTTAGTACGTCCACGTAGGTTTGGGTGTACCTGATACAGATAACGTCCTGCATTTCGGGCACTCGTGGCCTGGAGGATTGAGACATGAGGATGATCGAGCAAGAGACGCAGGAGTTCACCGCCTACATAACCGCTCGCGCCTACAATGCTTACGCGCAGTGTCATTGCTTGCCTCGTGAGAAAAAAGAGAGACGTTTAAGATATGCTAGCTGGCGGGAGTACGTTTAGTACCCGTCCCTGCCTGTGCCGACAAGATTTTACAGCATTTCTCCAAAATACATCTTGTGATGTCTGGGCGGGCTGGAAACCCGCCCCTACCAGTACGGTGGCACGAGAGTGGTCGGAAAACGATCGCTCATCTACCTACGACCACGCCCAACATCAAGGACATAGTCGATAATACGGGCCGGAATGTCAACGCCAGTTGTGTCGATGCTATTCCGAAACTCCATTGTGTAGTTTACTTCGTTAACCAGTAATTCTCCTTCAGGTGTTTCCAGAATATCAATAGCGACCACACCACCTCCAACGGCATGCGCAGCGCGTACACTGAGATCGGCCAGCTCAGGGGTTACCGGACAGTTTGTCGCAACCCCACCGCGCGCTGTGTTCGTGATCCAGTGTGGACTGGTACGGTAGATCGCCGCAATACATTCATCGCCTATCACGAAACTGCGAATGTCACGCCCTGGTTTGTTGATGTACTGTTGAATGTAGAAGATAGAGTGCTGATAGTTCCCCAGGACATCACGGTGCTCTAAGATTGCTTCAGCCGCATCCCGGTCGTTGATTTTACTCACCATTCGCCCCCACGAGCCAATAACCGGTTTGAGCACCACCGGGTATCCGAGCTGTTCAATTGCTTCCAGCGCACTTTCTGGCGTAAAGGCTAGCAAACAGCGTGGTGTGGGTACACCGGCGTGAATAAGGGCCTGCGTAGTGAGAAATTTGTCGCCACAGGTGAGGGCAACGTGGTAGGTATTAACAGTCGGTATCCCAGCATCGTTGAAGATTTTGAGCATATAGAGTGCACGACTATGCTGGATACACCGTTCGAGAATGACGTCAAACGGATAGGTGGTTGTGTGCAGGTCAAAAACCTGCTCGCGGTCGTCAATTTTGACATAATCGAGACCACGACGCTCAAGCTCCTGGAAGAGGAGTTTCTCTTCAGCGCGAATACGCGAACAAAGGACGGCAATGCGCATAGTTGGTTTCTCCCTTGAAACGGGCGGAGCCGATAGTTGCAGCTCCGCTCCATCTGTTGGCTCTACTCACCCCAATCCTCTTCGACCTCTGGCGCCAGGACGAGAGTCGGTGGGTTGAGACTCACCACTTCCAATTCGGCGCCGCAATCAGGACAGGCAATGATTTCGTTTGCAAGCGTGCCATCGGGCAGAGTGATCTGTGCGCCACATTCAGGACATTCGGCGTGCATTGCGTTGCTCCTTACTTTTGTGCTTATTCGCCCCAATCCTCTTCGACCTCTGGCGCCAGGGCGAGGGTCGGTGGATTAAGGCTGACGACTTCCAGTTCCGCGCCGCAATCAGGGCAGGTGATGATCTCACTTTCGAGGGTATTGGCCGGCAGGGTGATAAGTGCGATACATTCAGGACATTCGGCGTGCATTGCAAGTTCTCCTTTCAGGGTTGGATCGTCAACTGTTCAAGAATGGCATCAGCAACTTCACGGGTGGTAGCCTCACCACCAACATCAGGGGTACAAATTCCTGCGGTAGCCACGGCAGCGATCGCTCGCCGCAGGTGATCGGCAGCTTGTGGCCGATTGAGCCAATCGAGCAACATCACCACACAGTTGAGAGCTGCGGTTGGATTGGCAATTCCGCGTCCGGCAATGTCGGGTGCTGCACCGTGTACCGGTTCAAAGAGTGCCCGATCTTGACCAAGGTTGCTGCTGGCGGCAACACCCAAACCACCGCCGTGAATGCAGGCAATATCCGACAGAATATCGCCAAACAGGTTTGTGGTGACGATGACATCAAAGCGTTGTGGTTGGGCTGCCAGTTGCATCGCTGCCACATCAACCAGTCGTTCTTCAAAGCTCAGTTCAGGGTAGTCGGCAGCGATCTCAAACGCTACGGTGCGGAACAGACCATCACTGACTCGCAGCACATTGGCTTTATGGACGATAGTCACTTTGCCGGGATGACCGGTCGTCTGGCGTGTGCGGGCCAGTTCGCAGGCGGTACGAACAATACGGGCCGATGCATTGCGGGTAATGACTCGTTCAGCGATAGCGGTATTGCCGTCGTCTTCGAGTCGTTCCCGGCCACTGTACAGGTCTTCGGTATTTTCGCGCACGATGACCAGATCAACCCCTGGGCCAGTGGTAGGTCGGATATTCGCGTAGAGATCGAGGGTGCGACGTAATTCGACGATGGGACTGCGGTAACCAGGTACCGGATAGCTAGGTGAAGCGACGGCGCCAAAGAGGATTGCCGTTGCCTGACGGGCTATCGCGAGCGTGGTCTCAGGGAGTGCCGTTCCGGTGCGCTGAAAAACACCCCATCCGGCTTCGGCTTCAACGAGCGTCAGGTCGGGGGCTAACCGCCGCAGAGCATCTGTTGCAACGGCCATCACTTCCGGGCCGATCCCATCACCAGGAATGACGCAGATGTTCATTGCACGACCTCTCCGGGGAAGCGACCATACTGACGGTAGAAGGGGACAATGCCGCCAGCCGCCCAGACTTCACGCAGAAAGAGTGGTGGTGGCGGCAAATGGATCACTCTCCCATCAGCCGTTGTGATGTGACCTTGCTCCAGATCGAGTTCGACCTCATCACCATCGGCGAGTTCGCCGGTTAAATCGGCGGTAAAACAAGGAATGCCGAGATTCAGCGCGTTGCGGAAGAAAATGCGCGCAAAGAGCGGGGCGATAATCGCGCCAATGCCGACCATACGGAGGGCCAAAGGTGCGTATTCGCGCGAGCTACCGCAACCGAAATTTTTTCCGGCGACGATAATATCACCAGGGCGTACATTGGGAGCAAAATCGGGGCGATGTTCGATAAACGGATACCGACGCAATTCACTCTCGTCTTTGAGCATATACGGCGCATAGCGACCGGGAACAATCTGGTCGGTATTTACATCGGAGCCAAAAAGCCAGACACGAGCCATTGGATGCCTCTCTTTCTTTAATGAGCTACAACCGGATTCCTATCCATCACCGTGCGCGGATCGGTCAGATAACCGGTAAGTGCAGTCGCAGCAGCTACTGCCGGTGATGCCAGATAAATCTGCGCTTCAGGGCTACCCATTCGCCCCCGGAAGTTGCGATTACCTGTAAAGACACACACCTCACCGGGAGCTAGCACACCCATGTGGCGACCGATACACGCACCGCATCCCGGTGTTCCGATGGTTGCCCCTGCCGCCAGCAGCGTGGCAAGGGTGCCGTCAGACGCGGCACGTTGTAATGCCTGGGCACTGGCCGGGACGACAATCATCCGCACTCCAGGGGCCAGCCGACGTCCGGCTAAAATCTGTGCAGCAACAGCCATGTCTTCATAGTGACCGTTGGTGCAGGTGCCAAGATAGACGACATCAACGGCTACCTGCCCCAGATCGCTCAGATCGACAACGTTATCAACATAATGTGGGGCCGAAATCTGTGGCTCGAGTTGGCTCAGATCGATATCGACCACCTTTTGATACTGAGCGTCGGCATCGACTGTCGGGACAAGTGGGCCGGTTACAGACAATCCGGTTGGTGGTACGATACCTGCTTTCGCGCCCATTTCAATTGAAAGAGTCGCCAACGTCATACGCTCCATCACACTTAGATGCTCGACACCGTGCCACTCAATTGTAGCGTAGGTTGCGCCGTCGGCACGTAAAATACGGGCAGCGCGGAGCGCCAGGTCTTTGGGGCCGACTCCAAAGCCAAACGTTCCGTGAGCGCGCACTACAATTGTTTCAGGAACTCGTAGCCAGGTCTTACCGGTTGCCAGCGCCAGGGCAATATCGGTACTGCCCATACCAGTACCGAATGCGCCGATACAACCGTAGGCGGTACTGTGACTATCACTACCCAGAATAAGCATCCCTGGTTGGGCCAGCCCCTCTTCCACTAACACCGGATGCGAAATCCCGCGACCGACATCAAACAGGTTCGGAATACCCTGAGCACGAACCCAGCGTCGTACCTCTTGCTGCTTCTCGGCTGTCTGGACACTGGCCGCCGGGGCAACGTGGTCGATCACAACAGCTACCCGTTGAGCGTCCCATACCCGGTCGGCTCCCAATTCATTGTGCAAGATGCGAATGATCCCCGGGGCAAGACTATCGTGAACCATCACCAGATCGACATTTGCCGTCACCACATCGCCAGCACGTACCGGTCTTCCGGCGACACGGCTTAAAATCTGCTCACTCATTGTTGGCATATATGTATCCTCCGTTTACGTTTACTCGGCGTAGCTGTACAGAATCTCATCGATCATCGCGCCATCGAGGTCGTGTTCATCACCAAGTGCCTTGATACGGGCCGCAGCAGCACGCGCCTGTGCTTCACTGAGCGTAATCCCTAATTCGCGGGCACGTTCAGCTACTGCATGCCAGCCCACCAACCGATGGGCAATCGCAATCGTGCGTTGGCGACCAAATAGATTTGGATCGAGCACTTCATAGCTACGCGGATCGGCCAGCACGGCTTTGGTGTGCATACCGGCCTTATGGTGGAACGCAGTGGGGCTGGTAATGCACTGATTAAACGGAATCTCGATGCCGAGCATCGTCGCCACCGTCTCGTCGATTTTGGGCAGGAGATCGAGACGGTATCGTTGGACACGGCTCGGATCGATGCTTGCGATCCGGGCAATCATCCCGCTCAAGCTGGCGATCCCGTTACGCTCACCGATACCGAGCACGGTGACATCGAGATGCGTAGCACCGGCTTCATACGCTGTAAAGGTATTGGCAATGGCGCAACCACTATCGTTATGACCGTGAAACTCGATATCGCATGTCACTTCAGCGCGCACCGCACGAACGACATCGTAGACCTGACGCGGGGTGGCAATCCCTACCGTATCGGCGAGACCAATACGTTGTACACCCATTGTTTCGACTGCGCGATAAATACGGATCAGGTCAGCGAGGTCGGTGCGGAAGCTGTCTTCGCACGAAAAGCGCACCTCGACATCGTGATCGCGGAGGTAGGTAATCACTTGTTCAGCTTCAGCCAGAATCTCGCTCAGGCTACGACCGTGGCTGACTTTGCGTAATGGTTCAGATGTGGCAAACAGCAGGTTCGCGCCCTGCGCACCGTGTTCAACGGCTAGCCGGGCATCGGCCATATGACAGCGGATATGAGTGAGGATACGGGCACGAAAGCCGTGTCGGGCAATGGTTGCCAGATCGCGAGCACTTTGTGGTGATGCAGCGGGGGAAGTGAGTTCAATATACTCGACGCCAAAGGCATCAAGCATTTCGGCGATAGCCAGGCGTTGGGCTGAGGTAAAACGAGCGCTGGCGAATTGCTCGCCTTCGCGCAAAGTCGTATCAACGAAAAATAAGCGCTCAGGCAGTGACATAGCGGAGCACCTCTCTCACTTGACATGAGCCAAAGAGTTCTGGTCGGCAATAGCGTGGCGTGTAAGCGACTGGGCTGACAGTTACGTACCGTTTCATAGTTCCCTCCATACAAACCATTGACCCGGCGCACCGTTGGTCTGGTGAGCCGGGTCTTGTCTCTTACGCACAGCAGACAAGCGTAGCTAACCAGACCTTTCGTCCGGCTTTTTTGCACGCTTGCTCTGCTTGGCGGAAAAGGTTACGTTTCTCATAGCGCTACGACTATACCAGGAGTCGGGGGTTGTGTCAAGTGTGGTATGTCGAAGAGATGGCTGTGCAATGTCCTCAGAGCCTGAGCAAAAACCCGGAATTGGGAACATACCGTGCCCGCGCAACCATTGCGTGAGAGGGGCCAACATCAGTCATCCCACGTCCCCCCTTCCTCGCCTCGTGTGAGAGACAGAGGGGCTAGGAGGAAGGTGAGGGTGGCACCAGCCTGCTGAGCGCCTGATCAAAACCACGAGTTTCTGGTCACGCTCTCAGTTTTTGATAGAGTGTCTTTCATACCCTCACAACGATTCTTGCAGTTTTCCCAGCCGTGTGCGTAGCCAGCTCAGGTTGCGTGGTGCGTAGCAATCGGAACCCGCTCGTACCCTGCGGTGATGGCTATGATCGGCACGACTCGCCATCTCTTGGTGTCAACACAGCCGGGAAGGGATAAAAATGGTTTTTCAAACAGATGTTCATAGCGCCGCGGCGATGTCTTTCATAACGAAATAGTATGAATACACTTCTGAATTTAGAAAGATTTATGTTGACAAATTTTTTATATTAGCATATACTTGCGCACAGCGTTAGCCTGTTTGTAGTGACGCCATCGATAATCTAATGTTTCGGTTTCCCACGGTGTCATGGTCTGTTTTTTACCACGCCCTGTACCAAACCTGATTTTTCTGAGGCATTCTTTTTCATGAGAGTGGCTCTGAAAATCTTATATCGTGAGGGTGTCATGACTTAAGCAACCATTCATCACTTGCTTGAACAAATCAGCATTCCGGAAGACGGTACGATCAGCCGCACTATTTACCAGGATGAACAGATCAAAGCGGTATTGTTTGGTTTTGCTACTGGCCAAGAGCTATCAGAGCATACCTCAGCCACACCAGCGATTATGCACTTTGTGTAGGGTGAAGCGCGAGTGACACTTGGGCAAGAGGTAATAGAGGCCAAATCTGACACTTGGGTACATATGCCAGCCCACTTACCACACAGCATTCTGGCACGTACTCCAGTGGTGATGCTCTTGTTACTTTTACGTGGCGCACGATAGAGCGCGATTGACGCAGGTATCTTGGAGTCCCTTTAGGAGATGTATATGCAGCAAAACAATACTACTACTGCGGCGCCATCAGCATCGGTACGTCTGCGGCTCGTTGCTTTACCGGTTGAACACGGCGGCTGGGGGATGTTAGGTGCACCGATACTGTTGGGATTGTGGTTAGCCCCATCACCAGCCGGGTTCTGGTTGAGTCTTGCTGCACTGGGTATCTTTCTTGTTCGTCAACCGCTCAAGCTCGTCGTGAGTGACTATCGGCAGGGCAAGCGTTACCTGAGAACGGCATGGGCAGAGCGATTTTTGCTCGGCTACAGTGTGATTGCCCTCGTTGCGAGTGTGATGGCCTTCTGGCAGGCGATAGCTCCCTTCTGGCAACCAATTGTCCTGGCGATCCCTTTTGCCATCGGTCTATTGTATTACGATCTGCGAAAACAAAGCCGTAAGTTGGCTGCCGAAGTGTGTGGTTCGGTCGCAATGAGTGCTTTAGTGTCAGCTATTGTCATGGCTGCCGGTTGGTCGCTATTGCCAGCACTCTTCATCTGGTTGCTGCTGGCAATGCAAACGGTTGCTGCAATCATTTACGTGCGCGTTCGGTTACGACTGGCGCGCAACAAACCAGCTCAACGGACATTGCCACTTCTGCTCCATGGTGTGATGCTCGTTGTCGTGATCGGGTTTTTGCTGAGGGGTTGGGTAAGCTGGCTAGTTCCACTCGTTTTTGCTTTCTTGATGGTGCGGTGCTGGTTAGGACTGTTGCCGCATAGTCTTGCCACACCAACACCACTGGTTGGTGTGCAAGAGTTGGTCGTAAGCCTGGTGACGGTGACTGGGATCAGGTTTGGCGTGTGATAACAATCAGTTGTAGCGATGCTTCCCCTCCGCTGACTCTTCTGTAGTGATGATTAAAAGCACAAGACGCTGACAAGGAACCAATACAGGATACCGTCGGTTACTGGGGGATGTCGGTTTTATTTTTATAGGTATTTAGTTGACAAACTTGATTTATTAGTGTATGCTAACCTCGTCAATGAGGTTCTTATAAGTAGGGAGGAAACACATGCTCTCCATACGAAGGAAAACAGTCGGACTTACCTTTATCGGTGTGATGCTTCTTTTGCTCTCTCTGGGAGCCTGTACAAACCAGAGCGCAACACAGACTGTCCGCGAGACTGTTGTTGTGACTCAAGAAGTTCCAGTTCGGGAAACGGTTGTTGTGCGCGAGACGGTTGAAGTTCCGGTGGAGGAGCCAATTGTCTACGTATACTCTGCCCGTCATTATGGTCAGATGGAAACGGCATTTGCCGAATTTACGAAGGAAACAGGCATTGAAGTCCGATTTACGTTTGGTAGCGATGCAGAGCTACGTGAGCGTTTGAAGGCCGAGGGACGTTTCACCCCTGCTGATGTGCTGTTCACTGTTGATGCGGCAAATCTCTGGTTGGCTGGGCAAGAGGGTCTCTTACGCCCGATTAATTCAGACGTGCTAGAGAGCAATATCCCTGATTACTTGCAGGATCCAAGCAACCAATGGTATGCTCTCTCCTTGCGAATACGAACTATCGCCTACCATCCCGATCGAGTCAATCCGGCAGAAATCTCTACCTACGAATCGCTAGCCGATCCAAAATGGGCAGGTCGCATCTGCTGGCGTCCTTCTACCAAGTCGTATACCCAGTCGCTCGTGGCCAGCCTGATCGTCCACCATGGCTACGATAAGGCGAAGGAAATTGTGTCAGGTTGGGCGAAGAATAGCAAAGAATACATTGACAGCGACACGAAAATTCTCGAGGCAATTGCGGCAGGAGGGTGTGATGTTGGTGTGGTCAACCATTATTATCTCGCCCGTCTCCTCGATAAGGACGCTAACTTCCCGGTGAAGCTCCTTTGGGCTAATCAGGATGATCGGGGCGTGCATGTGAATGCAAGCGGCGCTGGGGTAACAACGTATGCTCGTCATCCAGAGAATGCGATTCGTTTGCTCGAGTGGTTAAGCACCGAGCGCGGTCAGCGGCTGTTTGCTGATAGTAATTTCGAGTATCCGGCTAACCCTGCTGTGACACCGCACGAACTTATCAAGAGCTGGGGTGAGTTCAAGCGTGACACTGTTCAGATAAGTGAGATCGGAAGTTTGCAGGCTGATGCAGTCAAACTTATGAACGAGGCTGGTTATCAGTAAGTTGGTCAATATCCGGTAGACGTTTCCTCGCGAATCAACGGGAGTGACGGTACACCGGCTCTTCCGTTGACTCTCAGGTATAGTACGGTCGTAGGTGTATCTTTATTATGCTGATCAGACAAAAACAACTGGCAACAAGTTGGTCTTTCCCTTCGCTAGATCGTTGGAGTATCATCGCGTTATTGATTGCCGGTCTGGCACTTTTGCCTATCGCGATCATCCTGCGGATGCTTCTGTTACCGGCGCCTGATGTATGGCAACATCTCTGGGCGACGCGGCTGGCAGAATTTCTGACCAACACCGTGATCCTCCTCGTTGGGGTGGGGACTGGTACAGTGCTGTTGGGAACCGGTCTTGCCTGGTTGGTAACTGCGTACCGCTTTCCCGGTCAACGATTGTTTGACTGGGCATTAATGTTGCCAATGGCGGTGCCTTCGTATGTGCTGGCGTTTGTTTTCATGGCGACATTCGACTATACTGGCCCAGTGCAAAAAGCGCTGCGTGACTGGTTCGGCAGTAGTGTGTGGTTTCCATCTATTCGATCGGGCGGCGGTGCCGTATTTGTGATGAGCCTGACTCTCTATCCATACGTTTACTTGCTCACTCGTGCGGCATTTCATGAACATGCATTGGGAACGTTTGAGGTTGCTCGTACACTTGGCGCCACCCGTCTGCAAGCCTTTTTCCGGGTTGTCCTTCCGATGGCAAGACCATCGTTGGTTGCCGGGCTTTCACTGGTGTTAATGGAAGCGCTGACCGATGTGGGAACAGTGCGCTTTCTGAATTTCCCTACCTTGAGTGATGGTATTTTTCGGATCTGGCACGGCATGATGGATCGGGATGCGGCACTGCAATCAGCCGCAGTACTGCTGTTATTCGCCTTCGCAGCATTGCTTCTCGAACGCCTGACTCGTGGGCGTGCCCGATATGTTCAAGAGGGTTCACGCGGCCACGGTCTTGTGAAAGTTCCGTTAACAGGTTGGCGTGCTCTGATGGCAACGCTGCTATGCTTCTTCGTGTTGGCAACTGCATTCTTGCTCCCTATTTCGCAGTTAATACTGTGGAGCGTTTACGCGTTGCAGCAGCGAATGCCCGAAGGTTTGCTGGCCGTTTACTGGCGGCATGCACGCGCTACGCTCATGTTGGCTGGAACCGGCGCCGCTATCTCCGTGTTAGCGGCAGTGTTGTTGGCATACGGTGTCCACCTGAGCCGCTCTCCAATCACCCGCCTGGCTGCACGTGGTGCAATGCTTGGTTATGCTATTCCTGGTGCAGTAATCGGGTTGGGCGTTCTTATCCCCCTGGCCTGGCTAGACCACACGTTGAACGATCTTACGTATCAATGGTGGGGAGTTCTCCCAGGATTAATTTTTACAGGCTCGATAACCGGTCTCATCTATGCGTATGTCGTTCGCTTTATGGCCGTCGCTTATTCTAGCGTCGAGGCCAGTCTAGAGAAAGTCTCACCCAGTATTGAAGCAGCGGCACGCACGTTGGGCGCTAGTCCGGTGCGCGTATTGTTTCGCATTCATCTGCCCCTTATCCGGACAGGTATGTTGACCGGTGCGGTACTCGTCTTTGTTGATGTAATGAAGGAACTTCCCATCACCCTGCTGCTGCGGCCTTTTGGATACGATACACTGGCTCTCTGGATATGGCAGAATGTCGCTGAGTCTTTGTGGGGCGAAGCGGCTTTACCGGCGTTAACGATTGTTGTTACAGACTTGCTGGTGGTGGGAATTCTTATTCGGTCGGCAACCCTGCGCTTCAGGGCACACTAGAGATTTGGCTAGAGGAGATATTCCGATGCTTCGTAGCACCGAACCCGGACTTCAATTACACCATGTCACCCGCCGGTATGGCAGCATTGTAGCGGTGAACGACATCTCTTTAGAGGTGTCACAGGGTGAATTCCTTGTCATTGTCGGGCCGAGTGGTTGTGGCAAGACGACGCTGCTTCGTCTGGTTGCGGGTTTAGACGTGCAAGACGAAGGAAGCATTACGATACAGAACCGGATTGTAAGTGGGAACGGCGTCTTCGTGCCACCAGAAAAACGTCGCGTGGGACTGGTATTCCAGGATTATGCACTCTTCCCACACATGACGATTGCCAAAAATGTAGCTTTTGGCCTTCACCGCTGGTCTAAAGCAGATGTCAGACAGCGTGTGTACGAAATGCTTGATATAGTACAACTTACCCATCTGGCAGACCGCTACCCTCATGAGTTGTCTGGTGGTGAACGACAGCGGGTGGCTTTGGCCCGTGCGCTGGCACCGCGACCCGATATCCTGCTGCTCGATGAGCCTTTTTCAAACCTGGATGCTGGGTTACGCACAACAATGCGCGAACATATCCAGCGTCTGCTGAAAGGCATCAACATTACGACCTTCTTCGTTACCCACGATCAGGAAGAGGCTCTCCTGCTGGGCGACCGAGTGGCTGTTATGAACCAGGGTCAGATCGAGCAGGTAGGTACACCTGAGCAAGTTTTTCACCAGCCTGCGACCTACTTCGTTGCCGAGTTTTTCGGCTACACGGCATTTATCTCAGGTCACGTAACCTCGGCTGGGTTGGAAACCGAGCTTGGTTTTTTAGCGCAATACCTCTCACTAGCGCCGGGTTCTGAAGTAAATATCCTGGTTCGGCCTGATGATCTGACAGTATATCCTGATGAGAACGGCATAGCATACATTACTCGTGTGGGTTTTCAAGGAATGCACTGCATGTATCAGATCGCTTTGCCGTCAGGCCATACTGTCTATAGCCTGATGCCACATACGTCTGTCTATGCGCCAGGTACGCGAGTACGAGTTGAGTTACGGCCAGGTCACGATCTGGTTTGTTTTCCGAACAACCGATCCATGTCCGCTAAAGGTTCGAGAATAGCTGATCATCATTTTGTTTATTGACCGAAAGCAGCAATTTAAATCTTTTCGCAAGTCATAAAACTTATCTTCATTTCTCTATTGCGCAGCCGACCGCAGTGTAGTGTGTTGGTCGGATGGTACGGGATTTTTGCAAAAGCGGGAATGCTTACCGGAGTGTGAACTATGATTGCGGCAAGATATAGCGATTCAACCAACAAGTAATGCTGTCGGCCTAATCTCTGTTTAAGCTAGACAATTGGAAGGAGAAGACGATGTGTCATAAGTTGACTATCCTGGCCCGCGATAGCGCCAACCGCATCATCGCTCAGTGCGAGCATGGAACAATCCATCTTTACTGGAAACGAGCAGCGCTCTTTCTGCATCCAGCCGAGCTGCTTCCTCTGCTTGCTCTGATTCAGTGTTGGAAGCCAGACTTGGACGAGGCGCGGAGCGAACCATTCTACATTGTTCGGCAGCTCGATGGCTCATTGCAGATCTGGTACCATGAGATAGGTGTGCATCTGAGCCAGAGTGATCTGTACGATCTAGCTGCTCTACTCTGGCACGCTGCGGCCCGTCTGAAGCTGTTTGGTCCTGAACCGTTAACGCCACCGAGTCATCCGCTAGAAGCGAGCCGTCCGGTGAATTGTGTTTTACCACGCCCTGAATGGCGGAATTGACGTCTTCGCTGGCGAAGTGCGAAGATAAGTTTCCCTTCTTCACATGCCTCTGCTCCCGCTCACTCTTCTCACCCACCTGCCGCCATCGTTTTGTCGGGCAGAGTGAAACCTGTAACAGCCCAGATTCCAGTCCTGCCCACTTGAACAGAATGACACCGCGTTATTCACCACCGCCGATGCCGGTTGTAGCCTCACCATCGCGTGGTCTGGTTGCCGCCGGTGTATCACCTAGCATACCGTCGCTTGGAATGCTCAGCATGGTCAACAGGCCATTATCGCCACTTACCAAGCGCGGCAAGACACCATCCCAGCGTTCGATAAAGCGCAATTGGAGCAATTGCGGAGAAACGACTTCACCGAGCAGGCGGAGCGATTCGGCTTCAGCGCGAGCAATTTCGAGGCGAGCCTTTGCCTCAGCTTCAGCACGAGCGACTTGCTGTTGGGCCTCGATCCGCGCCCGTTCAAGCTCGCGTGCGGCCCGTAGTGCGTCTTGCTCGGCAACCTGCTTCGCTTCGATAGCACGGGCAAACTCAGGACTGAAATTGAAGTCGGTGATCGAGACACTTTCAACGATGACCCCACGGGGTGTTAGGCGTTCACTCAAAATGTTTAGGATCAAATCTGACACTTCAGGACGACGGGTGATCAGTTCTTCAGCCGTAAAGCGTGCTGTTGCTGCTTTGAGCGCCTCCTGAATGGCGGGATCAACCACGCGGCGTTCGTAGTCTACACCGATCTCGCGTACCAGTCGATCAACCTGGCTGGCGTCAGGCCGGTAGTTGATGACCACCTGGGTGGTTACGGTTTGCAGGTCACGTGAAGCTGCGCTTGAATTGGACTCATAGCGCTGGGTGCGTACTTCCACGATGGTGACGGAGGTAATAAACGGTGGGCGAAAGTGAAGCCCTTCGTTGAGCACACCGGTAATTTCGCCGAATGTCTTCAGTACACCTCTGGTACCGGCTTCAATGGTCGTTACCGAATTGATCACAATAAAGACTGCGACCATCCCCAGGATAATGATGGAGAATATTGCTGACATTGACCATCCGCTCATGGTCGGCGTAGGAAAAGATTGACGTCTTTGGTTCATCGTTCTGCACTTTCTATTTCAACAAGTGTCTCACCCTGTACAGATAAGGAAATAAGTTCCTACATGCAGTATACCTCATAAAGCTGCTCTATCATCGGGGATGAATTCCACATGTTGCAATGGGTTTCTTCAGGTGTATCCGGTGCGGCGCTGCTCAGATCGAGTATAATGACGATGGGGAAACATAGTCATTGCTACAAAGACATTCTAATACATTGTTAGCAAGCTGTTGATCAGCAGCTAATACCGTGCCATCATAATAGCAAGCAGATAGAAAAGGGCTGTTTCAGTGCCCGTATCGAGGTGTACGTATGACGGAAATTGGCCGCTGGTTAATTGGCGTTGGTATCCTGCTGGTTGTGATCGGGCTAGTCATGATGGCTGCCGGACGTTTGCCATGGTTGGGTCGCCTGCCTGGTGATATTCTGATCGAACGCGACAACCTGACGATTTTCATTCCGCTTGGCACCATGTTAGTCGTGAGTCTGATATTGACGATCATCGCCAACGTGATTGCCCGCTGGTGGCGATGATTGTCGAAAGGAAGTGCGTATGATCGATCGGGAAGCAGTGCAACAGCTCCGCGCAGAGTTAAGTGAATTGCAGCCACCAGTGCTGTCGCTGTACGTTGAGGTTGATCCAACCAGGCCCGAAAACGAACGGCGAGCGTGGGTTTTGCGTGCACGTAACGCAGTAAAGGCACTCGCAGCACCGGCAGAGATTGAACAGGCGGTGCTGACAGCGCTTGAGGCTGAAATTGCGCCGGAGGCGCGCACGCTGGCGCTGTTTGCCGCAGCGCCTGCTGCCGAACGCAAGAGCACCACCGTTGCGGTAACGAGGTTACCGCTCCATATCAATTTACCTTTGGTTGATGTGCGGAACGGACGGGTTGAGGCGCGCTGGGGCGAGCCGTATATTTCGCCGCTGATCTATGCTCTCGATCAGTACGAGCACACTGCCGTTGTCTGGTTGCGTGGCGAAGGCTGGCGCTTCTTTGAAGTCTTCCTCGGCGAGATCGTTGAGCACACTGATGTGTTCCGCAGTGTTGAGTCCGATCTCTGGCAGCAATTAACACAGTTCGATCCACGACGGCTGCGGGAGGCATTGCGTGCCCAGGCAATGGGGAATCGCGACCGATTTGCCCGACGAATGGAGAACATTGCGGTACGCTACCTGCAACGTCTAGCCGAGTTAACTGAACGTGCACTTGATCATCTGCGGGTGCGCCGCCTGGTATTACTTGGTCGTGAAGAGGCAACCAAACAGTTTGCCGATCTGTTGCCCCGTTCTGTTCGACAGATGATTGTGGCGCATGTTGCCGATCTGCCGCATCCCGATGCAGCACCGGCTCATGTGCTCGCCAAAGTCATGCCGGTATTAGAACAGGTTGAACAGACCCACGAGCAATCTCTGCTCGAACAGGTTGTGCGCCAACCGGGTGTGTGGGGAGTTGATCCAACTCTGAATGCGTTGCAGGAGGGTCGCTTGAGTCTGCTGATTGCACCCTGGTATCTAGACGCACAGGTCTGGATGACCCCTGAAGGGCTATTGGCTGCCAGTCGTGAACAGGCCGTTTTACTGGCCCCTGATAGCGATCCGCAACCGGTTGCCCTTCGTGATGTGTTGGTCGATGCCTGTGCCGCCTTTGCTACCCGGTTAGAGTTTGTGACCGGTGCTGCTCAAGAGCGGCTGATGCGCGATTTTAACGGTCTGGCCGGGATCTTCCGCTGGTAAGTGTACCAGTATGTGCCGGTAAGACGTTATACCGGTCGTCAAGAGGTCATCCGTGCCTCACACGGGTAACATCGCTATCTTACAACATCACGTGTGTGGGAAACTATGGAATTCAAGGATTACTACGCAATCTTAGGCCTTAGCCCGGATGCTGATGAACAAGCGATTAAACAAGCCTATCGCAAGCTGGCGCGGCAGTACCATCCTGATGTCAATCCGGGTGACAAAAAGGCTGAGGAGCGCTTTAAAGAAATAAATGAGGCCTATCAGGCGCTGAGTGATCCTGAGCGGCGGCGAAAGTACGACGAGCTGCGGTCGTACTATCAGCGCTGGCAGCGCAGCGGTGGCCGCGGTGATTTCAACTGGAGCCAGTGGCAGGCGGCGCCTGGTCAACAAGTCTATACCTACAATGTGTCGCCAGAAGATCTCGAAGACTTGTTTGGCGCCGACAGTCCCTTCTCCGACTTCTTCAGTTCGATTTTCGGTCAACCACAATTTCGGCGGACGAGCCGAAGTGCGCGTGGACGCGATCTCGAAGTTCCGGTCACTATCACCCTGGAAGAGGCTTTTTCGGGGACAACTCGCTCCCTTCAGGTCGGTAACCGGCGGATCGAGGCGCGCATTCCGCGTGGGGTGCAAACCGGTACCCGTGTGCGTCTGAGTGGTCAGGGCGCGCCTGGTATCGGTGGTGGACCTGATGGTGATCTCTACCTGATCGTTGAAGTGGCGCCGCATCCGCAGTTTGAACGTGATGGTGATGATCTGCGATCAGTAGTTGAAGTTGACGCCTTCACTGCTGCGGTGGGTGGTGAAGTGCGGGTACCGACGATTGATGGGACCGTGACGCTCAAGATACCACCGTTAACCCAGGCTGACCGGGTGTTCCGGCTGCGCGGTAAGGGCATGCCACGTCTCGACAATCCGTCAGAGCGGGGCGATCTCTTTGTGCGGGTGAAATTGGTCTTGCCTGAACCGCTAAGCGAGGACGAGCTAGCAACACTCCGTGATCTGGTACGTCGTCGTAGGCGTTAGAACGTTGTATCACTAAACAAGAGGTTTCTATGGAACGTCAATCGGGACGCGGACGGTGGATCATGCTGTTACTCGAACTGGCGCTCCTGGCTGTGATTGCCAGTGCGTTTGTTTGGGCTGCATTGGTTAGCAATCGTCCGGCGGCTGTTGCAGTTTCACCATCGCCGACGCCGGCGATGCAGATAGCGCCAACTGTTGGGCCAACGGTGATCCCGCTGTCCGTGACCGACCTTGAGGCTCGAATTGCAGACGTGTATCGTGAAGCCGGATCGAGTGTGGTGAATATCACCAGTCGCTCGGTCAGTTATGATTTCTTCTTCAATCCGATCCCACGTCAGGGTAGCGGTTCAGGTTTTTTCTACGATACTCAAGGCCATATTGTGACGAACTATCACGTGATTGCCGATGCCGATGAACTACAGGTTACCCTGGCCGATGGGCAGACTGTTCCCGCCCAGATTGTTGGCAGTGATCCATCAAACGATCTGGCAGTGATCAAAGTTGATCTGCCCGCCGGGTCGATCCGTCCCTTGCCAATCGGTGATTCTACCCAAGTGTACGTAGGTCAATTTGTGTTGGCAATCGGCAATCCGTTTGGTTTGGAACGCACTCTTACCTTCGGTATTGTCAGTGCATTGGGGCGAGTCATTGAAAGCCCTAACCAACGCTTCATCGGCGAAGTTATTCAATCTGATGTCGCGATCAATCCTGGTAATTCAGGTGGCCCGTTGCTCAATCTCACCGGACAGGTGATAGGTGTCAATTCGGCTATTCTTAGTCCGAGTGGCGCTAATGCTGGTATTGGATTTGCCATCTCAGCACGTACTGTCCAACGAGTTGTGCCGGTCTTGATCCGAGACGGTCGTTATCCACATCCATCGTTAGGGGTGCGGGTGATTGAGTTGACGCCTCAGCGGGCTGCCTTGTTCAGACGGGCCGGTGTGCAATTACCTGACCAGGGTTTGTTGATCGCTGAATTGGTTGCGAATGGACCGGCAGCACGGGCTGGATTACGCGGACCTGACCGTCTGGCTCGGGTAGGCAATGTCAGTCTGCCACTTGGGGGTGACGTCATTGTCGCTATTAACAATCAGCCAATAACGACCAGCCAGGATTTAATCGTCTATCTCGAAACGCAAACCCAAGTTGGCGAGACGGTGCAGGTCAAGGTGTTGCGTGATGGTCGCGAGCAGGTGTTGCCGGTCACGTTGGCTGAGTTGCAATGATAAATGATAAAGGAGACGCCGCCTATGCTGGTGCGACGGAGGAGTTTAGAAGACCTGGCGCTGACAGTGGGTTTGCCGGTACCGGTTTTGCAGCATCTCGTTGATCTCGGGTATATTCATCCAATCCCTGAGTTGCCGGCGGCAGAGTTTGCCGAATTGCGTTTGATCCGCCGTTTGATCAATGATTTAGGAGTGCCGTCGGATGCAGTTGATGTCATTTTGCATATGCGCCGCCGCATGCTGGCAATGCAACGCGAAATTGCCCGTCTCCGTGCGGAACTGGCTTACCGACGTGCTCTGCAACCCGATATGAACTGGGTTGACGCTGATTGGTACGAATAAGTGATTGGTTTGGATATGCTGACGCGAACATATACCGGTAGGAGGTGAATTATGCCGGTCTATTCTATCGATTTTCGACCGTTCGATTATCTCACCGCCGAACTATCGGCGCTCTGGTGGTTCTACCTCTCGCAGGGCTTAGCCTTGATTGCTCTGGGGATTGCAGTGATCATCTGGCCTGAACTTTTAGCGCTGCTGGCTGCGGCCTTTTTCATCGCTATTGGTAGCGTATTACTGGTGCTGGGCTGGCGGGTGCGACAGGTTAAACGTCGGTACGAGCTCTTCAAGCGCTCGTTTATCATCGAGGCGTAGCAGAAAAGGATGTAACCAATGAGCGACTCATCGTATATTCGTATTTTACGTACCCGACTACCGTATGCTCAGTTCGACATACGACCATGGTCGCCGCCGCTCAATATCTTCGAGACTGATCGCGAGATCATCCTGGTTATCGAGCTTGCCGGTGTTGATCCGACCACGGTGCAGATTGAAGCCTATCCCGAACGGGTGCGAATCGCCGGGGTACGCCAGCTCACGCTGCCGCCCGGCCTACGGCGATTGCACCGAATGGAGATTGCTGCCGGGATGTTTCAGTTTGAGATACCATTCGAGCATGCCGTTGATCCCGAACAGAGCAGTGCTCGTTCCTTTCACGGTCTGCTCGAGATTCGGTTGCCCTTTGCCAGACATACCCTGCGCCAGGTCGTTATTCCAGTGCTGGAGGGAGAATAATCGTGAGCGAAAGTGCCTCTCCTCAACGTTTACCGATACCGGATATTCCGGAAGTATTGCCGGTATTACCGATAAACAATGCTGTGCTTTTCCCAGGCATGTTCTTGCCGTTAGTGGTCAGTGGTGATGCCTGGGTGCGTTTAGTCGATGAAGCAGCGCTCTCAACAAAGATCATCGGCGTCTTTCGTCGGGTTCAAACTGGGGCCGAGTTTGAACCGGCAATGCTGGCTTCGACCGGTACCGCCGCGCTGATCGTGCGGATGATGCGCCTCCCACAGGGTAGCGTGCAACTGCTGTTGCAGGGTCAGGCTCGGATTCAGGTACGGCAGTGGATCACAACCAAACCGTATCCGCAGGCCCGAATCACTGTTGCTATCGACCCGGTTGATGTCTCGATTGAGACGGCTGGCCTGGCACGGGCGGCACTGGTTGGCTTCCAGCAGATCGTCGAACAGAGCCCAAATCTACCCGATGAGCTAGCTATTGCGGCCGCGAATGCACCGCATCCTGGAATGCTGGCCGATCTGATCGCTGCCAATCTTAATTTGAGTCTTGATGACCAGCAGACGGTGCTTGATACCTTCGATGTCGCCGAGCGACTGCAACTGGTCTTGCGCTTCCTCGAACGCGAACGGGAGATTCTGCTGATTGGGCGTAAAGCGCAGGAAGAGGTCTCGAAGAATCAACGTGAATATGTGTTACGCCAACAACTCGAAGCGATTAAGCGTGAATTGGGCGAGACCGATGATCACGCCGCCGAGATCGCCGAGTTGCGGCGTCGTATCGAAGAGGCCAATCTTCCGGCTGAGGCGCGCCAGGAAGCTGAGCGTGAATTGTCGCGTCTGGAACGGATGCCACCCGGTGCGGCTGAATATACCGTTGCACGGACGTATCTCGATTGGTTGCTCGATTTGCCGTGGCATACCAGCACTGAAGACAATCTTGATATTGTCCGGGCCCGACAGATACTTGATGAGGACCATTTCGATCTTGAGCGCATCAAAGAGCGCATCGTCGAATATCTGGCGGTGCGTAAGCTTCGCCAGGAAGAAGGGCAAGGCGGGGAAGCACGTGGGCCGATTTTATGTTTCGTCGGGCCACCCGGTGTCGGGAAGACGAGCCTCGGCGCCTCGATTGCCCGTGCACTTGGTCGCAAGTTCGTGCGGGTTGCCCTTGGCGGTGTACGCGATGAGGCCGAAATTCGCGGCCATCGACGAACCTATATCGGTGCGTTGCCCGGTCGTATCATTCAAGGCCTGAGTCGCGCTGGAAGCAACAATCCGGTTTTGTTGCTCGATGAGGTTGATAAGCTCAGTATCGGGTTCCAGGGCGATCCGGCGGCAGCTTTGCTCGAAGTGCTTGATCCGGAGCAAAATGTTGCCTTCGTTGATCGCTATCTCGATGTTCCATTCGATTTAAGTAAAGTGCTCTTCGTCTGTACGGCAAACCGTGCCGATACGATTCCACCGGCACTGCTCGACCGAATGGAATTGCTCGATCTGGCCGGTTATACCGAGCAAGAGAAGACCGAGATTGCTCGCCGTTACCTGATTCCGCGTCAACGGAAGGAACAGGGCATGGTTGATCGGGGACCGGTATTGACCGATGCCGCTTTACAACGTCTGATCCGTGAATACACCCACGAAGCCGGCGTGCGCGACCTGGAACGTCGAATTGGAGCAATTTATCGAAAAATGGCGACCCGGCTGGCGAGCGGTCAGGAGTTACCAGATCAGATCGATGCCTCCGATCTCGATGAGCTGCTAGGACCGCCGCGCTTCCGTAGCGAAACGATCCTTGGCGAAAATGAGGTCGGCGTGGTTACCGGTCTGGCCTGGACCCCTACCGGTGGTGATGTGCTCTTCGTCGAAGTGAGCGTGATTCCGGGCAATGGTCAACTGATTCTCACCGGTCAATTGGGCGATGTGATGAAGGAATCGGCACGGGCAGCGGTAACGTATGCGCGTTCGCGGGCTCACGAATTGGGGATTGACCCAGAAATCTTTCAGAAGCGTGATATTCACATTCACGTTCCTGCTGGAGCTGTACCGAAAGATGGGCCTTCAGCCGGAATTACGATGGCGAGTGCGCTGATTTCGGCGCTGACCGGGCGTGAAGTTGATAAACGGATCGCAATGACCGGTGAAGTAACGCTTCGTGGTAAGATCTTACCCATCGGTGGGGTGAAAGAGAAGCTGCTAGCGGCTCAGCGGGCCGGAGTGCGGAAGGTACTGTTACCGAAAGAGAATGAAATCGATCTCCGCGAAGTTCCTGCTGAGGCCAAAGAGCAACTAGAGATTGTGCTGGTGAAGCACATGGACGAGGTTCTGCGCGAGTTAGGTCTGGTTGTTGCACCGCAAGAAGTGAGTGAGTAATCATGCATCAGCAATGGCTCGTATTGAGCATCTTGATCTGGCTGATCGGCTGTACGGCGGCGGCGCCGGTACCGCCGCCACCTACCATTCCGCGCCTCCCAACAGTGACTCCTGAACCCATTCTTAAAGTTACGCCTACCTCGAGGATTATACAACTGGCCGAAAACCCAATCCCTACCTTTACCGCAACCCCAGTACCAACAGCAGTTATTTCGACAGCGGGAGTCATCACTGCTGCGATGGCGCAGCTCGGTCTGAGCGCCGAACCCTATGCGATACTTGGCGATCCTGATGCACTGATCACCATCGTTGAGTTTACGGATTTTGGTTGCTCCTTTTGCCGTCGCCATCACCAGTTTACCTTTCGCCATCTGGTCGACGAATTCGTTACGAGTGGACAGGTATTCTACGTTGTCAAACAGTTCCCGGTAACAAGCCCGCAAGGAGAGTTGGCGGCGTTGGCTGCGATCTGTGCTGGCGAACAAGGGGCCTATTGGACGATGCACGATGCCCTCTTCGCTGCCGGTGATGTTTGGTACGGTGATGTAGTCAATGCGCGTCGCCAGATTATGACCATCGCGGCTGAGCTGGGTCTTGATCGCGCAGAATTGCAAGATTGTATCGCACGTCCCTCCACTCAAGAAGTGATTGCCCGTCATGTAAGCGAGGCGCACGAGCTGCATATCTTCGGTACACCGGTCTTCTTCATCAATAACCAACTGCTTGCCGGTGCCCAACCGATTGAACGTTGGCGTGAATTCTTGCAGCTTGCTGCCAATTCGTATTTGCGTTGACCATCGTCTCTACAGATCAACGCTCTAATTGCCACCAGATAATGACAAGATCGCGTATGAAGAGCACCAGGCGGGTCAGGAAGTAGATTACTCGATACAATGCGTGACGTCGAACTTCATCGTAGTCGATTAACACAAGGCGCGGTAGTTGCTCGTTAGTAAGCATTAAGTTTTGCGAACGCAGAATTGTACGCTTGACGAGAAAACTCCATAGCCGTTCGGGTAAGTAGCGGAGCTGCTTACGCTGTCGCCGTTCTTCGGGGTTTGTACTCACTCGCCCGTAGAGATCGGGTAAGTGACCAGTGCGAAACAGGCAGCCGATAGCGCGTTTGATGATCTGTCGCAGGTCATGACCTATCTGACGCCGTTGCTCACGAGGAATGGCCTTCCAATCAACGTTAGCCAAGACCTGTGCGCTGTGAAGGTAAGGTTGAATGGTCAATACGTGTATCAAACCAACCTGATCGCGACTCAGGACGAAAAAAGTGGGGATAGAATGCTTTGCGCCAAGACACGCGGCAAAACGTTGTGCAGCCTGCTTCATCTGCCGGGCAATGGCAAGCATTGCCGCTACGTCGCGACTCCCCATCTCGCCTTTTAACTTAACGACAAAGCGATGATCGTCACTTCGATACACCTCTGTCTCGTTGCCGCCTGCCACGCGCTCAAGCACATGATCGATATCGATTGGCGCAAAGACCTCATCCTGGTGTTTTTTCATAGTGAATTCAGATAAGCGAATAAATACTCTTACATCCTCACATATTTGGTACGATTCTCCGCAGAAACACGTATATGCCGGTATAGCAGTCGAGGTGACCTCTTGCCCCATCGTTGTTGAGTGTACGATTCTGAAGCCATCTTACCTCTTCAGACCGACTCTGTCTGCGGCTGAAAGGAGGGGTTTTCAACTTTTTTCCTCGCCAGCAGTGAGGATGGCGGATGCAAGAGGGGACGGTAGGTGTGGGTGCCAACCCCGCTCCGATGGTGTATGGTGTTCATGCAGCGCGTGATGAGTTCTCCCTCGCATCGTCGGAGGCAGGCCAGTAGCCCGCCCCCTTTAAGCAACCAGGAACATACCTCAAACGCTTAGACTGGATTCATCAGCATTATGTTGCAGATTACCGATAAATAATTGGCAGTATGATCCGATACGGCGCTGGATTGCCCTCGTTCAAGCAGATCCGCGCAACTGTCACCGGACGCTGCGGATCATTGCTGATAATACGGAGCCGGGCTTGCTGTGTGGTGTACAGTGGCCCAATCCAGCGACTCGAGAGTTGGACATTCACCTGTTCACCGACATTGATATTCCCACTACTGGCTGAGCTGATGCTCAACCAGGCCTGTGGGTTGATTTGTGGTCGCAACTCGATGACCAGACCATCGGTGAGTGTCAGTGGTAATTGATTGGCACTGGCAATGTCGCAAGCAATTGATTGCGTCACTTCTCCTAACTGTAGACCAATGGCCCCCATGTCATTCTTTTGCAGGTTGGCAACGTTGCGATAATGGAAGCGAATAATACCGTTCGGTTGTAGCAGTGCCTGCACACTCAGCCTACGGTTCGTGCCGTAGATGGGCACGTTATCCCATGTAATAAGCGCACCGGTGCTGATGCGCGCAATGTTGATCTGACCACCTTCTGCACTATTGAAATCGACATGCAGAGGCACAATGGCTGGTGCAGTGGTTTCGGCCAAGGGTAGACATCTAGGTTCAAAGTAAACGGTCGAGTCACTAAACGGGGCAAAGGCAATGATCCCGTTCGCGCTAATGTACATCGTGCGATAATACGTGCCGCCAAAGGGGAAATCAAAACCAAGATCTATCCCTGAACTGGTTCCATCATCAAACAGATTCAGCACCTGAGCATCAAGTGGTGGATCGATCCAGCCGCCAACCGGCCCATCCGGCTCATCACTTCGCCAGACGCCGTATGGCTCTGGATCAATCTGGAGCGTGTAACTGAGTGGAAGATTACCATCGTTGCGCAGTGGCAACGTGATCGGTGCAGTCTGATTGAAATCAACCGTTGCGGTCAGCAGGTCTTGGACAACGGTCAACCTGGGCCGTAACGGATCAAGGGCTGCATTAAGCGTCACTGAACTCCCTGCGGCTGGTGTGATCGATTGCATGTACGGCGCAAAACCACTGGCGCTTATCGTCAGGTTCTGCGTCACGCCGCCAGGTACTGTCATACTGTAGAATCCGGTTGCATTGGTTGTTACGGTCAGGCCATGTGCAGTCGTTACAGTACCGCGCAGCGGGTTACCCGTCTCACTATCAGTCACTGTTCCGCTGATCGTTGCATGGGTTGCACGACTCGGCACAGTCATCGTGACTGGTACCACCAGTGGCGGATTCGTGAGATCGTTGTCGTATATGAGTAGTCGGGCAGTATATATACCTGGACCTGCTACGCGGCGGGCATCGAGCGTAATCTCGATATCTAGACTCCCGTTGCTGGCCAACGTTGGTGATGATGAAGATGGTAAAACCAGCCACGGTACTGTCACCCGAGCAGCAGCGACAGCCTTAAAGATGTCAAGGCGGCCATACCCGTAGATGTTGTTTGGCACAGTCGTAGGTTGGCAGTTGCTGTGCGCTGAACCCATGTATCGACTATCTCCGGTGATAGGCAGGGCGTTGCCGGTAAGCAGGGCATACGTCGCATCGTAATCGCCGATCAGTTGCGGTTTTGCTGCCCAGAGTAAGGCCACTGCACCGGCTACATGTGGTGCGGCCATCGAAGTGCCAGAGAGTGAACCGTAGAGACTCGAGCTTGAAACGGTAGCAACGATGCCAGCGCCAGGGGCAACCAGATCGGGCTTGATCCGGTTATCGATGGTCGGGCCGATCCGACTAAAGTATGTTACGAGATCATCTTGACCGGTAGCGCCCACTGCAACGACGTTCGGATAGTCACCGGGTGAAGCAACTGAACTACAGCCGGTGAAGTTATTATTGATATTGCCAGCGGCAAATACAACGAAGATACCGGCTGCCTGCCAGGCAGTGGCATACCCGCTATACACCTGATTGCCGCCCGTGTCGAACGCCCATGAATTGTTCAGCACGTGGGGCCGCAGGCTGGGACGCGGGTTATTACCGTTGAGGTCGGTGGGCGCCAACATCCATTGCGCGGCAGCAATAATATCACTATCGTTGCAATTGGTCGTACTACAAGCACGGGCCGCAATCCAGCGTGCGCCTGGCGCAACACCCATAGCCGGTTGACCAGGCGGATCGGCAACCATGATGCCCATCACGTGTGTCCCATGAGTTCCCGAGTCGACTGGCGCCGGTTGGTTTCCGACCGGATCGAACCAGTTGTAGTTGTGATCAAAATTGCCGCCGCCGAGATTGCCACGGTACTGGTTCACAAGGGCTGGATGGGTATAATTTACCCCACTATCAATATTGGCGACGGTGATCCCACTACCGGTGACACCAAACTCACGCCAGACTCGATCGGCGCCGATGCGAGCAATATTCCAGCACACGTTGTTGGAGGTAGCTGAACAGGATACCGTCGATGTCGTGGCCGGTGGAGTCATCTGCAATTCGTGATCGGCGGTGAGCATTGCGACGTCGCTGTGAGCGGCCAGTGCTTGCGCCAGTGCTGCGTCACCTTCAACCAGCAGTGCATTCACAATCCAGAGTGGCTGGTAGCGAACGCCGAGGGCGTCAAGCATCGCCCGCACCCTGCGTTGACTCCGTTCGGCGTGGCTGGTAAGCGTTTGGTACACATACTCCCCACGCGCTTCCCAATCACGGATGAGAAAGGCTGCACCTAGATCTGGACGGTCGGCAAAAAAGACGAGGAAGCGTGTCGTGCCGTTGCGCAATTCTGCTTGCAGATCAGGATCGATCCGTTCTTGCTGCTGAGGTAGCGGCACCGGAATACTGAGCGGCGTGGCCATCATTGCCGGGGCTGCCGGTGGTGGATAGCCGGTGTAGAGATGGATCGTCGATGGATTACTGTCAGTATTGGTAATCGTGAGGTTGAGCGTTGTGGTACTGCCAAGCTCGACTGTAGCCGAAAGGCTGGTCGGCGTCACGCTAAGACGTGGTAGATCGGCATAAACCGCTGCTGGCGGAATGAATAGCAACAAACTGATCAGGAAGGCGATGATGGTGAAGATAAACCGGCTGATGCGTTTCATACACTAAATCCAGATTGCAGCGAGAGTTGTTGCTGGAGGTCATCATAGCATAATGGTGATAGTTTGTGTCTTTCAATTCCGTCAGATTGTGCACTGCAAGTTCTATTCGCCCCACGTCAAGCGCAACACGCGCAGCCAGTTCTCGTAAGCCAATTTCCGTAGTTCAGCCGGTGTGAATCCTGCATCGGCTAACGCCTGTAGCAGAACAGGTAAACCTCTCACATCACGAATGGCTTGCGGCATGAGGGCGCCATCGAAATCCGATCCAAAGCCGACCCGGTCTATACCTAACCGTTCAACCAAATACTGCACGTGCCGAACCATCACGTCAATTGGCATACTGGCATCACGATGACCATCAGGACGCAAAAATGTGACGGCAAAATTCAACCCAACCATTCCATCAGAATCACGAATGGCAGCAAGCTGACGATCGGTAAGGTTACGACTGCTTGGACAGATGGCGTGTGCATTGGAGTGGGTTGCCACCAGTGGCGCATCACTCAGTCGAGCCACGTCCCAGAAACCGGCTTCGTTCAGATGAGAAACATCAATCAGAATGCGTAATTGATTACAGGCTTTGATCAGCGCCTTACCGGCGTCAGTCAGCCCCGGCCCGATGTCCGGTGAGGCGGGAAAGGCAAAGGGAACGCCGTACCCAAAGATATTTGGCCGACTCCAGACCGGCCCTAGTGAACGTAATCCGGCCTGGTAGAGTACCTCTAGTTCATCGAGATCGGGACCAATCGCTTCAGCGCCCTCGATATGGAAAACGGCTGCGATGACACCGTTAGTAAGGCATTCATGGATTGCATTGGCTGTACGACACAGTCGCACCTGACCGTTGGATTCCTGTGTTAATCGAAAGAGGCGTGCTGCCATGGCCAGGGTTGTTTGCAATGCGTAAGAGTGATCGAGGGCCGGTGGTAGTGGCAAATGATACGGAGGATCGGGCAAATGGTCTGATGGCGTCTCAGCGGTAGGTGGCGGTGGAACATAGATGGCAAAGAATCCACCACCGAATCCGCCTTTGCGGGCACGCGGGAGGTCGAGATGTCCGTGTGGGCTACTCTCGAAAAAGCTACGCTCTGTACCGGGGCGTGGTCGATACAGATCGAGGATCACGTCGTTGTGTCCATCGAAGATTGGTGGCCACATGGTCGTTGTCATAAGCACGTCCTCACAACAAGAGAGCACGAATCTGGTCGGCAGCCTGCCAGCCACTTTCAATCGCAAGATGAACCCGTCCCTGTCCACCGGTCAGATCGCCCGCGATCACAATGCGCTCGTAGCTTCGCAAGGGGGTGGCAGTATCGGGCAGCGCGTAACGCCAGCGTTGGACATTAATCCAGTATGGTGCTCCTAAATCACCGATCAACGACTCGATGTCAGCAAGTGCCTCGATAACCGGTGATGGAGCATCGCTGAGGGTGTATGTTCCTTTTTGCAACTCATCCCAGTGGGCTGTAGCCCAGGCATCGCTCATCTGGGCGATCAACAGGCCGTGATCGGGTGGAGCACGGTTTGGTTTATCGTGTTCGCAGGCCAGCCAACTGATTGTATGTTGACGATCAACGTTGACCAGAGCGTACCACGGGACTACTGGTCGTTGCGGAAAGGCGACCGTGATACTGATTGAACGCCGGTATTGTACTGCTTGTAACGCCTCGACCAGCTCGTTCGCTTTGTTAAAATTGCCCGCCATCAAGATTGCTGCTGACTGTGGTGCAGGCGCCGTAAGCACGACTGCGGCAAAGTTGCCTAATACCTGACCATCGTCGGCGAACAAGCGATAGGCGTCACCCTCACGGTTCAAGCTGGCAACGGTGGTCTCTATACGAACATCAATCCCGCTGGCCAGATACTTTGCCAGTCGGGTAATGCCGGTCGGCCAGGTCCATTTCTGTTCATCGGCCAAAGCGACATCGCCGGGTGCAATCGTATTTGAGCGAGTGAAGGTCCAGACCGGACGATCAATGGTTACCGCATCGCCAGTAGCGACGATCAAATCGCGGATGGCAGGAGTTGGTGCCTTAACATACTGCGCGCCGTGGTCGAAGCAGAAATCGCCGATACGCCGGGTAGCAGCTCGTCCCCCAACGCCACGACTCTTTTCAAAGACAACCGGTACAATATCGGTATGAGCATCAACCAGCGAACGGGCAGCCGCTAATCCGGCAACACCGGCGCCAACGATTGCTACCCTCTTAACCATGGGGCTTTACCCTTCTAGCAAGGCTTGCAAATCGGCTTGATCCTCATCGTTGTACGGTCCTACTACCGCCAGCCACTGTTGTTCGCTACCGATCAACCGCTGTGCAGCTCGTTGCAAATCGGCCAGCGTCAGCGCATCGAACTCGGCGATAATTTGTTCGACCGGCGGTACCGTTTGGTAACGCAGCAGACTGACGGCGTTGCGCGAGGCAATTGACCAGGTGTCTTCAAGCGAGAGTAATAAACTTCCCTTGAGTTGCTCTTTCACAGTGACCAGTTCTTGTTCGGTGGGACCATGCTCTGCCAGATCGTGAAGTACCGTGCGTGTCATCGCTACCGCATCACGAAGTGCTTCTGGTTCAACACCGGCATAGATGACCCACATACCGGTATCGGCAAACTCGTTGTGGTACGAACCGATGTTGTAGCTCAGGCCATGCTCCTCGCGAATTTTCTGAAAGAGGCGTGACGACATACCACCACCGAGGAGCGCATCGAGCGCCTGCACAGCCCGTCGATCAGGATCGTGATACGACACACCGGGCATGCCGAGGCAGAAATTCCCCTGTTCAATATCGCGTGGTAGTAAACTGAGTCTAGGCTGAGACGGTAATGGTGGCGCTGCCAAGGCCGTTGGCCGCTGACCGGTTGGTAGATCGGCGAATGACCGTTCAATTGCCGGAATAACCTCTTCGTGATGAACGTTGCCGGCAACTGACACGATCAGATTACCAGCGTGATAGCCCTGGCTGAAGAACTGTAAGAGTTCAGTGCGCGAGATGGCGCTGACCGTGGCAATGCTACCGGTAATATCGCGGCCAAATGGATGATCGCCCCACATCGTATGTTGTAGTAATTCGTGAACTACCTCAGTCGGATTATCTTGAATGCCGCGAATCTCTTCGATAATCACCCGACGTTCTTTTTCTAACTCGCTTGCTTCAAAGAGTGGTCGTTGGACCATTTCGCTCAACACATGCAACGCACGGGCGAAATGAATTGCCGCAACTTTTGCATAGAAGACGGTCGTTTCATAACTGGTAGAAGCGTTGAGATAGCCGCCAACGCCTTCAATGGCCAGCGAGATAGCGTGTGCCGTCGGGTATGCCCTGGTTCCCTTGAAGAGCATATGCTCGATAAAATGGGCAGCCCCGGCCAGCTCTGCCGGCTCGTACCGGGCACCGATGTCGATGAAACAACCGATCGCGACCGAGTATGTGTGTGGCAGTTCTTCGATCAGGATACGAATCCCGTTTGGTGTAATGTGCAAGTATGGCATTGCAGGTATGGGTCTGTTTACAAACAACGGTTACACTTCGCGACGCCAGAGTTCGAGTCGTGATGCAGGCTGCCCATGCGAGGGCGGAATCTCTAATCGTTCGATAAGATACGAACGTTCACCTTCCGGTAAAGCCTGTCGTATACGCAGATGCTGGTGCTCTTGACGCTGGGCAAGAAATTCAATCGCTGTCGGTGCAGCTCGTTCCAGTATTCGTAGCAGTTGGGCGTATGTTTTGCCGACCAGTTCTCGTGGATGACGGCCAACTATCTGGTTGGCGAACACAGTATTAATAGCGACCAACCGCTCAGTCTCATCAAAGAGGGCAATCCCTTCTGGCAGGCTGTCGAAGACGATGCGGAGCAGATCACGTGAGCGCTGCAATTGGTTGGTACGTTCGGTAACCAGCTCTTCCAGCAACTGGGTTTGTTCTCGTAAGCGGGCCACTAATTGCAGCGTTGCACAAATGGTTGCTGTCTGACGGGCAAACAAGTCTAGCAGATTCCAATCAATCGTCGATGGGTTTAGTTGGGTGCCGCTGTAGCCTAAAGCCAGCCCCCCAATCGCATGACCGTCGTGCATGAGTGGTATCGCAATACAGGTTTGCTCATCGGTGAGCGCCATTGTAACCACACTTTGACTCTCGACCGTCAGCTTGACGGCGCCACCCGCTGCCGCTACAGGTGCTTCAAGAGATATATTGGTGGGGGCAATCCATTCGGGTTGTCCCTGTGATGTTGAGCGCAGGAAAAGCAAGCCCCAGCGGGCAGCAAATACATCCCTGGCAATCTGATGGCATTGCCCGGCTACATCACTCGCTGTCTGAGCGCTACCCGCCATCTGACCGAAGTTGATCAACGTTAACATATGCTGCTGACGGAGCCGGTGTTGTTGATGGAAACGGGCCGCACCAATGGCTATACCGATCTGGGCAGCGATACTTTCGATCAACATCAGCTCGTGGCTGCCAAAAGCGTGTGTCGCCAGTCGATAGACCGTGAGCACCCCAATAGTCGCAACTGATTGGCGGATCGGTGTAGCGATCAGACTTCCACTACTCGGTTCAACAGAGCCGGTTGCGGTTCCTGTTTCGCGTAACTGAAACCGCTGTGTTTCATTGGCAAGATCGAGCAAGATAACACTGCTTCCATGGCGCAAGGCCCAACCTGCACTCCCGTGAGCCAAGAGTTCGGCAGCACGCTCGTTCGGCAACAAGCGTGGCGCACCCAATGAGACCGTGAGCGCATGTTGTGGAGTCTGGTCAGGCCCAACGAGAATGATGGTGGCTTCATCAGCCGGCAGGTGCACAGTAATGCTCTGGAGAACCTGCTGCACGAGTGCTGTTGGTTCAATATCCTCTCGAAACTCGATACCGAGCCGCGTGAGCAGTGCAGTCTGTCGGATCAGCTCTTCCGTCAACGCCTGGGCTGCCAATGGTGGCCCAATCGGACGTAACTGTCGGCGCAGTTGGGCATTTGCCTGCCGTAATTCACGCACATGCGCGACTAATTCGGCAACCGTCAGCGCAGCAAGATTGTCTGCATCCAGCATAGCGGTTCTCGTGTGCACGTCACTATCTCATCATGTAGAGTAGTATAACACGACCAGGGCGTTAGCGGCCTTTTGAGAGGTGAGGTGTTCTGTAGTATCTGCGTCCTCTCACCTTTCCCATCCTCTCCTTCCGCTCCCACAGGAAGAGGGGAAGGAAATGAGCGGCAGGGTTGCTATTCGTCACCGATAGCGTGTTGCTCCAATCAACGAGAGCTTCCTGTCCGCTCACTGATGGATGCGGATGTTCAGGAAATCGCGTGGGTCGGAGATGGGTGGTGCGAACGACGTTCACCAGCGCACGCTACAAACTGAGAATGCTGAAAAGCCTTACGGAGGGGCAGGGATTTTCAACGTTCGCAACGCCTATGTCTTCTCACCTTTCCTCTCACATGGGATTGAGGACGGGGGAAGGTGAGAGAGCGGTTGCAATCTACCCCTGATAACGTGCTCTGAGATGGGCGCAGGTGCCATCAAGACCACTTCATGGCGCGAAACAGAGGCATCGTTCAGAGGCACGCTCACCACTCTCACCAACTACCCCTCTGGTGACTGTGAATACCCCATCTTAATCCAGCCCTTTTTGATCGCAACAATCACCGCCATTGTTCGATCATTAACCTGTAGCTTAGCGAGAATCGAGGTAATATGATTTTTAACAGTTTGACCGCTAATGCTTAATTCACTGGCAATCTCTTTATTTGAGAGGCCACGGGCAATGCAATCGAGAATCTCAATTTCGCGTGAGGTAAGCGGTGCGAACAGATTCGTGCCATCTTCTTCATCTGTTGCGGCCAGTTCGCGAAACTGATGTAACACGCGGGCCGCGACATTTGGGCGTGCCAGTACGGCATCATTTATCAGGTAGCGACCACGTGCGACCTCACGGATCATGTGGACCAGTTCTTCAGGGCTAATATCTTTTGACGTAAAAGCCGCAGCGCCGACTTTAATCGCCTGAAACAGTTGCTCATCGTCTTCGTAGACACTGAGCACAATAATACCGGTTCGCGGTTCACGCCGCTTGATTACTCGTGCCACTTCCAGGCCATTCAAGCCAGGGAGGTTAATATCGACGAGAACAACATCGGGAAAAAGCCGTTCCGTGAGTTTGATCGCTTCCTGCCCATTCTCGGCTTCTCCCACCACTTCAATATCAGATGCGCTTTCTAAGCTCCAGCGGACACCCTGACGAAAGAGCGGGTGATCGTCAATGACCAATACTTTTATTTTTGCCGATGTTGCCACAGGCGACTCCTCTGCTGTTCATTCCCTTAAGGGGTAACATCATTACCAATCGAATATCACGATAACGGCATCGTCACCTGCACTTCGGTACCGGCACCCCGGCGAGTGATGACCGTTAATTGTGCGCCGACCAATTCGGCGCGTTCGCGCATACTGGTCAATCCCCAGCTTTCACGACCGGCGCGACGACTTACTTCACGGAGATCAAAGCCCGGCCCTTCATCACGAATCGATAGATACAGCCGGTCTTTACGTAGCGTCAGAGTTACTCGTACTGGCGCACCACGGGCGTGTTTGCGAGCATTTTGCAACGCTTCCTGCACGATACGGTACAGGACAATTTCGACTTCAGGGGGGAGTCTCGGTATCGAATCCGCTTCAAAATGAACAGGATTGGTCACTGTATCCCGGTAGCGGCGAATATATTCGTGGAGTGCGGCTACCAATCCCTGTTCTTCAAGTTTTCCAGGACGGAGATCGGCGATAAAGCTCCGTACTTCGCGTAATCCTTCACGCACGCTGTCACCCAACTGACTTAAGATCGAGCCTAGCCGATCAAGTTGTTGCTCTTGCAACAGATTCTGACAGACTTCGACGCCCATCAGTGCATTGGCAAGCACCTGGGCTGGGCCGTCGTGTACTTCACGCGCCAGGCGGATCCGCTCTTCTTCACGCCCTTTAATAATTTGAGCGCGGAGAGCCTGCACCCAGGGATCGGCTGCGATGCCCTCTGCGTGACGGGTTAAGGTCGTACTGCTCATCTCAATCTGGCGAATGAGTTGATCGAGTTGGCGCAGTGCCCGGCGCAGTTCAGATTCGGTTTGCGCAGCCGCCGTATGCTCGCTGCGCAACTGTTGAACTCTTGCTGCTGCAGCCACAGTTGACAGACCACGTTCACGGGCAAACTGCTCTTGAATGATCGCCTCATCGAGCTGCCGTGAAAGGAGACGCACTCGTTGTACCAGGCTCTCTTGTTGTTGCAGCGCAGCCTGGTATAACTGGCGAAGTTCAGTTAGCTGGGCGTTGACAATTGCTGTAGCGCGTTCAAGCAAGACGGCTGGCTCCGTGCTCAAGGCCGTACTCCCTTGTCTGGTCTCATTGATGGTTTAAGTATAGCACGCAACCGATCATCAATGAAGGGGCACAAGATGATCAAAGCGTCATCTTGCTTTGATGCGCGAACGGTAACGCATACGTCTCCTCTTCGCGCTGACACAGGGGTTCAACGGTTTCAGTGCCTGTGCTGCGGAGCACGCCTGGTGGCCCTCACCTTCCCCCTGCCCCCCTCGCCTTCCCTCCCGTTCCCGCACCAGGAGGGGCAGGTTTCCAACCTGCCCCCGGCCGTACCAGTAGGGGCAGGTTCCTAACCTGCCCACCGGCCGTCTTGCGTAGACGGGCGCGTGCGGGTTGTCGGCGTCGGCCTTCACTTTTTCCCTGCTCCCCTTCCTCTCCTCCACGGGGAGAGGAACGTGGGGGATAGCATCGCCCCCCTCGCCTTCCCTCCCGTTCCCGCACCGGTAGGGGCAGGTTTCCAACCTGCCCACCCCGCACCGGTAGGGGCAGGTTTCCAACCTGCCCACCCCGTACCAGTAGGGGCAGGTTCCTAACCTGCCCACCGGCCGTCTTGCGTAGACGGGCGCGTGCGGGTTGTCGGCGTCGGCCTTCACTTTTTCCCCTGCTCCCCTTCCTCTCCTCCACGGGGAGAGGAAGGGGGGATAGCATCGCCCCCCTCGCCTTCCCTCCCGTTCCCGCACCGGTAGGGGCAGGTTTCCAACCTGCCCACCCCGCACCAGTAGGGGCAGGTTTCCAACCTGCCCACCCCGTACCAGTAGGGGCAGGTTTCCAACCTGCCCCCCGGCCGTACCAGTAGGGGCAGGTTTCCAACCTGCCCACCCCGTACCAGTAGGGGCAGGTTCCTAACCTGCCCACCGGCCGTCTTGCGTAGACGGGCGCGTGCGGGTTGTCGGCATCGGCTCCTCACCTTCCCCCTGCTCCCCTTCCTCTCCTCCACGGGGAGAGGAAGGGGTGATAGCATCGCCCCCTCGCCTTCCCTCCCGTTCCCGCACCAGGAGGGGCAGGTTCCTAACCTGCCCACCGGCCGTCTTGCGTAGACGGGCGCGTGCGGGTTGTCGGCATCGGCTCCTCACCTTCCCCCTGCTCCCCTTCCTCTCCTCCACGGGGAGAGGAAGGGGTGATA
>Ga0272446_1000604_pt1 | contig 55288 bp, 35 predicted proteins | sample YNPCB0061_FD_194587 | JGI IMG/M metagenome (GOLD analysis project Ga0272446, IMG submission 194587) | Hot spring microbial mat communities from Yellowstone National Park, WY, United States - YNP-CB-006-1 | ecosystem: Environmental > Aquatic > Thermal springs > Hot (42-90C) > Sediment | place... | reverse complement strand
CTGATTTCGTGCGCTTCCCGTGCGGGCCAGGGATGGCCCGCCCGTTTCGCGGGCATCAAGCCCTTGAAACGGGAGCATCTCCCTAGCGCCACTTCTGGGCACCTCCGAAGGGTCCCGTACGGGTCCGGCGCACCAGGGCCACCTGGCCGACCGGGCGGCCCTTTCGCGTCTTTGGCCCATGACCCGAACGGCGCGAAATCCACGGCATGGAGCCAATGGGATTGTGGTACAAACGCGCTGGCCGCCCGCCAGCACTGCGGCGAACGTCGGGCGTGCGACCGCATGAGAGCGGGGATGCGAACCCCCATCCGACTACCACAGGAGGACCCCATGCAAGACCAGTCCCAAAGCGTTTATAAGACCCTGGCGTGGCTCCTGCTCCTCGTTGTCATTGGGCTCTATGCCCTTTTCGTCTGGTATAGCGGGACCCTGAAGGAGGCGCTTTCGGCTCAACAGGCGAGGGTCAGCGAGGGGACCGTTCAGCTCCAAGAGGCCAGGCGCACCCTGGACCAAGCCGAACGAGCCCAGCGCGGCCTGCATGAGGAGATCGACCGCCTGCAGGAAAGCCACGGCCAGACCGTAAAAGGGCTGAAAGAGCAACTGGGCGCGGCCACCCAGGCCAATGCGGCCCTCAAAGCCGACCTGGAGGACCTGCGACGGCGCGATGCCGAGACCCTGGCCGCCGAGCAGCGCAAGGCCGCGGATGCCCACGCCGAGCTCCAGGCCCGTCTCGACGCCGCGGCCGACAAGATCGCCTCGCTCGGCGCAGAGATCGAGGGACTGCAACAGGCCCAGCGCGAGGCGGCTGCACGCCACGATGCCCAATTGGCCGCCGCCGAGCAGCGCTACCAGACCCGTCTCTCGGAGGCCGAGAACGAGGCCAAGGAACGCACGGCCGCATTGCGCACCGCCCTGGAGGGCAGCGACCCAGACCGGGCCGCCCTGTTCGCAGGGTTCGAGCAGCGCATCGAGTCCGCCCGTGCGACCATCGCCTCCCTGGAAGATGCCAGGGACGGCCTGACCGGCCAGTTGGCCGACACCAAGCAAGCTCTCGCCGAGACCAGCCAGAGCCTGACCGATACCCAGCGGTCCCTCGCACAGGCGCAAGCCGACCTGACCCAAACCCGCGGTGAGCTGGCGCAGCTCGAGGCCCGGTACGACACGGCCATGGACAAGGCCGCCATGGAGCAAGCGGCGCTGCAGACGAAACTCGACGCCGCCATTGAGCGGGCCGCGAAGGAGCGCGCCGAGCTGGAGGCCCAGCGGGTGGCCGCCCAGGAGCAAGCGGCGAAGGAGCGGGCCACACTACAGGGCAAGTTCAACGCCGACCTGGCCAAGGCCGAGCAGGCGCGCGTCAAGCTACAGGGCGACCACCAGGCTGAGCTGGAGCGACTGACCAACAGCCACACCGAGCAGATGCGCGAGGCCGAGGGCCGGATCGCGACCCTGTCCGCCAGCCTTGCCTCCGAGCAGTCGGCCCTGGCCGCCTTGCGGACCGAGCACGATGCGACAATGAGCCGCCTGGCCAAGACAGATCAGGACCTCAAGGACTTGAGGGCGGAGTTGAGTGCTGCCGTCGAGGCCGCTGCGCGGCAGAAGGCCAATCTCGAACAGCAGATCACCGAGGCCAAGGGCCAAGTCGCCCGACTGGAGGACACCCTCGCCGCCGAGCGGCAGGCCGGTCAAGCGGCCCGCCAGGCCGATCAACAGGCCCATGCCCAAGCGATGGCCCATCAGCACGATCTGCTGCTCAGGCTTGCCGAGATCGGCGGCCGGGAGACTGCGCAGGGGATGCTGGTTCTACTGAGCGAGGCGGACCTCAAATTCCCCATCAGCAAGGCCACCCTGCCGGCGGGACAACTGCCCAGCCTGGACCGAATCGCCGCCTTCCTGGCCGAGTATCCGACCATGACGGCGCGCATCGAGGGCCACACCGATGCCGCCGGCCGCGAAGAGACGAACCTGGCCCTCTCCCAGGCCCGCGCCGATGCCGTGAAGCAGGCGCTGGTGGGGCGCGGGGTCGCCGCTGAGCGGCTCGAGGCGGTGGGGCTTGGGGAGTCCCGCCCCATCGCTGACAACGCAACCAAGGCCGGTAGCCGCCAGAACCGCCGCATCGAGGTGTACATCCGCGACGCTGCACCCTGAGGCATCCGGAGCGCCCGGGCGCGGGTTCCCGCCCGCCGCTCGGGCCGATCAGAGCCCGCGAAAGGTCCCGCGCAAGGCCCCGAGGGTCAGCCGCAGGAGGATCCAGGCGACCCAAAGCACGGCCAGGGCGACAGCGGCCACCAGGACCTGGACTGGCAGCGGCAGGGCCAGGTACCAGTCGTGTACCGCGCTGGCCCAGACCGCCGCGTCTCGCATCAGCTCCAGCATGTCCGCCTCCTGAGCGACGCTTGGGACGCGCCGCACAGCGTCGAGCGCCTGCGGTGTCCCAGTCGAGGCGCCGCCCGGCGACAGAATGAGGTCACCGCCGCAACCCGGCTCAGCCGTCGGGCGTTGCCCTGGTCCCGCGTGTCACGCCCGCGGCTTGACCTCCCCCCGTGGCCTGGCATCATCGCTCACTCTTTCCTGCTCGCCCAGCGCCCGAGCCCCCCATGCTCGACCCCCTGCTCGACCCCCTTCTCGACCCAAGGCCCGACCCAAGGCCCGCCGCGCCCCATGCCATGCGCCTGCGTGGGGTGCGCCAGAACAACCTCAAGGGCCTGGACCTCGACCTGCCGCTGGGCGAGCTGATCGTGGTCACCGGCGTCTCGGGCTCCGGCAAGTCATCGCTCGCCTTCGACACGGTCTATGCCGAGGGCCAGCGGCGCTACGTCGAGACCTTCTCCCCCTATGCCCGCCAGTTCCTGGACCGGATGGACCGGCCACAGGCGGACCGCATCGACAACATCCCCCCGGCCATCGCCATCGACCAGACCAACCCGGTGCGGACCTCGCGCTCCACGGTCGGGACCATGACGGAGCTCAACGATCACCTCAAGCTCCTCTTCGCCCGCGCCGCCCGGCTCTACTGCCGCGGCTGCGGGCGCGCGGTGCGCCGCGACACGCCGCAGGGGATCTGGGAGGAGCTGGCGGATGAGCAAGGCCTGTCCGGTGCCCGGGTGCTCATCGTCTTTCGCGTCCCGGTCCCCGCGGGCTTTTCTGCCGAGGAGATCAAGACCCTGTTGGCCCAGCAGGGCTATATCCGAATCCTGCGCGAGGCGGATGGCATCCTGGAGGTCATCCAGGATCGCCTGCGCCTGGCGCCAGACCACCGTGGGCGCGGCGTGGAAGCCCTGGAGGCCGCACTGGATCACGGGCACGGCCGGGTCCTGGTCTATCCGGTGGATGCCGCGGGTGAGCCCGGCAGCCCCAGGCGCTTCTCAACCGGCCTACACTGCCCCGACTGCGACATCGGCTACCGCGATCCGATACCCAATCTGTTCTCCTTCAACTCGCCCATCGGGGCCTGCGAGACCTGCCGCGGCTTCGGTCGGGTCATTGGCATCGACTGGGGCCTGGTCGTCCCGGACGAGGGCAAGTCATTGATCGAAGGTGCCATCAAGCCCTTCCAGAGCGACAGCTACTCCGAGAGTCAGGAAGACCTGATGGGGTTCGCGCACCGCCGCGGCATCCCCACGGACGTCCCCTGGCGCGAGCTGACGGAGGCCGACCGCCACTGGGTCCTGGAGGGCGAGGGGGAATGGGAGCAGGGGGTCTGGTACGGGGTGCGGCGCTTCTTTCGCTGGCTGGAAGGGCGCAGCTACAAGATGCACGTGCGGGTCCTGCTCTCCAGGTACCGCTCCTATGACCCCTGCCCCGCCTGCCAGGGGGCGAGGCTCAAGGACGAGGCCCTCGACTGGCGCCTGGGCGCACGGGCGGAGGCGGATGCCGTGCTTGACCCCGAGCGGCGCTTCCGCCACGCGCGGGTCCGAGCACCTGACCAGACCTGGCGGGCCCTACCCGGCCTCACGATCCACGACCTCATGGGTCTGCCGATCGCCGCCTGCCGCGACTTCTTCGACGCCCTGCACCTGGACGCTGGCCTGGAGCAGGCCCTGGACCTGCTCCTCGCGGGTGTACGCCAGCGGCTGCGCTACCTGTGCGAAGTCGGCCTGGGCTACCTGACCCTCGACCGCCAGTCCCGCACCCTCTCGGGCGGGGAGGTCCAGCGCATCAATCTCACCACGGCGCTCGGCACCGCCCTGGTCAACACCCTCTTTGTCCTGGACGAGCCGAGCATCGGCCTGCACCCCCGCGACATGGACCGCATCGTCGCCCTGTTGCACAGGCTGAGGGACACCGGCAACTCCCTCCTGGTGGTGGAGCATGATCCGCAGGTCATCCTCGCGGCCGACCGGGTCCTGGATATCGGCCCTGGGCCTGGGGAGCAAGGCGGCGAGCTGATCTTCCAGGGTAGCCCGGCGGATCTCCTGGCCGCCCCGGGCTCCGTTACAGGGGATTACCTGAGCGGTCGCCGCGTCCTGGTCGAGCCCCGCGCGCCGCGGCCCTGGAGCGCCGAAGAGCCTGCAATTCGGATCCTCGGGGCCCAGGCCAACAACCTCGCGGATATCGACGTGGAGATCCCGCTCAACCGCCTGGTGGTGGTCACGGGTGTCTCAGGCTCCGGCAAGTCCACCCTGGTCCAGGACGTGCTCTGCCGCGCCCTAGCCAAGGCCAAGGGCCGCACGACCGAGGCCCCCGGTGCGCACCGTGCCTGCGAGGGGGCGGGGCTGATCGCCGACGCCGTTGTGCTCGACCAGGCGCCCATCGGCCGCACCTCTAGGTCCAACCCGGCGAGCTACGTGGGCGCCCTGGACCCCATCCGTAAGCGCTTCGCCGGCGCGGCCCTGGCCAAAGAGCGCGGCTACACGGCGGGAACCTTCAGCTTCAACTCAGGCACCGGGCGGTGCCCGACCTGCGGCGGGTCGGGGTTCGAGCACCTGGAGATGCAGTTCCTCGCCGATGTCTACCTGCGCTGCCCGGACTGCAACGGACGACGTTACCGACCGGCCGTGCTGGAGGTGACCCTGCACCTGGGCGCGGAGGGCCGTGCCCTGTCCATCGCCGATGTCCTGGACCTGACCGTCACCGAGGCCCTGGCGGTCTTCGCCGACCAGCCCGAGGTCCACCGGGCCCTGGAGCCCCTCCAGGCGGTGGGGCTTGGCTATATCCGCCTCGGCCAGCCCGTACCGACCCTCTCCGGCGGCGAGGCCCAGCGCCTCAAGCTCGCCGAGCACCTGGCCCAGGCGCGCGGGCGGCGACCTAGCCGGGGCTCAGGAGGCCTGCTCTTCATCCTCGACGAGCCCACGACCGGCTTGCACTTCGCGGACATCGCCACGCTCCTGGATGCCTTCCGGCGCCTGCTCGCCCAGGGGCACTCCCTGCTGGTCATCGAGCACAACCTAGACGTCATGCGCCACGCCGACTGGCTGATCGACCTCGGCCCCGAGGGCGGCCCGGGCGGCGGCCGGGTCGTCTGCACCGGCACCCCCGAGCAGGTCGCCGTCCACCCCACCAGCCACACGGGGCGGGCCCTGCGCGAGCTTGCAGGTCGGAGCCCCGCCCCCGCGGCAACGAAGCCGGGTCACGCCGGGGGCGCCGCTCCTACTGGGTGCATCACGAACCCTCCCAGGGTCATCGACATCCGCCATGCCCGGGAGCACAACCTCAAGGACCTGAGCCTCACCATCCCCCACGAGCGGCTCACGGTGATCACCGGCGTCTCGGGCAGCGGCAAGAGCACCCTCGCCTTCGACATCCTGTTCAACGAGGGGCAGCGCCGCTACCTAGAATCCCTCAACGCCTACGCCAGACAGTTCGTCCAGCCGGTGGCCCGCGCCGACGTGGACGCCATCTTCGGCATCCCGCCCACCGTGGCCATCGAGCAACGCACCAGCCGCGGCGGGCTGAAGAGCACCGTGGGCACCCTCACCGAGATCCACCACTACCTGCGCCTGCTCTACGTCAAGCTCGGCACCCAACATTGTCCGGACTGCGACCTGCCGATCCGCCCGCAGTCCCGGGACAGCATCCTGGAGCACATCCTGCGCACCTTCTCTGGCCGCCAAGTAGTGCTCATGGCGCCGCTGGTGGTCGCCCGCAAGGGCATCTACCCGGAGCTGGCGCGCTGGGCCCGAGGCAAGGGCTATGACGTCCTGCGGGTTGACGGCGAGCCCGTGCGGACCGAGCCCTGGCCGCGACTCGACCGCTTCCGCGAGCACAACATCGATCTTCCCCTGGAGGAGGTCACCGTCAACCGCGAGGCGGAGCCGCGCCTGCGCGCCCAATTGGACCAGGCGCTCGACCTGGGCAAGGGGTTGGTGCGCCTGGTCGAGGTTCGCAACGGGACCTGGGGCGCCGAGACACCCTTCTCCACCAGGCGCACCTGTCCGGGCTGCGGGCGCGGCTTCGAGGAGCCCGACCCGAGGCTCTTCTCCTACAACTCCAAGCACGGCTGGTGCCAGAGCTGCTTCGGCACGGGGCTAAGGCTGCCGGGCTTCGATGCCGACGCCCCGCAGGGACGCGCAAACCCCCGCAGGCGCCAGGAGCCGGGCTGGGAGCAGAGCGGCGAGGAGGGACAATGGCTGGAGGTCGCCGACTCCGCCGGAGCGGCTGAGGCTGAGCCCTGCCCCGCCTGTCAGGGCCAGCGCCTGTGCCGGGAGGCCCTGGCGGTCCGTTTCCATGGCCGCTCCATAGCCGACCTCTCGGCCCTGACCGTCTCCCAGGCGGCCGAGACCCTTGGCGCCCTAAGACTGGACGAGCGCGAGGCCGTCGTCGCTCGGGATCTGCTCCCAGAGATCCGCCACCGCCTGGGTTTCCTGGCCAGGGTGGGGCTTGGATACCTAGGCCTGGACCGGGGCGCCCCGACCCTCTCCGGCGGCGAGGCCCAGCGCATCCGCCTCGCCGCCCAGCTTGGCTCCAACCTGCAGGGGGTGTGCTACGTCCTAGACGAGCCGACCATCGGCCTGCACCCCAGGGACAATGCCCTGTTGCTCGAGACCCTGTGTGCCCTCGAGGCCCGCGGCAATACGGTGGTGGTCGTGGAGCACGACGAAGAGACCATCCGCCGGGCGGAGCACGTCATCGACCTGGGTCCTGGGGCCGGGGTCAACGGCGGGCGCATCATCGCTCAGGGCAGCGCCGCCGAGCTCGCGGCCAATCCCGACTCGGTCACCGGGCGCTACCTGTCACGCGGCCCGTGCACCCGCTGCGCCTCGCGCCGGCCGGTGAACGGGTCTGCCAATGGTCCGAACTCAACTCCGAGCACCGCCCACCTGGTCATCAAAGGGGCCAGGCTCCACAACCTGAAGGACCTGGATCTGCGCCTGCCCCTGGCCCGCCTGGTGTGTGTCACCGGGGTCTCGGGATCGGGAAAATCGACCCTCATCCGCGAGGTTCTGGTGCCGAGCCTGCGCAGCGTACTGGCGGCGCAGGCCAGGCCCGGCACCCGTGCCGCAAAGGCGGACCTGGTGGCCTGTAAGAGCCTGACCGGCTGGCAGGGCCTCAGGCGGGTTCTGGAGGTCGACCAGACCCCCATCGGCAAGACGCCGCGCTCCTGCCCAGCGACCTACGTAGGCTTTTGGGACCAGATCCGCAGGCTGTTCGCCGCCACCCCGGAGGCACGCATGCTCGGCTGGACGGCGAGGCGCTTCTCCTTCAATACGCCCGGAGGGCGCTGCGAGACCTGCGAGGGCCAGGGGCTGCAGCGCCTGGAGATGAGCTTCCTGCCGGACGTGAAGGTCCCCTGCGAGGAATGCGGAGGCAGCCGCTTCAACCGCGAGACGCGGGAGGTCCGCTTCAAGGGACTCGACATCGGCCAGGTTCTCGCGCTCAGCGTGGACGAGGCCGTTCCCTTCTTCGCCGCCCAGGCGGCGGTGCATCAGCCGCTCCGGCTGTTGCAGGGCTTGGGGCTCGGCTACCTCAGCCTGGGCCAGCACAGCCCGACCCTCTCCGGCGGTGAGGCGCAGCGCCTCAAGCTCGTCACCGAGCTCGCCAACGTCAAGCCAGCGGGCCTCGTCGACAAGCCGACCCTGTACGTCTTGGACGAGCCCACGGTCGGGCTGCACATGGCCGACGTGGAGCGTCTGGTCCAGGCCCTGCATCGACTGGTCGACGCCGGCCACAGCGTGGTGGTGATCGAGCACAACCTGGACCTCATGGCCGAGGCGGACTGGATCATCGACCTGGGACCCGAGGCTGGCGCCGCCGGCGGCCAGATCGTCGCCCAGGGGACCCCGGAGCAGGTCGCCGCCACAGGGGACCTGCCCACCGCTGCTGCCCTGCGCGGTCACCTGGACCGCCACCGGGGCGGACACCTCTAGGCCAGCTCCGGCGCGCGCCCTGGCAAGGGTTGCGGTCGCGCCGGGGCGTCTGGGGTGCGTGCCGGGGGACATCTCGAACCCCAGACACCCAAGGGTCATGCCGACCCCCAGCACCAGCGCAACCAGGCGTGTCAAGCCGCATGGAAAACGACCAGGGCTCCATCGGCCAACCCGCCCCCGTGTGCCTGGCCTGGTACGTCTCCACGACCCATCTGCTGGCGGTCGACCCCGCCGCGCCCAGGCCCCAGGGGCTGGGCACGGTGCAAGGTGCCCTATGGGCGAGCACCCTGGGTCCCAGTGAGGCCTTGCTTGCGACCTGGCGCGGCGGACCTGTCCTCCTGGATCTCGCCGGACGACAGCTCTTGCGGCTTCGCGCCCCCGGCGCCTGCGGCGCCTCCGAGGCGGCCTACCGGCCTAGGTCCGTCGCCCTGCTATCGCTTGCCGCCGAGCGGTCCACTGTCGTCCTGTACCGCCTCGACGATGCCCCGCCCATCCTGTCGCAACCCCAGGGCGAGGGCGACGCCAAACCGACGACCTGTCCCTAGGCTCCCCGCCCAAGACCGCGCCCTCAGCCGAAGCTCAGGCGGAAACAGCTCCCTTTGGGGTTGCCGCGCTCATAGCCAAGTCGGATACCGTTGGTCTCGGATAGCTCGCGGGCGATGTACAGTCCGAGCCCGGTGCCACCCGCACGGGTGGTGTAGAAGGGGGTGAACATCTCCCGTGCCGTCTCCTCGTCGATGCCCGCCCCATCGTCGCACACCTCCACCACCGTGCCATGCTGGCCGTCGCCGCGCCCGACGCGGATGCGGATGTGCGGCGGCCCCTCCGCCCCGCCGGCGTGGAGCAAGGCGTTGTCACACAGATTGCTGAGGATCTGATGCAGATGGCGCGGGTCGGCCTCGACCTGCACCGGCGGCGGCTCGCTCAGCAGCCGCAGGTGCGTCTGGTCGAGCCCGTGGGCCTCACGGAACTCTGCGCAAAAGTCCTCCAGCCAGGCAACCAGCTCCACCGGGCGCGGCTCGACCTGGTTGCGCCGCGAGAGCTGCAGGACGCTGCGGACGATGTCGTCGATGCGCCCGCTGTTGCGGCGAATGATGTCCAGCAGGTGGCGGTCTTCCAGGCTGAGCCCGCCTCCCTCTTCCAGGAGCTGGGCGGCCTGGGCGATCGCCGACAGGGGGTTGCGGATGTTGTGGGCGATGCTTGCCGTGAGGATGCCGAGGGAGGCGAGCTTGATCTGCTGCGCCTCGCGTACCAGCTCCTGGTTGTCGCGCAGATAGAGCAGCACACCGGTGGCCCGGTACTCACCCAGGAGCTGACGCGAGGGCCGGACCTCCCGGTCCCCCACCTGGATCACACCGCCCTGCGACGCCGTCGGGCGCACATGCCCGGCCAGCCATTCGGCCAATGCCGGAGAGAGCCGTCCAAGGGGTGTCCCCGGCTGGGCGCCGGCGGCCCCCAGAAGGTCCCGCGCCGCCTGGTTCATGAGCCTCAGGCGGCGGTCGCCATCAACGACCAGGATGCCCGTCCCGACATTCTCGATGATGAAGGCGTTGAGCTTGGACAGATCATCGATGTCCACCTTGCGGCGCGCCGCCAGCTCCTCCATGTCCCTCAGCCGCCGGTAGAGGAACCGAGCCAGCAGGGCGACCGCAAAGAACAGGAGGCCAAGCAGCCCGGCCTGGGTGTAGGCGGACCCCGGCACCTCGCCCTGAAGCTCGAGGTAGGTCTGCTGGGTGATCACCGCCAGGGTGGCGAAGGCTGCGAACAGAAGCGCGAGGCGACCCTCCATCATGAGGGCCCCTGCCGCCACCGACACCGCAAGCAGCCCGCCCAGGCCGCTGCCCACCCCGCCCCCGGCGTGCATCAACAAGGCAAAGGCGACGATGTCAGTGAAGACCGCAAGGTAGACCTGGTTGTCCCGGCTTGGCCATCCTGCATAGAGGTGCAGGCCGCTGATGAGCACCATCAGGGCGTAGATCACGAGCACCAGCCAGGCGTACCCGATGTTCCCGTGGGCGAGGAGGGGGCCCCCGACCGAGGGTGAGAAGGCGAGGGCGAGGCCAGCCGCGAGAAACAGGCGGAATAGGAACAACCAGCGCAAGGCGGCCCAGGTCGGGTACCGCCCCCCGGAGGCCGCGCGGGTCTCGCCGACCGGCGTACCGTCCTCACCAGGGGCTTCAGCCCGGTCGATGGGGTCCGGCTGGTTGCCGAAGCTCACGGGCTTGGTCCCCATGATGGTGGCTGGATGGCCGCGTCTAGCCGCCGAGGCGAGCGAATAGGAGCGGCTCGCTCCAGTCGACGCAGCCGCCCTGATCCTGGGAGACGAGACGCAGCGTCTGCTCCGGGGTGAGGCGACCGAGGACCACGTCGCCACCCCCTTCCACGGTGCCTGGGACCACCCCTTCGCGCACCAGCTTGGCGCAGCGCTCGGCGTCCGGGAGCCAGAGGACGATCTGCCCGGACGCCCGGCGCAGGGCCGCCCAAAAGGAGCGGCCTGGCTGATCCGCCTCGGTGACGTTGCCGAAGGTCCAGTCCCCGGCGCCGCGCAGCGCGACCCGGTAGGCCTCCAGACGCAGGGCGCCGCCCTTGGCCTCGACCCAGGCCACCTCGAGCAGCCCCTGTTGCGGGTCCGCCACGCGAATCACCAGCGCATGATCCTGGCGCACCCAGGTCCCTTCCCAGTCCGCCGGGAGCGCCGGGCGGGGCTGGTCGCCCACCGGCTCGAGCGAGGAGACCGTCGTACAGGCGCTCAGCAGACCGCTCCCTGCGACGAGGCCCAGGACGAGCGCGACGCGGAGCAAACCCATCGTCACCGCCAAGCCCTCAGCCCTGCGAGCGTCTTCGCGTCCACCTGGCCGGAATACCAATAGGGAAGCGGGAAAAGGCTGCCGGCGAGGGTCAAGGTGCCAGAGACCTTCCAGGTGACGGACCCCTCCTGCAGGGTCAGGATCGCTGCCTGCTCGGTGAGCCCAAGCAAGTCGAAAACCGCTCCTGCGCTTCCACCAGGTCGGCCGTCCCTGGCCACCAGGCTGCCCTCCGCCTCCAGGTCGACCAGGGCATCGCCGAAGGCGGGGACTTGCCGGTCCACCTTCGCCGTCCCCTCGGCCAGGTCGCGGCCCTCGATCTGTAGGCGCCAGGTCATGGCGGTGATGGGCAGGGCGCGGTCGTTGGGATTATGGACCGCCAGTCTCACCACGAAGCTCTGCCGCGCCAGGCTGAGCTCCTTGACCCTCAGGCCGGCCAATGCGACTTCGGGCGTCTTCCAGGGGTAGGAGAGGGGCTCGGTCAGGCTGGCGCACCCGCCGACCACGACCAGGCCGAGCAAGACCAGGTAGAGGACGGCCCCGGCTGGGCGGCGCCCCAGCCACGGGCCCGACCCCGGCGTTACCCATCCCCCAGCCAGTCTGCTGCCCGTTTCGCTCATGCCCTCGACCGTCAAAGTCCCGGCAGGCCGCCGCCCCTTGCCCAGGGTATCATGACCCTACCCTCACCCGTCCCGGCCTGTCCCGCAGGTCCACGGATCATGACACCCACGCGCCTGTGGCAGGGGCGCTCCGCGCCGCGACCCAGCGGGGCGGACACCGCCCCTCCCACACTGGTCACCGCCCACCGCGGCAGCTCTGCCGAGGCCCCGGAGAACACCCTAAGCGCCATCCGCCTGGCCATGGCCCAGGGGGCCGACTGGATCGAGATCGACGTCCAGGAGGCCGGCGATGGCACCCTGATCCTGCTCCACGACCGCGATCTGCGGCGGGTCGCCGGCGACCCGCGCCGGGCCTGGGAGCTGGACCGCGCCTCCCTCGCCCGGCTGGAGGTCGGCACCTGGTTCTCGCCAGACTTTGCCGGCGAGCCCATCCCCACCCTGAGCGAGGTCCTTGAGGTCACCGGCGGTCGCGTGGGGCTCAACATCGAGCTCAAGCGCCACGGGCGCGAGCGGCGTCTGGTGGAGACCGCCGTCTCGCTCGTGCAGGCGGCCAGCCTCGGCACGCGCGGCCTCCTGACCTGCACGGACCTGGACACCCTCTATCGCATCCAGATGCTGGCCCCCGGATTGCCGATCGGCTGGATCCGCGACGCCGATCCGGGCGACCCGCGCGGCCTGGGGCTCGATGCCCTGAGCCTGCACCGGTCGCTCGCGAGGCCTCGCCTGATCCATGCCTGCCGGGAGGCCGGGGTCGAGACCCACATCTGGACCGTCAATGCCCGTGCCGAGATGGTCCGCTTGGCCGCTTTGGGGGTGACCAGCATCATCACCGACGTCCCGACCCGGCTCCGGGCGGTCCTGGCCGGAGGCGTCACGCCCCCGCCGGCTTGATGGCCTGACGCCCACCCGGCGCTCCACCCGGGGGCGCCGCATTCAGGCCGTGGGGATAGAATGCGGCCATGCACCCGAATGCCGCCACGCCGTACGCCGGCCTGAGCCCCGACCTGGTCCTCGATGCCGTGGAGTCGTTGGGGCTCGCGGTGGACGGGCGACTGCTCGCCCTCAACAGCTACGAGAACCGTGTCTACCAGGTCGGCTTAGAAGGCGCCGAGCCGGTGGTCGCCAAGTTCTACCGCCCGCACCGCTGGACCGATGCTCAGATCCTCGAGGAGCATGCCTTCACCCTGGAGCTCGCCGACCTCGAGATTCCTGCCGTCCCGCCCCTGACCATCCGCGGGGAGACCCTGCACCGCTTCGCGGGCTTCCGCTTCGGCCTGTGGCCGCGTCGGGGTGGGCGGAGCCCGGAGCTCGATGACCCCGCCGTGCTGGAGTGGATGGGGCGCTTCATCGGGCGGATCCACGCCCTGGGTGGCGTCGCGCCCTTCCGCCATCGGCCGACCCTGGACATCGCGAGCTTCGGCGAGGAGCCGCGTGCCTTCCTGCTCGACCATGCCTGGATCCCCGAGGACCTGCGGCCCGCCTACCGCAGTGTCATCGACCAGGCCCTGGAGGGCGTTCGCGCCTGCTTCGCGCGGGCGGGGCGAGTCCAGCACCTGCGGCTGCACGGAGACTGCCATCGTGGCAATGTCCTCTGGACCGACGCCGGCCCGCACTTCGTCGACTTCGACGACGCGCGCATGGGCCCCGCCGTGCAGGACCTGTGGATGCTGCTGTCAGGCGAGCGCGAGGAGATGTCGGCACAGCTCGGCCATGTGCTGGCCGGCTACGAGGACTTTCGCGCGCTCGACCTGCGCGAGCTGCACCTTGTAGAGGCCCTGCGCACGCTGCGCCTGATCCACTACTCGGCGTGGATCGCGCGCCGCTGGGACGACCCGGCCTTTCCGGCGGCGTTCCCTTGGTTCACCGATCAGCGCTACTGGCAAGACCGCATCCTGGAGCTGCGCGAGCAGATCGCGGCCATGGAGGAGGGTCCGCTTTGGACCCAACCCTGAGCCCCAATCCGAAATATGGCCGAGGAGCCGGTTAGACTTGACGCGATCCACAAAGCCGTCTGGAGAGGTGACCCCGGTGGGACCGCGACAGCCGCACCCGCGCCATGGCACACCCTGCCCCTGCGGCTCCGGCCAGTCCTATGCGGCCTGTTGCGGACCCTACCTCGACGGGACCGCGCTGCCCGACACGGCGGAGGCCCTGATGCGCTCCCGCTACACGGCCTACACCCGCCGCCACGCCGCCTACCTAAAGGCTACCTGCCATCCCAGCACCCCCAGCCCCGAGCTGGTGCTGGCCGAATCGGTCAAGTGGCTGGGCCTGCGGATCCTGCGTCGCGAGGCAGGGCAAACCGGCGACAGCGAGGGCCAAGTCGAGTTCATCGCACGCTACAAGGTCGGAGGCCGGGCCCACCGCTTGCACGAGGTGAGCCGTTTCCGGCGCTTCGAGGGCCGCTGGACCTATCTGGACGGCCCCCCCGGGCACTCGGGCGGCGGGGTCTGATGTCCAGGGACCGTCGACCCGCCTCGCCCTGGCCAAAGGTCCTGCTGGCCCTCCTCTTGGCGGGCGCGCTGGGCCCCGCCCTATCCGAGCCAACACCAGGCGACCCGGCGCCGCAGCGCCCCCTGCGCCAGGACGCACGGGTCGAGATCGAGACCAGCCCGGGGTCGACACCGGTCCAGGTCGCCGTGGAGGTGGCCGATGACCCCCAGGAGCACAGCGCCGGACTGATGAACCGCCGCCTGGCGAGCGACGCCGAGGGCATGCTCTTCGTCTTCCCGCAGGCCGCGCGGCGCGCCTTCTGGATGCACAACACCCCAGGCTCGCTGGACCTGCTCTTCGTCGGCGCCGACCTCCGCCTGGTGGCACTCATCCCCAGGGCCGAGCCCATGTCCGACCGGGTGCTGAGCCCAAGGGCTCCCGCCCAGTATGTCATCGAGGTTCCGGGCGGCTTCGCCGAGCGCCACGGCATTGGACCCGGGGCGCGCATCCGCATCCTTCCGGAGCCCATTCCGGCGCCCTGATGCACGTCGGCCGCTGCGGCCCAGCAGCGTCCCGGGCCCGGTCAGCCGGCCAGCTTCCCAGCCAGATTGGCGTGGAAGATGGCCTTGTGGACATCGCCGAGGCTCAACACGCCCACCAGCTTGCCGTCATCGACCACCGGGATGCGGCGGAAGCCGTGGCGCACCATGATGGTCGCCGCGCGCAGCAGGTGCATATCCGAGGGCACGGACACCGGGTTGCGGGCCATCAGGGCCGAGGTCGGCAGATCCAGGACGTTCTTGTATTCCCCCATGGCCTGGTCGAGGTCGACGTTGGCCATGCCCTCGGCCATGAGTCGGTCGATCTTCGGAAACAGGCTGTAGAGGACGTCCTTCTCCGCGATGACCCCCACGAGCCGATTGTCCGCGTCCACCACTGGCAGGCCGTGGAAGCGGTACAGGCACATGAGTGAGGCAACCTCCATCACCTTGGTGTCAGGACCTATGGTCCGCACCGAGCGGCTCATTGCGTCTGAGACTTGCATCTGTCGTGATCCTCCTCGAAAGCCCATCAGGAATGGCCGCGCCCGATGACCGCCAGTCGGCCCCACGGGAAGCTCGATTATAGGGCACCTCGAACGATTCAAGGTGCCCGTGCGGGGCAAGGATGCCCCGCCATGATCAAGTACGTGCGCACTGGACCATGACGCGAGGCGAAGGTCGCACCCTTCGCCGTGCGGCTTGCAGCATCCAATGGCGGGGATTTTTCATGGTCGCCGGTCGTCGGTTTGCGGCTCGCGGCGGGTCCACGGCCCCAGGGGCTGCGCCGACCCTGGCCCTGGGCATGGCAGGCCCGGCCCTGCCCCGACATCGCCGGGCGGGTCAGCGCGGGTCTCGGTCCGCGGCGCGATCCGGCAAACACCCCGCCGTGCCGGCGCCGGCACCCATGCCGAGGTCCTGGCTGGGAGCCAGCGCAAAACACTCCCCAGGGTGAGCGACTCGCTGTCCGACGCGCTCAAGCTCCTCGCCGGCCCCCTCGGACTCGTAGTGATAGAGGACCATCCGCCGGCACTGCTCATCCTTGTACTGGGCCCGGATGTCGGCCAGCCCGGTATGGGAGGGATTCGCGTGCAGGGCGCAGTCATGGAAGATGAGCTCACCGTGGCTGGCGAAGCGGTTGAGCACCTCCGGGATGGGGCGGGTATCGCCCGTAAAGACGAACCGCCCTTCGAGGGCAAGTCCAAAGGCCGAGAGCCAGTCGTGGTGGCGGGCCGGGAAGCAGTCGAACACAAGATCCAGGTGCCAAAACCGCTCGGACACGGGAATCAGCCGGAACACGTCCCAGAAGTTCCGCCCCCCCTCGGCCAGCAGATTGGGGTAGTCCGCCAGGCGCCGTTGCAGGACGGCAACCAGGGGCACCGGGACGAAGAGCCAAGGGGTCCCAGGCGGCGGCTGAGTGGTCGCCAGGCGGTAAAAGAATCCCTCCAGCCCGCCGATGTGATCCAGGTGGGCGTGGGTAATGAACAAGGCCTGTGGCAGGCTGCCATAGCGGGCCAGGTAGGCGTCCAGGGTGTCGGGACCGCAGTCGATCAGGAGCAGGGGCGTCCCATCGGACTCCAGTACCGCCGCCGAGGAGCCGAGGGAACGGGCATTGGCGTTACCCACACCCAGAAATCTCAATGCAAGACCGTCCATCCCTCGCCCTCACTGTCAAGACCCGCGCCCCTGTGGCAAGCTGTGCTGCGGCCGGGGCATGGTCGGGCGCACCCCAGACCAAGGCCCGAACGGCCCGCCGCGAGCATAACCGACCCCGACCAGCACGGGCCAATGCCGCCCGGGACCTGGCGGCCGGAGCGCAGCGGCTGGGGCTCGGCATGCGCCCCTCGGCCATGCACGCCGCGCCTCGATCCTCAGGACTGGCCCGTAATCATTCCGTAACCCGTTGTAAATACCATGAGCGCCTTGGAGAAGAGCGACCCCGCGAGGAGCCTCATGGCCACCCCCACAGTTCTCATCGTCGACGACGAGCCGGACATCCGCGAGGTGATCCGCTTCGCCCTGGAGGGGGCAGGCTACCAGGTGCTTGAGGCCGGCCATGCGGAGGAGGCGCGCCGACTGATCGGCTCACAGGCGCCCGACCTGGTCCTGCTCGACTGGATGCTCCCCGGCCGCTCCGGGCTGGAGCTCGCCCAGCAGCTCAAGCAGAGCGGCAAGACCCGCGCCCTGCCGATCGTCATGGTGAGCGCGCGGGGCGAGGAAGAGGACCGCATCCGCGGTTTGGACACCGGCGCGGACGACTACATCACCAAGCCCTTTTCGCCACGGGAGCTGGTCGCGCGGGTCAATGCGGTGCTGCGTCGGGCCCTGCCCGAGGACGGCGCCGATACCATCGAGATCGGCGGCCTCTGCATCGACCATGTCAGCCATCGGGTCACCGCCGGCGGTCAGCGCATCGACATCGCACCGACCGAGTATCGGCTGCTCCACTTCTTCATGACCCATGCCGACCGGGCCTTCAGCCGCTCCCAGCTCCTCGACCAGGTGTGGGGCGATCAGGTCTATGTGGAGGAGCGCACGGTGGACGTCCACGTGCGGCGCCTGCGCAAGGCCCTGGAGCCTTCCGGCCACGACGGCCTATTGCAAACGGTGCGTGGTGTCGGATACCGATTCTCAGACAAGGGATAGGCACGATGCCTTAGCCCAGGGCGCTGGCCCATCCGGATCGCCGTCCGCAACCCCGGCGAGATCGCTGCCGGGATCGCCGGTGGGCGTCCAGCCCGGCTCAGCCATGCGCCAGGCCGTCCAGGTCGAGCTCAGCCTGGTGCTCGGCTTCGCCCTCGCCGGCCTGCTGCTACGCCTCCTCGGCCTGCCTTGGGGGCTGGTCTGGCCAGCCATGCTGCTCCCCTACCTCGGGCGCAACCTCTATCACCTGCTGCGCCTGTCGACCCTGATCCGGCGCCGCCACCGCCTTGCCCCGCCCTTCCCGCGCGGCCTGTGGGGCGAGGTGTATCGCACCATCGCCCAGTACCAGGCCCGGCGGCGCAAGTGGCGCAAGCGGCAGCTGCGCTTCACCAGGCGTTTCCGCGAAGCGGCCAACTCGGTGCCCGACGCCCTGGTGATCCTCGACCGCGCCCAACGCATCGAATGGGCCAACCCCGCCGCCGTGGCCCTGCTGGACGTGCACTGGCCGCGCGATGACGGCCGCTCTCTGCCCGAGGTCCTCGGCCAGCCACAGATCGCCGGCCTGATCGAGGCCGGCGACTACAGCCAGCCGACCAACTTCGCACCCCTGCACAACCGCGCCCTCATGCTCGCCCTGCGCGTGACACCGTTCGGCGAGCGTAAGCGCCAACGCTTGGTGGTAGCCCGCGATACCACCAAACTCTACCACCTCAACCTGATCCGCCGCGACTTCGTGGCGAATGCCTCCCACGAGCTGCGCACCCCTCTGACGGTGGTCGCCGGCTTCCTCGAGAACCTCGCACACTCCCCGGCCACACCGGCCGCCCATCGCCGCCCCCTGGAGCTGATGCGCCGGCAGAGCGACCGCATGCGCACCATCATCGAGGATCTGCTCACCCTGTCACGCCTGGAGATGGACGAGCATCCCGCCGAACTGGCCCCAGTGGACGTGGCCGAGGAGCTACAGCTCATCCTGAACGAGGCCAATGCCCTGAGCGCTGGGGCGCACCACTTCGCGGTGGACATCGACCCGGAGCTGATGCTCATGGGTAACGCGGCGGAGCTGCGCAGCGCCTTCTCGAACCTGATCTACAACGCCGTCAAGCACACCCCCGCCGGCACGCTGGTCCGGGTCACCTGGCGCCAGGATGCCGAGGGCCCGGTCTTCTCGGTTCAGGACAACGGGCAGGGCATCGCGCAGGAGCACCTTCCCCGCCTGACCGAGCGCTTCTATCGGGTCGACAAGGCCCGCTCGCGGGACTGCGGCGGTACGGGGTTGGGGCTCGCCATCGTCAAGCACGTGCTCAACCGCCACGACGCCCGCCTCGTCGTGGCGAGCGAGCCAGGCCGGGGCAGCACCTTTTCCTGCCGCTTTCCGTCCGGCAGCGGCATCGTCGAGGACCGCAACGAGGCCGCTGCCCGCAGCCGGCCCGCCCTGGCCCAGGGCGCGAGGTAGAAGGCCGCTCCGCCGCAATCACCAACTGGCTCGGCGCCCCCTTGGTGTGGTGTGGGGGGACCCCGTCTGGTGGACAGGGCCGGCGACCTGCCCGCAGCCCTGAGCGTCCTAGGCGCGACGCCAACCCCCTGGCATCGATCAAGGCCCCGCCCCGGCTGGCGCCCCCCCCTTGGACGCCGCCGGGCACTGCTCATCCTCGTACAGCCAGGCGAGCAGGAGCTTGTAGCCGAGGACCAGTACCACGGATCCGACAAAGAGTCCGATGATCCCTGAGGTCAGGAAGCCGCCGATGGCGCCGATGAAGATCACGGCCATCGGCACGGCCACCCCGCGCCCAAGGAGGATCGGCTTGAGGATGTTGTCCAGGCTGCCGACGAACACCGACCAAATCAGGTACAGGACGAAGGTCACTGGGTCCGCCTGAGAGAAGACGTAGATCAGGACCGGGATGACGACCGGGAAGATGCCGATCTGCACCACGCTGAGCAGTAGGCACAGCAGGGCCCACAGCCCCGCGGCCGGCACCCCCACCGCCAGAAACCCGAGCCCGGCGAGGAGCGATTGAATCAGGGCGACCCCGAGGATGCCGCGGGTGACGCTGCGCACCGTGGCCTCCGCCAGCTCCGCGAACTGCACGCCGCGCTCCCCCGCCAGCCGCCGGCCGATCGCGCAGGCGGCCCGTCCCCCGGCCTCGTCGTGGGCCAGGAGGACCCCGGCGATGATGATGGCGAAGATGAATTGCAGGAGCCCGACCCCAAACCCGGCGGCTGCGCCCAGCAACCAGGTTGCCGCCGCCCGAATCTGCGGCGCGATCTTGAGCAGTGCGGATTCCAGGTTGGTCGCCGCGGCCAGCCAGAAGTCGTGCAGTGGCTCCCCCACCAGGGGCCAGGCCGCCACCTTGGCCGGCGGGGGCGGGATGCTGATGGTCCCCTGGTCGAATCCGTCCATCAGGTCTCGAACCCCATTGACCAGGGTCCCGCTCAGGACGACGGTTGGCACCACCAGGACGACAAGCCCGATGATCACGAACAGGACGGCGGCCAGGACCCGCCTCTCGCCGAGCAGGCCGCGCACGCGCACATGGGCGGGATGGGCGGCAACCGCGATGATGATGCCCCAGACGATGGGCGCGATGAACGGCTCCATGATCCGGAAGCACCAAACCGCCAGGATGGCGATGACGCCGATGCGCACCGTGGCCTCGATCGCCCTGGCCAGAAAGATCTCATTGTCGCTCGACCTTGCAGACATTGGGTCTTGTACCTCGGCGGGCACCGCCATCGCCCATCAGGAGCGGTATACACGGGCTGCATCTTAGCTCGGTGCCAAGATCTAGGGCCAGGAATCCAGCGCCTCGCCTGGGCCCGGGATGACCACCCAGCGCCCGCAGGGTTTACTATGAAACCTCGCCTACCCTCCCGCCTGCAGCATGAGCCAGAGGATCCGCCGAGGATGACCTACTCGACCTATGTCGTCGTCAATGGCCTGGTCTTTCCCGAATCGCCGCGCTGGCATGACGGCCGGTTCTGGTTCACGGACCAGTACGCCGGGCGTGTCATGTCACTGACCCTGGATGGCTTGCTCGACACCCTGGCCACCGTCCCGGACCATGCAGGGGGGCTCGGCTGGCTCCCGGACGGGACCGCCCTGGTCGTGGGCATGGGGGGGAGACAGCTCTATCGTCTGCGCGCCCGGGGGCCAGAGCCCTACACCAGCCTGTGGGGCCTCGCCGCCGATCGTTGCAACGACCTGCTGGTTGACCCGCAGGGCGGGGCCTACGTGGGCAATTTCGGCTATGACCTGCAGGGTGGCGCCCCGACGGTGTCCACCAAGCTGATCCGGGTGGATCCCGATGGCCGGGCCAGGACCGTCGGTGGACCACTGATCTTTCCCAATGGCATGGCCCTGACCCCCGACGGCGCCACCCTGATCGTGGCCGAGACCTTCGGCCATCGCCTGTCGAGCTTCCGCGTCTCCCCAGACGGCGAGCTGAGTAACCACCGCACCTGGGCCAGCCTGGGCGCGTCGACGCCGGACGGCATCTGTCTGGACGCCGAGGGCGCCCTGTGGGTCGCCAGCCCCCTCACCCGGGAGCTGCTGCGCGTGCGTGAAGGCGGGACCGTGGTGGATGCGGTGCGCACCTTCGGTGCTCCTTATGCCTGCATGCTCGGAGGGCCGGACCGGCGCATTCTCTACGTTTGCACCGCTGAGACCCATGATCCGGCCGAGGCCGCGCTCAACCCCAACGGGCGCATCGAGTGCGTCGACGTTGCGGTCCCTGGCGTGGGACTGCCCTAGGAGCCGATATGCCGAACAGCGCCCCGATGCATCCAGCCCAACCCACGCCCCACCGCGGCGGGCGCCCCCCCGCGGACAACGCCGAGCGGGCCCGCCTGGAGCAGCAGCGCCGAGGCGAGGCGGACTGGCGACTCTGGGGTCCCTACCTGGCCGAGCGTGCCTGGGGGACGGTACGCGAGGACTACAGCCCCGACGGCAATGCCTGGGACTATTTCGACTACGACCAGGCCCGGGCCCGCGCCTACCGATGGAGCGAGGACGGTATGGGCGGGATCTGCGACAGCGGCCAGCGCCTGTGCCTGGCGGTGGCCCTCTGGAACGGGCGCGATCCCTACCTCAAGGAGCGGGCCTTCGGGCTGTCCAACCGCCAGGGCAACCGGGGTGAGGACGTCAAGGAGTGCTACTTCTACCGGGACGCAACCCCGAGCCACAGCTACCTGCGCTACCTCTACAAATACCCTCAGGCCCCCTTCCCCTATGCCGAGCTGATCGCGGAGAACGCCCGGCGGACCCGCACCGACCCGCCCTACGGACTCATCGATACCGGGGTCTTCGCGGACAACCGCTACTGGGATCTGGAGGTCTTCTACGCCAAGGCGTCCCCCGAGGAGATCCATGTGCGGATCTACCTGCACAACCGCGGCCCGGAGTCTGCGACCATCCATGTCCTGCCGACCCTTTGGTTCCGCAACACCTGGTCCTGGGGGCGCGAGAAGGAGCACCCGAGCCTGAGCGCCGAGCCACCACCCCAGGGGGCCCACTGGGCCGTCTGCGCGGAGCACTCGGAGCTTGGCACCTATCACCTCTACGGCGCCCAGCCTGCAACCGCCCTGTTCACGGAGAACGAGTCCAATGTCGCCCGGCTCTGGGGCAGCCCAAACGCGCGCCCCTATGTCAAGGACGCCTTCCACCGGCGCGTCGTGGAAGGCGATGAGCGCGCCGTCAACCCGGCCCTGATGGGCACCAAGTTCGCCGCCTGGAGCGCCTGGGAGGTGGCCCCGGGACGCCACGCCCAGGTCGATCTGGTCCTGAGTGGCGCACCCCTGGAGCACCCCTTCAGCCGCACCGAGCGGACCCTGTCGCTGCGCCAGTCCGAGGCGACGGTCTTCTACGACGATCTGCTTCCCGAGGCCAGCACGGGGGATCACATGATCCTGCGGCAGGCCTTGGCCGGCATGATCTGGAGCCAGCAGTTCTACCACTACGACCTGGACCGCTGGCTTTTCGGCGACCAGGTCGCCCCGCCGGACAGCCGCCGTCAGGGACGCAACCGGCATTGGCGGCACCTCAAGGCCAATGACGTCATCTCCATGCCGGACACCTGGGAGTATCCCTGGTTCGCGGCCTGGGACCTCGCCTTCCACTGCGCCGCCCTGGCCCTGGTCGACGTGGACTTCGCCAAGGCCCAGATCGAGCTCATGGTCTCGGACCGCTATCTACACCCGAATGGGCAGATCCCCGCCTTCGAGTGGGCCTTCGGCGACGTGAACCCCCCGGTGCACGCCATGGGGGCCCTCAAGGTATTCCGCGCCGAGCGGGTCCAGCGCGGGGCCGGGGATCTCGACTTCCTCGCGCGCGTCTTCCACAAGCTCCTGCTCAACTTCACCTGGTGGATCAACCGCAAGGACGCCGACGGGCACAACCTCTTCGAGGGCGGCTTCCTCGGCCTCGACAACATCTCCGTGTACGACCGCTCCCGGCCCCTGCCCCCGGGCTTCAGCCTCAAGCAGGCCGATGCCACGGGTTGGATGGCGATGTTCTCGCTGAACCTCACCATGATGGCCCTGGAGCTGTGCGCCAAGGACGCCACCTTCGAGGACATGGCCATCCACTGTTTCAAGCAGTTCCTCGCCATCGCTGCGGCCATCGCCGGCACCGAGGAGAGCGGTACCCCGTCCCTCTGGGACCCGCAAGCCGGGTTCTTCAAGGACCTGCTGGTCTGTCCCGATGGCACCACCCTGCGCATCGACGTCTATTCCTGGGTCGGGATCATCCCGCTGTTCGCCACGGAGGTCGTCGACCAGCGTCTGCTCGCCCTGGCCCCGCGCTTCCGCGATCTGCTCAGCGAGACCAAGGGCGGCCGCTTCCAGGGCAGCACGGTGTGCGCCTGTCCCGACTGGGAGAACGACCGGGGCGAGCACCTCCTCGCACTGGTCGACCACACCATGCTCCCCAGGGTGCTCGCGCGGCTGCTCGACGAGGACCAATTCCTGTCACGCTACGGGGTACGCAGCGTCAGCCGCATCCACGCCAGCCATTCAGACCTCGGCTGTATCCCAGGGATCGGCCGCGCCCTGATGGAGTACGTCCCAGGCGAGGCCGAGTCGGCGCTGTTTGGCGGCAATTCCAATTGGCGGGGTCCCGTGTGGCTCCCGACCAACTACGCCCTGATCCAGGCCCTGGAGAAATACCACCGATTCCTCGGTCCGGCCTACCGAGTCCCGGTCGCTTGTGCCGGGGGGGAGGCGCTGCACCTGGGAGAGATTGCGACCCTGATCGCCGAGCGGCTGGTGGACCTGTACCGGCGTGACCAGCACGAGGCCGTGCCGGCGCTGCGGCGCGACGCCCCCTTCCACTCCGACCCCCTGTGGAAGGACCTCTACCTGTTCTACGAGTATTTCCACGGCGAGACCGGTCAAGGGCTGGGCGCTGCGCACCAGACCGGCTGGAGCGGCCTCCTGGCCAACCTGGTGATGCGCCGCTACCGGAAGGATGTCGCCCCTTGGAGCGGGCTCGATGCGAGCAGCGAGACGCCGTCCCGAATCGAGGACCTGGCGTGACCCCTGGTGTGACCCCCGTGTCCGGGGGCAAGCCCTGCGACCGCGCCATCGCCCGCCGGGCAGCGCGGCGCCCGACCGGTCCTAGGCCACTGCGATTGGGGCGAGCGGCCCCCCAGCGGGGCGTCCCGGGCAACTGGCGCGACGGACGCCCCACATCCGGCGCAAGGGCCGCCGCAGTCGTCCTGACGGTCGCGGCCGTGCTCCTCTGCGGGTCGCCGCAGCGCGCCGGCGCCGCGGATCCGCCGCCCAAGTCAGACGCCGGGGGCGCCCCGCAGGCGGCATCGGCATGGGCGCAAACGTCGGCCGCGCCAGAGCGCATTCCCATCGACAAGATCGCCCCAGGCGCCGCACAAGTCACCCAGTTGCTCGCCGGCTTCGCCGCGCACCTCGCTCCCGATCGGGAGGTGGCAAGGATTGCCGCGGCCCTGCCGGCCCTAACCGCGGAGCTGGACCAGCAGGAGGCACGCGCCCGCACCCTGTTGGCCGAAGAACCATCGCTCGAGATGCTGGGCATCCTGGATCAGTTGTGGCGGGAGCGGCAGCTCCGCCTCGCCGCCTGGCTGGAGCTCCTGTCGGGGCGTCTGAGCCGCCTGCAGGATGCGCTCGACCGCCTGCAGGACCTGCACGGGACCTGGACCCGCACCCGAGCGGCAGCCTTGGCCGAGAAGGCCCCCGCCCAGGTGATTCATCAAATCGACAGCACCCTCGCGGGCATCGAGGCGGCGGGGCTGCCCAACCGTGCCGCACGCGACCAGACCCTGGCGCTGCAGGGACAGGTCGCCCAGCAGGTCATCCACTGCGAGGAGGGACGCGCGCGCATTGCGCAGCTAGAACAAGGCGCCGTGGGAAACATCTTCACGCCCATCAGCAAGCCGATCTGGAGCCCCGATCTCTGGGCCCAGGGCGTGTCCGCCGCGCCCAAGCGGCTTGCCCTCATCACCGCGAGCTATGCAGAGGACATCCGCTCCTACCTGCGCGACCCCGCCAAGCATCTGCCCATCCACCTTGGCCTCTTCGTCCTGGTGCTGACGGCCCTCTTGGCCGCACGCCGGCGGGTCGCGCAATGGGCGACCTGCGGCGAAGACCTCTCGCGGGTGAACCCGGTCTTCGATCACCCCGTCGCGGCGGCCCTGCTGCTGGCCTTCATGGCGGCTACCGCCATTGCCGCACCGACACCCTGGTCGGTCAAGCAGATCCTGGGCGCCCTCGCGCTGGCCCCCATGATCGTCCTGGCACGCCCCGGGATGGGTCCGCGAGTCGTGCCGATCCTCTACCTGCTTGGCATCCTGTTTGCCCTCGACACCTTGCGCCACAGCTTCGGCGGCTATCCACCCCTGGTGGATCAAGGCATCGTCTTCTGCGCTTCGCTAGCCGGGCTGCTCGCACTGGCGCGGCCCGTCCAACAGGACCGGGAGCGTCCTGCCGACGGCCCGCCACCCCCTATCTGGCGGTTCCTGCACGCGCTGGCCTTGACCGGCTTCGCCATCGGGCTCAGCGCCAGCGCCCTGGGGTACCTGCGCCTCGCCCGGCTCACCACGCCGGCCGTGCTGGTCGGCGCGGCGGACGCCCTCTGGCTGTATGCGTTCGTCGCGGTGGCAACCGCGGTGCTCGCCTATGCCCTGCGCGTTTGGCCCCTGCGCGGGCTATTGATGCTGCGCCACCATCGCGTCGCCATCGAGGCACGACTGCATCAGTTGCTGATGGTGCTGGCCTTGTTCGCTTGGGCCGCGCGCTACCTCAATTACCTCGGTCTCTGGGAGCCCACCCTGGCGCGCATCGGGCCCCTGCTCGGCACCCAGCTCGGGTTAGGCTCCTTCAGCACCTCCCTCGGAGACATCCTGGCCTTCGTCGGGACCATGGTCTTTGCATACCTCATCTCCGCCCTGGTGCGCTTCGTCCTGCAGGAGGAGGTCTACCCCAGGACAGGGATTGCCCCAGGGGTGTCCTACGCCGCCTCCAGTGTCTTCCACTACGTCGTCGTGACCCTCGCCTTCCTCATGGCGCTCGGGTTCCTCGGCGTCTCCCTCACCCAGGTGACGGTGCTGGCGGGGGCGCTGGGCGTCGGCATCGGCCTAGGTCTGCAAGGCGTGGTGAACAACTTCGTGTCCGGGCTGATCCTGCTCTTCGAGCGGCCGATCAACCTGGGCGACGCCGTCCAAGTCGGCGAGCTGCAGGGCTGGGTACGGCGCATTGGCATCCGCGCCAGCGTCCTGCGCACCGTACAGGGGGCCGAGATCATCGTCCCGAATGCCGAGCTGACCACCCAGCAGGTCACCAATTGGACCCTCAGCGATCAGCAGCGGCGCATCGACATCCCCGTCGGGGTGAGCTACGGGACGGCGCCAAGGAAGGTGATCGAGCTCCTGGAGGGGGTGGCGCGCGCCCACCCAAGGGTCCTCCCGGGGCCGCCGCCCCGCGCCCTGTTCATGAGCTACGGCGACAGTGCCATCAACTTCGAGCTGCGCGCCTGGACCGACTATGCCCATTGGATCGAGGTCCAAAGCGATCTGACCGTCGCCGTGTATGACGCTATCTACGCCGCGGGCCTGAGCTTTCCGTTCCCCCAGCGCGAGGTGCGGCTGCTGTCGGATGGCGCCCATCCGGCGCTCCGAGGCGACCGCGGGCCTGGCGAAACAGCCGCCTGACCCCCAGGCCGCCACCGGATCGGAACAGACCAGCCGAGACGACCGGCGCGGCAACCGCCCGGGCGTCAGTTTCTACCGACGCATTGGGCGGTACACTCAGCCGATGTTTCAAAGGGGACATGGCCGCCGCAGCCGCTCCAGTAGAAGGCCTTACAGCGGTCATCTCGGTAGTCGTAGTAGTACCGCTGCAGGCCTCCGGAGCAAGGACCGGGCCGGGGCTTGGCGACACAGGCGACCGGCAGCTCGTCGGACCTGAGGGTCTCCTCACCCCCGCCGCCGCAGCCAGCCAGACCAACGGTCGCCAGCAGCACGGCCGCCACCAGCCTCAGGGACACGCTGGCCGATCTCCGTTGCTCAGAAAACGTAACCCTTGGGCACCACCGCCACGCCCCGTTCCGACAGACAAAACCGCTCCCGATCCGCTTTGAGATCGAAGCCAATCTGAGCCCCCTGAGGGATGACCACATCCTTCTCGACGATGCAGTTACGCAGATGGGCACCCTCCCCCACTTGCACCCCATCGAACAGGATGGCAGCGTCGACGATGGCGCCGTCGCGCACCCGCACCCGCGGAAACAGGACCGAGTGGCTCACACCACCACCGCTGATTACGGTCCCGGCCGCGAGCATGGAGTTGACGAAGATCCCCTCGGTTCCAGACCGCCCGGGCACGGTTCGCGCCGGTGGGTACTGGCCCTGGTGGGTGCGGATGTTCCAGTCCTCTTGATAGAGGTCGAGCGTCGGGTCGGCCTCGAGCAGGGCCATGTTGGCCTGGTAGTAGGCGTCGATTCCGTTCAGGTCGCACCAGTAGCGGTCTGGCGTGACCCGGCCGCGCGTCTCGCCAAAGCGGTAGGCCATCACGCGGCGCGTCTTGGCCAGGGGACCGACCAGATCGCGCCACAGGTCGCGCTCGGGGTGCGCCTCGCTGGACGCCCGGTCCAGCGCCTCCAGAAGCAGCGCCTTGTTCATGACGCAGACCCCCATCGCTGTCATCACGGCCTGCACCTGGCCGGTGTCCGGGCGCGCAGCGGCCGGATCGGCCACGCCCAAGACACGGTCCTCGGCGTCCAGGGTCAGCTCCACCAACCCGGCGGCTGCACTGCCCGGCCGGGTCGCCACGGTAACGTCGGCTCCGGTCTCGCGGTGGGCGCGGATCAGCTCCGCGTAGTCCATGCGGTAGATCAGGTCCCCCGCCAACAGCAGAACATCCGTCGCCCGGCTGCGCTCGAGCAGGTAGCGATTCTGATAAATGGCATCCACGCCCCCCGCGTACCAGGTCTGGCCTTCCCGCATCTGCGGCGGGATTGGGGTGATGAACTCGCCGAGCTCCGGGTTGAAGACACTCCAACCGTCGCGCAGGTGCTTGTGCAGGGAATGGGACTTGTACTGGGTCAGGACCAGGATGCGGCGCAGTCCCGAATGCAGGCAGTTGGCGAGCGTGAAGTCGATGACGCGAAACTTGCCCGCAAAGGGCACCGCCGCCTTCGGCCTGTGCTGGGTGAGCGGGTCGAGCCCGACGCCGCGGGCCGCCGCGTCGACCAGGGTCAGGGTCTGGGATGGCATGGGGAGGCCTCCAGGGATCCGGGAAATGTCAGGGTCGCCGGGCAAGGGCACGGGTGGAGGGGCCTGAGTCTAACGGCTCTCGGGGCTCGGCATCCACCCGGGCCAGGGCCACATCCGGTGCACCGCCTGACCAACCCGCACCAGACTGGGGCAGGCGCCGGGCGGGACGGAGGAACCCACCGGCAGCGGCCCCACCCGGACGTCGCACCCCTCAGCAGCCCCGCTCCGTCTGCTCCGCTCCAGACTCAGGCGGCATTCAGCCGATCCACGGCCGGGACGGCTTTGGCCCCTTGCTCGGCCAGCAGCAGAGACCGGCCGGTCATCACCTGCGGGGCGGGGAGCCCCATGAGCTGCAGGACCGTCGGCGCCACGTCGGCGAGACCCCCGGCCGATCCCAGCAACCAGCGCGTCTCGTCCACCACCACGAGGGGCACGGGCAGGGTGGTGTGCTGGGTATGCGGCTCGTCGGTCTCCGGGTCCAACATGAGCTCGCAGTTGCCGTGGTCCGCCGTAACGACCGCCGACCAGTCCGCCCCCACCGCCGCATCCAGGACCCGGCCCACCTGCAGGTCCAGAGCCTCCACGGCCCGCACCGCTGCCCTGAGGTCTCCCGTGTGACCGACCATGTCCCCATTGGCGAAGTTGACCAGGATGAAGCCATAACGCCCGGATCGGATGGCCGCGACCACGGCGTCGGCCACCTCGCGGGCGCTCATCTCCGGTTTGAGGTCATAGGTCGCAACCCGCGGCGACGCCACCATGTGATGGTCCTCGCCCGGCAGCGGCTCACGCCGCCCTCCGTCGAAGAAATAGGTCACATGGGCGTATTTCTCGGTCTCGGCGCAGTGAAACTGCGCGATCCCGGCGTCGCTGAGCACCTCGGCCAGGGTGATCGCCGGCGTATCCGGGCTGAAGGCGAAGGGCATGCCGAGCTGGGGATCGTACTGCATCATGCAGGTGACCTCGGCGAGAGGCGACCCTCCGCGGTCGAAACCGTCGAAGCCGGGGCTCGCGAGGGCCGCCACGATCTCCCGGGGCCTGTCCTTGCGAAAATTGAAGGAGATGAGGACGTCGCCGGGCTGCAGCCCAGCGTAGCCGCCGATGATGCTCGGGTGGATGAACTCATCGCCCTCCCCCGCCGCGTGGGCGGTGGCGATGGCCGCTTCGGCTGTGGCGGCACTTCGCCCCTTCCCGAGCACGATGGCACGCCAGGCACGCTCGACCCGCTCCCAGCGGCGGTCGCGGTCCATGGCGAAGAAGCGCCCGCAGACCGTCGCAATGGCCCCACCGGCTCGCGCCAGGGCCTGGTCGACCTGGGCGACCCAGTTCATGGCGGAGCGAGGAGGCGTGTCGCGCCCGTCGGTGATCATGTGCAGCAGTGGCGTCACCTGATGGATCTTGCACAGCTCGATGAGGGCCATCAGGTGGGCCACATGACTGTGCACCCCGCCGTCCGAGACCAGGCCCAGGAGGTGCAGGGGCCTGCCCTTGGCGCAAGCCGCCTGGACCGCCCCCAGCAGGGCGGGATTGGCGAAAAAGCCCCCGTTGGCGATGGCATCATCGATCAACACCAGGTCTTGCCGCACCGTGCAGCCACTGCCCAGGGTCAGGTGCCCCACCTCCGAGTTCCCCATCTGACCATCCGGGAGACCGACCGCCCGCCCCGAGGCATCCAGGACGGTGAAGGGGTAGCGGAACAGGTACTCATCCAGGCGTGGGGTGCGGGCCGCCGCCACGGCGTTGTTCAGCTTGCTGGGGTTGACGCCGAAGCCGTCCATGATGACGAGCAGGACGGGGCGCCGCGGGGGCTTTCGCCGATTGGCCATGATGCTCTCTCGTGGTGCAGACCGGGTGCCGGGCGGCCCGGTAAGACCGGCCTCCGCCCGAGCTGCCTTGCAGCTAGCAATTTTCGCGCCCTCGAACCCGGCCCTCGCCGAGCCCGGCACCGGTCAACTGTCGTGAAGGTCTGGGCGGACCCTGACACTTTCCAGTCCGAGGCCTGGCCGGCGGGCCCGAGCGGCGCACCTGGCTCGCGCGAATGCGCCTGGGCACCACCAGGGCTACCACTGGGCTGGGCCAAGACGGGCCTTGCTTGGCGTGCCCTGGCGTCAGGGCTCAGGGTCGCTGTCGGCGGGCCCTGCCCCCTGCTCGACCCGTCCGATCAGAGTACCGCGCGCAAGCTGGGCCTGGATCCGCGTCCCGGGCGGTGCCTGGGCCGCGTCGCGCAGGATGACCCCGTCCGGGAGGCGGGTGACGATGGCATAGCCCCGGGCGAGGGTTGCCAGCGGGCTGCGGGCCTCCAGCCCTTGGGCGGCCAGGGCGAGACGCTCGCGGGCGATCTCGCGCACTCGTGCCTGCGCGAGCTTCAGCCGCCCTTCGAGGGCGCCGAGCTGCGAGCGCAGGGACGGCAGCCTCCGCTCCGGGGTGCTGCCGGCCAGCCGCGCGGTCAGAGGCGCCAGGCGCCGCCCCGTGCGATCGAGCCGCGCCTGGACGGCGACCAACAGGCGCCGCTCCAGCTCGTCCAGCAGTTGTCCGCGCCGCTGCAGGGCCGCTGCCGGGTGTAGCAAACGCAGATGCCGCGCGGCCGCAGCCAGCCGTTGGCGGATGGCCGTCAGGCTGCGCCCCTGCGCGGTGCCCAGGCGCTGGGCGAGGGCCAGGACCCGATGGCGCAGGTGCTCGGCGGAAGGACTCACCAGCTCAGCGGCAGCGCTGGGGGTGGCGGCGCGCCGGTCGGCGACCAGGTCTGCGATGGTGAAGTCCACCTCGTGTCCCACCCCAGACACCACCGGGATGGCCGAGGCGCGCAAGGCCCTCGCCAGGGCCTCATCGTTGAAGGGCCAGAGATCCTCCAGTGAGCCCCCACCCCTCGCCAGGATGAGGACGTCGCACTCCGCACGACGGTTGGCAAGCTCCAGGGCCGCGATGATCTCCGCCGCGGCCCCGACCCCCTGCACGGGGATGGGGTAGATGACCACCGGCAGACTCGGCAGGCGACGCCGCAGCACGCTCAGGATGTCGTGGAGCGCTGCTCCGACCGGCGAGGTCAGCACCCCCACCTGGCGCGGGAAGGGCGGGAGGGGGCGCTTCTGTGCCGCATCGAAGAGCCCCTCGGACGCCAGGCGCCGCTTGAGCCGCTCAAGCTCGAGGCGCAGGGCCCCTTCCCCGGCAGGCTCGAGGTGCTCACAGATGAGCTGGTAGTCGCCGCGGGGCTCGAACAGGCTGACCCGTGCCCGGGCAAGGACCTGCTGCCCGTTCGCTGGCCGGAACGCCAACAGCAGCCGTTTCGGCCGGAACAGGGCACAGCGAACCTGTGCCGCGGCGTCTTTGAGGGAAAAGTAGAGATGGCCAGAGCTCGGCTGGGAGAGGTTGGAGATCTCCCCCTGGACCCAGAGCAGGGGGAAGCTCCCATCGAGGACGGCGCGCACCTCGCTGTTGAGCCGCGAGACGGTGTAGATGTCGCGGCCGAAGTCGAGGGCGGGCTGCTCGAGGCTGCTCATGGCGGCTGGTCCCCAGGATCGGGGTCGGGTCGGATGGGCGCCCTGGTGCGGGGCTGGGGCCGCCCCCCGGCGGAGCGCAGTTTACCGGGGTTGGCGGCAATCCTATACTGCGCCGTTATTTATCGCCACGGGCCAATGCTGGGGGACCCACACCATGCGCCTGATCCAGGAAGCCTTGACCTTCGACGATGTCCTCCTCCTGCCGGCCCACTCCCGAGTGCTGCCCAATGCAGTGGATCTTTCCACCCGTCTGACGCGTGGGATCGGACTCAAGATTCCGCTCGTCTCCGCGGCCATGGACACGGTCACCGAGTCGCGCTTGGCGATCGCCATGGCGCTCGAGGGCGGCATCGGCATCATCCACAAGAACATGAGCTTCGAGCGCCAGGCCCGCGAGGTGCTGGCGGTCAAGAAGTACGAAAGCGGCATCATCCGCAACCCCATCACCGTCACCCCCGACACCACGGTGGGCGAGGTCATGAAGATCACCCGCGCTCACAACATTTCGGGGGTCCCGGTGGTGACCGCCGACGGGCATCTGGACGGCATCGTGACCGGACGTGACCTGCGTTTCGAGACCCGGCTGGACGAGCCGGTATCTGCCGTGATGACCCCTCGTGAGCGTCTGGTGACGGTCCGTGAGGGGGCGCGGCGCGAGGAGGTCCTGGGCCTGCTGCACAAGCACCGCATCGAGAAGGTCCTGGTGGTCAACGGGGGCTTCGAGCTGCGCGGCCTGATCACGGTGAAGGACATCCAGAAGGCCAAGGACTTCCCCAAGGCGTCCCGGGATGACCACGAGCGCCTGCGGGTCGGAGCCGCGGTCGGCGTGGGCGCGGGCACCGACGAGCGGGTCGCCGCCCTGGTGGAGGCCGGGGTGGACGTGGTGGTGGTCGATACGGCCCACGGACATTCCCAGGGCGTCCTGGATCGGGTTGCCTGGATCAAGCGCACCTTTCCCCAGCTTCAGGTCATCGGCGGCAACATCGCGACCGGGGCCGCCGCCCGCGCCCTCATGGACGCCGGTGCGGATGCGGTCAAGGTCGGCATAGGTCCAGGCTCGATCTGCACCACGCGGATCGTCGCCGGGGTCGGGGTGCCGCAGATCACGGCGGTGGCGAACGTCACCGAGGCCCTCAAAGGGACCGACGTTCCGGTCATCGCCGACGGCGGCCTGCGCTACTCAGGCGACGTGGCCAAGGTCATCGCCGCCGGCGCTCACTGCGTCATGATCGGGGGCCTGTTCGCGGGCACAGACGAAGCGCCAGGGGAGGTCGAGATCTATCAGGGCCGCTCCTACAAGTCCTACCGGGGCATGGGCTCCCTCGGGGCCATGGCCAGCAGCGAGGGATCGAGGGACCGTTACTTCCAAGAGGGGCGCGAGCCGGACAAGCTCGTCCCCGAGGGCATCGAGGGCCGGGTGCCCTACAAGGGCAGCCTCATCAACGTCATCGTGCAGCTCATCGGCGGGCTCGCCTCCAGCATGGGCTACACCGGCTGCGCCGACATCGAGGAGATGCGGACCAAGCCCGAGTTCGTGCGGGTCAGCACCGCCGGGATGCGCGAATCGCATGTCCACGACGTGCAGATCACCAAGGAGGCACCCAACTACCGGATCGACACCTGAGCCGCGGGAGGCCTCCGCCGTCGGCTCGACCCCGCAAGGATGGGTTCGGGGAGGCCGCGCCGCGGTCCGCCCGGGCGACCGGCCAGGCTGCGAGGTGCAGGGGCCGGAGCGGCTCGCCGCCCGCGGCCCCCTGCGGTCATGGGACAGAGATTCACTGCGACCGGGGTTTTAGGGCTTCATGCCGATGCGAATCGGAAGGCCGGTGTCCTTCCAAGACACCGAGGGCACCGTCTGGACCTCGGTCAGCCGACCGGGGAACCCGTGATAGCCGTTATAGACGTCCCCGTACGGCGAGCCCTCGAACCCACCCACGCCTCCTGCCGAATTCGGCTCTGGGTCATCGATCTCGTAGACCGCCGCGAACTGGTGCGTATTTTCGATCTGGGTGCCGCAGGTGGAGCTTCTCGATCCGCTGCGGCAAAAGACGATGAGCACCTCGACCCCCTTGTCAGTCGCAAGCGCCGCAATCTGGGAATTGAACGCGGGATTGGGCACTAGGCTAGCCGATGGCTCATCCCAAAATTTGAAAGGGATATTGACTGAGATGGGTGACATGTCCAGCCTGGCGACCTTCGCGACCTGTGTGCGGCCGTAGCGGCCATCCACCGTGTACTCAAGGAACTTACCCTCATGGAGCAGCCGGACCTTGCCGAGGTCGGGCACGATCGGCGCGGCGCTTGGGTCCCTGAGGACGATCTGATTGACGCGGGTCGGAGCCCCAACCCAGTAATATTCGGCGCGGGTGCGGACATCCACCAGCGCGACCTTTGCGGACGCCCCGGTCAGCGGGTCAGTCTGTGTCTGGACGGCATCGAACGCCTCTTCGGCCGTGATCCCGGTCAGTGCCTGGGCCAGGGCCGGAATGAAGGCGGAGGCCATCGCCGCCGCGCAAATAGCGAATCGCAAGTGACGACGCATCTTTATTCTCCATTCTTGATGGATAGCGGAGGTTGGAGCAGTCTGCCTGAATACGCGACCAAGGGAAGCGCTGATTGATTGCGCTTCCCGTGCGGGCCAGGGATGGCCCGCCCGTTTCGAGGGCCTTAAGCCCTTGAAACGGGAGCGTCCCGCGACTCGCGCGTCGCGGGACGCGAGCGGATCAAATGCCGGGAGGGCATTTGATCAGCATCTCCCAAGTCCAGTCCAATACCCAAGAGCGATACTCGTTAATAATGAACGGGGACATAGACCGTTCATCTCATGGGCGCGTATCGCAGTAAAGCATAGAGGCCGGCTAGGAGCACGCAACCTCGATCAGCTATCCCTGTGACGCGCTCCAATCCTCGGACGACACAGCCGCTCATTAGGGTGAACAGGGTTCCACTTTCTGATTTGTGCCATGGGCAAGCCCGGGACGTCGGTATCGGAGGCCCGGCGCAGGGAGACTGGCAAGTCATGGGAACGGCTGTGCGGCGGTCCACCCAGTGCGAGCGGCAGCGCCATACGGGCCCCTGCCGCTCCGCCTGGGGATGCCAAGGTTGAGCTACCGGGTTGGGAGGTGATGGGTGGTTGAGGGGGAGCCGCCCGAACCACCTGGACCCTCCTCCAGCGCTGGTGCTCGGGCTTGGCGACGCGTCCGCCCGCGCTGTATAAGGGCACCGTGAGACAGGCAGCGGGCCCCTTGTAGAGCGCAGCGGGTCGGCACCTGGGGGCCGATGCGGAGGCAAGCCATGAGCGACGAGACCGTCGGCAGATGTTGGCACTGCCGGGCCGGGTTGACCAAGGCGGACTATGGGCGCGAGAGCGCTTGCCTCGCCTGCGGCAAGGCTACCCATGTCTGCCTCAACTGCCGTCACTTCGCCAAGGGCCGGCCGAACGATTGCGTGGAGCCGCTGGTCGAGCGCGTTTTGGATAAGACCAGGGCGAACTTTTGCGAGTACTTCGAGCCCACGCAGCGCCCAGCCGGCCCGGGATCGACGGCTTCCGCGACCGAGGCGGCACGCCAGGCCGCCGAGGACCTCTTTCGCTAGATCCAGCCGACGTTCGTCGACCCAAGCCGGCTCAGACCTGGGCGACACCGTCCGCTACGGATCGGGGGGTGCTCGCGCGAGCCTTCCTGCGCACGGCGGGCCCGCGGTCACGCCTTGCCACCTGGGCTTCGATGATGTGCCGCTCCAACCCGAGTCGCGATCAGCGGTGGGGCTCACCCCGCATCCGGCGCGCCTTTCGTGCAATTACGCTCGACCCAAACGGCTGCCGCGGTCACCGCCAGGGCCACGCCCATCAGGGCCAGCCCCACCCAGAGACCGGGCCCCGGCCAACTCCGCGGCGCGGGCCTCGGTCAGAACAGGTCATCCATGACTCGCGGCGCGGTGCGGCGCGGCGTGCTGGATGGGGAGCGCGGTGCACCAGTCCCGGCAACCGGCTCCGGCCCCAGGAGCATCAGTCGCAGCTCCTCGCGCACCGTCTCTTGCTGAGCCCCAGGGCCCTTGGACTTGGTCTCGGTCCCGCGACCCTTGTCCACATAGATGGTCACCATCCCGTCCGGGACCGGCAGGACGGCGTTGGGCTTGTCTTTCAGGGCGACCTTCATGAAGTCGATCCACATCCCCAGACCCGCGTGGCCGCCCGTCTCGGCCTTGCCAAGGCGCGAGAAGTCGTCGAAACCCATCCAGGCCACGGTGACGAAGTCCTTCTGATAACCGCAGAACCAGGAGTCGCGCACGTCGTTGGTCGTCCCGGTCTTTCCGGCGATGTCGGTGCGCTCCAGGACCAGGGCACGGGTCGCGGTGCCGTTGGCAATGACACCCTGAAGCATGGAGTTCATCTCGTAGACGATGCGCGGGTCCAGGACCCGCTCCGCCGCTGGCGCGCGGGTAAGGCCCTTGGTCTGCGCCGGACTCGACTCGTACCGGAACCAGCAGTCGCTGCACGCCCGCGGTGCCTGCGCCTCGAAGATCAGCTCCCCCGAGGTCGTCTCGATGCGCTGAATCAGATAGGGCTCGATGCGGAACCCGCCGTTGGCAAAGACCGCATACGCCTTGGCCATCTGCAGGGGCGAGACCTCGGCGGTCCCCAGCACCATGGAGAGCCCCAGGGGGATGGATGCCAGGTCGAAGCCAAAGCGCGTGACGAACTGGGTGGCGTAGGGCAGGCCAACGCTCTGCAGCATATTCACGGCCGCCAGGTTGCGCGACAGCGCGATGGCGGTGCGCATGCGGATGGGCCCCATGGTCTTGTGGTCGAAGTTCTGCGGCTCCCAGAACTCACCCCGATTGAGGGGCACCCGCACCGGCTCGTCCTTGACGAGACTCGCCGGCGTCCAGCCCTTCTCCAAGGCGGCCGTGTAGACGAAGGGTTTGAAGCTCGACCCGGGCTGACGTCGGGCGTCCACGGCGCGATTGAACTTGCTGTCGCCGAAGACATAGCCGCCCACCAGGGCGCGAATGGCCCCATCCTCGGGGGACAACGACACCAGGGCGCCTGTCACCTTGGGGGCCTGGCGCAGGTACCAGACACCCTCGGCATTCTGGCCGACCCGGACCAGGTCCCCCACGGCCACCGCATCGGTGACCTTCGATGGACTCCGCCCCGTGGCGTTCTCGTTGATGAGCCGCTTGGCCCAGGCCACCTGCTTGAGGCCGAGGGTCACGCGGCGCCCGCCCCCGATGTACACCGTCGCCTCCTTGGGGCTCGCCTTGGTGACCAGGCCAGCGGTCAGTAGGGGCAGCTCCTCCACCGCGTCCAGGTAGGCGTCCAGGTCCTCCTCGCTCGCCCCGGTCAGGTCGACCTGCGCCTCGGGTCCGCGGTAGCCATGGCGCCGGTCGTACTCCAACAACGAGACGCGCAGGGCCTCCTGGGCGGCCCGCTGGAGCCAGGACTCGACGGTCGTCGTGACCCGAAAGCCGCGGGCATAGGCCTCATCGCCATAACGGCGAATCATCTCCTGGCGCACCATCTCGGCGATGTACCCCGCCTGCAGCCCCACATCGCGCTGATGGAGCTTGGCGCCGTCAGGCTCGGCCACGGCCGCCTGGTAGTCCCGGTCGGTGATGTACCCCAGCTCCTCCATGCGCTTGAGGACATAGTTACGCCGCTCCAGGGCCCGCTCAGGGTTGGACACCGGGTTGTTGCTCGATGGGGCCTTGGGCAGCCCGGCGAGCATGGCCATCTCCGCGAGACTGAGCTCGTCCAGCGACTTGTCGTAGTAGAGATCCGCCGCGGCGGTGACGCCATAGGCGCGGTGACCGAAGAAGATCTTGTTGAGGTAAAGCTCCAGGATCTGCTGCTTGGACAGGCGCTGCTCCACCTGCAGGGCCAGCAGCAGCTCAGAGAACTTCCGCTTGACGGTCTTCTCCGGCGTGAGGAAGAAGTTGCGCGCAACCTGCATGGTGATGGTGCTGCCGCCCTGGGACTTGGCACCGGTGCGGACCAGGCTCAGGGCCGCCCGGCTGAGCCCCATGAGGTCGATGCCTTGGTGCTCGAAGAAGCGGCTGTCCTCGATGGCAAGAAAGGCCATCACGAGGCGCGGCGGCACCTTGTCGAAGGTCACGGGGCGGCGCCGCTGGACCCCGAACTCCGCCATCAGCTCCCCGTCCGCCGAATACACCCGCATCGGCTCCTGAAACTGGACCTCCGCCAGGATGTCGGTGCTCGGAAGGGTCGGAAGCGTGACGTGGATCAGGGCGGCCAGGCCCACCAGGGCCAGGGTCAGGAGGTCCAGCGGAATGGCAAGCCCCGACACCAGGAAGGCCCCGAGCCAGCCCCAGAAGCCGCGCCCGGACCGGCGCCCAGCGCCCCCGGGCGCGGGGTCGGCGGGCGTCCGAGCGGCGGGCAGCCGAGCGCCCACCCGGGCCTCCTGGAGATCTGGCGGCTGCGGCTGGCTGCCCTGCCCGGCCGGGTCTATCCCTGGCAGCGAAGGCCCAGCCTCCGCTGGAAACTGCGGGTCTTGATGCACGCTGGGTGGCGCTCCTGGGACTTGGTTCGATGGAGATCTGGGTGCGCGGGGGGAGGTCGGCGCGCTGCACAAACCCCGCCGACCGGCGGATTGTACATGATCGATCAAGGGGCCTGATCCGGCACCCCGACGGACGCCGGGTGCTCAGTCGCCGCCGGGACGCCCCTCCCTCAGCGACTCCAGCAGCAGCAAGGCGATGCCCAGCGTAATGGCGCTGTCGGCGAGATTGAAGGCCGGCCAGTGCCATTGGCCGTAGTAGACGTCAATGAAGTCCACGACCCGCCCGGTGAGGATGCGGTCGATCAGATTGCCCACGGCCCCACCCATGAGCAGGGCGATGCCGGCAGCCGTGAGACGCTGGGTCGGCCGCAGGCGGTGGAGCCAGACCGCGAGCGCCGCGGTGACAGCGACCGCGAGACCGGCGAAGAGCCAGCGCTGCCAACCGCCGGCCCCGGCCAGAAAGCTGAAGGCCGCGCCCTCGTTGTACATCAGGGTGAGGTTCAGCGAGGGGATCAACGGGACAGGCGCATACGGCGTGAGCCAGGTCTCGGCGGCCCACTTGGTCCCCTGGTCCAGGACCGCCGTCACCCCCGCGAGCCAAAGCCAGGCGAGCATGCCCGCCTCAGGCGAAACGGCGGATCTCGCCGGGTCCTGCCACGTTCTGCACGCAGCGCCCGCAGAGCTCCGGGTGGGCCGGGTCGGCCCCGACGTCCTGGCGGTGATGCCAGCAGCGCACGCACTTGGGATGCGCGCTGGGGCTGACCGCCACGGCCAGTCCGGCCAGCTCCGTGTCCTCGGCCCCCGCCGGGCGCTCCGGCGCGGGGTGCAGCCGAGCCGCCGAGCAGATCAGGACATAGCGCAGCTCCTCTCCCAGACGCGACAGGCTCTGCAAGAGCTCGGCGCCGCACCATAGGTCGACCTCGGCGTCCAGGGAGGCGCCGATGGCACCACTCCTGCGTGCCGCCTCGAGGTGCGGCGACACCGCTGACCGCACCGCCAGGACCGAATCCCAGAAGAGGCGGTCGAAGCCACCCTCCCCCTCCAGGGCCGAGGGAGGCGCCACCCCGGCAGGGGCGGCTTCCGGCCCGGCCAGCGGCGACGGAGCCGCCCGCGGCTCCAGGGGCAACAACCCCTCATACCAGCCGACCAGGAACACGGACTCGGCGCGCTGACCTGGGATGAAGGGCCAGATCTCGTCGGCGGTGAAGCTCAGGATCGGCGCGAGCCAGCGGGTCATGGCCTCGACGATGTGGTACATGGCCGTCTGGCAGGAGCGGCGCGCCAGGCTGTCGGCCTGGGTGGTGTACTGGCGGTCCTTGATCACGTCCAGGTAGAAGCCGCCCATGTCCACCACACAGAAGTTGTGGACCTTCTGGTAGATCAGGTGGAACTGGTAGTCGCGGTAAGCGGCGATCACCTCCTCCTGGAGGCGAAGCGCCCGATCCACGGCCCAGCGGTCAAGCTGGAGCATCTGCTGGGGCGGGACCAGGTTTCGCCCTGGGTCGAAGCCGTTGAGGTTGGCCAGCAGGAACCGGGCCGTGTTGCGGATGCGCCGGTAGGCGTCGGCGGTCCGCTGGAGGATCTCATCGGAGACGCGCATCTCCCCGCGGTAGTCCGTGGCGGCGACCCATAGCCGGATGATGTCGGCCCCGAGGGTCTTCATCACATCCTGGGGCCTGACGATGTTGCCAAGGGACTTGGACATCTTCTCGCCCTTGGCATCGACGGTGAAGCCATGGGTCAGGACTTCCCCGAAGGGGGCCCGGCCGGTCATGGCCACCGAGGTCAGGAGCGAGGACTGAAACCAGCCGCGGTGCTGGTCGGAGCCCTCCAGATAGAGGTCCGCAGGGACATCCAGCTCCGGACGGCGCTCCAGGACACAGGCGTGGGTCACGCCGGAGTCGAACCACACATCGAGGGTGTCGTTGACCTTTGCGTACTGGGCGCCCTCCTCCGGCCCGAGGAGATCCTGAGGCAGGAGATCGAACCAGGCATCGACCCCGCTCTTTTCGACCCGGGCGGCCACCTCCTCGATGAGGGTACGGGTCTGCGGATGGACCTCACCCGTCTCCTTGTGGATCAACAGCGGGATGGGCACCCCCCAGGTCCGCTGCCGGGAGATGCACCAATCGGGGCGATTGGCGACCATCCCCGCGATGCGCGACTGACCCCACTCAGGCAGCCAGCTCACCTGGCCGATCTCCCGCAGCGCCGCCTGGCGCAGCGACTCCTCGCGGGGGCCGGGACGGTCCATGCCGATGAACCACTGCGGCGTGGCGCGGAAGATGATGGGGGTCTTGTGCCGCCAGCAGTGGGGATAGCTGTGAGTGAAGCGTTGCTCGCGCAGCAGGGTGCCGTGGGCCTTGAGGGCATCGACCACCCGTTCGTTGGCCGAAAAGACGTGCTGCCCGGCAAACAACGGCGTGTCGGGGAGAAAGCGCCCGTCCCCGCCGACCGGATTGTCGACCTCCAAGCCATAACGCTGACCAACGACGAAGTCCTCCAGGCCGTGGCCCGGGGCGGTGTGCACCGCACCGGTACCGGCCTCCAGCGTGACGTGCTCCCCCAGGATGATCGGCACCTCGCGGTCGTAGAAGGGGTGGGCCAGCTTGAGGCCCTCGAAGGCGCTGCCCCGGGCATAGGCCAGGACCCGGTATTGCTCGATGCCCCACCGGTCCATGGTGTCGCGCAGCAGACCCTCGGCGACCACCAGGCGCTCGCGCCCCTGCCCATGCTCCCCCTCCGCCTGGACCACGACATAGTCGAGATCGGGATTGAGGGCCACAGCCCGGTTGGCGGGCAAGGTCCAGGGGGTCGTGGTCCAGATGGTGACGGACAGGCGCCCGTCCCCATGGCCATTGGGGATGGCGTGGCAGCGCGCCATCAGGGCCTCCTCGTCCAGGACCGGGAAGCGCACGTCGATGGCGATGGACTGCTTGTCCGCATACTCGACCTCGGCCTCCGCCAGCGCCGAGCCGCAGTCGATGCACCAGTGCACCGGCTTGCTGCCCTGCTGCACATGGCCGTTGGCGATGATGCGTCCCAGGGCGCGGATGATGTCCGCCTCGCACCGGTAGTCCATGGTGAGGTAGGGATTGGCCCAATCACCGATGACGCCCAGCCTCTGAAAGTCGGCCCGCTGCCCATCCACCTGCGCCGCCGCGTAATCCCGGCAGGCACTGCGGAACTGGGCGGCGGTCACCTTGGCCCCCGGCTTGCCGACCTTCTTCTCGACCTGCAGCTCGATCGGCAGGCCGTGGCAGTCCCAGCCCGGCACATAGGGGGCATCGAAGCCATCCAGGGTCCGCGCCTTGACGATGATGTCCTTCAGCACCTTGTTGACCGCGTGACCGATATGGATCTCGCCGTTGGCATAGGGCGGTCCGTCGTGGAGGATGAACCTCCGCCGCCCGGCCATGGCCGCGCGGATGCGCCCATAGAGGTCCAGGTCGGCCCAGCGCTTGAGCATGGCGGGCTCCCGCTGGGCCAGGTTGGCCTTCATCGGAAAGCCGGTGTGAGGGAGGTTTAGGGTGTCTTTGTAATCGGCCACGGATCTGGTACTCGGGCGGCGTTGCAATGCCAGGCCGCGGGCGGGGGACCCAAGGCCTGGCGGGAGAGGGTTGTCGGGGCGAAAGGGCGGAGCGTCCTGGGGCACCGCCCCTCCTTGGCTGTTGCGGTCATCGGGCGGGCGCCGTCCTGGTTGCCCTAGACACCGCGGAGCGGATGGCAGGTGCTCGTCCCGCGGCCCTGCCAGCATCGCTCACCCGCCAGCACACCCGTGTCGCCCCCACGGATGAAAACACGGCTGTCAGGGCGGGATTCCCTCACCCCGGCCTTCTCCCCGGGGAGAGGGGGACAGGGAGCGCCTCCGGCGCCTGTTCAGGTTAACGACACCGGGGGGCGCCCGGCGGCATGAGCATCGCCAACGCCGGCGCTGGGAGGTCACCCGGCTCGACCCAAGGCACACTGGATCCAGCCGCCCCCCCAAAGCCTGCGCAAGTCTAGCCCGCCGGGCCCTGACTGCGCCAGCGGCGAGGGGCCCAAGGGGCTGGTCAGACATCGAAGAAGGCCCGCGCCGCGGCCGCGTCCCGGTCGATCTGGGCCTTGAGCGCCGGGAAGGAGTCGAAGCGCTGCTCGTCGCGGAGCTTGAGTCGGAACTCCACCTGGGCATGGCGCCCGTAGAGGTCGGCAGACAGGTCGAAGAGGTGGACCTCGAGCAGGTACCGGGTACCGCCACCCACCGTGGGCCGAACGCCGATGTTGGCCACCCCCGGCCAGGGGCGGTCAGCCAACCCCTCCACCATCACCGCATAGACCCCATGCAGCGGGCTGACCCGCCGGTGGAGGTTGATGTTGGCGGTGGGATAGCCGATCGTCCGCCCGCGCTTGTCGCCATGCCCAACGCGCCCGCAGATGCGGTAGGGGCGCCCGAGGAGGTGGCGGGCGAGGCCCAGATCACCGCGGGCCAGGGCCTCGCGGACGCGCGTGCTGCTGATGCGCTCGTCCGCATGCGTGACGGTGTTGAGGTTTTCCACTGCGAAGCCGTGCTCGCGCCCCATGGCCTGCAGAAGCCCATAGTCCCCCGCTCGGCCGTGTCCGAAGCGGAAATCATCCCCCACGAGCAGGAATCGCACCCCGAGGCCGTCCACGAGCAGGTCCTGGACAAAGGTGCGCGCCTCCAAGGCCGCCAATCGAGCACCGAAGGGCAGCACCACCACCTGCTCGACGCCACAATGGGCCAGGGCGTCGAGCTTCTCACGCAGGCGAGTAAGCCTCGCCGGGGCCTGACCGGGGGCAAAGAACTCCATGGGCTGCGGTTCAAAGGTGATGACCGTGGTCGGCAGGCCAAGCGCTCGTCCCTCCGCGGCCAGGCGCTGAAAGACGGCACGGTGGCCGAGGTGGACACCATCGAAATTGCCAATGGTCGCGACACAACCAAGCCTTGGTTGCACCCGAACATGGAATCCGCGAATGACCCTCATGGCCTCGACTCAGGGGCGCCAAAAAGGCGACAGTATAGCGGCCGCGTGACAGGCGCAGAGCCTTCGCGGCGCGCACCGTGGCGAGGGCGCGAGGCCTGTCATGCCTCCCCTTCCCGAGTGCCCACCAGGTGCCTGGGCCGGACCCCAAGCGCGACCAAGGTGACGGCCTGGACCAGGACCGCACCGCAGATCCAGCCCACGAGGTGCAGGACCCGCTCCCCGCCGCGCAGGGCCAGCCAGTCATCGGTATCGGCACAGCCCAGGCCGAGCACGACAACCATGATCAGGCCTGCGGCAAGGACCCTGACCAGGAGCCACCCCCAGCCCGGCCCCGGCCGATACACCCCATCCCTGAGCAGCCCCTGCAGCAGCAAGGCCGCGTTGACCCAAGCCGCCAGGCTCGTCGCCAGGGCCAGCCCGGCGTGCTGCAAGGGATGCATGAGGGCCAGGCTCAGGCCCAGGTTGACCAGCATCGCGGCGATGCCGATCCGTACCGGTGCCCGCACCTGCTGGCGGGCGTAGTACCCGGGGGCCAAGGCCTTCACCGCGAGGAATCCGAGTATGCCCGGGGCATAGGCCATCAGGCTGCGCGCCCCCATGTGCACGTCGCTGGCCCTGAAGGCCTGCGAGTAAAAGAGGGTGGCAAACAGAGGACCGGCCAGGAGGAGGAGCCCCAAGGCCGCGGGCAGGCCCAGCACCAGCACCCAGCGCAGGGCCCAATCGATGGTCGCGGAAAAGGACTCCCGGGACCGCGCGGCATGCTCCCGGGAGAGCTTGGGCAGCACCACGGTCCCGATGGTCACCCCCAGGACACCCAGGGGGAACTCCATCAGCCGGTCGGAGTAATACAGCCAGGAGATGCTGCCCGCCGCGAGGAACGAGGCGAGCAGGGTGCTCAGCAACATGTTCACCTGTCCCACCGAGACCCCAAGGAGGACGGGCGCCATGCGGCGTAAGGTGCGCCGCACCCCCGGATCGGCGAGGCTCAGTCGCGGGCGCGGCAGCAGACCCAGGCGGGCCAGGAACGGCACCTGAAAACCAAGCTGCGCCACCCCGGCAATCAAGACGCCCCAGGCCAGGGCGAGGATCGGCTGCTCCAGCGCCGGAGCCAGCCACAGGGTGCAGGCGATCAGCGATAGATTCAGCAGGGCCGGGGTGAACGCGGGGACGCCGAAGTGCCCGACGGTGTTAAGGATCCCCCCAGCCAAGGCGGTCAGGGCGATGAACAGCACGTAAGGCAGGGTCAGGCGCAGCATCGCCGAGGCGAGGACCCAGTGCGCCGGCGAATCGGCGAAACCGGGTGCGAAGAACAGGACGAGCAGCGGCGCGGCGAGGATGCCGATGGCGGTCAGCCCCAGGAGCGACGCGCCCAGCGCCCCAGCGGTATCGTCGATGAAGCGCTTGAGCTCCTGCGGACTGCGCCGCGCCTGGTACTCCGATAGGACCGGCACAAAGGCCAGGGCAAAGGCCCCTTCGGCGAACAGGCGGCGCATCAGGTTGGGGATGCGAAAGGCGACGAAGAACGCATCCGTGCCCACATCGGCCCCGAAGGCCCGTGCGACCACCAGGTCGCGCACGAACCCGAGCACCCTGGAGATGAGGGTGTTCCCGCCGACCTTGGCGATGGCAGGGGCGATCACGGACAAGGCGCCATGCTCCAGGTGAACGTCATTGGATTATACGTGCCCTCCGGCCCTGGCCCGAACGCAACGCCAGGGCATGTGCTACCTGGGGCTTGGCAGCGCGGCGATGGCGGCCGTGGCGCCTGCCCTGGGGCATCGGGGCACCAGGCCTCTGCCCAGGCGCCAGGCGCTGGCCGGCGCCGCATTGAGATTGCCCCGACCTCCACCGATGCCGCCCCGGGGGGCCCGGCAAGCCCATGCAGGTCCCGCGCTGCGCGGGGATGCCGCCCGCCCGGCGGCCGAGCGGCGCGGACCTCTGGCCGTGGTCTTCGCCGCGACGCACGGGATCCAGGCCTCCATCCTCTTCGCCACCCCGGTCATCATCCTGGTCACCACCCCATCGGGCGCACGTCTGTCCCTGCATGCCCTGGCTGAATGATCGCGCTGTCGGCCGGGCTTACCCTGGTCCCCCTGGCCCTTGCCGGGGGCGAGCCCGGAAGCGAGATCCAGACCCCCAGGATCATCTTGATCCAGTGGGGCCTGCTCTCCACGACAGCACTCAACATGCTCGCCGTGCCGGCCCTCTACCTGCGCTTGCGGACACCGCGGGTAGGGGTAAGGAGCCGCTGGGCTAGACGGCCGCCCGCGCACGCGGGCGGCCGAAAAAAAACAAGCCCCGTCCGGTACACCGGACGGGGCTCGATCCCAGGGCACAGCGGCTGTGCCCTAGCGTCCTTGTTGGGTCAAGCGGTCACCGCTCGAAGCTCTTGCTCAGGCTGTGGCACAGATCGCAGGCCACGGGATCGCCCGCGAGCACGGTCTTGCCCTTCAGGACCCGATCCACTGGAGTGCGCGACAGCACCGTGCCCTTGTGGTCGGTCCCGTGACAGGCACCGCAGCTACCGCCCCCAGGCTTGCCATTCTCCGTCTTGGCCGCGCTCTCGTGCGACCCGCCGTCGAACCAGCGGCTGTCATTGACCAGGTGCATGCCGTGGGGGCCGCTCTGGGTGCTGCTGGACATGCTGCTGGTCAGGTGGCAGGTGCTGCACTCCATGACGGTGCCGGAGTGGCCCTGGAGCTGGTTGGCCGTGCGATTGTCGTTGACCAGAGGCGACGCGTCGTGGTCCCACTCGGCGTGGGTCGCCCCGTGACAGCCCTCGCACATGACCCCGCCGTGGCCGGTGCTCACGCGATACAGCTTCTGGTTCCCGGCTCCGGGGTTCGCGAAGCCGTTGAAGCTCGCCGGCACCGTGTTCTCCGCGAAACGCTTGTTGGCCGGCACGATGGGCTTCGCGTTGGCGTCCGTGCTGAGGTAGGCGCGGATCAGGCGGATGTTGTCGGCGTTGCCATTGGTGTCGAAGCCGTTCTTCGTGGCACCCGTGGTGCTCGCCATGTTGCTGACCGCATCCCCGGTGTGGCAGGAGCCGCAGCCTGGCTCATTGGCCCAGGGCACGCGCTTAGTCAGGTCGGCCCCGGCCGGGAAGGGCTTGGCCGCGCTCACGTTGGCGGTGAAGTCGTTGCCGACCTGGGCCAGGTCACCGTGGCAATCCTGGCAGACCATACCGCCATTGGCCATGGCGCCGCGCATGCACTTGGTGTTCTTGCCGGGGTGGCACTGGTAGCAGGTCTGCTCGAGCACCGCCTCACGGGCACCCTGGTTACCCGGCAAGCCCGTCAACGCGTCGTCTGCGGTGGGTGCGGGCATGGCCGGGAAGAGTCCGGTGGTGCCATGGAAGGCATGCAGGACCCGCGAGTTGCTCTTCTGGATGCGCTGCACCCGGCCATTGGCATTGGCATCCGGGTTGGCGGCATCCCCGCCCAGGGGGCCGAATTGGGCCAGATCGAGGACCGGGGTGTAGTGGCAGACCTGACAGACCACCGACTTGCCCTGGACCAGCGACTTGTTGGCCAGGCAGTTGGCGTTGCCGTTGGGGTTGCTGGCGCTCATCCCGGTGCACTGGGTGAGGGTGCCGCTGCTGTCGCGGTAAGCGAGTCCATGCTTGATGTCGTGCAGGCGCAGGACGTTGATGTCCGTGGCGTATTCCACGCTGACGCCGGCCGGCACGTCCGTGCCGATGAGGGGATCGTCAAGGCTGCTCGCCACCGGGATCCCGGCTTGAGTGAGCTTGACGTTCGCCTTGCCCTTATTGGGGCTGTCCGGTACGTCCACCGGCGCGCCGTGGCAGTTCTTACAGCTTGCCTCACCCGAGATGGGCAGCACCGTGTCGACGGTCGCCAACACGCTGCCCGTCGTGCTCTTGGCCTGCACCCGCACCATCGGGTAGGGGTTTTCCCGCCCGACGTCGTCGAATGTGGCGAAGGGGACGCCGGCGCCCTCGAACCAGTTTACCCCGTTGGCCACATAGCCGAAGGGGAAGTTCACGAAGAACGGCTTGTTCGTGTAGTACTCCTCGGCGACCTGGGCATCGTTGGCCACGTAGGGGTTGGTGATGCCGGGCATGGCGTGTTGGGTTGCGGAGAGACCCTCGTCCCCGCTGTTCACCCGGCCATCCGCACCGATGTAGAGGTGCTCAACATTCGGCACCGGCAGGCCGATGTCGATGTCCTGAGCTGGATCGCCAGGGTGATAGAAGGCGCCCAGAACGCCCGGCGGATAGAAGGGGTCGTAGGCCTCGAAGGCGAAGTCCCAGAAGTTGGTCTTGAAGACGTCTCCCTTGGCGGTGAGCCCGGTGAAGGGATAGCCGGTGGCCGGATCCAGCGGCTTGCTGAGGATCGGATCATTGGGATTCGAGGCCGCCGAGTAGGTGACCTGGGCCTGGGTGGGCCCGAGGAGGGTCGGCTTGGCCCCCTTTTGGATGACCTGGCTCAGCAGGACCTGGAAGGGCGGCAGGATGCTCGCCACGCGGGTGTCCAGATCGCCGCAGTGCATGCCCAGGTCGTTGATCGCCAGCACCTGATAGCCCGTGGTTCCGGTCCCAGCCGCGGGGGTCAGGGAGTTGGCATTATTCGGCCGCGGCTGCTCCGGGACGGGGCTGAGCAGGTAAGGGTCGACGCCGGCATCCAGCGCGTTGGTGCTGGTGGAGTTGATGGATGTGTTGGGTGCAGGGTTGCGCACCTTGAGGCTCAGCACGGCCGAGGTCCCCACATTGCCGGCCGCGTCGTAGGCCTTGGCCGTCCAGTTGTGGGTGCCAAGGTCGGCGCTGGTCACCGACCACGTGTAGCTGTAGGGCGCGCTGGTGTCGGTGCCCTTGAGGGTCGCGCCGTCATAGAACTCAACCTTGGTCACGCCGACATTGTCGGTGGCGGTGGCATTGATGGTCACGCTCGCCGGCGGGTTGAAGGGCCCAGGCGCCGAGCTGTTGAGGGTGACGGTCGGCGGCACGTTATCCGACACGGCCGGCGTGGTGATATTGAGGGTACCCGAGTAAGCGCTTAGGTTGCCCGCCGCGTCAGCGGCCCGCACCCGGTAGCGGTAGTAGGTGGCGGCCGCAACGCTGGTGTCGCTGTAGCTGTTGGTCGCGGGTGTGGCGATCTGGGCGAAGCTCGTGCAGCTCGACCCTGTGCAGCGCTCGACGCGGTAGCCCGTCACCCCGACGTTGTCGGTCGAGGCATTCCAAGTCAGGTCGATCCGTGTTGCGCTGACCGCCGTGCCCGTCAGGCCGTTTGGCGCCGTCGGGGCCTGGGTGTCGTTCACCTTCACCGTCGTCGAGCAGGTCGCCGAAACGCCCGAGCGGCTGATCTTCACGCTGGTGCTGAACGTCCCCGCGTTGGCATAGGTGACGGTGCGCGTTGCGCTCGTAGAGGTGGCGGGGTTACCGCCCTGGAAGGTCCAGGCGTAGGTCGGCGTGCCCGAGGGGAAGCCGCTACGGCTGGCCGACCAGGAGACGCTCCCGCCCATGTTGATGGTTGGGTTGGCAGGGGAAATGGTACAGGACGCCGCAGACGTCAGACCGGGCCAGGTCAGCGCCAGTCCCGCGGACAGCACCGCCCCCCCTATCGTTAGGGTTCTTCGAGCTCTCATAGTGTCTACTCCACTCCGTATCGGCGTGTTGGGACGCCTAGGACGTTTTCGTTAGCGGACTGCCCCACCCAGGCCGCCTGCCTGAGCCAGACTCCGGCTCGGGTGGGGGTGAGACCAGCGATCCTGGCCGCACCGACCGCGGCTGCCTGGTCGAGAGCCCCGAAAGGCTGCTCTCGCTGGGTTGACCACGGGCTTTACTGCGCCGACGGAGAGATCCCAAGACTGCAGTGGGTTGTCGGCGGGGTGCATTCTAGAGACCAAGTGGCGCCAAGGAGCGTGATGCCCATCACAGAACTCATTAGAAATCGACGCCTACCCCAGAATGACCCATCCATTCGCGGCAATGGATGCCGGTGGCCATCCAGGCTCAGACAGGGATGAGACCCGAATTTGTGGTGGGGTTTCCAAGTATCCGTAAAATGCCTGAAGAATGGGGCTCACAAGCACTACCGATCCCTTTTCAAATTCGCTTTTATTGTTTGTTTACAGCGAGTTATATTCATGCCATATGAGTGTGTTGAGGTCAGATCGTTACTGGACATGACAAGGCTGACAGCTTTCGGCCTCGGGGCGTACCCATGGCTCCATTGAGACCCACCCTGCGGACAGTGGGTCCTGGCCTCGGGCCCATGGTTTATTCTGGTTTTCCCCCAGCTCCGAATTGCGTGCTCCGGACGCCAGCCCCTATTCCATTCGCCACCGGCCCGCGATTTCGATGGGGTCCAGTCGGCTTTGACGCCAACCCTGGGAAGGGCGCGCAAGCACCCGGCCAGGGCACCGGGAGGGGAAGAAGGCCACGCGCTGGGCAGGCTTCGGGGCGGCCTGGCCGGGCCTCGACGCACATCCGCCGCGCCCCGTGTCGGCACGGTTGACACTTGTCATTGCACTTGAAGGCTGCGGCATTTCGCGTATCCTTGGGCTCGTCAGCAGCTTTTTGGGGCGCCTTGCCCCCTTGGCTTGAGAACGAGCGGTCGCCCGAGACGGCCGCCGGGTTCTAGAGCCTCCCGCAGCCACGACAACACGGAACCAGGCACGGGCCGTGAGCCCTGGCCAGCCACGGAAGTCTGTCCCCAGCCACATCCAATCGAGAGATCGAGGTACCCACCATGCACCAAACCGCATGTCCCAAGCCACCCGTCCCGTTGGGACCAGGCTCCTGCCAGCCTTCGGGTCCGCCGCAGGCCCGTCGGCGCCGGCGGCTCGCCCTAGCGCTTGCCGTCAGCGCCCTTGGCCTGGCGGCCGCGCCCCTGGCCTTCGCGGCGGGCAAGCCGGGGGGAACCAACCCCACCTGCTCCATCCCGCAGAACGTGGCCAATCCCAATGCAGCGACCAGCCCACAATGTCAGTCGGGGGAGGTCTGCGTCTACGTCGGAGGGACCATCCAGTACACCGGCTCGGTCAGTGGGGGCAGCACACCCTACAGCGTGACCTGGACCCTCAACGGCGGCCTGCCGACCTCCGCTACGGGCACCATCTCCACGAGCGGAGGAAGCAACACGACCTCGGCCACCTACAACACGGTCGGTGCTTACAGCACGGTCTTCGCCGGGCAGGACAGCGCCAACAAGACCTGCAGCACGACGGCCGCGGTGCGCGTCATCGCCACCCCCGGCAATACGGTGTCCATCAACTCCACCAGCGCCAACGGCGGCAATCCGGACGCGACCACCTCGGTGCCCAAGCAGACCGTCGCCTCGACACCGGGCTACACCCTGCTCGGCGTGAACGACCTGGGCATCCACTGCGCGGACCTCGACAGCCGCGTGGCCTCCATCCTGCCGCCCTTCAACGTGCTGCACGCCACAGTGGTCAAGAAGGGCAACACCGCCGGGCTTCCGGTGATCCTCGGCCCGAGCGATGTGGACGTCTCCTACTCGGCCGCGTCCAACGACAAGGACCCGGTGTTTGACGGGGCTGCGACCCGCGTCGACAGCATCACGGCGGACAACAAGGTCTTCAAGGGCAACTTCTGGAACCTCAATCCCCGCACCGGGAACATCATTGGCTTCGATCTCTACGACGCCTTCTATCCCAACGGCGTGCTCGACCCCTACAACACGGTGTCGGCGCGGGATACCGGACTGCCGGTGCCGGACCTCAAGGTGCTCTATCCGCCTGGCTCGACCACGCCGTCCGGCCCTCTGGTCGCGGACCAGCAGGCCATGCCGGGTGTGGCCAACCCCTATGTGGCCAACTCCCCGCAGGCCTTTGGCCGCTTCGACGACCGCTTGCCGTTCTTCGTCGGCTTCCCGTTCGGCTATGAGCTGACCAACCTCAACTGGTTCGCCGCCGACGGCATCCCGATCGAGCCCGTGGACGACGTGGGCCGGGAGAACGCCTACCCGCTGATGCGCCTGCAGGCCAAGGCCAAGGCGGGCAACGCCCTCGGCGTCCCCGCAGGAACAGTCCTCGCGACAACGGACACCGTGGTGCCGATCTCCATCGAGTCCGACTGCAAGACCTGCCACACCTCGCACCTCGACGGCGGCAACGGCCAGGCGGCGTGCCTGGTCGGCTTCGACACCGGATGTACGACCGAGGGCTCCATGCGCAGCAGCACGCCCTTCAATGTCGTCAGCCCCAGCGAGGACCCGGACCCGAACGCCACCTTCCTGCAGAGCGACGAGTGGGCGGCGGACACCAACATCGTGCGCCTGCACGATGCCAAGCACGGCACCCTGTACAACTGCACCCCCGCGAGCGCGGCGACCGACCCGGACTGCCTGCAGAACCGCACGCCGGTGGCCTGCCAGAGCTGCCACTACACCCCAGCGCTGGACCTGGCGCACCTCGGCCCGAGCAACGACAACGGCAAGTCGCAGACGACCAACAAGTCCTTCTCCAACGTGATGCACGGCTACCACGGACAGTTCACGGACCTGTTCCCGTCCATGCCGGCGCCGGTGCAGGACACCAACGGCAACGTCACCAACCAGGCGACCCGCGAGGCCGTGCTGGAGCAGACCTGCTATAGCTGCCACCCCGGCAAGCGCACCCAGTGCCTGCGCGGCGCCATGTACCAGGGCGACGTCCTCTGCCAAGACTGCCACGGCGATATGACGAAGGTCGGCAACGACTTCTCCAAAAACGTCTCGCCGAGCAATCCGGGGGCCTTCATCGTCCGGGGCGACTTCTACACCAACAGCACGACGCCTCGGGTGCCCTGGGCCAACGAGCCGACCTGCGGGAGCTGCCACACCGGTGACGCCCTCAGCAGCCTGAGGACCGACCCCAACGTCATCGTCAACAAGACCGACGGCAACGGCAAGGCGGACAACCTGCGGCTGCTGCGCGCCTATCGCTCCAACGATGCCAACAGCAAGCCGATCATCGCAGCGAACCGCCGCTTCGCCGAGAACCAGGTCACCGACGCCAACGGCACCAAGCAGGTCCTCTACCGCCTGAGCAAGGGCCACGCGGACCTCTTCTGCGAGGCCTGTCACGGCCCGACCCATGCCGAGTGGCCCGTGACGCCGCGCTCTGGCCCCTTCGTCGCCAACGACAACACCACCGCGACCCAGTTGCAGGGTCACGACGGCAAGCTGCAGGAGTGCGACGTCTGCCATGACCGCGACCCCAACGACCCGCGCAGCCTGACCATGCCGCTCGGCCTCGACGGGCCTCACGGCATGCACCCGGTGGGCGACAACCGCTGGAACCATCAGCACCGCAACTTCACCGGGAACCAGCTCTCCAACTGCAAGGTCTGCCACATGAACCCGGCGACCGGGGTCTTGACGGGGAGCGTGCTGTCGACCACCTCGGCCACCCGGGTGCTCGACTGTAAGAACAACATGGGCAACTTCCCCGACTGTGCCGCCGGCAGCGCCACTGCCACGGTGCCGGCTGGGACCCAAATCGGCTGCGGCAACTGCCACAAGCAGAAATAGCGCACCCCCGGCCCTGGCGCCGCCAGGGCCGGGCCATCCGATGTCATGGCGGCCCACGGGCCGCCATTTTTTTTGGAGGAGGCCGCTCCGGGCCGAGCCGGCCCGCGAGGCCCAAGCGGGCCCGGTCTAACCGACCTCAGCCCGCATGGGGATCAAACGACAGGGACGTTGGCGCGCCCGACAGGACTTGAACCTGTGACCCCAGCCTTCGGAGGGCTGTACTCTATCCAACTGAGCTACGGGCGCTTGGGACTGGCAGCCGACCCGGGGATCCACGGGCGGGCGTCTTGCAGACGAGCGGCAAGGATAACCTTTGGCCTGTTGGACGTCTACGCGGTCGTGCTCGGATTCCCGTGACCGTCATGGACATGCGCCGCAGGCGCTCCTTGTCCACCAAGCCCCTGGGGAGGGCCGGGGTGAGGGACACCCGGCTTGACAGCCGTGTTTCCATCGGCGTGGGCACCACGGGCGTCATGGCGGGCTAGGCATTCAGCATGTCCCGCAGGCTGGCCAGATGGGCTCGGCCGCGGGCCTGGCGCTCCTCCTGGGTGATCTCGCGCCTGACGTCCCAATCGACCTGATCGGCGGGCAGCTCGCTGAGAAACCGGCTCGGCTCGCACTCGATGAGCTCGCCGTAGCGCTTGCGCCGTTGAGCCAAGGTGAAGGTGAGGCTGACCTGGGCGCGGGTGATGCCGACGTAGGCGAGGCGCCGCTCTTCCTCGATGGTCTCCGCTTCGATGCTGGTGCGGTGCGGGAGTAGCTCCTCCTCCATACCCACCATGAAGACATGCGGAAACTCCAGGCCCTTGGCCGCGTGCAGGGTCATCAGGGCGACCCGCTCGCCGCCCTCCTCCTCCGCTTGGCGCTCCAGCACATCCATGAGGGACAGGTGGTTGACCATCTCGGCAAGGGTCTTCTCCTGGAGCTCGCCCTTGTGCAGGGCGCCGAGCCAGTCGAGGAGGTCCGTGACGTTCTCCATCCGCCGCTCGGCGACCTCGCGGCTGGAGGCGTTCTCGCGCAGCCAGTCCGCGTAGCGCATGCCCTCGACCAGGGCCCGCACGGCGGCGACGGGCTCGGTCTCGGCCCGTCTGGCAAAGCCCCCGAGCCAGGCCGCGAACTGGGCGAGGCGGTGCTGCCCGCGCTCGCCCAGGTGCTGTCCCAGGCCCAGCTCCTCACAGGCCGCAAGCATGGGCACGCCCCGCTCGGCGGCATAGGCGGCCAGGGTCTCCAGCGTCGTTGGCCCAATCTCGCGGCGCGGGATATTGACGATGCGCAGGAAGGCGGCGTCGTCCTGCGGATTGGCCAGGAGACGCAGGTAGGCCATGAGGTCCTTGACCTCGGTGCGCGCGAAGAAGGAGGTCCCTCCGCTGAGAAAATAGGGGACGTTGTGCGCCCGCAGGGCCTTCTCGAAGGGGCGTGCCTGATGGTTGCCGCGGTAGAGGATGGCGAAGCGCCCGAAGCCCTCCCCCTGGGTGAAGTGGCGATGCAGGATCTCCGAGACCACGCGCTCTGCCTCGTGGTTGTCGTCCCGGCAGGTCAGGATGCGCGGCGGGTCGCCCGGCGCGAGGGCACTCCAGAGCCGCTTCTCGAACACATGGGGGTTGTTGGCGATCAGGGCATTGGCGAGGCCGAGGATGCGACCGCTGGAGCGGTAGTTCTGCTCCAGCATGACCACCTTGAGGTGCGGGTAGTCGGTCTTGAGCCGAGCCAGGTTCTCGGGGCGGGCCCCACGCCAGGCATAGATGGACTGGTCGTCGTCGCCCACCACGGTCAGGGCGCCGCGCGGGCCGACCAGATGACGCACCAGCTCGTACTGGGCGCCGTTGGTGTCCTGGTACTCGTCCACCAGCAGGTAGCGGATGCGCCCCTGCCAGGTTTCCAGGACCTCCGGGTGCTCGTGGAACAGACGCACGGGCGCCAGGATCAGGTCGTCGAAGTCGACGGCATTGTAGGCGCGCAGGCTGCGCTCATAGTCCCCGTAGAGCCGGGCGAGATCGGCCTCATAGTCGTCCTCCGCCAGGTCGAGTGCCCGCTGCGGCGGGATCAGATCGTTCTTCCACCGGGAGATACGGGTCTGGACGCCGGGCACCGAGCTGGCGTCCGCGCGGGCCGACCGGCGCAGGTGCTCCTTGAGCACCGACTCCGCGTCCTGGGCATCGAACAGGGAGAATCCCGGCCGCAGCCCAGCGCCCTCGGGGTGGCGGCGCAGGATATCCAGGCCCAGGGTATGAAAGGTGGAGATGGTCAGGCCTCGGGCCTCCCTCCCCCTCACCTGGCTTGCCGCCCGCGCGCGCATCTCCCGGGCGGCCTTGTTGGTGAAGGTCACCGCGCAGACGTGTCGGGCCGGGATGCCGCACTCCCCGATGAGGTGGGCGATCTTGTGCGTGATGACGCGCGTCTTACCGGAGCCGGCCCCGGCAAGGACGAGGAGCGGCCCGCCGACGTAGCGCGCCGCTTCCCGTTGGCTGGGATTGAGTCCCTTCAAGGGGTCACCTCGCTGGGCGGTTGGCTCGGGCTCGGGCAGAGGGGGCGGTCGCTACCCCGGGGCGAGGATTATGCCGGAAGGCCCGGCCCCAGCGAAGACTGACCGCACCGATGAGACGGACGATCTGCCCCTTCGCTGCGACCCATATCGACGGAGCCTCAAATAGGCCCTGTCTGCGCTGAGTGTTGGGGCTTTGTATCCATCTGATAACGCATGGGTTGCACG